>ERZ1030949.35-NODE-35-length-72190-cov-17.068857_pt1 | contig 72190 bp, 49 predicted proteins | sample MGYA00517297_ERZ1030949 | MGnify/ENA primary metagenome ERZ1030949 (study PRJEB33718, sample SAMN03159698) | human skin metagenome | collected 2014-05-20 | study: EMG produced TPA metagenomics assembly of the PRJNA266117 data set (Human skin bacterial metagenome...
ATGGATCATGCCTGTGCTCGATGGCCAGTGCGCTGGTGGTTCTTCTCCGCCTTGCCTTTCAGCAGGAACATCAAGATATTCTTGAAGGCGCTCTACCGAGTTAAGATTGATTTCAGTGGTAGTATATCTTCGCACAATTCTGAGAACAGTTTGTACAATAAGAACCGCGTATGCCAAAGTAAATCCAGTCAGGGCCGCATCAGCTCCGGTTGTTACCAGCAAAGTAGCTGTAATGCATGTGACAATAGCACCCATAAAGTCCACACACATACTCAGCCAACGATTTTCATACCATAGATATAGAAAAGCTCTGTGAGTTCGATCCACAACATGTAAGCAACGGCGAATGACACGTTCACTGTCACCAAATGCGCGAATTGTGACGGTGCCCGCTAATGTCTCTCCTAATAGTGTGAAAAGGGGTGACCGTTCCACACTCTCAATACGCTTCAGTTCGCGAGATGAACCAAGATACAATGAGGCAATCACATAGTACATGATTAAAACAAAGCCTGCCATGTACAAAAAGCTAGGTGTAGCCCAGCATATGATGCCTAGAATAGCAGCTAACGTGACCACCGCTTCAATCATCATCCGTAGGCTTGGGGCCATATCTTGATCCACTGTCTCAACATCTTTGGATAAGCGGTTCATAATACGACCAATGGGTGTTACATCAAAGAAGCGAGGGCAGGCATACAGGAGACCATGGAGCACCCGCGAATACAATAGGCGAGAAGCACGAAGCGAGATATAATACTGTAGTGAGTCACGTAGTGTGGACACAAGAATAAACAAAAGTACCAGGAGAATATAATGAAAGAGGTAGTATCTAGTCCGGTCCATGTCTGGTGCTGGCTCCTCACGGAATATATACAACATTTGGACCAAGTAGTCAAATGTACTCACATTAGTTTCGTAAGAGTTTGCCCATTTTTTGAGCCATGCGTTGCTCATTATATCTGAAGTGCGTACAATGACGTACATACAAAGCAGAAGCAGCCAGAGTCCCACTGCGATAGATGTGTGTTGAGCGGCAGACTTCATGTACATGGCATAAAGCTCCATGCCTCGAGCCTTACGATCAATCGACTCCGCATTAGCAAACTTGTTTTTACGAGCACGTCGTTTGTTTGCTGCTTTCCATTTGGCTTCTTGCTCTGATGATTCACTGTTCTCTGCTTGGGAAAAAGGTGCAACCGGAACAGGATCCTGCAATGTCGAATTGATCTGACCTGCTTGAATCAAGTCCATGGGCTTTCCGTCTGCTGATATACGCCCATTATCCATGACAACCGCATAGACCGCAGTAGGCAAGACCAACGATAAAGAATGGGTTACCAGCACAATTGTGCGCTCCTTAGCAAGCGGACCATGAAAGCAGTGATGATACAAATGCTCAGCAGTCTGCGCGTCGACAGCACTAAGCGCATCGTCGATCAGGATATGCCTGGCGTAGGAATAAAATGCACGAGCCAGTGCAATCCGCGCTTTTTGTCCGCCAGAGAGGGAAGTACCTTTTTCACCTACTTCTGTCTCATCGTGGTGTTCCAAGATGTCCAAGTCAGGTTCAAGAGCACAGGCATGGAGAACTTCACGGTATCTTTTCTCATTGTACTCGGTTCCAAACAAAATATTCTCACGCACAGTTGTACCAAGAAGCCATGCATTTTGAGTACAATAAGCGACGGATTCTGTCAGATTCGTTTGGGGATCGGATCGAAGCATACTGCGACTAGCGGGACATGGCGTAAAAGTGGTCCCCTCAAGACGATGGACCTCACCCATAAGAGACAGGAGCAGGCAGGTTTTACCTGATCCGACTGGTCCCAAAACCACGCTCAGCTTACCAACAGGAAAGCGGCAATTAAGTTGAGACAATCGAAAAGAATGTGGGTCTTGCGGGTTATAAGCGAAGGTAGCATTATGGAAGCCCAAGAAGGAAGTAGCTGGGTGAATATCTTCGTTTCTTGCTTGGAGCTGCTCATACTTGCTGGTATCTTGCGTCTTGAGAAAAGCATCGATGCGACGCACGGAGACAATCGCACCTAGCATCAAAACAATCATTTCTGGAAAATCCGAAAGTGGCAAACGCAGCGATGTAAAGATCGAAAGCGCCGTAAATGCCGTTTTGGCTGTAAGTGGGTGACCAAATACGTAGGTGTACGTGCCAAAAGTAGCAATTGTCACCATCATCGGCATGCCAACAAAAATGAAGTTGTATGTAACCGATATAAGATTGTTTCGCGCCAACATGACCAATTCTTTCGCACGAGATGCATACAAACGATCAAGAAACGGCTTTTCCCAGGCAAAAAATTTCACTGTTTTGATGCACAAAAACACTTCGTTGACCAAGTCAAGTCGGGCATCTGTCGCTTGTAGAATACTATCCTGCACCCGAACCATAAACTTGGACAACTGGGTCTGAAGCGGCGCAGTGACGATGAGCACGGATAAACCGACTAAAGCGGAAGGCCCGAGGAGGTGGAAGAGATAAAGGGAACAGAATAATATAGTGAGTGGATATTCCACGACAGGTTGGTGCACGAAAGCCAAGAAGGAGTCGATTTTGAACATGTCAACAGCCAAGAGTGAAGCAATATGCCCGTCTGACATACGCGCAGATGACTCTGGCGCCTTAGCGCTAAGTACATCGCGACGCAAAATTTTGGAAAAGAGCTCAGTCGATAAGAAGGAGCGCAGCTCAATAGACTGAGTGCGTCCTGCATGGTATACATTCATCTCCAGTAAGAACTCAATAAGCTGTGCGGAAAACAAAGCACCTGTCCAGAAAAGACCGATGTGTAATGGAGGTGGCTCTTCGCCACGAGCTTTGGCATCGTCACGTCGTGACGCAAAGTCAAGAAGTTGTGATAAACAGGCAATAGGGACGATGCGAAAACAAGCGCGAAAGAAAGACAAGGTAATTTGCCGTGTGGTTGTAGAGCCAAGAACAAGCCAAAGGCGATACAAAAGTGACATTTGCATCTTGTTAGCGTTTAGGCGGACATGCGACACAATCACAGCGGCCCGATATTTGAGGGGCAGCTGGGGAATCGAGTCAAAGGTTGTCGGTGCAAAGTACTGACGCCACAAAAAAGGCGTAATGAAAAGATACGTAATGCGTCCCAATAAAGAGGCATAGGCCTCAGACGGGGGAAGAGCTTCGGATAAACGTGCGTTTATACGTTCAGATTCGTCGTTTGTGGCAAGAAATGCCATCTTGGCCGGAATCGTATCGAGGCGACGACGGAGCAGCAAAGAAAGTAATGCGACGAGTATACCCACTGCCTGATACCACTCGCTGTGCAGTGCGCCTTGCAACCATGCGGTCCGCACATGCGAACATGTCACAATAGCATACGGCACAGCCAATCCTAATTTATAAAAGAACAATGTTTGTCGCGTTTTCCAGGCATATACACACAAGAGGAGTGCATACAGTGTGTATATGAGCCATATCTTGTTTGTGTGATGGAAAAGCACCATCTGCCCAAAAGCGAAACAAGCACAGACCACCATATCTGTTCGCAAATATGAGGGAACCCGCAATGAGTCTCTGTAGACACGATCATCTCTTGCAAGAGATTTGGCTTCTTCTAAAATCACGGCTGTTTCCGCTTCCAACACTTGCTCTGTTGGCGTGAATCGCGGTGCCGTACGAAGTGCTCGTGGCTTGTGCCGTCGTCGATGCAGCCATACAAATAGCATAAAAGTACATACTGTCAGAACAAGAACAGGCAAAGCAGTATCTAGCACCATGGCACGGAAGCATGGACGCCAATCTGACCCGTCCCATGGTGCAGTCACACAATCCATTACCTATGGCGATGGGAAACTGCGTGGCAACGAAAGGCTGGGTGGAGGTCACCTAACAGGAAAGCGATCGCTCATATCGAATAGAAAAAAGTACTGAACTACATCAAGATGCCCTAAGCAGAAGCAGATACGGCACGCTCTGGTGCGAGCATTTTGGACATGTGCTCGAGAATAGCGTGAATCTCAGGAGGGGCTTGCGGCAGCGGCACAGAGTGCGTGCGCAACAGCTGCGCGAATGTATAGAGGAGTCCCCATGGGTGTGGGCGGTGCACAATGACACGCTCCAAGAGCACGCGCAGAATCTGCTCGCGCACGAATGCCTCTTCTCTAGTGTAGAGAACAACGAAAAGTGCATGGAAGTACGCGGTGTGGTGCGATGGGTATCGCAGCTGACTGGCTGCAGCACTGAGCATCAGGTAACGACCCTCCGGCTCGATTTCTGGCAGCACAGCACGATACAGCTCGACAAGAGGATCATGCACAGAGCGACTGGCCAACAAGTGGTTTTTCGTACTTTGCAGTGTAGTATGGGCCACATAAAGTACAGCTGCGTTGATCAAAATCTCGTTGTAACGACCAGTATCCGGAGCATTCGGCGATGCAAACGCGTCGGCTAACATGCGGCCTGTGCCGGTTGGAGCCTGCCCAGTATGCACGAGTTCATCGAGGCGCTCAAGTACATCAGGCGTAGGCGATATAGCGCGCACAATAGCCTGAGCGTCATAGTTCATAGTCGGCATGAATTTGGGATCAGGCCACGTCACAAGACGCAGGCCCGCGCCAAACGGATCAGGCATTCGCAGCGGGCGAGGGTATGCACAGAGCACAAGGTTGCGCAACTGGATGCACATCGATGGAATGACGTCACACAGACTCTGATGGTACTCAGCAAGATACTCTGGAAAGTCGTGCAGGAGCACGAGCACCAAGCGAAGCGTTGATGAGTACAGCAGACGTGTAGTGTCATGCAGCGTGTTCTGGCGCAGCAATGGCGAAAGGAAACGCAGCTGAGCGATCATAAGACGATGGAATGCAGCCCGGCCAGATGCTGGCCCCCGCAGGAGCTGCGGGAGAAATAGGCGGTGAGAGACAAGTGCGAGCCACGAGAAGGCGAAGCCAGGGAAAAAGGCGGGCTGTAATGTATACAGAGCATTCGCAATAGCAAGCAGAGCGCCATTGTATGCACCTTGTAGCGACGACTCAGCCGCACGCAGACCATGCAACATGCTGGAAAAGAGACGGAAAAAGGGCCGCTGCTGGAAGTGGGCACCCATCTCTTCATGCGACTGGGCAAGAACCAGCACGATGATCGACAATATCTTGGTCAGATAATGCACCTTAGCACGCTCATCGTTGGCACCGCTCGGGTCTGCATGGTACTTGATCAGGTACACGATCAACTGGGCAAACGTGTCAATCGGCGAGAAAATGCCACTGGCACGTGTGCCGCCAACTGCGTGCTGCTTTGTGTAATGTGCGACACATACTTCGGTGCACATGCGGAAGAAGAGCGACGACACTTCCTCGCCCTTGAGCACATGTCGGCTCTGGAGCTGCATGATGTACTCAATGAAGGACTTTTCAGGGTTCGACGACTGCTGGAACACACGCACCCATCTAGCAAAGCTGTATGCCAACTGATCCCGCAGAGGAACGCAAGACTCACTGACTGCAAGTTCGTCGAGATCGTCAAGCAGGCGCTGAGCTGCTGGGGTGCCACGTCCATATTGCACAGCCTGCGCCAATGCGCTCAGCAGCGTCGCAAACTGGGCCCGGGTAGCAAGACCCTCCTGGAGACATTGGCGAATGAGCTGTGCACTGTAGTCCACCACAGAGGATCGGCACTGGGTCCGTATGAGCAGCTTAGCAAGCTGCTGGTCTTGCTCGGCGAGACTGATGAGATTGGCACGGACAAGAGCCAGTGTCACGGGCACATGGAACTTGCGCTCGTCCTCGGCGTACATAAGCCAAGCTGTGACTTCGCGAGCCACACGAGAGGACTGCTCACACAGTTGCTCTAGCACAGCCACCCATACTTCGCGAGCTAAATCAGTGCCCGTCTTGTAGAGAAGCTGCACAGTCTTTTGCGCCATAAGTAGCACCGTCTCGTCGCGATGTGTTGACTGCAAAATAAGCTCGTTCAGGTGGGGCAGGACCTGTCGCACAAAGTGGGTGCTAGGCAGTGTCGAAAGGGTCTGATACGTCTCGCTCACCTCTGCAAAGAAACGCTCCAGTTCTGCGGCCATGAGGACAAAACGCTCAAGTGCCTGCGTCGGCATCAAAAAGCTGCTGCCCATTCCCATGCTGTTGAGACCAGCGACGGCCGGCACATCATCCACCTCAAGGTCGTCTTCTTGTCGAGGCACATTGGGCGTCATCGCCAGTTGCTCGTAGACACGAAGCTGAGCAGGCTGGAGTCCGGGCGGTGCAATGCGCATGAGATCTGGCAAGGTCGTGCTGTAGTGCGATAGCGAGGCTTTGTCCCAAAAGATGGCGCCGTGGCCATGCATCTTGAAGTCGCGACGAGTCCTGTACGCGTTGGCCAGGCCCTCGTCCACTTTGGCCAACGCTTTTTCCATGGCTGTCTTTTCAATGACAACACATGCCAAGTCCAGATTGTCCTGTACCAGCAGCAGGAGAGCTTGTTCGGGCAGTGCCTGCTCGGATACACCGCCAGCGGCAAACAGCGTGCGTGCATGTGCAAGGATGCTCAGCCGCAAAGGCTCTTTGCAGGTCACAAGGGCAAGACTGCCGGCCATGTTTTGGGCCATAAGGTGCGCGGCCGAACGTAACTTTTGCTCATCCGGCTCCATGGCGAAGTCCTTGCTCACAAGTTCGCGTGTCGAGATCGATGCGATAGTGACGCTACGCTCGACAACGGGCGTGATAATCTCCTGGATTGCACGCTCAAGAGCCACGTACATGACACGCTTCCATGCTGCGCTGTTGGCATATGGCACGATCTGTGGGCTGATCACAATGTACTGCGCCATATTCTGCAGCATTGTGACAAACATGTCATGGTACGCGACAGGCTCGTTTACACTGAGTTGCTCCATGCCAGACACAATGGTATTGTGGTCGCCACTTGCTGCTCTCTTGCCCGCGACAGCAGCCGTAGGCGGACCAGACGGTGGCTCAGGACGACGGCCTGGCAATAGCTGACTTGGTTCGAGTTTTTGGAGATCCACGTGCAAGCTCTTACAAAGAACCTCAATTTCAAACTTCAAGTTGAGTTTAAGATTTGCGAACTGGTACAGCTCCACAAGCAGGCGCAGGATCGCCATGAGCCATGGATTAGGCGGTTGGAAAGCCCGCGTACTGGAGCAGTGCTCTAATACCTTGCAGACGAAGGGAATTGCAACAATAAGACGACCAGACTCGTAACCTTGCAGCAGCAGATCCTTAAAAGCCAGATTGCGGTGCAAAATGGGACGCTCCTGCGCCAGGGTGGTAAGACCGAGCCATGACGCCAAGTTCTTGAGCACTGTACGTTCTGAAGTCGATTGCGTCGTCTTTTCCGCATCTAACAAAGCCTTGAGCTTCGTAAGCGTCTCATAAAGCACATAAACAAATACTCGTGGCTGCTCCAGTCCTGTGAGGAACACAAGGTACAAGTCATGGTTGTTCGGCTCAAGACTCACACGCTCCAGCACCAAGTAACGCGCAAGCCAGTGCAAAATGTCAGGCAGGACGAGCTCCCGTGCACCGGACAGTTTCTCGTGCACATTCGCCAGCGACATGTTGTTGATGAGGAAGAGCAGCTGGTCCGACTGGACTTCGTCTGGCTTGCGCTGCACGTCTGGAGGAAGAGCGTCAGGTTGGATGGCAGTAAAGACACTGTCATCCGGCGGTTGTACTTTGCCGCTTTTGGCCGCTGCAAGTGCCTGATTTACCACGACAATGAGCTCAGGATGCGTCTGTGTTAGAGTCGGCAGCGACAACAGCACTTGACACAGCTGCGGCCATTCTGCCAGGCGCTTCTGGAAACGGAGGAGCGCTTGGATACCAAAGTGAAAGAGTGTAGAATCTGGAGAGGCTTGCAGTGCATCCACGACATAGCGAATAGCAATACCAAGGGGAATCGACTCAATCAGTTGGTATTGGACCAATGCGCCAAAAACGGCCGCCGTCATGAGTAGTTCACGTGGCGGGTAGTACAGCTCGAACCAGCGGTGTTCATCGAACAGCGTATGGACCATGCAAGCGAAGAGCTGGTGTTCACGCTCATCATCAGAATGCTTGCAGCGACGCAATAAAGAAACAACATCGTCAACACTGACTTTTTCCTCATACATCTGACGATACCATGTATCGGCTTCGCGATGTATGTCTTTGGAAAAGGTCGTAACTGTCAAGCCTGGCTCTGAGCTAGGTCCCGGCGTCAGCTTCATCAGACGCGGATGCAACTGCAGACACATATTCCGCACGATTTTAAAGTGGTCAATTTCTGGCAGAGACATGGAGTCACCAAAGCCACGCAGGACACGTAGGAACACTGCAACCTGCTGAACATGTAGTGGGACAAAAGTAGGTTCTGCCTGTGGGTCGCGGCGCATGAGGTCTTCCTTGATTTTTATCTCAAGAAAGTCGAGTGTCGCCGTAATGAGGTGTGCATCAGCTGGCGCTGTAGAAATGGACTCTTCCAGCCACGGTTCGAGTTGAAGAGCATCTCGGCGCGCAGCGAGCGCAGCAGCATCTAGAGCAAAAGCCCAAGGCTGCTGAGAAACGAGTTGGTTAATCATACCTAGCTCCTGTGCGACCTCGACGATGCGGGTCATATGCAAGGGGCTCTCAGCGTACAGGCGCTTGAATGCATCCATGAGTAGGGCTGGCTGAGTATGCCACAAGTGCCAAAACACAAGCTGGTGAGCCGAGTATCCTACCAAAAACATGGCAAGCAGCTTGGTTACCAGTTCGGTATGGACAGCATTCATCGACGGCGGCAGAACAACGAGTCCAAGCAACACGCATTCCGCGTTAGTCTGAATTGCGCGCTCCAAGATGGCCGTAACAGGGCGGCCTACTTCGCTGCTGTTTTCTGCACCGGTAACGCTGTTGGCTAGTTCCATCAAAGTCTCAATGAGATCCAGGCTGTTCCAAACACTCTCTGAGGCCACTTTGGCCTGCGCCTGAATAGTTGGTGGTGCATCCACAAAGTCGCTTGGTGATACAATCTGACGTGCTGTGACATCTTTCATCGAAAAGTGTTCACTGAGCAAGAGGAGGGAGTAGAGAATCTGCAGCTGGCGTGTCCTGTTTGTCCACACGCCCCAGAGAGAATTGACAGACTCGATGGGATTGGGCGTACCTTGGATCCAGTTACCCAGGGCAGTGCCGAGTTTTTCGCAGGGAAGGAATACGCGCGAGTCCATTACATCAAGGCCGCGCATGATGGCACGCCAGTCAAGTGCTGAATCTGTGGCTGCCAGAGTTTTTGACAGCAATGAAAAGTTCGTGGCGAGGGTCATAGACCTTGTAGTAAAAGATAAAAGTTGGGCCAGTAGGTCGGACACGTCCGAATCTGTGGGCCGTGTGAAGCCTGAATGCTTGATCAGAGCATGGATATTCGAGCTAGTGACAAGAGCATCACCGAGATCCATTAGTTGCTCTGCGAGGGGTTTGGATGGGAGTTGTGACAAAGCTTGACCAAGTGCGAGTGCAGCTGTCTCACCAAACGCACCAGAGACACGACCCATAAGCTGTTGGCGCTGAGTATGATCGAGTGGGGAAGGAACCCTTGCATTGACTTTCAGGATAGACACCAACAGAGGGGTCAACTGAGTAGGTGTTGCTTCTTGAGAAGCATACTCGGAAATGTGCGCGAGAAAAGCGTCGAACAAAGCTGAACCGCCACTCGAGTCCATGGGCAAAGGGATCTGGATTCCATCGAAGCCAGGCACCGTCGTGCTGCTCGACATGCTTTGGGCTGACGCTTTCACGCTGTTGATATCGTCGGCCCACAAGGGGTATGATAGAACGCCCAAAAGACGCTGGTGACGAAGAGTGTCGTTGTCGTGAAACGCGTGCGCGGCAGCGCGTCGTATAACACCAGCAATAAGCTGAGGTTGAACACGAGCGTCACGACAAAGGGTGTCGAACTCGTTGAGCGTATCAGCGAGTGATTCGTCCGACAGCTGCCACACAAGGTATTGGACGTGGCGCTGTACGGCAACAAGAGCTTCGGCGTCTAGCGCACTCGGCTCTTTCTCACTCGTAGGCAAGCGTTTTTTCGATGCCTTGGTGCGTAATGACTGCGCAATAGGCGAGAAACGAGGCACGGTGGGCTCGGATCGGTGGCCAATGTGCGTTGACTCAGCGCACCGAAAAAAGAGGCGTTACGACGGGTGTTCTATCGTCGGTCGAGCAGACGTACGTGGGCGGCTGACGTACGTCTCGGCCGAAAAATGCCGTGGGTCGAGCGACTGCTGTCATAGTTGCAGGCGCGTGTCAGGACAGATTGTGGGGAGCCTACCTACGTGTATGACACACGAGAAACACCTAGGAGGAACGCACTCAATGTCGCGATAGCAAGCATGTACATCTGCAATAAATTTGCCATGACGAAATGCGTGATGGACTGACCAATCTCGAGCCAGCTGCCTTCATCACGGATAGCGAAGAAAAAGTTGAGGGCCAGCACATCGCCAGCGAGGGCTGCCACGACCAAGGGGATGTGCACGTCCCGCAAACCCAGTCCGCTTGCCACAATAGGAATGCGGCTAGTTACAGGTGCGAGTGCACGCGTCTCCAAGGGCTGCATGCACACGGCGGCTAGCACGCACGACAAGATTACGAAGGGCACAATCAACTTGAGTACGAGCAGAGCCGCCATGAGGAACGGACTAAACACCGGGACCAGGCGGTATACGGGTGACAAATAAAAGCTCGATATCGACGCGACATTTCCTGTTCCAAAGAATCCAACGTGCAAAAGCACCAAGTACACAATGCCAACTCTAATGTCGTCCAAGATCATATTGCGTGGTCGCTGAGGTTCTTGCACGGTCACCGCTGACCGTGTGCTACTCGTAATGCGCTGGATCACAATACGATTCCGAGCCAACTCGGCCTCCATGTGTCCCCAAGCAAGTACCAGCAGCGTATAAACGGCATAAAAGAGCACTTCGTCCCGCAAGGACAAAAGCACAAAGACAGGGGCGAAAGCGAATATGAGTAACACGAGGCGCTCGCGCACAGGCTGTGCGAGCGTACCGCGCGGGCGTTGAAAACCCAGTACGAGCGGCATACTCATCGAGCCGAGCATGACCACCCAAGCCACGACCTGGTTGACAAATGGCAGACCTTGTTTCGTGTTGAGTGAATGCGCTGAGGAGCGTGTTACTAGCATAGAAATGACCAAGCAAACGAGCTCCATGAGCAAAGCCTGCCTGGTGCGCGGCCAAAACACGTCCACGTCAGGCTCCTCTTCATTCTTTTGGGCAGATATTTCCTTCAGTTCATCGACCGTGCGAGCATGCATCATCGCATAGGCGTTTCGATCGCGACCGAGATAGTCAGGTGGCATGAGGAATGTGCGGGGCAAAAGATATACCAGCGAGCCAAGTACAAGAAGAAGCAAGCCTCCGCAAAGGATCAGCGGGACACTCTCATCCTTCTCGGTCGGCAGTGACATGAACCATCCGTTTGCCCCGCACAAAATAGCACCCAGCAACACAAGCACCTGATGACCTTCCTTAAAAGACATGGGTGAGGCGAATGGCAGGGAGAATCCAAGGAACAGGAGGATGGCGGCCCATACAAGACGATGCAAGTAGCCGTATACGGCCAACTCCAAGAGAATCAGACTGATGACTGCGTAAGAGACCCCCTTGACGTGCGTCCACGTGGACTGTGTATGGCGCAGCACGTGTGCAATCATATGGGCGCGACAAGCGAAGAGCGTCCATATTGCACCGACGGCGCCACTGTAGACAAAGTACATCCATGGTGCATGGTCGAAAGCAAATTTGCCCCATAGCAAAGCAAGTATCAGGGGCGGCATAGCCATGGCACGAACATTATATGGTCGCGGAGACAAAACGGGCTGTTCTTGGGCATACCAAGCCAAAAATGTCAGGCCATACATGAAAAGGCCCAAGTAGCCACATACGACAATCATGCTGAGAATAGGGGCATCATAGCGGTGGAGATACCTGGCACCGAGAAGTGCATCGTGGATGAGAGCCTCACTCTCCTCCATAGCAACGTCGAATTCGCCATCACGGATAGCCTGCTCTGCATCGGCGACACGAGCTGCGCCAGGCAGGGTATCACCTTTGCTTTGAAGTGGTTGGAACGGCTGAAAATGTAGCATCCGACTGGCACGGTCGACATACTTGACGCGGTACACTTCTAACACCTGTTTGGCCGTTGCTAGAGCGGCACGGGCGCGGTACGCTGGACTTGCGTTGAGCAGCTCGAGTGGCAGACGACCCTCCGAGTTGGCAGGAACAGGTAAGCCTAGCCAAGAAGCCATGAGAGGTGTCAAATCAGCTTGTTCGACGTCAGAGCGGGCGAGAAAATCCAAACCCCAGTGCTTGTCGTACTCTGTGTACACAAATCGGCGTTGAGGGAGATGGCGCGCCTTGGGCACACCAGCGCCCCAAGCGACCAACGGTGTGCGTGTATTATCTGGATCGCCGTCGCCGTGGTTGCCCTTACGACTCATGCCGTGGTCAGCTGTGACAAGGAATGCAGTCCTATTATCGCCATAGAAATCTTCAAATAGATGCGATACTTGACGCACGATTTCGTCGACTACAATGGTGTTGCCGACATATTCGGGTGACATGGGGCGGTAGGTGTGTCCAGTGGTATCAAGACCTAGCAAGTGCATGAAAAACAGTGTCTTGGGCTGGCGGAGGCGGGCATCTGCCTTCGGATCATGCTGTGCACGGGCAAACACGTCACGCATGCGCTGAAGAACCCACGTATCAAGCTCCACGGCGTCTTTGGTGAAGTCCTCCGCCTCTTCATTGTACACTTGCCAGTCAACCTTATCTGGCGATGTGCCAAGCACAAACATGGGCACAATATCTGGTGAGCCGTACGCGTAGGAATGCGAGGACTGATTCACGAGTGAGTCAAATGCGAGCGGATTGATCTTCCAGCCCTTCGTTACTGCGCTCATATCCTCGTACATGCCGGCAATCAGCGCCACATGCCCTGGACGGCTCTCTGTGGGAACGCGCGTATGACTTACGCCAAACACGCCTGGGCCTCTGGCAATCGAACGCAGATAGGGTGCAGCATACGCATACAGAGGTCCCGATGCCTGCCCATCTACTGTTTTTGTGCGCTTAAATGCATCGGGGAACGTGCCATTGTATACGAGTTGATCGCCTTGCACTGCGTGCTGAGCCCACATAGGTAGACTCGCCGTAGCATGCCGTTGAAATAACGTATCGGCACGCAAGCCGTCAGCCACAATCAGTACGAGTCGATCAGCAGGCGCGTCCCCAGTCCATGGTGCATCTGGCACGGCGTTCACTGCATCGAAACGGCGCGATGGATACACCACAGGCGAATGGAAGTACACATCAAAGATCGACCAGGTAAAGATCAAATGAAACAGCAGAGACACCACAAAAAATTCCAGTCGCCATAAGGAACGCTGGGTGACGATGTTTCCCTTAGCCATTCTCAGGGAATGACAAGGTCGCTCCACAAGCGTGTAGGATCGCCACGCCAGCAGGACACGCGAACGTGCGCCTGGTTCATGCGCGCTGGGTCCAGTTCTATGGCCACGTGGCTATGGCACACGCTCGGTGTATGAATTCCAAACTTGGTCGAGGTTTTCGGATTCTTCGTGCGCCAATTGGTGCCGCTGCTCCAATTCCTGGCGTGCTGCTGTCTGGTGCTCCTGAGTCTCGGAGCGCAGGCGATTGATCATGCGGATGCCGTTCACAGCCTTGCGGAATGTACGCTTGGCATTGAAAGCGTTCTTAATGTCAGGCAGCAGGTCGCGCTGTGCGTTCTCGGCCTCGGCGCTCACATCAGCAAGCCATGGGTGGGCCAATGCCTGCTTTGCCGTCATGCGCTGCTCGGGATCCACCGTGAGCAGTCGGCCAATAAAGTCGCGTGCCTGTTGCGACACGCCCTGCCAGTAGATAGCTGGTTCAAAGTGAAAGTCGGCGGTCAGGATGCGCTGCACTTCATCCTTTTGAGAGTCGTGATCAAACGGCGTGTAGCCACACAGCAAAAAGTATGTAATGACACCCATAGCCCACATGTCCACAGGTTTTCCATGTCCACTGCCAGCGTCAGCTATCGTCGACGTACGTCTTTTTAAAAATTTCTGGCGCCATATAGCCCGGCGTGCCGCATGTCGTACTTAGTGCGGTCATCTTGTCATGGTCAATCACGCGCGAAAGGCCAAAATCTGCAATGAGCAGGTCTGAGTGCTCTGACCGGTCGCGGAATAGCAAATTCTCTGGCTTCAAGTCACGATGCACAATATCGCGATCGTGCAGAAACTCGACCGCTTTAAGCACTGTACGGATAATATGAGCAGCGTCTTTTTCGTAGTAGCTGCCACGCTCACAGATACGATCAAACAATTCGCCGCCCTGGCACAAGTCCGTCACGAGGTACAAGTTGTTCATCGTCTCAAAGTAGTCCACGAGAGACACCACCCCGCTGTTTTCTTGCGACACACGCTTCAGCGACATGATCTCGTTGCGTACCATATGCTCCCGGCCACGCATGAGCTGCTTGCTGATGACCTTGCACGCATAAAACTTGCCCGTCTCAATGTGCACAGCCTCCTTGACTACGGCGTAGGTTCCCTGCCCGAGAGTGCGCCCAGTCTTATATGCACACGGGACAGTAACAGGCTGCTGATGCTGCTCTTGCGACATCGCTCGACCAGGTGTTGCCGTCTTCCCGCGACGAGCAACGCACTCGCCCAACCTGGGGCTCAGCGCGTGGGGCCACGCTTTGGGCCCCCTCGTTGCCTATCACGTGGCAAATTGTGGAGATGAAGGCAAGGCGCGTGCTATCCAAGTCCACGTCAAGCTTTGGAGACGCGCGTCATTCCAACGCCGCTGGGTCCTCCTCGGGCATGGACTTTTTTGGACAGCGGAGCAAAGCGCATTCAGCACCAAACAAAAAACCAGCTGTCGTAACCACTACTACCACGAAAAAAAAGGTCGCGCCCCAGGCGCCTTCTCGCGCTCCAACAGTCAAGAAGCACAATGCTTTACCCGAAGCGATCCAGCAGCGGATCCAGCGCGAGTATCAGACGGCGGCAGTCGAGGCTGCACCCGCATCGCCTACATCATCACGCCCTAAGAAGCGGGTCAAAAAGGCGCCTCAACCAGATGCGACCACTTCTAGAACCATGTTAGGTGACGATGACGCAGACGATGCTGCACTCGATCGTATTGCCCAGGGCAGCCGATCTACGCGCTCCGTGTCTTCATATCATGTGCCTCGTGATATTGTATCAGATGATGCCTACTCGCCTCTTTCTGAAGATACGCGCGCCAAGGCGACGCGGTGCATCTCGAGTCGCGCACTTGTCGAAGCCTCCTCATGCCGGTATGAGCCCTACTTTGACGGGTTAGACGACCATCCTGTCGTGGTCCTCGAGTATCCAGCCTGTGATGCAAGCGAAGAATTCCTGTTACTAGTTCCTGTTGAATCGGACGAGTACGATCCCATCTCAGACTTACTATGTTGTGTCGGCGCCATGGCTGCCAACTATATCCCGCCCGAGATGCGCGAGGAGCTCGGCACACTCGAAAGCCTAGAGACAAGTAGTAGTGCGGGTATGCCACTTTCCAGAGTATCTATGGCCTCTCTCTCGAAATTTGAACCGAGTCACGCAACTGACCATCACGACAAGGACCCACGACCTCCGCAAGAGAAGGAAACCATTCTACGTGCATTTACAAAAGCTCGTAATCGTCGCAACGGGCCGCTTTTCCTTCGTACGTTGGAACGATTCAATGTCAAAATGCGCGAGCTTAAACAGCGAGGTGCCATCGCCGCTCAGCTTCAGTCCCTAGGACAGTCACACGGTGTACCCGAACATGTATGGCGCACTATTCAAGAACAGGTATATGCCCGTGTCGTGTCGCCGCACGTTGACAAACTCAAACAGTACGAGGCGTTTTCAGATAACGTATATGGTGAAATGCTTCCGCCGTTTCTCAGCGAGATTGCACGAATCGCCCAACTCGGGCCCTCTTCTGTATTCGTCGACCTGGGCAGTGGCATCGGCAACCTCTTAATCCAGGCGTCTCTGCAAACAGGATGCGAGGCGTACGGGTGTGAGTACATGCCTATTCCCAGCGACTTGGCCGAACAGCAAATCATCGAGGCGTCGTATCGCTGGCGTATGTGGCATGTCCGAGGTGGACCTCGCGTGGAATCCTGGCAGGGCGACTTCACTACGCTGGACCGCGTCGGTCAAGTGATTCGACGCGCGGATGTCGTCCTTGTGAACAAGTGCGTATTTTCTATCTAACCTGCAGCTATGCCTTCCGTCCCCAAACGAACGATACACTCTCATTGCAATTTCTCGACTTGAAGGACGGTACCAAGATTTTCTCGCTGCGTCCATTTGTATCGCCTGATTTCCGCCTGACGGCGCGCACACTTTCTAGTCCTCAGGCCATCTTGCGGATGGAGCAACACAAATACACGGGTGGCTGTGTCAGTTGGACAGCTGGCGGTGGCGTGTATTATGTGCACACCGTCGACCGCCAACTTGTGCAGGACTTTGTGGCGCAGCAACCGTCGGCTCGTGCTATAACGTCGTAGGAACTTTGGTTAGCCGAATGGCACGTACACCATCCATATCCTGAATTTGATGCCATAGACTGTACGCGCCACTGCGTTACCGCGCTTCCTAAGGGTATCTCTGATACTGGCACGCCCTCGCTCTTCAATCGCTGGGCTTGGCGGGAGGCTCCTGCACCGCCATCTCCACGCTCAGCAATGCTGCCATCGGCACGCACAACACGATGCCAAGGTATGCGATCGTTTTGCAGAAACTTTAGCGCGGCTCCCACCATCCGTGAATCTGGCGTCAAGATGTATATACGTACGCCGAGGGTATCCGATGAGCTACCAAAATGAGCTAATGCAGTTACGTACCTTAGCAATGTGACCTGAATCAGCACATTAGATGCGTACCATACGATGTTACGTGGCCATACGGAATGCGCGACACGCATTCATACGTCATAGCTGCATAAGGAAATGGCACATACCATGAAACTCTTCCGCAGAAACTAACATTGACATGGTGGAGTCGCTGAATTCGAAAATTCACTCCCTGCTACATACATGCATTATTCCCAATCAGAGTCGGGTTCGTCGGGTTCGTCAGCTTGTGACTCGTTGGATGCCTCGATTGCCTTGGTTGAAGGTGCTTTGTCCTTATTTGACTCAGATCTTGCGGGCTGAGGCGCATCATCATCGTCATCATCCCATCGGAAATTCTCCTCATCATCGTCCATGTGCTCCCGCTTTGTGCTACCCTGGGCGCCGGACGCGTCCTTCACGATAGATGCATCAGAAGGGACAGCTGCTATCATTGACTGCAGTTTAGAATGCAGATCCCTGCCAGCTAGTTGCATAGCCTCACCGCTGCTCTTGACATATGTGCGAGCAAGGGACTCGGCTTCTTTGAGAGTATTGTTCCATTGAGCCCTGGTATCTTGATTTGCGCCTGTCCACGCAGATTGCAAGCGTTCCACGTGTGGGTGCGCAGTCACCTTACGCAGCAAATCCCACACCCCGGTCGAAGGCAGGGAGGATGAGGAGTATGCAGAAGCAGCGGCAGACGCAGGCACTTCTTCCGAGCCCGCTTCATGATTTGATGTGTCTAATTCGTACAAGGTTTCGTCAGGTACAACGGCGCGCGACTTCTCGCGAGCGCGGTCACTTTGGGATTGAAATTGGGACTCGAGTCTAGCGAGGTGAGATCGCGCTGTTGACAGGACGCCACCATTTTTGTCCACATGATCTTGAGCCCTCAAAACAGCATTCTGTGTTTGTGTGTTGATGCCACTAAACCATGTCGAGACACCTCCTACTAGATTCGATACGCGGTCTTCAATATTCTGAGCGAATTGATCCACTTTCGTGTCACGAGGATGGAGCAGGCGCTCATCTTCGGTCACAGCGAGTAGGGCAGCGGCAGCACTCATCGGCTCTTCCGCCATGATGGAGGAATAGGGTGATCATCTTATCTCGGCAGAATTCGCACACGCCACCCGGTCGTGGAACACGCCTCCACAAAGATCTGGGGACGGACTCGGACTGGTTTCGTCGTGACCACCAGAACTACGAATGCTGTCTTACAAGCCTCTAAGAACGCTTCGTGCTCTAGGTCGGCCATTGACATGGTATATACGCACTATCCATGCAAGCTCTCGTGCGTGCAGACCAGGGCCATCATCCTTAGTTGTGCACGGCGTCACATATGTCAAAGACGACTATACCAATATTCCCTCATCAATTATGTCGCGCGTGTTCCCTTCGCCCCAGCTGCCGTACCGCGAACATCATCCGTTAAAAATACTCCGTGAAGAAATCGAGCGTATCTTTGGACAAAAATATTCGGCCATCCGTGCTCCATCGCCTGTTGTCACCACCAAACTCAATTTTGACGACCTAGGCTTCCCGGCAAACCATCCAGGTCGCAAGCCATCCGACACGTACTATGTCAACAGAGAAACATGTCTGCGCACGCACACATCAGCGCATGAGGTATCAACGTTCCGCCATGGGCATAAGCGCTGGCTGCTCACGGCTGATGTGTTCCGGCGCGACGAAATTGACTCCTCACACTACCCTGTCTTTCACCAAATGGAAGGCGCCAGTGTATGGGGTTTGGATGAGTTTGGATCGAATGGTATTGTTGAACAGGAATGTGCAGCGATGGAAGAGAAGCTACGCGCTTCTGGCATGGAAATCCATGATGGTGTGAATATCGCAGAAGCGGACGGTTGGCAAGACGTGCACCTTCGGAAGCATCCAGAGGCGGCGAACTTGGCGCTTCGGCACTTAAAGGCTTCTCTCAATACACTCGTCTTGGATTTGTTCAAGAAACGATGGGCTGAAGAGGCACAATCAGGCGAACCTCTCCGCGTGCGCTGGATCCCAGCCACGTTTCCCTTTACGGCGCCGAGCTTTGAAGTCGAGGTCTGGTTCCGCGGTAAATGGCTCGAGATTTTGGGCACTGGTATTGTGAAGCAAAGGACCTTGGACGAAGCAGGCATTCCTGACAATGTCGGATGGGCCTTTGGCCTTGGACTGGAGCGCATTGCGATGGTTCTCTTTTCGATTCCTGATATCCGCCTTTTTTGGTCGCAGGATCCGCGATTTCTGAACCAATTCAAGAGCCATGAGCCGAAAAATGTCACATTCAAGCCTTATTCAAAATATCCTCCTTGCTACAAAGATGTCTCATTCTGGATTCCACCGACATTCCATGAAAATGACATGTTTGAAACGGTTCGCGACCGTGCAGGTGACTTGGTGGAAGATGTGGTGTGTATCGACGACTTTGTGCACCCTAAGACAAAGCGGCACAGTCGCTGCTATCGCATCAACTACCGCAGTATGGACCACAATTTGGAGAACGACCATGTCAATGTGCTGCATGCTGACGTTCTCGAAGGCCTCGTGCAGCGCTGCCAGGTGGAGATTCGGTAAGGGCTTTCTTGCATTCCACGTGGTCCGATAGACCTGATATGTAGAGCGACAGGAATAAGCTCGATTTGGTGCGCGCTACGTCCACTTGAGTATGGGTACCGTCTCTTTTCTGATCAAAGCGCATCTATATGCCGTTTTGGCTTGCGCGCTATACTTGCTAGCATGCCTGAGTATGTCTCATCCAGTATTGCAACGCCAATACTTGTTCTTGCACAACGTACGCTTCCCGATGTTCGCCAAGTACAGCGAGCCACATTTGTATGGCTCGCTTGTCGGGCAAACGCGTAACTTGAATATTCCTTCAACAGACAATGTTACTATAGGTGCGTGGCACTATTTGCCCAAAGCTTTCTATGATGCACATGTGAATAAACTGCAAAACACGCAAGTTGAGGCCTTAGATGCCTTGTTCGACGAAGCCCTGCGCACGTACCCAACGTATGTCTTTCTCCATGGTAACGGTCTGAATCGTGCTGCAAACTTCCGTGTTCGCACCTGTACTGATATGGCGCAAGAATTGAACGCGAATGTGTTTGCCATCGATTACCGTGGCTACGGCGATTCGACGGGTTATCCTACCGAAAAGGGTGTCGTGGATGATGCTTACAGCGCAGTTCAGTATGTCAGGGAACGAAGTAGCCCTGCAGCCGCTGATTCAGGGCCGGGTATTGCGATCGTTGGGCAGAGTCTTGGGACCGGCATCGGAGCACAGACGGCGCTTCGTATGTATCGTGAGGGACAGCATCTCGATGCTTTGATTCTACTTGCCGCATTCAAGGAACTTCGTCCCATGGTGACAGAGTTTAGTTTGGGCGGTGTCATTCCTGTTCTCCGACCGCTTGAATGGCTCCCGATCAAAGACTTCCTGCTGGATACTTTCCTACAGTACCGCTTCCATTCACTTGAGGCTTTGACTGAAATATTAAATGGCACGAACGATCCGAAATCTGTGAATCAACCTGTCATTATAATTATGCACGCATTGGATGATGCTGTCATCAACGTGAGCCACAGTGAGACTCTCTTTACTCGAGCTCTCAATGTCACAGGAGCGACGAATACGATGTCTGGATATCATATTTGGTCGTCGAGTCTTCCAGACTTCGGATATGTTCGCTCCATCATGAGCAAGACAGCGCGTCCGCCTGAATATCGCGGCGTCGCATCTAATTCGCGCTTTGTTCTTCCACGGAGCGCTCTCTTTACATTCGTTGAATTGGAAAAAGGAGGGCACGACCATCTTCTCAGGGGTAATGTGGATGCTCTTCGACTCATGATGCCTACCTACATGCTCGGCGATGATGTGAAATAGACACGGTCTCGTAACTGTATCATTACGCACCATACCTCTGTTCAGCAGAAGTATAGGTATTTAGGGTATCAACGAAATGCTTCGGGGTCCAGCGACCAAGAAGTGACCAGGTCGGTAAGGACCGAATGGTGGTAATGCGAACCATCCAGCAGGGAAACCCGTGCAAACATGGCGGACCTGCGCGCTCGTCACAAACCACGAGCATGTCCGGCATGGATTGCATAGGGCCGATGCTTAACAGCTGCCTACTGACTTCACTGGAAGTGAAACCGGATTCCCGAGTCGATTCAAGAGCACGAGATAACACGAGCTTGTCGTCTTTTTTAGTAAGTACGTTGACATGCATCTTGAGCCTTGGGCCATGGAACGTGGGCGAGAGGGGGTATCGTATAGCTATTGGATTTTTCTGATGAAAATCCTTAGCAGTCTCCGCACCAAAATGGGCATCGACGAGCAGATTCGGTGCCTGCGCGCCCGCCTTCGGATCAGACGTCTGGGAAATGGCCTGGGCCAGGTATCCGTCCTCATCGTACACGGTGAGCTCCCGTGTGCCAACCGCTGCGCACCAGGCTGCCAGACGGCGTACATCCTGCAAAGCGTTGTAAACTTTATTAGGTTTGAACGAAGTCCATGCAAAAATGACAGCCAAATGTGGGGGCGCTCGAAGTTGGTCAATGTAGGAAGGCAATACGTCCGAGGTAGCCCATGATGCGTGGCTAATGGTATTTAGGCATAGTTTCAAATAATAATAGATGGTATATATGGTATGACAGAGGGCATACACCAAGGCATGCACAAAATGTACCATGCCGCACTCACCCAGCGCGATGAGCAGCAAGCAATTGTCAGAAGCTGAGAGCGATGGAAGCGGCAAGTGCCTTGCACCCATTGGGTGATTTCCACTGGAAAAGGGGGCTGGCACAGACTCCACACTGAATTTTACGCTGGGTGCGGGCGGATCGCGAATATCTTGAGGCGATTTTTGGTAAGCCTTGCTATGACCCTGACACACGCCTAGCCATACCCTCATGCTATGTCGACGAGTCGCTCATTTCCTGCTGATATAGTTCAGCGTATCTGTGAAATCGTATACCTGGACAGCGTCCCGCTGTGTTCATTGCGACTCCTCGATCCCCCCACGATTCCATCTGCAGCGTTTGATGGTCAAAACGTTTCTACTTCTATCTACGAGACGCAGCGTGTTCTTTATGTTTTATGCCTCGTAAACCAAACATTTTATCGCTATGCCAAGCCGCTCATCAGTCGCAGAATCCAGTTCACACTGCCTTACCGATTTATGTTGCTAGTGGATGATGCACTGGCATCGAGGCAAGCCACACTATCGAATATCCGATTGATGGATTTTTCTTCCTTCCGCGCAACAGGTTTGGGGCGCACTGTGGGTGAGAGCACAGAGAGACGCTTCGTCACGCCAGAGCGTTTGTACGCACTGATCCATGCTAGTGCCGGTCTTGTGGCTTTTGGCTCGAGTGAGACAATGGACAGCGCTCTTTCGCTGCAAGTCTTGGAGGCCTTGCTATTACGCGACGGCGGTCCAAGCCGACCAAGTCGTGTGCGTGACGTGAGTACTGAGCGTGGTATCGGCCCAGTGCATAACGCGTTACAGAGTTTAGATCTGTGTGGCTGCATTAGCCCTCGCTTTCTCGAGGCCATGCGCGCTTTCGTTCGCAAGCACTTGGAGTCTGTACCCACCAACAGACCCATGTATGACCTTTTGGAAGAAGAGGATGATGATAATGACGATGGCCTGAACGTGGAGCGACGCGGCAGATCGCGTTTTATCGCCCATCCCAAACATACTTCGCGTGATATGTCTTCTCAGGTCCGCACACGAACTTTTCCGTCCATGCAGCGACTTGGATTAAAAGGTGTTTCCCTTCCACGAGATCTGCTGGCGCCGTTTTTACTGGCGTTTCCCAACCTCCGCCTTCTAGACTTGTCGGAAACACGCGTAGATGCGCCCATTTTGGACGCCCTCGGCCAATCTACCATTCGATTGGAGAGCCTCTCGCTTTCTCGATGTCGAGCTATTACATCTGAAAGTCTGGTCAAACTTTTGGTGCATTCACCGACCACATTTCACCTAACTGAGCTTGCTATCCAGGGTACGCTGTTATTCCCCACGCCTGTATCCCCAGAAGACTTGAGCTTCATCATTTCGAATGCACCATGCATGCGAAGCGGAGCTCTTCGATACCTTGATTTGGGTGGATGTGCACTCACGAACGAAAGCCTTAGCCTTGTGCCGCCACAACATGCTTTACTAGACCTCGGCTTAGGCGCGATTCCAGACATTACACTCAGTGCCGTGTGCTCTTTTCTCTTGCATACCGCTCCCAATGTACAGGTTCTTGACTTGTCACACAGCTGCACGGCACACGGACCCGTCCATGCTGTGCACTTATACCATGACCTTTTGGCACCATGTACGCAAAGACCGCCAGCGTTAGAAATCGCCGAGCAGCTTCGAGCACTAGGTATTAAAAAAGACAACTCTGAACCTTGGCACCCGCCAACCAATCTTCGAGTTCTTGAACTAGGCTCAGCAGCTCTCGGCACTATTCGCGGTGGTGTGGGTTCTTGGAAAGTGATCTGGGGTGCTGGTAGGCGAGGCTGGGTTGTTGATACAGTGGCTGGACCACACCCGCAAGCATTCGACATTCCATTGCAAGATCAGGACAGCGATGACGTTGATCGTGGACGAGACAGGACGATGAAGCAGCCCATGGACTTACGCCGCAGTGGCTCTCAGCTTGGCCGCACTGTCTCTGGCATTTCTCCTGGAGAAGAACATCAGCATAATCGCTCCACGCGCCGTATCAATCGCACGTTATCAAATGCACCTCATATGCCCACCATGATCACTGCTTCCAGCAGGCCTTTCGAGTCTCGGTCTCGGTCGTTGTCATTATCCACTTCAAGGGAGCCGCCTCGGGCTCGGACTACTCGAAGCTCAGGTATGGAGCCACCCAAAGTTCAATTTCAGGTGCTTCGCAATTTGCCTGCCGATCACCCTCGGCATAAGGTCTTGGATTATTTGTCCAGCCAGGGTGGGAGTGTGCAAGGCTTTATCGGGTGGCATAGTCATAAGATGGAAGTCCTATTGGGCTACGGGTTGCTCGGTAGAGAGATCGGCACTTATGCGTGGTTCGCCTATCAAGCTAGCTGAAGAACGTCTAATGAATTGGCTTTTTTGAATGTACAGGTTCAGATAGAAGATGGCCCATACGCTCAATTTTTGTGCGAAGGTATCTTTCCAGATCATTCCCACGAGTAGTGCTTCCACCGACGAGCGTAGCACCCAAGCTGCGCTGGGCGAGAGAATCATGACTACTCGTACTGTCATCAGACTCCAGCACATCGCCGCCCTGAGTTGTATCCAGCACGTCGCTGTTCGAGGTGAAGCCTTGAGACATGGTACTGTTAGTTAGCGAGTGCACATCACTGCGTGCTAACATGTCATCGACTCGATTTGTAGGCTCTCCGCGACGGCATCGTCGCGCCTTGTGAGATGCATGCGTGTGGTGTGACAACTTCCATATCCTCGGTATCATCGACACCCGCTCTGTCACTCGAATGCCTTCTGCCTCTAGAGACTGAATTTTCTCGGGATTGTTTGTCAGCAAGCGGCATTGATCAATGCCAAGATCTCGCAAAATGGCACTGCTAATGTCGTAGCGCCGGGCATCGGGCAGATGCCCTAATAGTATATTCGCACTCACAGTGTCATGGCCCATGTCCTGCAGATTGTAAGCAAGTAGCTTGTCAAGCAGCCCAATACCACGGCCTTCTTGACGCATGTATACTACCACACCACGTGGCGGAACAGGTATGCCGCTCGAGCTATGCGTCATGGATGTGCTGATAATGCGAAGCGCTTCATCCAGCTGTTCGCCACAATCGCAGCGCTGACTGCCAATAGTTTCACCCGTGTAGCACTCAGAATGGATGCGGACGAGCGGTGATGGTGTATTTGGATCCAACGCATCCGTACTTTGGATCGGTATAGGCTCAGAGGGCACTTGGTATGTGTCGCTCAAGCGGTTGACGTACGCCCCACGTACAAGACGTTCAATAGTCGTCTCATCCTTGTGCCAGACAGCATCGAGCGAGCGACTGCGCAAATGACGCGGATTGCTTAGCAGTCCTTGCTTTTGGCGCGCTTGAATCGACGGGTTGTTCTGCGATGGATCAATCACCAGAGCCATATGCTCTTTATTGTCGTAATTGTTACGGTACAAGTGACAAAAAACTTCCCCATGCGGTGTTGGAACACGTGTTCTTCCGTAGCAGCGGACTTCTAGAGGTGGTATCGAGGACTGTGACCTTAAAAGTTCTGGTTCGCGGCGAATAATCGGGGTGACGATTGCATCGGAGACGGCATTAGAATCATAAACTTCCTGCTCGTTTTCTGGCAGCTTGGCATTCTGTAAAGATTGCTGGATAAATACAACATCTGGGCATTTGCTCTCTTCTTCCGAGGAGTGGCTAGCAGCAGAGGATGTCGAAAGTGTTGTAGGCGGCACCTTCACCGGACGCATCTCGCTCTGATGTCGGTCCACCCCATACGATTGCTCTCCTGAAGCCACTGAGCCGTTGCGTTTTCGTTCTTCAGCGAGACCATTAGGCTTATTATGGGCATACATCCGTCGTTGTACCGAATGCAGAGAATCATTCGTGACGGGATCAATAGAAAGACTCCTCACTGCTGTATCGGTATCAAAGTTACGGTAAGAAAGCCCCTGCTTCTTGAAAGATTGTCCATATTCCAATGATTCTGGCGCTTCAAAAGGTTTTGCGTTACTTGTGTCGACACGATGGCATGCTATATCGTCCACCATCGTGTCTTATACCTAATAATCCACGACCAGATAAATCAAGAAGATCCGGACTTGAGCGTGCCTAAGCAATCAATGAGACCTGACACACCGACGCCCTCTTTTGTTTACGTAATCTATGGAGTTTGACAAAAAATGTTGACCCCCCGACGCCGAACTGAGGCCCAGCACGCTTCTTTTCAGCCAGAACGATATGGCGCGCCTGGACCTAGATGCGCTGCTAAATGTAGCACCCGAATCTATTGACCCTGAAGATGAGTACGAAAATGATGTGGATGGCTCAGATGAAGAGCCAAGGGAGGATGATGAATATATATCTGAAAAGGCTGCTCGGCAGCATTATGTCGATGTAGAGCCCAGCCAGATGCGTCGTAAGGCGCGTCTGACTGAGTCAGACGTCTTAGACAAGCCACAGTATAAAAGCGTAAAAGCATCTCGTGCAGAAATGTTTGGTGATGATATGGATGAAAGCAACGGAGAAGAAGTCGATGACGGTGATGATGATGAGGAAAATCTGGACAATGATAAAGAGCTGTATGAAAACAGCCAGGAAGACGCAGAGGAAGACGAGACAGAAGAAGAAGAAGATCAAGATCAAGATATCAGAATCCCTATGGATGGTGATCAAGACGAGGACGACGACCAGGACGACGACCAGGACGTGCAGGAAGAAGGGTCAATGCTTCACTCTGCACCTAAGGATGGCTCCAAGCGCGCTAAACATCAGCCTATTGATGCTGCAGCTACTGTTGCTATGCAAGAACAAGAGAGCCTCTCTCTCATGGAACAAATTCGTGAAAAGCGTGCACAAGACGCAAAGAAAGGACAAGATGTAAGAAAGCAAATCAAAAATTGGGAAAAGGCACTGCGCCTTCGTATCTCATTCCAAAAGATTCTGACAGCAGTCTCGCGCTTGCCGCCACCTGTCTTACTAAGTGAATATTTCGAAGAGACGCCAAATGCTCGCGACGAAATTGACGCTGCTGCTGCAGAGCTGGAGGACATCGCCACACAAATGCTCGAGCTCCGATTATACTTATGGAAGCAGAACTTTTCCAGTATGTCTGCTGATCTTTCTAAAAATGTTCGTGTCGATGCGAGCGCATCAAGAGCTCTAGAAGACTTGGAACATGTGTTAGAACCACACATCAATACCCTTCTCACGCGATGGTCAAACAAGATTAGTTCCGCGCCGCATTCTCGGAACAGTTCAAGTAGCTCACGGCTTCAGCTGCGCGCAATGAACCAGAACGTTGTGGACCAAATCCGTCTGGCATTGGCTGGAGACGGAATGGACAGGCTTGTACAACGTACCCAAGTGTGGCGTGCTGATGACATGGACCGACTTGGCGTGATTGCGACTACATCTCAAGAATCACGGCCTACCGACACTGAAGTGTTTGATGACAGCGACTTTTACGCCCAACTCCTGAGAGACCTGATTGACAATGCGGGTATTATGGAGACTGGAGCATCCAATGCTGCATCTGACGCATTAATGTCGCGTAAGCGAAAGCGGAATGTCGATGTACGTGCCTCCAAAGGCCGTCGGCTCCGGTATGAGGTCATGGAGAAAGTGCAAAATTTTATGCCTCCTATTCCTCGAGTGACATGGGACGATGCACAAACGGAACGACTTTTCTCTCAGCTGGCATCCACAACAACTGCATCTGCTGACACGATGGAGCCCGAGTCAGATGAACCAACATGGTCCGAGAATGATGGTTTCCGCCTTTTGGGCTAAAAACTCTGCATTGCTTATATGTATTATAGCTAACAATTATACATCCTGCTCGGCGATAGCGGAACGTTTCGCCACATCCCAATACCCAGCCAGTTTGGGTCCCAATAACTCTTTTACCTTAAAGTCTGTTGGGCAATCCACCATACGCACAGAGCCAGGCGAAAATGTCCGTTCGCGCACAGGGCCTTCAAAAATCAAGTCGCATTCGTTGCTGCTAAGGTCCACATCAGGCTCCATGGGGCCTTGCTCCTCTTTCGGAGCATTTTCTTCGCGATTCGCTTGCCCAAAGTCTTTCCAATTGATTCGCACCAGCATGAGGCGTTTGTACGCTTTGAGAGCTTTCGCGGCTCCTTCAACAATAACAAGTGAGAATTTGGGGTTTGTGACGATGATCCCACTTAAATGGTGTTGCTGGGCATTCTTCCGCACTTTAAAACGGTGTGACGGGCTCACGAGCTTCTCGATGCGATATACTTGACACCAGATACCTTTGGCTTCTTCCACCTTGGTTTTGTATGCACGCCTATCACGGCGCTCTTCGTCTGTCAACATGCGTTCGGCATTTGTGCGCTCGTGCAATTCTTGGCGGGCTGCGACCTCGCGGCGCACGCGAGCTTCCACTTTAGTGGGATCAGCAATGGCTTCATTTCCAAGCACGCGCATGAGATTGGCAAGCTTGACTTTAGGCGGATCTGGCGGCAACAGACCCATCTTGATCCGATCGCGTTTGTCTTGCTGCGCAGCAGCGCGGCGCTGACGACGCATTTTTTTCATCTCTTGTTTCGTTAGAATCACTCCATGGGGCTGCACTTTAATATTCTCAGTGGGCGGTGGTATAGGAATAGGGTGCTGCACAAGATGGTCAATGGGGGAGTCCTCGTGCTCGACGATACTGGCGTCAGGCGGAACATCGTTGATGGATTGCATCGAAATGGGCACATCGTCATAAGACTTGGTGGGAAGAAGGGCCATATCCCACCATTCAACCTGCGGTGGTTCTGGGCGCTGAACATGGTTAGCATGCGGTGTATGGCTTTGTACGTACACGAAGGACTCGTTCGTCACCTAAAAGTTCGTCTTGCAGACCCACTTTCTGAGCGGTGGCTTGAATACGCTCTTTCAAAGCATTCATTTTCTCATCACGACGTATTTGTTCGGCCTCTAGAATATACTTGCCCGGCCGGTGGAACTGTAGAGCACGGTGCATACTTTTGGGCTTAGGACCTTCGACCTTGTCTACTTCGCTCGGAAGGTATGGGTTCTTGGGCTTGACTGGTACTGGCTTAGCATCAAGAATAGAGGAAAAAGAGGAAGGTGGTGGCTTCCCTGGTATTTGACGTTTGTTGGCCTGAATAGATGCAAACTTGGGTGCCAAAGAACGAAACTTGTCTTGAATGCGCGCTGCATCACCAAGAAGCAGCGGATGGATCCCCACAGGTTTGCTTTCTTGTTCACCAGCCTGATTTTTAGCTTCCAAATTATGTTGCGCTGCACTTGGAGAAAACGCAGATCCCATGGGACGTGGCGGCGGTGCAGATGGCGCAGATGGTAGGCCTGTGCGTTGGAAGGCTGCCATGGCACGTTTGCGTGCCTCCTCGATAGATTTGCTCAAATCCGAAGAGGGACCAGATACATGACTGCGAGCTCGCTTTTCATGAGTCGGAACGCCTGAGCCGCCCGATGCAGTGTGTGGCCGCTTGTGCGGCATGTCCAACCTTCCGTGGGTGCTGGCGTTGCACGAGGCCAGCATGGAGGTGCCACCCAATGCCTAATCACGTGCAGTGTTTTTTGTTTGATGGGGCCTCATTAGGCTGTGTTGGTGTAAGACAATTTTCTCGTTGCCGTGTCCGAGTCGATCTTGGAAACGACTTCTGCTTAAACCCACGTTTCCACTGCAGAGCTTGGCGATGTCGGCGTTCCGAGACTCGAGTAGACGTCAGGACACGTACAAGGCCAAGGGTGCCTTTAAGCAGGATGAGCTGCGTCGTCGCCGTGAGGAGGCGCAAGTTGAGATTCGGCGTCAGAAGCGTGAAGAGAGCATGGCCAAGCGACGCAACCTAAACATGCATCAGATCTCCGATGCTCCTGACTCGGAAGAGGAAGAGGAAGTGATGGACGATTTGGATATGAAGATCACTTCTGAATTGCCTGCTATGGTGCAGGGTGTACAAAGTGACAACCTGGACCAGCAGCTCGAGGCTACTACCAAGTTCCGGAAGCTCCTCTCGAAGGAGAAGAACCCACCCATCGATCGCGTTATTGCTTGCGGTGTGGTGCCGCGCTTCGTTGAATTCTTGCGCAGTCCCCACAGCATGATCCAATTTGAGGCTGCATGGGCTCTTACCAACATTGCCTCTGGTACCTCGGAGCACACGCAGGTGGTCATCAACTGCGGCGCCGTGCCTATTTTTATTGACCTCCTTCTTTCGCCAGTGCTGGATGTGCGTGAGCAGGCCGTGTGGGCCTTAGGTAACATTGCCGGTGACTCGACCAAGTGCCGTGACTTTGTCTTGCAGCACGGCGGTATGCAGGCTCTCTTGCAGCTGCTTAGTGAGGACCACAAGGTGAGCATGCTGCGGAATGCGACGTGGACGCTGAGCAACTTCTGTCGTGGTAAGAACCCACAACCAGCTTGGGAGTACGTCGCTCCAGCTCTCCCAACTCTGACAAAGCTTGTATACGCCATGGATGACGAAATTCTCATCGATGCGTGCTGGGCCATATCGTACCTGTCGGACGGTGCGAATGAAAAAATTCAGGCCGTGATTGAGTCGGGTGTGTGCCGCCGACTGGTGGACTTGCTGATGCATCCATCAGCTGCCGTTCAGACACCTGCTCTCCGCTCGGTCGGCAACATCGTTACGGGTGACGACATGCAGACGCAAGTGATAGTCGCAAGCGGAGCCTTGACGCCCCTCCTCGCGCTTCTATCTTCGCCCAAGGATGGTATTAAGAAGGAAGCATGCTGGACGATCAGTAACATTACGGCCGGCTCGCCCAGTCAGGTGCAGGCCGTGATTGATGCGAATATCATTCCTCCTCTTGTCCACATCCTCAGCCACGCCGACTTCAAGACAAAGAAAGAAGCTTGCTGGGCTATCAGTAATGCCACGAGTGGTGGGCTGCAGCAACCCCAGCAGGTGCGGTACCTTGTGTCTCAAGGATGCATCAAGCCGCTGTGCGACTTGCTGAAGTGCATGGACAACAAGATTATTCAAGTAGCCTTGGATGGTCTTGAGAACATTTTAAAGATCGGCGAACAGGACAAGGAGGCGTTGGGTCCTGGTGCTACGAACCAGTATGCGATGTACATTGAGGAGTGCGGTGGTATGGTGGCCATTCATGCCCTGCAGAACCACGAGAACTTTGACATTTACAAGAAGTGCTTCTATATCATGGACAAGTACTTCCCTGATGATGAAGAGGACCAGGACACGGGCATTGAAGCACCGCAAGTGAATGACACAGGAGCATTTGCGTTCCCATCATCGGTTGCTGCACCCCAGACTGGATTCCAGTTCGGCCCGGCACAAAACATGTAATAGAAGCCAGGAGCAAGTCAGAGGGTCCGCACTGTACAATAAAGGTCCCATAGACTACGGCGCGTGTCTGCCTCGCCTGTCCATGCTTGAAAAAATGGGTTGCATAGAATGGTCAGAAAAGATGATATGTACAACGAACAGCTACATGTATGAAGCATGTCACAGACTGCTATCGCTTTGTCCACCATCGTCGCGCGAGCGTATCGAAGACTGATCTGTCCATGCACCCGGCAATGATTCTTGCTTAGGCTCCTGCGCAGCAGCCTCGGAATGCGCACGGGCACGATTGTAACACACGCGCTCAGCCTCGTGACTCGATGTTGATGCGCTATTGCTTCGAAGTCGACGCAAATGTGATGACGCGAGGGCCATGGAAAAGTGGGACCGACTGTGTTGATCTGCTGCAAGCTGGTCTGATCGATAACGTAGCTTATTGGAGGGCGAACCGAACGTCGAGAGCATCGGGATGGAGGGTGGTGGCGTTGCTGCGCTGGTTGAACTTTTTGGATGTGAGCGATTCCGCGAGGAGAGAGAGTCAAGCCGTGATGACGAGGCAGAGAAGGCGTGTCCCGAATCACCATTGCTTTGCACGTGTTCATCAAAAGTTTGTGTGGTGCCTCGACGACCAAACAAATTGGTGAGACTCGCCCTGCTACTGAGTCTTGGAATGCGAAAAGATGGAGATAGTTCATCCAATCGAGGTGTCGAGGGCGATGTAGGGAACAGCGCATTTCGGATAGAGATCGCCGGATTGGATGCCTTTTCAATCAGAGTGGGGATGCTAGTGCGCCGCTTGGAATCGTTATGCACGGGTGAGCTGTGCGATGACCCAGGTATGGCTGATTCGCGCGGCGGTAGCACATCCGTCTCCAACATACGTGGGGATTGACTGTGGACGCTTTCACGCGTAAGTTCGAGAAGAGTTTGATCGTTCCAAAGAAATGTAGACTTTGTCAATGCTGGATCGATACGACCTTCTTTCCCAAACAAGTGAATCCATTGCTTCAGCAGCGTGGTACATTTCATGTGCTGATTGAGAGAGGCCAGCGACTCGGGCGTATGCATATCGCGGTCCAATGGCAGTGGTCGAGCGCCATGTTCGAGAAGTGCGCGCACTGCATTCAAATGCCCATTGGCAGCGGCAAAGTGTAGAGGTGTTGAGCCTTCCACACCAGGTCCGGCCACTTTATCTTTCCCTTTTGGTATATTGACATCAGCACCATATGCTAGTAGTACATTGATCACAGGCACGAAGCCCATACAAGCAGCAACGTGCAACGGCGAAATGCCATGTATGGTCTGATTTACTTGTTGTCCATTTTCAAGCGCAAATAGGACTAGTGATACATCGCCTGCGCCGGCCGCCCGGTGCAGGCCGAGACTTTGCAGCGGCGGCTCCCCAAGGTGTGGGGGAACATCCGGACTACTGCAAGAGGGCAGCGAGGGCGAGTGGCCGGCTTGGTTATTTCCACTCGGTCGCACCGAGGTCCGACGCATTCAATAGGGAGTACGCGCGAAGAGAAACGAACAATCGAGGTCTAGCGTCCGTGAAAGGTGGGGAAAAGCCTAAGGTTACTTGGCCCGATCGCAACGATTCGTAACGCTCCGACTTCTCCGCAACACCCGATTCGAAGCGGTCCACAGCAATGGTGATTACTAAATAACAGGTGGCTGCTATGCAGGCAAAGAGTGCGGTCTATGTGCGCTTTTTGAATAGATGGGTAATGCCGCGACGACGACTAGAGAGACTGGTGCGATCCGCACCTGTGTGAATTGAGCTAGCATCCGTTACAGGATGTAACTGGAATGCATTTGAATTGTCCACCTCAAAGTTGCTTGTGTCCATGGGGTCCTTCATTGGCACTTCACGCTGAGAAGCACTGCCTTTGTCTAGGGCATCAGCGCCTTGCATTCCGGATTGCTTAGTTGCACTCTGTTGTGCATATTGTTGCGCAACTTCTTCTGAAGATGGCTCTTTGTCGTAATGTGTGCGGAAACCAACTTTGCTCATGAGCTGCTGTCCAAATGACATACCGCCAGAGGCCACGCCTTTGCCGAAGCTGCCGATGCCACCGATGACGCCCTGAGCCATGTTGCCCACCATGTTGCCATATTTGCCAACAATGTTGTTCAAGTAGCGTGGATGAAAAGTCAGGCGCACTGTGATAGTACTTTCTGGTAGCGCTCCTTTCCCAGTCAATTGGTACGTGCGCTCGTGTGTCTCGAAAGGCTCGAGCTCTGCCAGGTTGACGTAGGCAACGCCTAGCGGATCTGAGGCGCTAACTTGGTCCCAGTCACGCACATTGAAGCAGTATTCGTGCGTCAGGCGTGACTTGATGAGCACTTCAGGGAGCACCTCATTGAACTTGGGATTGAGGTTCCGCTTGACTGTTTTGGATCGAGCGAGTGTGACACCATTGTCCTGGAATAGCACATACGGGTCCGACTTGCCACCAGCGTCAGCTGACTGCAGATTAGAGCAATGAAGCAGCTCGATGGTGAGAGCACCCTGATTCACGACGCTTTCGACGGGCTCCAAATGTATGTTCATCGGAATGTAACGGCAGCTGATGAGAATTTCTCCGCCGCCAGCAGCCATGGGAACGCCCTCACCAGAGGCCACCTTGCTAGAGCTATCCGCGCCACTCGCCGCAACGTTCTGATTCATGTCGGAGACTTTGCCAGACATCTTGGAGTGATTTTGAGGGTAAAAGCTCTTACCCTTGTCAAGCATCGCATTGGAGGCACCCATACCCTTTTCTAACATGCCACCGGGTGCATTAAGAAGCATGTTCTGGTCCATTAGGCCATTGCCTTCAGTCGGGACGAGCACAATCGTGGCAGGCTCTTCCAAAGTGCGCTCCAACAGCGACTTCGTCGAGCAAGTGTATTCGGCGAAAATGTCGCTGTCACGGCGACCTGTGCGAAGACGGAACCAAACATTCGAAACATCGAGCTCGCGAATGACTGCCTCGCCGACTTCGTCCCACTCATAGTTCTTGCGGCGCTCGGTTGTGTGCGCAGGCCAGTAACTGTCATCAAAGATGACCTCAAGCTGGGCGCGCTGACGACGAATGTTACCACTGATAATGTTAAACACAATCACACCGGATGGGCAAGAAAGCAGCTGATCCTTCGTTAGAACCAATCCTTGATCTTCATCCTGGTCGTCTTCATCCCGCAGATTGGCATCACCAGCATGAGACGCGGCACCGGCCTCGAGCTTAGCATCGGGTGAGTCGAGGGGTGAGCCAATGCCAACGTTCTGCTGAATCCCAGCCTCTCTGTAGCGCTGGGCCTCGAGGCGCTTGTTCTGCTCGACAAAGCTGGCACCTTCCACGTGCATGGCTGGAACAAAGTCGACGTCAAAGTCCAAAACTCCTTTCGTGGTGCCGTTCGGCTGCTTCAGTGGCTCGCGATACGACTTGCGACCTGAGCTCCGATACTGGAACGTGTCGTCTTCAGTGTCATGGTCAGCGAGCAAACCGACGGGCACATTGCAGTACCCTAATGAGCGGTCTGCCGTGCTGTTCTGGTAGTCAAATAGCTCGACCCGCACGACCTCGGCCAGGGCATGCACAGGTGCATACAGGATCTGATGCCAGTCAGGATTGAGGTTGTCGTCCATCACAGCAGAGCCGTGGACCGGCATGTTATTCACACTGAGCATGACGTAAGGATCCGACTTACCGCCCGACAGGGCCTCGACATTTTTGACATCGCGTGCGCCACGTAGCCAGAATTTGAGCATACCAATAGCCGGACGGTAGCTGTTACTGCCGTTGATGCTGCCGGACATAAGGATGGGGTTGAACTGAGCCGACATGCGCATACGAGCTTCGTTCTGACCGGGAAAGGGGAACCAGTCTTGCTTGCGCCTCGTGGCACTAATCAGGTCATCGACCTTGACGCTCATCGATGCCACGACTTGGTCCTTCGTCAACTTGTTAGAGTCAACCAGCTCCACGGTGACAACGCTTCCGAAGCGCTCTATCACCACAAACTCAGTGACATCATCAAACACAGGGTCATTCGTGTTTTTGATCACGCCTGTTTCTTTGATGACCTTCTTGTTGAGTAAGAGGCGCGCCTTGACACTGAGCTGTTCCGAGACCAGCACCTCGGGCTTGATGAGCTTGCGGGCCTGGTGCATGGTCAGGCGCATGACACCAGCAGCCACCTCGGGTAAGGGTAGTAACTGACCATTAGGACCCACTTCCGGCTTCATGATCGGATAGTAATCGAGCGAGTAGCTCAACGCACCCACGGGCGCATCACTGTACATAACGGCCTTGTTCAGACGGCCCGGCGATGGGTTTGTGTTAAGCGTCGAGAGATCAAAACGCGTCACGCCAAGACGCGAAGGAGGCAGAGCCCCGTTGTCCTCCATAGGCGACATGGTCAGCAGACCCTCGAGGCTCTTGAGCAGAATATACTTGGTCTCACGGAATCTTGGACTCGGGTGCGCTTCACGCGTGCGTGTACGGTCGATTTCCGGGCCTCCATTGAGAGATATGGACACATAGGCACGCGGCACACCACCGTCAATTTGGAGACGCTCCAAGTTTTGAGCGTGCCAGATTGTGACCTGCAGTGCACCACACGTGGCGTCGAGAGGTGTGCCTGACAGCATGTCTTCCAAATTCAGCGTGAACTGGTTTGGACTGTACATCATAGGACTTAACGCAGAGTGAACTTGGTTCTGGATGAAGCCAGAGAGACCTGGGAGAGCCGACACATCGAGTCCAAACTGGCTTCCACCGATAGGCTTCAGCTCATAGTCGAACGAGGGCGGTTGGATAAACGACAAGTCAACTGTTTGCACGTGTGGAAAGCTGCTCATCAGCTTGAGACGGATACGCATCATTCCCACGAAGCTCATGTTCTCTAGCAGGATCGGCATGCCTGCACCAACCATGCCTTTACCCACGCGCACAGTAAGTACAATTTTGGGGTTAATTCGGGTCGAGGCCTTGCGCACAGGCATGTCTTGCACGTCATTTGGCGTGAAGCTAAACTTCCAGTCCATGATAATCACGTCATCTTCCGTGTCGACAAGGGTGCGTACTGAATCGACTAAAGGCGCTTTAGTTCCGAGCGTGAAAGTTGTAAGACTGAGCGAGTCGAGGAAAGGGGGGCAGTTGTCTCGCAGCACTGTGTCGACTTGTTGAATGATGGTGGCGGACAACACGGGTTCATAAATGAGCCAGAAGCGCGACAAGAAATTATTAACCCAGCCGGCCGATTCATTCTCGGAAGCCATACGATGGCGAGCAAGTTCGCGCGCTACATCGTCACGGCAACGCTGACGAGTGCGGCGAATGCTTGTCGTGTAGTATGTAGAGGCCACAGCCGCCACAATGATAGCAAGCGATATTCCACCGCCCATGCTGGTAAAGATATAGGTCAAAGCCACAGCTCCGATGATGGCAGCACCATCAAACCACAGATAACCGTAGTACAAGTCACTGAAAAGCGTATTCACTAGAGCCGTGTCACGTAAACGGTCCAGCTTTACATCGATTTCACCAGGCTGCAGACCTTGCAAATAGCGCGAATTGGCAATCCATCCTACCTTGTACCAGTCAGGTATGGAAAGGGATGGAGCTCCAGCTGGCAGTGCGCCGGGTACGAGTACACCATCGCCCAACTGACCCTGCTGACGACTTGCCTCATCGACATCTTTTAGCGTGACGTTAGGACGAATACGCATGCCATTCATGTCGGATGGTACAGATCGATTCAGCTTCACTGCTTGAGCGCGCTTTTGCTGCTCCATGTGCTCAGCAAACTGACCGCGTGGTTTGACGTCATCTTGGGCCTTGAGAGTAGCACGCGCCTTTTCCTCAGGGCTCGCGTTTTCTGAAAACACCTCAACGTTTGCGCCCTCGGCCTCTAGATTGTCTTTCAAATTATCCTGGAGATCTTTAGCGTCAGGAACATTTTCTTTTTTATCCTGAGTGAACGGGTTGTTCACCATACCAGCGTGGTTGGTAAAGCCTGCGATCACGATGTGGAGATGGCATTTGCAATGGTTGACAGATCGCCAGGCATGCATATGTCTAGTAAATATTAGGTAACTATGTCGATCGTACGCCGCACAAGCCACGGGCCCAACTGGACCTACGCCCGTGGCTCACTGTAGAGAACAAGCGTGTGCATTTGCTAAAATAGATTCTGTCGGCAGGCAGCCCATGAAAGATTACTTGCGCTGTTTCTTGGAAGGACGCTTCTCTTCCTCTTCCAGATCAATCTCACGATCGCCGTCATCCTCATCTTCCTCGTCGTCTTCTTCGTCTTCTTCGTCCTCGTCCTCTTCATCAAAGAGGGCTGGTACCTCAAAGTGGTGAACAGCATTGGGGTACAGATCTTCGACGATCGCACGTCCAATACTGCCAGCCACCTGAGGGTTTTCGTTGTCGAAAAAGCTCGAGAAGAACGAGCCCGGCTCAAAGTCGTCCTCGTCTTCGTCATTCTCTTCGTCTTCTTCACCCTCCTTATCAGCATTAATGCTACCCACAGTGGGCTTCTTTTTCGACAGGTTGACCTCGTCAGACTTCCAAGAAATAGGCGTCTTCACAGGTACCGTATCCGACGCAAAGTCAAACTGTGATGTAGACTCAGAGGCTTCAGGCAGCAGCTTGAACTCTTTGATCAGGACTGTGTCGTTGATGAAATCGTTCGGCGAAAAGTGGAACTCAATCTTTGCAGCGCGCGGGTCCTCCAAGTCGCGGTCAACCTCGATCTTGGTGACGTGGTCCAGTAGGGCATGGTCATCATCGTCGATGTAGACGTTTGTCGACACGCAGTTTGTCAAGGCTTGAGGCCAGAATCCATCAATCTTGGCCAGTATGTCGGCACGCTTCTTCAGGATAGGCGCGTGCAGCTTGTGCATATACTTGGCCATTTCGACCTCAGCAGCATCTAGCTCCTTCTCTAGAGCCTTGATTTCACCCTGCACGGCGTTAGGGATCATTCCCATTTCAGGTTGACGGGTCATAATGTCAGATCAAACCCAGATGAACGTTGCAGAACGAGGACCGCACTCAGGGCGGCACATTTTCGGCACAGAAAAAAATATTGCCCCTAGCTCGTTTTGCTAACGTGGACATTAGTCAGTATAAGGCAGCATGCCCCAAGCGCGACTGGCATTCGACCCCAAGCTTCTTTGGGCGTATTTCTGCTGAACGCGTCTTGATGAATGCTTATGCTTCTCCTGAGATGCGCTCGCGGAGATATGGCACGAGTCATGATATTTCCGCCTCAAATGCGACGCTGCAAAGAATATCGGCGGATCAGCTAAGCAGTTCTCTGGCAGAGCCCCCGCCCGATGTATTCGCACCTGCGACCCAGACCAAATCTGAGACGCTCCTTTCTGCCCTGCACAACCTCAAGTCAAACGGGGGAGCAATGTACGGTGAAAATGACGATGAATGGACTGATTCGGAGCCAGATGCTCTCCCCTCAAATGCCTCTGAACCTAAATCAATGAAGGAGCGTTGCTTCTTGACCGAATACCATCAACGTGAGCTGCAGCAGCAGAGTCTGCTTGAAGGTATGCAAACTGACTCTTCTATCATGCGCAAGGTACCAGTTCCAACAGTGTCCGATGAAGAAGATGTTGAGGCGCCTAAAAACGTATTCACCGAACAGCGCATCCGTACGGCCATGGAGAAAAATTTGGACGAGACAGTATCACCTCCAAGTGAGGCTGGGGCGAAGGGCGAAGTCCCGGTGGCTGATGCTGCTGCAGCTGCTCTCGAGCGGCTTGTGAATCCTGCTGAGGATGAGGTGAAACCCGTGCGCCGTAAAAAAGTCAAAAAGAGCACGACGACAAACGATGGCGAGCCGAAGAAGAAGAAGAAAAAAGAGCGTTCAGTGACCAAAGACGCTAAGAAGTCGGATAAAAAGACTTCTCATAATGCTCCAAATGAGGGCCATGAGCCTGAACCTATCGCAGACCTTTTACATGAGCCAGTAGCGGATCCCGTGCCGGCGGAGTCGCAAGAGGAGCAGGTGTTGGAACCGGACGTGACGACAACGGTGGCTTACTTTAGTGCAGATGTGCCAAAGCCAACGATGGGTGAGACTAACAGCCCCACAGTGACCGAATCTCAGCCGGCTGACATTCCATCACATACGCCACCCAATGCAGTGGCTGAGCGTGCCCCCCCGAACGATGCAAGTCAGATGTTCGCGATGGGGTACGCTGCGGCTAGGACTGAGCGTGGTAAGATGCACCTTTTCAACTACAATGCTACGCGTCTTGCAGTGAGCACCTATATCTTGTACTGGGGTATGTTTGCCACGCTCCGCAAACTCTGGCGCTGGGAGAATCCATGGGTCACTGGAAGCATGGCGATGCTCTACCTGGTGGTTTGGTGGCGTGGCGACTTGTTGGCTGTATTTTTCCTGGCAGCATGTTTGTATGTGGCGACGTTCCGAATTTGGCAGGTACCGGGCAGCGAGCAGGATAACGAGGCATCACGCGCAACGGGTGCTCCGAGCTCTCTTACTCGACCAGGTACAGACTCGCAATCCCTCTTGTTGCTAGCACCGTCGCACGAAACTCTACAGCAAGTCGGTGATCAGGTGCTTGTAGTGGCACATGGATTGGCAGATGTGCAGGAGCGGGTCAAGAACCTGATGATGTGGCGCAATCCGATCATGACCCTGAGATATCTCGGCTGGCTTATTCTGTTTGGCCTGCTGAGTGTGCAGGCTACGACATGGATGCTGATGCGGCTGCCTGGCGCCTTGATCTTTGTGCTGTTATTCATTCTGGCCCCGATGATTGAGTATGGACACTGGCGCCGCACTCTAGAACTTTTGTGTGGCATTACGTGCGTGTCAGTACCTGATCCAGCTATGCCATACCCTGTGACGCGCACGCTGCTGGACAGCATTCTAGTCGGTGTCCCGACTGATGAAGAGTACTTGCACGAAAAATTGGCCCAAACGCATTGGGAAGCCGAGCGTGAGCTGCGCCGACTGGGTCAATGGATTGACGCAAATCGCATTGTGGAAGCGAAAGATGACGAGTCGACGAACCGCTATCCGTCGAGCTATGCGGGCCGATCCGAGTCGAGTAGCTTGCCTCGTGAGCGGCATCCGAGTGCTATGGCGCTTCGGCCAGAGAAGAGCGAGCCAAAGCCGCCTAATAACGTCATGCATGACCGGGTCGAGGTGGAAAGTCTCTCAGACTATGGATCGCAGCTGGAGCTGGCTGCGACGATGGACAATGTGGATGGTGAGTCAACAACAATCATGGCACATGACAATGTACAGCCTTATGTCATGGCCCATACGCCATGGAACACTCAGCTGGAGTCAGAGCACGTCCCGGCACCTCAGGCAGAGAAGCCCACGCAGCTCACAAGGGCGGATGCCGGACTCGATATGACGGCTCAAGGTCCGGTCTCTGTGCAAGAGTCAAGTCGAGCGAGTCACAATCCTCTCACGGCTTCGTCCTCGGCCCCCATGGAGCCGTCGCTTCCTGTCGTGTCTACATCCGATGCGCCAGCCGCTGCCCGAGCGGACTCTCGTGCGGCATCCATACCCCTTCATGTGCCGCCTTCCTTGCTGACCTCGCCACCGCGTACCAGCGGTCCTCCCATCTCGCGGCATGCATCGTATTCGACTCTACGTGAGTCCGTGATGTCTTCGCCGTTGATCCCGGCCCAGTCTGAGACGCTCCCGTCATTCGAGCGTCAGTACAAGCACACGGCGCTCATGTCCCCACCTGTTCCGACGCAAGCTATGTACACTGTATCGTCGCCCACGCCATCGGGGCTGCGTGAGCTCCCCGCCATGGGCTCGCCGCCGCAGCGTCCACATTCAGTAGCGGATGGACTGTACTTGGCCGTATTTCGCAAACGACTGGGCCACATGATTGTGCTACCGACGCGTGTCGTCTTCCTCATGACGTATGGTCCGCATCGGCGAACCACACCGCCGCCGGGCCTTTCGCTGGAGGAGGAAGAAGACTTGGTTCACACCGTCCATGGCCGGCCCTTTTACCCGATGCTATCGCCTGACGAGATTGTTGCCATGGTCGAGGACGAAATGGCGGGTCGAGGCCAGACAGAGTTTGAGATTGCTGCTGTGCCTCTGGCGCGTATGCCACAGCGATATGATATCCTATTTGAGGTCCCGATTGAGCGCATTCGAGGTCTTAAAAAGCTGCGCAAGTCTACACCCGTGCTGGAAGAGTGCACGGAGGGACTCGAGATGGTGCTGGGTGAGCATGAGCGGGGTATCGGTTTGCCAGCGGTCATCGATCGTGACTTGGCCTGTCAGCGCATCCTGGCCCTGGGCCCGCAGCGCTGGGCTTGGTAGTGGGACGCTGCATTATGCGAGACCGAAGCCCGTGCAGTGCCGCACGACGATGCGTATTTTCGCATGGAGCTCAGATGTGGACGCGTACACGGGCAGAAAGAGCGTCGACGTACAAGTGCTGCTCCATGGTACACGAGCAGCTTCCATAGGATCGAGTTCGATGTGTTGGATACGCAATCCCAAAGACCGGACCCCTAGAGCGGGAACGCGTGCACAGCCCGTAATGAAGCCAAGAAGCGCATGCTGTTCGTCTGGTGCTAGTGTCGACCATACGTGCCAAAAGGCTTCGAGATTGGCATAGATGCGCTCGGCACCGACAGCATTGCGATCTGGGAATCCCACTAAAGTCGTATGAGCGCGCAGCGCTTCGACATCGAGTGTGTGCTCCTCACGTCCACATAGCTGCGTCGCAAGCTCGTGTGGCGTGAGCAGGGCCAAAGGCGAGCGTTCACTCGCAGGGGCCACAACACTGGCGAAGCCATGTGCAAACGCCTCAAGGGGCGCCTGAACGGACTCGAGCAGTGTGTAAGCGCAGAGACGAGCAACGTACGCGTCACGTTCGGATGCCTGCACGGGTCCTGTCTCAGAGCCACGCAGCCGCAAATCGTGGGGACCGTGCGGCGTATCAATGTGCCATGCCAGGTGCATGTCTTCAACATCCGCTGCGTCTGCATGCAAAAGACGCTCGAGGCCCTTGGCAAGATCCGGCTTGAGCTGTGCAAGCGTATCGAGCGTGCATGGAGGCGCATGTCCCTGTGCCATGGCCAGCAGCATGACGTACAGGGCAGGCGCAAAACGAAGCGGCACGGTGACTTGGTGAAAGAGCGCAAGACCCACGGCCATGCCCAGGAGTTCAGCCGCGTGGATCTCCTTGTCCGTGCACGTGTGGTGCAAATACAAAAGACCGTGCATCTGAGGCTCGTTCGCTTGGCTCAAGTCGAACCATGGAGCCTGATGTTGCAGCGTATCGCATAGCACTTGCAGCCATTCTTTCCGTAAACCCCCTGCATCTTGGGCGGGTTCATCGCGAAACGTAACGCGCAACGGCCGATGCAGCATGCTGGGTGATGCTAGGGAGAACGCCTTGAACGAGTCATCCACGATCGTAGCGCGCGATACTTGAATCGGCCAAGTGCCACTCTCAGGCCATGATGCAGCAGATTGGGACCATGCTTCGCTGGATGCCTCGCGCATCGCCGATTGCGCCTCCCAAGCCAGAATTTGCGCCTTGGCGCCGAGCGTCAGAGACCATGGTGAGGCACACATATTGGATGCGCCCTGGAGCCAGGCAGCATAGGCGGGCACAATAGATGGCAGCTCTGTCGCAGCGACGTAGAATCGCGAGCGAGCAAGAGGGTCAGAGCGATGGGCATTGGCATCGTACAGGCAGGACAGAGCATCAACAAGGGATTCGGGCACCTTATCAGCACCGTGGGCTCCCACATGCCAGCTCAGTGCTTCTGTGAGTGCATCCACGATGCGCGTGAGTCGTTCACGATCATAGACGCGCACGTAGGGCGATATGGACGCGTCGACCGAGGAGGCCAATGCCTCGGTGCACGTACGCGATACGTGGGCGCTGCCCTCCAGCGCAGCCAGCACGTCAGGCGCGCTGGGGCATGATGCTGCGACGTCGAATAAGCACGCAGCAAGTGCTATTTGTGCTTCATGACGTTCGTCGTCCGTGTCACTGCTGGTAAAGGTGCGAATCGCGCGATGGATTTCGTCGTTCGCCGGATCAAGCGTATCGCTGAAGAGAGGGGGCGCTCGATGCTGGCGCAGTTCAGTCGCACGAATACTTTGGAGAATAGTACGCGAGGCAGCTGTGCCTGTGCGCCTGACATGGAACATGGACGCCCAAGCGCCGCCACTCGACGCGCCGGCGGGAGCGGTCTTGTCGCGGACTACAATACTCGCGTAGGCCTGCCTCGATGTGTTGGACTCCAATGTGTCGTGCCGATCCAGTACAAGCTCAGGTGCAAGATCGCTGTGTGATGCTTGCCCCGTGCGCCGCCACTGGCTCGCTCGTGCATTCATTTCTTCCACACGCGAAGGATACGGATTGAACGATGATACAGGCGCATCGCTCCAAGCAGCGCGTGCAGCACGAGCGCGGCGTGTTTGCGATACTTGTTGTGATGCTGCTAGATCAGGAAACGCCGAGGAAGACGGCCCGGCCGCTGACGACGGTCGCGGTGCTCGACCCCAGGCGGATGTGGTTGGCGTCATACGCGAACGGTGGAGGGGAAAAAGGGCTGATTTCTTATGCGATCCTCATCCACCGGCGGCCAGTATGACCAACGTCTTGGCCTTGCCTGTTGAGTATGTGCCGAGCCACGCCACGACATCGCTGTTTTCTAGTTTCCGACAGCGCAGACCGCCCAGTGACGACGACTGGGCACATAATGAGTTTGATTTTGAGCCGTTCGTGAAGAACGACTTGCAAATCAAGCTCGAGACGGATGACCAGACATGCCCGCGTTTCCAGCGTGGACGCGGTACATGTCACTTGGGCGGTGCGTGCACGCTGCGCCACTGCATAACGCCATCGCCCCCGATACCAACAAACCAGACCCGCGATGTATCACGGCGCACGGTCTGCAAGCACTGGCTGCGAGGACTGTGCAAGAAGGGCGACATGTGTGACTACCTGCACGAGTACGACCTGCGGCGCATGCCGGAGTGCCGTTTCTTCGCCACATTTGGATTTTGCAATTCGACGGAAGACTGCCTGTACGTGCACATTGAGCCTAGCGTCAAGCGCCGCCGGTGCGAACGCTATGAGCGTGGCTTTTGTGAATTTGGTCCCAAGTGTCCCAAGAAACATGTGCGCCGCACGGCCTGCCCGTACTACCTGGCTGGCTTCTGCCCGCTGGGCACGGAGTGCAATATGGGTCATATTAAGCCGTTTGTGCCGTCGCCAGAATCGCGCGCGACGACGCCGCTCTTGACGCACCGTCCACTGACCATGATGGAGGCGTTTGGCGGAGCGCCCGGCATTCAAGAGCTGCCCACCGACCCTCATACTGGCAGAGCAATGATTCCCGCCAAGGACTGGGCAGCAGCAGCAGAACTGCGGAAAAGCATGGCCTCACAAGATATGAACGCACGCAAGATCAACGATGTGCTGTGCTACAAGTGCGGCGAATACAATCACTTTGCCAATGCGTGCCCCAACTCGGCGCGTCTTGGCCTACGCGACCGAGGCTGGCGGCCTATGTAGTCTACTTACAATTTGGGGCGGATGTCCATCTTGTTGTGCGAGCCTGTCACAGTATGGGCGGTCCGCTGTCCATCGCGGCCGTCCAGCTCATATATATTCACATGCAACAGACACAGCGTTTTGCTGATCGACCTCATCGTCGTTTCCACTTCAATCCACTTGCCGACGTGCGTAGGCTTCAGGTACTGAACGATGAGGGCCTGCGTGACACCCATCATCGACCATGGCTCACCAGCGACTCCACTCGAGTGCAGTAGCGTCAAGAACGACGAGCACGTGTCGACTATGGTGGCCAGGCAGCCGCCATGCATAGTTCCGAACTGGTTACTGAGCTGACCGTTCACCTTCATGCGCAAGCAGATCTTCGATGCCTCAGCTCGCATCGGCCGCTCGGTGCTGGAGCGCTTGTCCTGCCTGTACACCACGCCGTCACGCTCTGCGTACGACACAAAGCATTCCGCGCCACGAAAGAGGTTGGCATCCCACGTCTTATTCTGATCCCGCAGCATGTCTAGGATCTTCTGCGCCAACTCACATGCCGCGTCGAGCGTCATCAGCGGCGCAGGCGTCGATGATGCAGCAGCCATGGTGGGGAATGGCGAACCACGCAGGGGAGCTGACTAAGTCCTATGTGTCGCGGCGCCGGCCAAAGGCGCCTAGCCGGTGAACCAATTGCACCCATGCGTCGAGGGTCGGTGGACACGGCGCAACGAGCGCCGCATCATACTGCGCTTGCGCACGCTCGTACTGAGCCTGCACGTCGTCATGGTCAACGTCATGTAGTGCGTGCGCGACGCGGGCTTCCATATACAAACACGAGGCCAAGCCTTTCCACGTCTCGGTGCGCTCATAGTCTTGGGCGGCGCGCCGAAGAGACATGCGAGCTTGGTATAAGTCTTTCGTAGACATAAAGTACTTGGCCTCGACTAAGTGCACGTACGCACGGCGCTCGCCATTCTCATCAGCAAGCGCCTGTGGAAGGATCTCGTCCAGGAGCGCACGGGCTTCCGACGGCATGCCCAGCGATAGGACCATTACGTCAGCCAGGACCGCGAGGCATGTGCGTCGAAGCGGATACAGCTGCTGCACCTCACTGGCAGCCAATGCCCTCATCAAAGCCTCGAGCCCTTGGTGTGGCTGTCGCGCCTGGATCATGTTCTGTGCCTCCTCCAGCCATTCGCATGCCGATCGCTGTGTGGTTGAGGGCGAGGGCGTATCCCATTCACCCACGTGTGGGCTCAGCGCCTTGATACGTCGAAGCATGGACGTATGGCTCTGTCGCCGCGCGCGCGTGTACAGAATCTGCCAGACGGCATCCTGCCAACGTTGATGCAGAGCTAATGAGGTTACTTGGCGCAGCACAGAGGGCTCTAGAAGCGCAGACGCCGCCTGCTCATACATCCCACGCTCCGTTTCACGGAATGCTCTTGTAATAGCCGTGTCGACCACGAGCTCGTCCCAATGCTCCGGAGGGAACGAGCCGAGCCGACGTACATGAGCCATGTACACCTCGGCCACAAGAGGCACGCCAAGTTGAAGCCATGTACGTGCTAGGATGGCCGATGGGCACGCGGCACACCGCTCGATACTAGGTCGCGGCTCCCATTCTGGCTGTGTCGTTGGGATGGGCGGCCGTGGTTTCCACGTGGTATCATAGATGCGCTGGATGATATCGAGGAGGGGACGACCTTGTTGCCGGTCCATGTCGGCCTTCCACAGGGCCAATGGCGCATACGCCCCACATTTGAGCGATTCTTGCGCATCTTGTTGTGTCAGCAGGCCAGCCTGGTGCGGTCGTGGATCCAGATACGAGAGCTGATCCAGCAGGTGGTCGCATGCTCGAATGCATTCGGTATCGCCCACGGTACGAGCAAGTAGGATCGCCTCATCCAGCACAGTACGTGCTGCACGATATCCCTGTGTCTGCGTATGAAAGTGGGCCAGGTTCAATAGGGCGTGTTGATGCAAGTCTCGGTCACAACCAGGGAGGGTATAATTAAAAAAGGCATGCAAATTCTCCTTGAGGATGACATACTCGCCACGGCGCGCACTCTCACGCCACATGTAGTATGCATGCGCCTGGGCACTCGTGCGCCACCTGTCTACCACGGCATGCGCGTCGCCATCGCGCCATGCGCGACACAGCTGCAGTAATTGCATGCGTTCGTGTTCGAGCATCATGGCAAACTGGAAGGAAGCGCGGCGCACATACAAGCCAAAGTACGAGCGCCGGTGAAGGAGAGAAAATTCAACTTGAGAGCCAGGATTCGGATCGCCGATCATGTGCATGCAATCGTTAAGTTCTGTTGTGAGTCGTGCAGAACGTACGTTCACCAAACAACTGCATAAGTCCATCCACGCTCTCAAACATGTCAAAATGGGTTGTTATGTGCGCATCAAGCTCATGGAGCGTTTTGGAGAAAGGAATCAGAGCTATGCGAAGACGATGTCGCATGATCTCGAGATTCGCAGGCGGCGCATCGATCTGTGCGTAAGTGACGCGTACATACATTCTCCATAGCGCGAACGAGGTACAAGAGGATCACGCGGCGCGCCCTGTCTTCTTCAGGAATACGTTTTTGGCACAAAAATGCGATGATCAGCAATAGCGCCACTGAATGACCCTGCAGCAGGTACGGCTGACCCGCCATGTCTGGGGCGGCCGCCTAGGCTGTGATGACGTGGAGAAGAGCGTGAGTCAACGCGCCTCCTCCCTCCACTGCGTCTCATGTCACACAGCCGCATCCTGATAGTACGGCATGGTGAGACCAATGAAAATGTGCAGGGTATCGTACAAGGCCAGCTAGATACAATGCTGAATGAGATCGGGTATGAGCAGGCACATAAAACGGGCATGGCGCTGCGCCATGAGCCACTTTCGCGCATTATCACGAGTCCGCTGAAACGCGCGTTGCACACCGCAGAAGCCATCGCATCGTTCCATCCCGGTATACCAGTCGAATTCGATGCAAGACTGAAGGAACGGTACTTTGGAGAAATAGAGGGGCGCGCCTTCGAGAGTCCAGCACATTGGCCAACACATGCAGAGGGCATGGAACCTCGCGATCAGCTACGAGATCGCCTGGCATCCTTGTGGGAAGAGTTGAAGCGCGACGCTCAAGCCAAGCCCTCTATCATTGTGCTCGTGAGTCATGGAGGTGCGATAAGTTCTCTCATCCACCATGTGATTGTGCGATCAGGCGACGCTGTATTTGCCCCATCTATTACCCCCCATCGTTGTTGGAATTGCAGCATCTCTGACATTCATCTGCCTGCCGACGCCCCAGGCGTCATTGTGCGCTGGGCTGACGTCTCGCATCTCGAAGATGCCGCACACAAGGTGGTCAATGTAGACGAAAATATTACCGCATAGTATATACATATACTCACTTGGCCGATCGCCGTTGCCGGTTGAGCAGGGTTTGGAGTGCGCTAAGCCACCGAATTTCGTCCTCCTCTGTAGGCACACAAAGCTGAAACGTACGGCTAGCTGTCACAATTTGGAAGTAGTACGATGGTGCTCGGCTTTGTGGCTCCAGCGGTGAGCGCGATCTCACTTCTGCCCCAAAGCCCAGGCGAGCGATCGAGCCAGGCGAGAGCGACAGCATCGGTGTACAGGAGCTCGGCATAGTACTTTCCATCGCATCAAAAATAGCGGTCGTGGGTATAGTGCGATGTGGGCGCGCATCCATATGCGTGCGTGCATAGCTAAGCGTGTCGAACGTTAAAACGAACCAGCGCTTTCGCCATTGCTTACGCCGACTGCCTAGCTTGAGCAAGTAGCCCTGCGTAATAACTCGGCTACCATCTTCTGGTAGTGGTGTGGTCTGCATGGTATCATGCGGTGCCCAATGCACCGGTTCCTCATCCGCATCATTTTCATCATCGGAGCTGCTGACTGCATGGGCTGACACGGGCGTAGGCTCCACAATGGGGGGCGGCAAGAGGGCAGCAGCGCTCGTATCTTGCACGTTAGATGGCACAGCAGCATCCTCAGATACTTTGCCACGCGCGAGAGCCAGGGCATCGAGCCACGCTGTCATGTCCTGTTGGTCGCAGGCTCGAAAGTACCATGTACGCTCAGGCGCCATAATGCAGATAACAAAGTCTACGCGCTTCATTTCCATCGCTGTGAACGTGTGCATTTGACTTACATTCAGCACGTTCAAAAGCAAATACTCCTTCTCGTTTCTGTACAAGGCCAATTGCGACGCACGAAGCACAACCCAGCGCCGTTTCCACGTTTTGCGCTTCTCACTGCGCTTTAGTAGGAAGCCAGCATGTATCACCTGCTCATTTACTAGTTCTTGCGGCATTTCCTGTCCCTCATTTTCGTCGTCGTCATCATCCTCTGCCGTCTCCATTGCTGCTCCCCTAACGCCGGTGAGTAGCGGAGCGTGTCCTGCCGAATAAAACACATCATGAGGCGTCGTACCCTCTCGAGGCAAAAAAGATTGTGCTTGTATCATCACGCCGAGATGCGCCCAACGAGGGTGGGAACGGCTGCCCAACGTCTGTCTCACAAAATGACGCGAAACAAAGAATGACCGTGGCTTCAACGCAGCCTTCCTTGGCCAAGGGGGGAACTTGCCACCGACCAACGCATTCGACTTACATCCCAAGTCTGTAAATCCCATGTCGAACACGTGACCACATGGGCGGCCCTGGCTGGGATCTGGCGGCTGTCTACGGCGGTTGCGGTTGTCCATCTATTACCATAATGTTGGGTCGTGCCGGCTTGTTGATGTCTGGCGCTGTAACACAACGCGCAGTGGCGCGCTCTATCTCTCCAGTCAAAGAATGCCGCCGCTTTGCCTCTGGCGGCCACGGACCTAGCTACAACGAGCCATCTGGTACGTACTCTTGTCCGCTGACCCGTCTAGGCTACTTGTTTGGTGAGAAGGTACATGATTTATAAAGGAATGGAATATACTAACTTCAGCCACCTGCACCAGGCACGAAGCGTGTAAAAGATGCCTGGGAAATGCCATGGTACCTGGGCATGTATGGCGGTGCCGCCGTGTTTGCCCTTGTGATGTACTTCAAGCCCGACCGCAGTGTCCGGACATGGGCCGCCCCAGAAGCTGAGAAGCGTCTGGACGAGGCAGGTATCGAGTGGCGCTACAAGCCCTCGCCCCACTCAGGCTACCCGAATGGCATTCCCTAAGGTACCCACGGTCTCTTTTAGGCCGGCGTATTCAACAATCATATTGTCATTCTATTCCATTTTCTCGCGAATGTCCATCTTGATTCGTAGGATTTGGACCTGCGAGCGTATTGTTAGTATCGGCGCTCTATTACCACCACCGTTTGTGGTCATTGGTCGTACGTACCTTGGTATAGTGTGTGTGGAAGTATTCCTGCACCCATGCTTCGGCAGCGAGGGCCCGTTTCAGTGTTGTGTGGGGTGGTAGTGATAGAGTCACATACATGCTCAGACCTGAGCCGTGTGACACCACAATGACGTCGTTCCAAGTAAAGGTCGGCAGTTCGGACAGATGTTGAGCTCGTATCACCGCACATTCCAAGTGTTCTTGCACCTCTTTTATGATCTCGGGGTTGGCGCTGCAATCACACAATTGTCCAAGCGATGTCAGTGTAAGTTGCCAAGCTTCCATGCCGTTATACAGGGCACGAATGATTCCACAAAGCGAATCGAGCCATTCGTATCCGTACGAAGAAAACATGATGGTCACTAGGGACATGGCAGAACCCAAACTTTCCATGCGCTGATGCAGTGCACTAGCTTCAAGAACGGAACTTTGTGCGACCCGCGCGGTTTTCCGCATCATGTGGTAGATGGCTTCTTTTGCCAGCATGGAAAATACGACCAGTGCCAAACCGTACAAGCTTTTTCCATGCTCGTTTTCAATGTCTTGAGGATGGTGATGATGATGCTCATGTAGTACAGGAATCCAAGATAGAAAATGTTTCACCCATGCGTGATAGGATGGAAAAACGATCTCGACAAACTGAAACAGCGCTTGGGCGCCAATACCGAAAGATGTCAGAAGGAGCATGAGGCTCGAAAGACACGAGCCCAGGGGTTCCAGCTTGCCATACCCGAGAGGGAACTTGGCACTAGGTTTCTGCCGTGCCTTATACATACAGGCTAACGCTAAAAGGTCACTGAGTGAGTCGGACACAGCATGGCTTGCCTCTGCCATGAGTGATAAGCTGTGGAGATATGTACCAGCGGCGCATTTCAAAAGCATTACAACCATATTCAAGGAAAGAGAAAGTATGGCGACACGGGTCACATTTCGTCCGCCATCCAAGATATCTGACCAATCTGTGCCATGCTTGTGGTCATGGCCATGTTCGTTATGATGGCCGTGGTGCTGATGGGCTGGCTTGTCCAGAAACCAGGGTTGATCTTCATAAATTGTTGTATCTGAATCACTCATGGATGTCGGTGCATGACTCGCAACACTTTCCATGTATAAAGGCTGGGTACCAGCCTACCAAGTGAGTACTTATGTGGACACCGTGTCAGTTGTTCGAAAAAAAGCGTATCAAATCACCGTCGATCATGTGGAGCCCACATATGGCCATGTGGTAGTGCCAAGCTCTAGCTGCCATCTATAGGAAATCCGTTGAACAAGCCTGACATTGAACATGAGAATTCACATTATCATTTATGAAAAATCTTTACTGCAAATCAATTCATACATACTATTGTCAGGGTTGTCGCGATGAAAAATATATGTCAAATTGGGAGATGATGAGCGAGAGTCTCAATAGTGCAGATGTTTTTGATCCACCAATTGTCCTGCCACACGGACCATATTCTGTGGAGGCAGGTTAGGTGTCAGCGAAGTGCCAGAAGTATTCACGTGAGGTAACATTGCATGGGGAGGATCAAAACCAAGTGCTTTGCATACAAGCCTGTAACGGGCTCTAACGCGCTCCACTAGCTTGCCAAAATCATAAGTGTCAGCCTGCGCGTCATCCTGGTGAGGTGGGGGGTTGTGACCATACGAATCATTGTATTGCGGTATTAAGCTCCATAATGCTTCAAAACTTTCGAGTTGTTGCCATTGACGCTGTTTCTTGCGAGTTGCGTCATCAATTGTAGACGTGTGCGATTGGATCATGCGTTTATACATAGAAATTACCCCTCTGTAGTATCCCAATTCATTCCATAAGTCGAATCCTTTTTCGCGACCAAGCGCTCTTCCTTCCATTTCACCAAACATTCGACCTTTTTCATACCCCTGTTGACGTCCCTTAGCAAGTGGCCTAACGATTAGAAGTCCGAATCTCAACGTACAAATCTTCCAGGTGAGTGACGTCGTCCAAGTTGAATTGTTCGAGCACAATTTGCCTTTATGTGTCAGTTGAAATCCTTATGGTGAAATGAAAGGAAGAAGACGTACTTATCTTCGTCCTGGGCGCTGCATGATGCCATCACGCCAGCATCAGACATGATGGTGGAAAAGGGGCGACTTGAGTACGAAAGTGTGGAGGAACCACATGTGCCGGTTTGTCACATGATTAAAACGAAGCCTCCGAAGGCAGGGGGTCACTCGTGAGAGAGACTGGAGGGGTAGGATTTGACGCAGAAGCGGGTGGTTGATACAGCCCCTGCGATGCATCTAGGAAGAGTGGAGAGCACGTGCTTCGGCTCATGGAAAGATGCTGAAACTCTTGTTCGGCTTTGGATATGGCATCATCAGATACACGCGTTGGAAGCCGAGGTGGTAACTCCAATGAGCTAGACATCACATCAGCGCCTTGGAATCCGGCATCAACATTGCCAAGACTCGAACTAGGAGCACTTGGACTGTCTGACCGTCTGTCCGGGGCTGATGGATTTGAGCCTGCATAGGTCGGAATATTTCTGGAGAAAGACTCGAGGCGTACCACCATGTCGTTAATTGGTGAGTTAACGCGAGTCACATCACCAAGCGCATTGTGAGGACTGGTCTCTGGTGGTCCATAAGCAGTTCTTTGTGGTGAGCTCGGAGACTCATTCCATGTAATCCGAGGATCATTCACGTACACGTCCAATGATTGCAAAGGCTTAGGCACGCTCATTCCACGCACAGAGTTGAGCATCGCGGGAGCAGACATTGGCCCATTCTGTGACACATTTTGCATATCATACATAGACATGGCTCGGGTGGATAGTACAGGATGAGTGTGTTTGCTTACCACAAAAGGAACACTGCGTTTGGTATGAAGATTTTTCTTAGCAAGTTCTGCCTTTAGTATACAGCCACGGTCAGAATCGATGCGGAAACCATTCAGCACATCGCGGGCCTGTAGTGCTTCTTCACGCGTGGAAAATTTGGCAAAGCCAATGATTTGTTTGTTCCTTGAGGTATGTGATTCGGATTCACGCATTTCTTTCTCTGAACCTGTTGTGCGCAGCTTCTCATTGGCACGACGAGAATCAGCCGACTCCTCAGATTTTTGGGCACCATTAGTAGTAGGATATTTGAGCATCGACGCCTCAAATCCTCTCGCAAAAAGAAACATATTGGCAAACTCGCGTTCGGTAATATCGTCAGGGAAACCGGCGAGGAATAGGGTCGTGATCTCTTGAGTTGGCCTCTCATTGGCAAAGGTATCTTTACGTCCATGTAAGCCGTACGATGAAGAATAGGGCGCCTGTATTGACCGCATTGGCAGCGTATCGAGTCCGTGTGGCACCCCGGACATTGGCTTTACATTGGGTGCCCAGCCTAAATGCATCGTGGAAGGTACGGATGAATACGTGCAATCGTCCACTGGTTCGGATGAAACAGGCACACGGGGTACCATGGGAGCAGTGCCCCATTCCCAATTCGATGCTCCTGTCGATGTCCGAGCGTCATGGGCAGCAGTAAACATGTCTATGCCAACAGGAAGCTCTGAGCCATTACGAGCGACAGAATTTCCCTGTGTGGCATACATAGAGGTATCATTCCAATCGCGTTGATCTTTTCCAATAAACGGATAGGTATTTGTCCGGGCAGCACTTGACGGACGAGCAGCATTCCAGCCAGATAAGGGATAAGTACCTTTAAGCGCGGCGGGTTTCATAGTTGCTGTTCTTCTATCCATACCCATTGAGGCTGGAGCATGAGCATCAGAAGCATGTGTGCCAGAAAATGACTCGCTCACATACATTGGCATTGGGTATTCTGCGAGCGGATGAGAGATTCTGCCGCTCATGCTCCCACGATCAAGCCCTGTCGTCTACTCAGTCAGGACCAATCAGAGACTCGCTGGCGACCTGCGCGATAATGGGGTGTTTCGAGGTATGCACAAAAGACAGTCCCTCCTGTGGCCTTTGCCAAGATGAGGCCGTAGAACGAGTATTTCGTAAGAGGCGCACCTGTAGCAATTTGCAGTCCTCCAAGGGAAAAGGCATTTGGCGCAGCATTTCGGCCGTACGTGGATCCAGCGCCACTTTGCACAACAGGTTTCTCCACAGCCTTAGGCACAGCGTCGCACTCCTGTCTAGGCTATCTAAACGATGAATGGGCGGACGACGGCAATTTTCACAAGCGCCAATGGAGTGCTTTCTTGCAAGTAAAACACACTCGCGCACTTTGCCGAGACGGAAAATTCGGATTTAACCTCCGCCCCTGATTCTGAATAAGCTATTAGACATATTGTTGGGTATCGCTTTATTCATCATGCGCCAATCCAGCCACCACAAACTGCGAAACACGGTTAGAACCTCCACTGTTCAACAGTGTGATACGTACATTTAAAACGCCGCGGTCGTTGTTGCCTGTGCGCTGCATGGGGCGCGCTTGCCGAGACTGACCAGCCAGATATACGTAGAATACGACACAGTATCCTGAGCAAAAGCAAGCTACAGTGGATTTAGCTAGCGTGCTGCAGCTAAGTACACCTTGCAATGCTTTCGTGTGCATGTGCACTTCATGAAATTTTTTGCGTGATGACTCTGCTAATGCATCTTGTTCCATGTGTGCCTGTACATTAGGATGCTCCAATCTGGTCCAATAGGCACTACCGATAACGTCGTCATCGGAGAGAGCGAGTTTGAGAGTTCCGTTATGGTTGGCGGCGAGCACGACATGGGATGATAGTGAGCGCATCTGATCATTAACAAGTCGCATTTCTGATAAAGGAGGCGTGACAATATATACCTTGCAGAGGTCGTTAGAATCTTAGGACGTACATCTGGCTTGGGACATAGTGGTTCAGATATAAGTGAATATTCTGATTGACGTAAAATACGAACCACAATTTCTTGCATAACATCAAGACGTGTTCCACTCTGGCTTGTCATAGCGATACTCCAGCTCAGTAACGGGTCTTTCTCGCGTTTACCCAGCCGCAGCATAACTTCCAAGGCTCCTGACGCAGACCGTAGGACACGCGCCAGGCTGTCAGCGGATACTTCTACAATAATTTCATTATCGTGGTGCGATTCAATGCGATAGTTGGAAAACACCGCTTCGACATCAAGGGTTGCCCAAATCTGGACTCCGTACTGCCCCGCTGGAGAAATAAGCCGTAAGGTAGTAGGCGTAAAATGTAAATAACAGGGAGATGCTACACTCGCAGACGTTTGTGCAAGACCTGCCAGAAGCGACACATTATTTACATATGCACGCAGGCGCATTTCTGTGTCACAGCTCTCCTATGGCCAGTCAAGCCCGTCGCAGCGTTCACCCGTCGCGACACGCGTCGTGCTGCGCTTGGCAGCCCACCGTTGCCCACGTCCCTGGTTCTGTTCCTCCGGCCGAGTTTTATTCAGCACGTGGTACAAATATGTTGAATTCTGAAGCAGCACGCGGATTCAGCATTGCCGCGACCATGTCAGGTTGGGGGAGCTGGTTGTACGTGCCTACACCTCAGGTTATACTAATACACGAACAGAACAGGGAGTCAACCGGCAGATGCCAAGCCTGCTGATGGTGCATGCCCCAAAGAAAACTTCTTTCCTGTCACGGACAAGTATGATCAAACGCAGCTGCTGGGCGAACTGGCTCCGACCGATTTGCACTGGACGTGCCCTTCAGGTCTTTCTACGGAGACATCAACCTGGTATACGACACTCGAAAATGGTGCATTTTTCATGAACCAAATTATCTATTCGCCCGTGGGTCTTTTCCAGCCGCAGGTCCAAATGACATTCCGTTACTATGATCCCAACACGGGTGAAAATGTGTGGAAGTCGAAGAATGTGGACTCATTTCAAGTGCTTGCCAACAACAAGCATTCATGCAAGTCGAGCGCTTTCACCATCGATTTCAAAGATGAATCGAATGGCTCGCAGTCGTACAATGTTTCTGCCACGCTGGACAACGATGTCCAGTTGATGTATTCCATGACGCGCCCCTCCGAAGCGAAGGGCTGGAAACTAGGTCAAGGTCCTAAAGGAGGCTTTAGTTACTTTGGCGAAAATGAGAACTCGCCGGATGGATACGTGGTGCATCGATTTTGGCCGTATACCAAGACGTCTGGTATGTTGGTGATCAACGGTCGTGCCATGGAAGTCAATGGCCAGGGCATGTTTGTGCAGGCCATTCAAGGTATGCGCCCGAACCTCGTCGCAACGCGCTGGAACTTTGGCAACTTCCAGAGCAAGGAAAACCACGGCACCAGTGCCATTGTGATGGAGTTTACGACTACGTCTGGCTATGGCAAGGTGGATGCATCGTCGCAGGCTCGCGTGCCGCAAACTGTAACAATAGGCTCGGTGGTTTGCGGTGGTCAGCTCGTGTCTGTTGTGGGTGCCACGCGTGCTTCTAATGCCAGCGAGGTGCCTGCTACGCATGTGCAGCATGAATCATGTGCCAGAGACGAGCTGACGGGGTATGATGTGCCCCAGGTGATGAAGTTTGTTCTGCAGGGTCCGGCTGTCGTTGGCGTAGACAAGCCATCTGCTGACACCGTTGTCCAAGCATCTATGGAGGTGTCGCTCGGCTCTCCTTCGGCCACCAAGGGACTGATTGAGAAAGTTGACGTGCTTGCTGAGATCCCGTACATGGTTCGCAAGCTCGTCAACTATGTGGCTGGAGCCAAGCCGTACATCTATCAAACACTGAATCCCACGCAATTGAAGCTCGAACTGCCTGAATCGGTGGCTCAGGCCATCGGAACGGACTCGTCGATCGAGGTGCCGGGCGTACTCTTTGAGGAGCATACATTCATTAGCGAGTGATATTTTCCAAAACAAACACACCCTAGCGTAGCCACTCTATCGCATACCAGTGCGGTGCCAATCCATTACTTAATAAAGTAGCGTGCCACCTTTCCGAGAATATGCAGTAAGACAACACTGAGCACGAATGCCACGGACAGCACAAGTACAATGACGGGGTCGCTAAAGAGTCAGTTCCACACAGGACCGTACGTACACACTCAGACCCTTGCTGTCCTCTGTGTTGATGCGCATCATGGTGTTCGTGCTACCACCTGCGCCGGCCTCACGGGTGCTGTGGGGCTTGTTGGCGGCCTGCACAGCGGCTTTCCGGCTGAGAGCGTAAGTCATGAAGCTGGGCATACATACCGCATAGCGCTCGAGTTGCGGCTGGCCAGCGCTGCAAGTTGAGCCTGAGTCAGAGGCGTATGTGTTCCCTGCTTTTTCTCCGACTGAAGTGTGAGGGCGATGCATGGGCGGGCCACGTACCATGATATCGTCGCAGCAAGTCACTGTGAGTGGAAAAGACCTCCGCTGCCACGTCGGACGATGGACGCGCGGCGAGGCGTCCACCACGTGGCATTTTCCCCTGCAGCGCTTCTTCGTAGCCTTGAGCGTCGTCACATGCTTGCTTTCATCGACCATCATGAAGTTTGAGCAGCTCAAGGTGCGGCCCAAGAAGCTGGCTCGCAAGGCGCCTTGTGCTGCCGAATTTGCTTCCATGCTGGCCTGCTGGGCTAGCTCGCAGGATCTGCGCTCGCAGTCCGAATGTGCGGAAGTCACCAAGCTTCTGCGTGATTGCATGACCACAGCGGTATGTATCGCACGCTTTTTCTGACCCTTGCGCAGCAACAAGGTCCTCGAAAGCAGGCCAAGCCAACGATCAACTACCATCTTGCCCGCTTTTCTAAACATGTCTAAGTGCGCTCTCTATACCACCTTGTTTGTATGTGCCTTGGTTTTGCCATTTCGATGTACATAGATGCAGAGTGCCGACATGTCATGCAGCGGGAAGTTTTGCGAAAGGCATGCCTACTATGCCGAAGCAGTCTGACGTTGAAAAGGGGTGGACTGATAGAAAAGAGAAAGCTGCCTTCCTTCCCCCACATGTCTGTTCGTACGCTTCTTGCAGATACGCCCGAGCTTTTGCGACGTGCCTATGATTTGAGGCTCGAGGTGTTTACGGAGGAGCAGGGCTACGATCCAGAGGTAGACTCCTATGACCGCGTAGCCGTGCCCATGCTGCTTCAACACCAGGCTACGCAGGACGTTGTCGGCGTGATACGTATTCTTCCGGCGCCATTGCCCAAGATCAAGCACGAGTTTTACGCACGCTCAGAGCTAGCTTCAGATGCCCTCCCTGGTGCCGGCCGGTCAGAAGCCGATATGAAGGCTGCTTTCCTCGAGCACCAAATAGTACAAGAGGATAAGCACGGCGTGCGCTGGTACTCGGGAGCCAAGATCGGACGACTGGCCGTGAAGCGTGGCTTTCGTGGCCAGGGATATGGCCGTGTCATCTTGCGCGATGCCGAAGAGTGGGTAAGGCGTACTGTGCAAGAGGGTCAGACGGCTTCTGACCCGTTTGGCGTCGCGTTCCAACTCAGCTCCCAAGAGCCGGTGCGAGGCTTTTATGAGGCAGAGGGCTACCGCATTGTCGGCGACGTGTACATCGAGGAAGGGCAACCGCACATCCACTGTGAGAAGCGTGTCCTTATCAGCGAGATGTAGCAGGGTATCTTATTCAATGCTATGTTCGGCCAGCTGTACTATGCGTGCGAGATGCGCATGGCGATCTTGGGACGTGTTCAGATACATCTTCGCACCGTGGGGGGACGTGCGGAAATGTTGCAAGACGGCCTCCAGTACCTGCCGACGCACTTCGACATCCACCGCGGGATTCGGCCGCATCAGCGCCTTGAGCACGGCTGTCCAGCTTGCCAAGGCCGGCGGCGAGGCGGGTGGCATGACACTGGCCGGCGCTTGTACTTGACGGAGGAGGTCGCCGTGCGCATGCAATAGGGCATCCGTGATGCATACGCCACGACGGAAGCAGAACATAGGGGCCTGAGGCGCCAGGAGCAGACGCACAAGCGAGCGATACGTGTCAGGCGTGGGCGTAATGTGCTGCTGGACCATCATGTGCCACAAGAGCAGCACCAAACGCGTCACGGCTGGCAAGGGCTCTTGGGGTGGTGCCTCGTTCGGCCACAGCGGTGGCCATGGCTGGCTCAGAGACGGTGGCAGCTCGTATGCCTCTCGGTTCAAGCGAGACGAGAAGGGCACGAGGCCGAGGATCAGCGTCTCGAATGTGATGGCCGTCGGTGCCACTTTCAGGTTCGTACACATAGTATGCAGCAGCTGCAGCGCGACTCCAATGCGCGGGGGCACATCGTCTTTGGTATGGAGACATGCCTTGATCATCGAGGTCAAGGTCACGGAGTTGGGCTGGACGTCCATCGACTGCATCAGCTGCATGACCTGCTGCACGGCCTGCTGCGCCATGGCCGGACTCGTGGACGTACGCAGCAGAGCATCTAGCACTGTGGTGAAGGTGACGACGTCGGGGTGCAGACCTAGCGGAGCGATGCACCGCACTGTGTCGGCCATGGCATGCAGTTGCTTTTGGCGCGCTTGTGCACGAAGAAGTACATTGATGGTAGTGATGGAAGGCGACGGCACGCCGTTTTGGCCCATACTTCGCAGGAGCGCGTGCGCCTTGTCGAGATGGTTGGTCAGGCACAGACCATGCAGGACGGCGTTGTACGTTTCCACAGGCACATGCAGCTCTTGGCGCGCTTGCTTCGCCCGCAAGGCGTGGTATAAATTCATGCCCTCATCAGCTCTGCGCTCCCTAAACGTGGCGGCAATCATGGTGGTATAGCACACGGCATCAGGCCCGTGTGGCGGTACGGGCAGCATCTGGGACGTCTCGAGCGCAAGTGGTAGGTATTCTGGCCGTAGTTTGCCGCAGAGCACACGCCATGTCTTGCTGGCGAGATCGTAGCGACCTGACCGTGCATAGCCATCCAGCATGGCGTTCCACACCGACATGGGTGGCCATGCTTCCGGCATGTGCTGACGCAAACCCACGATGTCTCGCCATACATGCGCGGCGAGATCAAGTCGGCCTGCACTGAGAAAGCCGCCAAGACACACGACCCACGCACTGTCCGTCCAGGCACCGAGTTGCCCCGGCTGTGCAAGCTGCTCTACAGCGAGCCATCCCGAGGCTTCGACCGTGGATGCGGCACCTGCGGCCTTGGCCGTGCTGTAGAGCCGCCACGCATTCGTCACATCGCCACGCGCCAGCAGACTGCCCAGCAGACGCGCGATGCGATTCGGGCCCGCCCGTCCGCCATGGCCACCCAGCAGTCCACGCGCCAGCTCAGCATGCGATATCCAATCAAACGCTCGTTCATACACCTGCGCAGCGTGCTCTGTCGCGGAGGCGTCCGTCCCATGGAGGAGGCGCAATAGCTTGGTATACTGGCGTCGGGCGTGCGCCATGTCGAAAAAAAGTTCCGTGTGTGTGCCGACGTCGAACGATTGCATCGTACGCACGAGACCTGCCAGGTCGTTTTTCATGGCGTGAGCCAAAACGAGCATTTCCAACGTGTCACGCACCGGCTCCTTCGCCTGACCGGCATCCAGGATGTGCACGCTGTCATTCGCAGGGACCCGCGCATGCTTCCTTGCATCGACGTACGCGTCGAAGAGCTGGATGGCACCGTCGGCGTCGTCACACAAGAGCTCAATGCGCATCCAGCCCAGAACGCCAAACAGGTCTCTGCGCTCAGCAGCATGCAGACCCCATTCTATGCACCGCTCCTTCCACGCCGCCTTGCGCCGCGTGCCAATGGGCGTGTGCACAAGATTCGCACGCACAAGTGCCAGGAGATCGGCGAAGTCGTTGCGCCGCAGTTGGTGCAACTGCTGCTGCGATCGAAGGGACGTCCATGCTTCCCACACCTGCTCCAAATCGCGCGTCTCAAACCCCGATCGCAGCATACCAATCTCTGGTACATGCGCAGCATGCATGATAGGCCGCAGCGGCGGCATATGCCGCCAGCGGCCCGCGCTCTGCACACACCGTCGAAGCATCGCTCGCCAACCGTCGCGGAGCGTCTACGATCGTGACGCCGTCTTCTTCGTCTCGGCCGAAGAACCAACAGCGACCTAAAACCCCCACGCTGGGCGATCAAGCCACCAGCGCTCCCGATCATGCCGGAGCGCGATGCGGTGCCACTGCTGGAAGAAGGGCACGCGCTTGGAGAGGATGAGCACGTGTCTATGCTTGAAGAAGATGCACAATATGTGATGCCACCACGGCCTACACGGTATCTGTATGCACCTATGTCGTATGAGCAGGCCATGACGCCACAGCGGCCCATGTGGCACCCCCTGTATTGGTACGCGTTTGTGAAGGAGCATTGGCATATTGTTGACTCGCTGCGTCCTCCTGATCGCTTCTACTCTGCCATTTCGCGTGTGGGTAGAACGCTGCGGGTCTTGTGGCCCCAAAACCGCATGCACCAGACTATTCTGATCGTGATTTCGCTGTGGATCATGCTTAGCTACACGAGCTGGGCCGTCAGCGAGTCGCTCCCGAGGCGCAAGGTGGATATCTCTGCGAAGCTGGACTACGCTACGCGACTCTCGGAACAACTTGAGTCCTCTATACTCGAGCCGCGGCCTGGCGACGGTCACGAGGTAGAGAAGCCAGAATGGCGGCGCTTGCGCTGCTACTCGACGCGACGTCCCCTTCGATTCTCTGATGCGATTGCATGTCAGGAGCACTGGAACTTCACCATGCCAGCCTTTCCCCATGTCGACTCGCTCACGAGCACCGACCACGCCTACATCCATATCAACCCTGTGATCAATGAGGCGCAAGGCTGGTATCCATCGAAACGCCAGGAAGCATCTTCAGATGATTTCTCCAAGCGCCCGTCGGCGCGCGCACCTGCGAGTATTTACGTCGTGTCGCGCGACGTGTCCGAGTCCGATGCCCTGCGTGACAAGATTCTCGTCGACGTGATTGCTACGCACGACAAGAATGCGTGGCCTCTCCTCACCCATGCCTATGTGGCAAAAATGTCACACAGCCTTTTCTCTGAGGGACTAGCTATCGTGACGCACCAACGTCCCCATGGCCTGTATTCGCGCCCAAACCATGACCCACTGCGGTTTGATATCCTCGTATCGATTCCGTCGCACCAGCCCATTGCGGGTCTCAGTATCGATATGCGCGAGGGCAGTATCGATGTGCTAACGGAGACAGCCTTTGCGAATGCCAAGCGAATCCGGCACATAGCCTATCACCGTCCCAAGACCCTACTCGAGTGGATGTACCAGTCCTTCAAAGACTTGGAACTTACGGCGGCTGAGCTCAAGGCGGCATTCCGCATCCGCGACCAGGAGCATTTCTTCGGAAGTCTTACTCTGCACACGCAGTATGGCGACATTTACGTCAATGGACGCATTCGCTCCACTTCGGAGATCATTGCCAAGGTCATGCACGGCATGATCGATAGCGCGGCACAGCTGTATGCTAACTACATTTACATGACCACCGAGAAAGGGAATCTTTCGCTGCTGGAGCGAGCCAGCGCTCGTGCCAGCAAACTTTTGCACCTGTCCACGTCCGATGGATCCATTGAGTCTGAGCCAGGCAGCACCATGTACGGTACCAAGACGGTCGTGACTGCCAACAACGGCTCCGTTACTGGCCCGGCATTATGGCATGCCAACTTCTCACTGGCTATGTCTGCGCCCCATGGCCACATTGATGCAGCTGTGGCTGTCCAAAAGCCCGCTCTCGTTGACGTGCCGTACGAGGACTTTTTACGCACGGAACAAGGCCGGCGTGTGGAGGCACAATTCACGGCGCATGGCAATGTGTCGATCAAGTATGTGGAGCAGACGCCCGGCGTGCCACTCAAGTCAACCGCTTCCAGCGAAGCGGGGCACGTAAACGTCGTGCACGATCCACAATATGAAGGCAAGTTGCGCGTCCAGGGTGCTCAAGTCCACCTGAGCTCGTCGCAAATGCCGCTGGGTCGGCATCTTGCACCCGTGGAAGACCACCGCTCCGAGTCACCTGCGTGGCTTGCGAGTCATGTCGTCTGGGACGAACAGGCTCGCGGTCCTGCACCCAAAGTGGATCCAAGCACACCTGTCCATCTAGAGCCTGGCAAATCCCCGCTTGATTATGGCGCCGAGTCGCTTGCGACATCCAAAGAAGGAACAGCGTCAATATTTGTAACCTAAATAGTGGATACCAGTTATGTACATGCTCGTGCATGAAAAAACTCGCGAACTTGAGCGCGTCGTTCTTGACGTTTTTGGCGCTTGTAAGAACATTCGTTCAGCCATGTGTCATCGAGCTCCTCTTTCGGTGAGGACGGCACGTGTTTCGGAAGGAGCTCCTGCGTATAAGCCTGGACTAGACACGCCAGAGCCACGAGGGCACTGCCATCTAGACGACTCAGCATCGTTCGCCCGCAGCCAAGCGAGTGCCGCGCCCAATACTCCCACAGCTCCGAGCCCGGCTCCATGTCCGGCATATCGTCCGCATGTTGATCACGAATTTGTTCGCATACAACCGCAGGCGAGTCCGACGGCGTGGCTGTGGCAAGTGCGGGCGATAGCACGTCATTTGTGTGAAAGAACTGGGCTGCATAATAATGCAGCGCTTCTAGAAGCAGACTGTCAGGTATACATTCTTCTCGCTTCGGCGAGAAAAGCCAGCCATAGCGATCCTCTCTCCAAGCCAATTCATTTTTGTCCGTCCAAAGAATCCGATGTGGTAAAGCTTGGCGGACACGCTCATCTGGATCTTGGGCATGATTCAAAGATACATCTTTAGATGGGCTTTGGGATCGTGTTGAGAACAAGCTCCGTTGATACGCAGCATTAGCGCGCTCAAACTCGCGTTGCATAACGGGGATACGCGCACGCATAGGGCCAGAATCAGAAGCCGGCACGTAGGGAGAGGATCTCTCTATGCTCTTGTCGACAACCCGTTGCTGGCGTCTCAAACGAATCGTCGCATCTGAAAGACCTTCCCAGTGGTGAGACAATGGCGGCAGGGTATCTTGTTTTAAAACAAAGGACGTATCAAAAAGATCTAGCGGGTCACGTCGGCTTCGTGGGGGCATACCATGACTCGGCACAGACGCATTCTCTGGTGCGAGTGAAGGCGGTAAGCCCAGATCATCCATCGATCCCAGATTGATAGGCAAAGGCCGCACACCATATGTGCTCTTCAGAGACGAGGGACGCGACAGGGCCTGCATGCCATCCGACGCCTGCAGTCTGGATACGCGCATGGCCGCCAAGTCCCAAGCCGTTACATTGCGGGACGAATTCGACATCTGAACGGAGAAGAATTTTAGGCCGCCGTTCCTATCAGATTCTATAGGTGGAGAAACAATTCACGCAGCTGGGCCATGGTATCTTCTGGCTTAGTCACCGAGTGGCCCTGGACCTCGTCATGCGTGAAGATCTCAAAGTCGTTACCGCCCTCAAAGGTTTTGTCACCGAAGAAATGGATTTCTTTCCAGTCGTCCTTCTTCACGTGGTTCAGCGAGAAGGTCTTGTCCCAGCCAGCCGGGAACACGTCGAAGCTGATCTGGCCGCCAATGCTGTAGCACAGACCATAGTCAGGGAACTCATTCTTAAGAGCCTCCACGAATTTAGCGCGAATCTGGTGCTCTTTGTCGTACGCCTCGAACTCGTGACGCTCAGCCACCGAGGCGTTACGTCCGATAGGGCTGATGTTTACCATACCCTTGCGGAATTCGACAAAGGTACCGCGCATCACAGGAATATCCAGTTGGGAAATGTATGCAAGAACGAATTTGACAAACTTCTTGTACTTTTCCTCGCCAAGCCAGTTGATGAACGACTGACTCGGAAGCTGCGAGCCCAGCCTGTACGCCGTTAAACCATTTTCAGCGAAACCGTAGTCAAACTGGTGCACAATATCCTCGTGACCGGCAAGTTGGAGCTGCTCACGGATCTTGGAGAGGTCACTTCCTCCGACAAAACCAATGGCTACCTGCTCACGAAGAGCCTTGAGCACGTCGAGCATCTCATGGGACACCTGTTGACGAGCTGGCGTAAGCGTGCCATCTACATCAAAGAGGCACAAAACACCAGGTTGCTTACGCTCCGCGAAACTCGGTACATTCGACATAGTGGGGAAAATGTGGTGGAAAGTGAGCGTAAGGCTCCTACCGACACGGACATATATTCGTTTGCGGCCGTGCACGGGCCGAGTGAGACCACGTGCTAGGTTGCACGGTGCCGGGCACTTCGCTAGCATCACGTGACAGGATGCACATCCAACGACCGCTCCGTCGTAGGCGGAGGGGACGGCGTTCGTGACGAAAGGTCCGCGGGCGGCGCGTCATATACATCGTCATACGATACATGTGTACGTTTAGGAGGAGAGTGCTCACGGTAAGAGGAGCCAGGTGACGGTCGTTCTTCTCGGTCCCAACGGCTGATGCGACTCGATGCACTCTCATGTACCGAAGCAGCCTCTCGACGCCGTTCGTACTGTTCGATACGCTCCCATTTTCTTCGTTCCTGCCATACAGGATCAAATGCCTGCCCTTCTTCGTAGTCGGGTCGAATCCTTAGAGCGCGCTGCATAGATTGAGCTTCGATCTCTTTAGCTGCACCTCGATTATGGGTATCTGAAGGACGCAGCTGTTTAGCCTCTTCGTGAGTGTGAGAGAAGTATTGTTTTGGCGCTCGCTCCAAGCGGGCGCGAAGGCCACGGCGCAGAGATGCGACTCTTGCCTGAACTTCATCATCAGGAAGGCTACGGTTAGCTTGCTTTGCGTACCCCTTTTCTTCTAATTCATCCTGTAGCTCAATACATTGTATCTCAATTTTACGTCGGCGTTCATGATCTAATATGGCTGCGTCCGGCTGCGTGGAGCGTGGCTTGCTCGCCTCTTCTAGGCGTTGCGTAGGAGCACTGTCGCGAGGCCGTATGTGGGACAAGTTACGCTGTACATATCCGTTGGTACCACTAATGCGTTAGTCTAAGAGCTGCATACCTTCCACGCGCAGTCTGTAACCCGATACCGTTGTACATGACTCACGCGAATGATGGACCCATCCAGCGCCACACGTAGCACGGGGTGGCAGTTTCGAGGCCTTAAACAGCGTATTAGTCATCAATGAAATCCCAATCCGAGTGTTCGCGTCATCGTCGCCTACGTGCTTCCTAACAGCTAAGTGCTACAACGTAGCTTTCGTCTCGCGCGCGAAATGGGAGACGCACAAGTCCCGGTCAATGCCGTTCCTAGCACGGATGCCATGACGGCCGTCGATCTGCATCAACTTATCACTCAATTTTGTCAGCGGCCTGATCCGGCCGACATGATGGCGCCTAATGCGCATGCATTGCCTGGTAGCTCCGCGCAGCGCGAGCATGCTCTTCTAGAGCTAAGTAAAAAGCGCGAGCAGTATGAAGATCTCGCTCTCGTACTTTGGAACAGTTTTGGTGTGATGCCTTCGCTTCTCCAAGAGATTATCTCCGTGTACCCGCTTCTTTCCCCTCCTGTTCTTACGGCTCACGCCTCTAATCGCGTTTGCAACGTCTTGGCTCTCTTGCAATGTGTGGCAAGCCACAATGATACTCGTGGCCCTTTTTTGCAGGCGCACATTCCGTTGTTTCTGTACCCGTTCTTGAATACAACCTCCAAATCGCGTCCCTTTGAGTACCTTCGCTTGACTTCCCTGGGCGTCATTGGTGCCCTTGTGAAACAAAATGACAAATCGGATGTTATAACATTCCTTCTATCCACAGAAATCATTCCCCTTTGTCTGCGTATCATGGAGACAGGCTCTGAACTCTCGAAGACAGTGGCCATCTTCATTGTGCAAAAGATTTTACTCGACGACTTGGGTCTAAACTATATCTGCCAGACGTACGAGCGTTTTTATGCTGTGGGAACAGTGCTGAGCAATATGGTAGCGCAGATCGTCGAAAGTCAGGCGATTCGCCTTCTGAAGCACGTCGTGCGGTGTTACTTGCGGCTGAGTGACAACCCAAGGGCTCGGGAGGCCCTACGTTCTTGTCTTCCAACGCCATTGCGTGACGCAACTTTTTCACAACTTCTGAAAAATGACCACATCACCAAGCGCTGTCTTGCAACATTGCTGCTGAACCTATCGGATCGCCCCGAACAGTAAAGCAAACCTGTCTCCATCATACCTCGATACCGCTGTGCCTTTGAGCACATGATAAAAAGCACATGAAGACATGTGCTTGATTGATGGGTTTGTATACATACCTCGACTGTGAGAGGCATGTCGAGTGCATGCTTACTGTGTCGATAAATTAGGAAAATCATTACGGTTTAACCAGCCGTGCGTTCAGGCTAATCGATACTTGATTGCTGTGCACATATGCGCTCCAGTTCCGACTGCAGCTGCGATTCTTGCATCTGTTGCCTGGCCAATCGTTGTTCCACGGCCTGCAGGGAAGCATTTATGAAAGACTCAATGGCGTCTCGCTCATCTTTCTCGACATAGCCCATGACACTTTTTTGTAGTTGTGCAGCGTTCAGCAAGTCAAAATGTTGCGCGCGTACATTTTCCATGACAAGTGAAGACAAATTTACGCGCTCGAGTTTTTCGGCTGGGAGCATGTCTTGATCTAAATGAGCCGCTGACAATATTGGTCGTGAAACTTGCGTCTGCCTCTGCTTGATGAGCTTGAGCTGCAGTACATCATTCGGATTCGCTACACGTCCAGTGAACTCTTGCCCGAAGCGCACAATATTACCGAGAGGGAGATGGGTATCGTATGTCACGCGTAGACGTACCAAGGGTAGCATAGGAGGTGGTCTCTCTGTCTCGGGTATCAGTGCAAATCGTTCAGACCATTGCAAGGAAGCCGTAGAAATCAACGATTCGACGTGAGAACGAAGAAGCTTTGTTACATTCATGCGGTCACTGATATCCACACCTTCTTTGCGCGCTTCGACCGGCAAGAAAATATCCTTCATGACAAATGGTCGCACTGTCTGAAGCGGAATAGGCTCTAGCTTAAAGTCCTTGTGCTTGACATGGACAATGGCAACACTCTTCGGTGACAGCTCACCTGGTGATAGACTCGTGGCAATACTGCTCCCTGGTTGCGAAATGTGGTAATTCTTTTCCGAAACAGCCTCGGGCAAGATACGCTGTTCATGCTCATGGCCCCAAACAATGAAATGTAGCGAGTTATCAAGAATGTGCTCCGGAACATAAGCCTTAGGGTTATGTGATGCTCGGTTCTGGTGCAGAGTGAGGACTTGAAACCAGTCGCTTGTGGCCTCGGCAGGTCGATACATGAATACATGCTTTTCCATAAGCTCATGTGAGATGCGCTCATCTTTCATATTTCCCAAGCCATACAATGCGATGCGAGTATTCCCTTTACGCAAAAGCACTGGACGAAGTGCTAACATAGGCGACGAAGTCGAGGATGGCCGTTTACGAGACGCATGGGAGCCTGGAAGTGCCAAGCGGCCAAAATAGTTTAGAAGCCCTGCTGCTGAAAGAATATCAAGCGCAGATAAGCTGCCCTCTTCACCAAGCCCTTGAGGATCATCGTGGTTTCCGTGAATCGAGAAGAAAGGAATGCTCACATTGAAGTTTTCGTCTTCGTAATTGACGGACGGAAACTTTGTGCCTGGGCGACTGTCTGAATACGGATCACTAAGAAGTTCAATAGAGACAGGATCATCCCCCAGCGTGTACTCACGCAAAAGTGCCATCGTTTTGAACATGGTAGGTCTTGAGGGCTTGTTTTCATGAAACAAGTCGCCACCATGCAGGATAAAGTCGACACGATGTTTCCGTGCAATGGCCAAAATTTCTTCAAATGTGTTGATAGAGTCAGAGCCGCGCACAGGATCACGTTCCATGAATCCAATATGTGTATCTGACGCCAAAAGAAAGCGCACCTCGTCGGGATCTTGCTCATGTGAAGTCATGTTGCATTGGGAGAAACGAGGGACGCGCGTCGTTTGCTAGTATGTGGAGAAGCTATATGTACATCGACGAAACCAGGAACTGCCACGCTGATTGGAACCAACGCGTCCATGCAGAGAGCGAATGGTAAAATCTGATGTTTCCATGGAGACAGGCAATCTGTTTGTTGTCTTGTGACATGCCCGTGATCTTAAAGCGAAAAGGTATAGGAGGTACGCGGCCACTAGGTATTTCAACCACGTGAGTGATGTCATACTGGCCAGGTTCTATAGGGCATCGTACCTGCACATCATTTTGATCAAGTACTTCACATAAATCCATTCGCTCCGCATAGACGCGTAGAAACCCAAGATAGGCGCTCACATCCACATAGCTTCCGTTGGTAATAGGGCCACGCAGCGAGCCAGTGCCGTGGAATGTTAAGTTGGTTCCCAGCATGGGAGGGTCTGGAGACAGCTCAACCACCTCAAGTTCCAGTAAGTACTGTCGAGCATCAACGTCATCGCACCATTCCCACTCCCATGACCTGCCAGATGCGGGTTTAGGGTATAAGTCTTTGGTCAGAGGAATTCCCTTCGCCTTCGCTTCAGATTCCATTAAGTCCACAAGATCCATTGGTTTTCTGTTTTGCTCGTATGGCAGAGCATGCACCAAGGCCGTTACAGCCACGCATCCGAGAAATGTCGCGCCATGGAACCACATGAGATGGATTGGAGGGGCGAGAGGGGTGGAAAAATTGTGGAGTTCGAACTTTAGAAAAAAAGCACTCGTGCGGTCCTATTTCGTCACGATCATTGCACATGAAGTTGGATGCTACAGATGTCAGGTACATTACACCGGATGAGTTTCGTGTACTCACGGCCGTGGAAATGGGATCAAAGAATCATGAGGTGGTACCTACGCATCTGATAGCCCAAATTTCGTCTCTTCGACATACAGGTATCAGCAAGTTGCTTTCAGGCTTGCTCAAGCGTCGACTTGTTGCACGTGTGCGAAATAATGTCTACGATGGATTTCGGCTCACCTACGGTGGATATGATTACCTTGCAGTTCGCGCATTGAGTAAGCGAAAGAGTGTGTATGGTATTGGTAACCAGATTGGTATCGGGAAAGAGAGCGACATTTATATTGTTTCGACAGAAGAGGGCGAGTGCCGTGTACTGAAAATTCACCGACTCGGTCGCATCAGTTTTCGGAATATTAAGGAGAAGCGTGACTATATGGGGAAACGTAAGAGTGCGAGCTGGATGTATATGAGCCGGTTGGCTGCTGAGAAGGAATATGCGTTTATGCAAATTCTGCATCAGCATGGATTTCCTGTTCCTACGCCTGTGGATCAAAATAGACACACTTTACTTATGAGCTATGAGGATGCATACCCCCTTCGGCAAATTTCAGTGTTGCCTCTCGACCAGATTCGCCGCCTGTATTCGGCTCTTATGGCTTTGATTGTTCGCTTGGCTCGCGCCGGCTTGATTCACGGTGACTTTAATGAATTCAACTTGCTTGTGCGTGAAATCCACAATGAAGAGGAGGATGACAGCGTGAGTGCAGAGAGTGATTCGGCAGCTGCGGATCACAGGAGCGAAAGCGTCGTGGAGCACGGAAAAGGATTCACACGAATCGTCAAGGCAGATTCAGCATCGGAAGAAGAAAGCGAAGAGGAGGACGAGGAAGAGGACGACACGAGTCCGCTGAATCAAGTAGTTGAGCTGGGTGAAGGTGTTCAAGTCGAGCCCATCTTGATCGACTTTCCTCAAATGGTCAGCACTGACCACCCCAACGCCGACATGCTATTTGAACGCGACGTGAACTGTGTCCGCCGCTTTTTCCGCAAGCGTTTTCGGTTTGAGTCAGAAGAATTTCCCACTTTTGCTGAGGTCATGGAGACCGTACGACAGGATGAATCAGAGCGCCTCGATGTGCTTTCGCGGGCCAGTGGTTTCAACAAGAGCCTGGAACAAGATGACCTACTGGCATCACACTATGAACGCATGCACATCAAAGATGACGCTGAAGAGGAGGAAGACAACGACGAAGAAGACGAAGAAGAAGTTGAAGGAGACGTAGGTGATGAAGGAGACGACGAAAGAGACGACGAAGGAGAAAGAATGAAAGAACAATGTGAGTCGGAAAAAAATGGTGTGGACGTTGAACGAGAGGAAAAGGTTCGGCATGATACCTCGGCAGCGAGACCTGCCAAGCAAAGCCACGACATATCGTACATTGCCTCTCGCATAGCAGCGTCGAGAGCGCATGCACAGCGCCAGTCCTCAAAGCACCATGGTCGTAAGGCGCAGTCTACCAAGACAGGTCGTCGTCATGGGGGCGGCAAGGCCAAGTACAGCTCGGCTCGTACGATCCAAGATTCCTTCTCTTTCTAGTCGTAGCTCTGTGGAGGTGTATAGAAACCACGGCGTTCCATTCGCATCCTTTGCTCCACGATGACGTCTCGTCATCTGGTAGCAGGCGCAAGCAACACGCTATCGCTCTGTCGAAACCGTGTTATTGTGTCGAAAGATGCACCGTGGGCATTTTTTATCACAGGCGGCCTTCTTACGGCCGGTCCGGCATGCTGGCTCGCCTGGGAAGCGCCGTACTTGTCATCTGCAGTTAGCGTGGCACCGGTTGTGCTATTCGTATACTTTTGGCTCAGCTCTCTTGTGAGCATGGCAAAAGCAGCTCTTATGAACCCGGGCATTCTTCCGCGGCAGCTAGATGCTGTGCCTGATGCTGCGCCGACTGATGCTAGTTTCGACATTGAGCGACCAGTGGATCGACCCCAGGACCGCCTCATTGAAATGCGGCGTGTGGACGACGGTGGTGATGCCACTCTTGGAACTATGACCAGTATATCCAGCGTGTGGTGTACAACTTGCCACATTTACCGCCCACCACGAACGAGTCATTGTCGGTCATGTAACAACTGCGTGGACACACTTGATCACCATTGTATTTTTCTCAACGCATGTATTGGGCGCCGTAACTATACGACTTTTTACGCGTTTCTTATCCATACGGCTCTCCTGCTTTTGATCGGTATGGTGGGATGTATACTCAAGCTATACTATATTGCGTCGCCCAAGACGTCGAAACAAGGCCGCCCACAAGCGCACCCATCCCGTGGTTTTGTACATGCGCTAAAAACGACTCCCGAAAGTGCTGTCTTTTTCTTTCTTAGCTTTGTCTGGACCATTCCTGTGATGTGTCTGTGGGTCTATCATACGTGGCTCATCTTACAGAATCGAACAACGGTGGAGCAAATCCGACTCGAGTCGACAGGCAGCATGTATGACGTACATCGCTCACGTTCTGGCTATTGGGCTGACGATCATGCATGTTTACGTGCCATGTCACGATACATGATCCACTTACGCAACGCTATGGTCCCCAAGGAATTTAGCATGCCCATGCCCCGTGCACTGCAATCCAATCGCACACGCCCACCACGCCGGACGAGAGCTCCATTTCAGCACAGAAACCCCATTATGAATGCGCTCCATGTGCTGAGCCGTCCCGTGCCGCCTTTATCTACTTTATGGCTGTCTCTTATACACATC
>ERZ1030949.40-NODE-40-length-67025-cov-16.770076_pt1 | contig 67025 bp, 46 predicted proteins | sample MGYA00517297_ERZ1030949 | MGnify/ENA primary metagenome ERZ1030949 (study PRJEB33718, sample SAMN03159698) | human skin metagenome | collected 2014-05-20 | study: EMG produced TPA metagenomics assembly of the PRJNA266117 data set (Human skin bacterial metagenome...
AGTCGTCTAAGTCGTCGGCATCGCCAGAGTCGAAGTCGTCTAAGTCGTCGAAGTCGTCGAAGATCTCGAAGAAGTCATCGAAGTCATCGGCATCACCAGAGTCGAAGTCGTCGAAGTCGTCTAAGTCATCGAAGGCATCGAAGAAGTCGTCTGAGTCCTCGGTGTCGCCCCCCTCGAAATCTTCCAAGTCATCAAAGTCGTCTAAGTCATCTTCCAATTCGTCGAAATCGTCGACTAAATCAGTGAAGTCGTCTTCGAGGTCGTCCAAGTCGTCATCGAGGTCGTCGAAGTCGTCTGAGTCGTCGTCTAAGTCGTCGTCACAACTGCCGACTAAGTCATCTAAGTCGTCGAGGTCGTCCGAGTCATCGTCTAAGTCGTCGAGGTCGTCCGAGTCATCGTCTAAGTCGTCTCAGTCGTCGTCCGAGTCATCGTCTAAGTCGTCGAGGTCGTCCGAGTCATCGTCTAAGTCGTCTCAGTCGTCGTCTAAATCGTCGTCTAAGTCGTCCGAGTCGTCGTCTAAGTCGTCGTCTAAGTCGTCGTCTAAGTCGTCGTCGAAGTCGTCCGAGTCATCATCTAAGTCGTCGTCGAAGTCGTCCGAGTCGTCGTCTAAATCGTCCAAGTCATCCTCGAAGTCGTCGGCGTCAAACTAATCAATCCTCAAACGAATCTAGACCAATAATGTGGACAATGTCTCGGCAACATATGAGAAGGCTATAACTATGAGTTTACAACAGTCGTTTAGCATAGTCAGAATCGTGCATGTCCCTTATTCGCATCCTCAAGTTCTAGTTTCTAACCTAGTTTTCATTAATTAGTATATGATTTCTGACCTTGAATTTAATTTTGTTGATCAGAAGATAATCAGGCAAAACCTTATGTGATGAGATGCCTAGGTTGAGACGCCTGCTCTCGACGATATGTGGCCGATGATTGTCAGGATGCAATGTCAAGGGCTTTGAATGAGCGCCGCGAAAAAATTCGAAAAGGAAATACCTGCTCGAGAAAAGAGATAGCCAGTGTGCACGAGAACTTAGAGTACGTATCATGCTGGACTTTTCGAATACCCATGTTCGCTCATGACAGTGCTCAAAGAGTTTGATTTGAGCATCAGACTCGCAACGAATTGCCGTAAAGGCCATACCGTAAGAATCGTAGACAATGTATGCAGACCACACACTGTAGTTTACATTATATATCTAACGCTGTTTGAGGTTTTGAGCTACACAGAAGCCCTGTGTTGTTAGTCGGCAATTTAGTCACATTGAAGCATCGTAATTCACCTCAACAATATAAATTGTTCCCTCCTATTTCTTTCACTTACTGCTCGTGCAATGTTCTAAACTCAAAAGGTGCGCAACATGGCTGAGTTTGGTCTTAATGTTCATGATCTATTCTTAGTGCTGGAATGTTCTGCCCAATACTCTTAGCGTGCTTGTAATAAAATCCCTGTAAATGAACTTGAAGATCCTTGCTGGATTCAGTCTTGCATTTTTTGACCAATATTTGATGAGAAGAGCGGCGAGAACAACAAATTCAACATCAGATGCAGGGTACATGGAATAGCTGAAAGGTATCCAAATGATTTCATGAATATTTGAGACATCTCACACGCGTCAAAGATAGATCGAAAGTACAAAAAAGATACAAATATGGCCCATTGAGCTCATTGTCACCTACGCGGGAATGTCGCGGCCTCGAGGTTTTGAAAAGCTGGGAAATGTAACCCGTGTGATATCTGATTCGACATTCGACATTAGCAGCCATTTTTCCACGGCCCCACAAAATCGAGACACCGGAAAGGTTCTGATGCAGAAGCATATACTCACTGGGCCATCGCTCGAATTGTATCAATATAAGCAAGCGCGTCAATATTCCTGGGCAAAGCAATTTAGCACCACAATCAGTACTTCCTATACTTGACCTGTGCATGCTCGCCAGAGTATGGCGTGTCCTTTGATCCTTGAACGTGGATTTATATGCTGTGAATACCTACATCCCTCCGAGTGGCAAATTCGTTCACAAAGCTTATTTTTTAATCAAATGAATACACCCAGACCACCATGATTCATGGCCAATTTATTGCAAGAGTGTTAGGCCTTTCAGACAGGTCCCTGACATGTGTCGCGCTTGCATTACTGAGCCACGTGATTCCGATTCATTGTCAGTGCGATCCCCTGTGTGAAAGACTTATACATTTCCCGCATGTTTGCCACATTAAGGCATACAACCAATATCAAGCTTAGACAGCTGCATCAACGACAGCGAGAGCTAGATGAATTTAGAAAAACTGTGAATGACAAGGCTGCGGCAGATTCTGGAGAAGCGGACAAAGTACTGAGCTTGTTGCATCAGATGTCTGAGTGGGGTTACAAGTTTACAGATGAGAATGAGGCTAATGCATTAAAAGCATTCTTGACTCAAGCTGCATGGGATCAAAGTATATCGAAAGAAAAAATCAAAGAATGGGGAGCTCTTTTATCGAAAAAGCTACAGGTTCAGGACGACCGATATAGGCTGTCTGAGATATTTTGCAAAATTGTTCTAGAATGGATCCAACACTCATTCGAATCCGGTGCATCTGACTCTCAGAAGAGTGAAGAGCCTCAAAGACAAGAACTTTTCGAACAGAAAGAAGTATGGGAGCACTATGCGTTCAATAAAGCGACTGTCAATGAACAACAAATTACCCATTATTTGGTGGATCTGTTTAGTCCCATCATGTCAAAAAATGCTCTAGACAAGGAGCCTTTAGATGTGGTTCGAGAGAGAATCAGCTCTTATGCGACGGAAAATTTGTTACAGGTACACCGCCATTCAATTAAAGAGGCGATCAAATGCATTCTAACCGAAGATCTTTTCACTGGCGACAAGCGCAAAAGTCTGGAATCGCTTAGGGAAAATAATATTATTCTTAATGAGTTGGCGGATGTCATTCGGTCTGAACTGGAAAGGATTGAAGATTGGGATTGGGAAAATCAGCCTCTTGCTTTACATATACGCCGCCATATTAACGGTAAATATCGTTTCTACATGGATGTGGAAATCATCGAAGCCATTCTTATACAGCTTATTGGTATGGCTTGGGCCAAGGAGATTCGTTATTGTCTTCAGATTGTTGTAAATTCAGATGCCTGGAACTCATCGACTGACATACATTTGACAAAAAAAGATATTCGTCGCCGAAAGCACTTCCTAGGGACTTCGACAGTTAAGGAAGAGAAAAACGAGAATATCCAAAAGCTTCGTCATCTCATGTATAACCAATTTTATTTCCTGGCTCAATTGCCAGATTCAAGCATGCATCCTTCCTACGACGACGACAATACGGACGACGACGACAACACGGACGACGGCGACAGCGATGGTCGAGATTATGAAAAAAAACCGAATTCCACCGGCTCCATCAAACATCTAACACTCCGTCTAATATCAACAGAGCTGTTTATCCAAAAACACTTGCATGGCGAATGCACATATTTCCAAACAGACTTCAAATGGTTTGGACCGTCTATTCCCCATGATACACTATGGGCCGTGCTTAGATTTTTCCATTTTCCTGAGAAATGGTTGCGATTCTTCGAGCGTTTTCTCGAACCCGAAATTGTCTTTGCCGACGACACTTGTGACACGAAGCGAAGGAAACGAGCACGAGGCATTCCAATGAGTCACGCACTTAGCACAACCTTTGGCGAAATTCTTCTGTTCGTTCTCGACTTTGCCATCAACCAGGCAACTAACGGCTTGAACCTGTATCGCTTCCATGATGACATACACTTCATTGGTCGACAGAAGAGCTGCATTGTTGCATGGGAGACTCTATGCAAATTCGTGAATGTTATGGGACTGACTCTGAATGACGAAAAAAGTGCCTCTATCACATGTACTCGACCAGGATTCGTTTGCCCACCTTCGGAAAAGCTACCTGCTGGGATTGTCCGGTGGGGCTTCTTGCATCTTTCTTCGGGAGAATGGATGGTCGACGAAGATATTCTCAAAAAGAATATTGACGAAATGAAGTTCCAACTCCAATCTTGTCAGACTATTTTCGCCTTTGTCCATGCTTACAACACATACATCAAATTCTTTGCCAACAACCTGGGCCATATTGGTTGGTCACTGGGGCAGAAACATGCCCGACTAGCAATGGAGTACATTTCTATTGTTCAAAAGTCTGTATTTTCCGATCTATCGAATGGAAAACACCACGATATTGTACCCTACCTCCGTGATCGCATCAAGAACGAAACACACTTGTGTGACTCTTCTGTTGAGCTACCCAGTGAATTTTTCTATTTCCCTACTACTATGGGCGGACTCAATGTGCACAATCCATTTGCCAAGTTCCTGGGTAGAATTTCGTTACTATGGCCCAATATCGATGAGCGCGTTGAAGGCACTATCGAGCTGGAAAGAAAGAGTTACGATAAAGCCAAAGAAAAGTTCGAGGCAGGCTTGGGACCTCAAGACCTGGATTCAGACGAACCCTTTATGTCATACGACGAATACGCAAAGGCGTTCGAGGCTCGGGGCAGACATCTGGCTTGGCTCTACAGGACTATGACGAGCGAGTTTGAAGAAAGTCTGCCCCAATTGTCTCTCAATGCACGGGCCTTATTGAACAGGTGTCTAAGCATTCATGCTGGCGCTTCCCCATCCAAGCTCGAGACATGGGCTCTGGAAATGTTCGGCTCGGATGCTTTTGATCGATTTGGTGACCTTAACATTGGCGATAAGGAGTATCTGCCTATTGGTTTGGTGGGTCTACTCCTAAAAGAACGCATGCGTTGGCAACCCTGAGTCAAGGCGTGCTTTCTACATTTCTACATTCTTTCATAGCTGGGAGCGTGCGCTGTGTGAGAGGCTTGTGTTTCATTGTCTCACTGCATCACCATAGTATGCCAAGCCTAGCAGCTGACCACGCACGAGATGTAAGACCCTGCAACGTGCACACGTGCACAAATGCACGTGCGAGGCAACGCCCAACGTCTGCTGCGCACTTTCACAATGAACTAATGGCCAATCGATTTGTCACGTTTCTTAGCATAATGCACGACGAAGGAAGCAGTCAAACGCCTGCACCAATCATAGGTTACGAATGCTGCAATTGAGTAAGCCATACATTTGTGATTGTGGCGGGGGAGCTAAATTTTAAGATTTCGTGTGTATAACAACACAGTCAAAATGATACTGCTTCCCCGTCTACCCTTGCGCTTCCGTCTTCGTCGCGATGGTTGGTTTCAAGAGCCTTTTCGGCGCAGTGTCCATCGCCGTCTCTCTGGCTGGCGTTAGGGCTGCGGACTCGCTGAAGGACATCGAGCATGTCGTGTTCTTCATGCAAGAAAACCGTGCCTTCGACCACTACTTCGGAACGATGGCCGGTGTCCGTGGTTTCCAGGACCCGAACGTGCAGATGCACCCGAACAACAAGTCCATCTTCACGCAGCCAGTGGACTCGTCCATCAAGCCTGCCCCGCCTAAGGATGTGAAAGAGCTGATGTACTTCTACGTTGGCCAGGCTGGTGGTCACTACTCGAACTCAACTCAGTGCATGGTTGGTGGCTCGAATGGCTGGGAAGAGAACCACGCCGCCTGGAACAATGGCAAGAACGATGGTTGGGCAATTAGCAACACGCCATACTCGCTTGGTTACTTTAAGCGCAAGGAGCTTCCTGTGCACTTTGCCTTGGCTGAGGAGTTCATCGTGGGTGACTCTTACCATGAGAGCGTCACCTCTGCCTCGGACACGAACCGTGCTGTTTGGCTGTCTGGTACGATCAACTCGCCTGGCTCGACTCCCGGTGGTGAGCCCACTAAGCAGGGTGGTCCTGTGGTGGATGACCACCGTGCCGCTGGCTGTGAGAAGGATTCGCGCGGAAACCCCGTTGCTTGCCTTCCGCTGAAGTGGAAGACGATCCCTGAGTACCTGGAGGAGCAGAACATTTCTTGGCTTGTGTACGAGGACACCGACAATGGCTATCACAACATGCTTGAACAGTTCGAACAGTACGAGCACGACATTATCAAGCAAGGTCCTCTGGCCAAGAAGGGTATCTACCGCCCTGGTCTGAACAAGTTCATGTTCGATCTCAAAAACGGCAGTCTCCCCCAGGTATCGTACATCGTTACGCCTATTGAGCTGTCGGAGCACCCTCCTAACACGCCGGACGATGGAGCTTGGATCCAGAGCCACGTTATCAACTCGCTGATGAAGAGCCAGTACTGGAACCGCACAGTCTTGATTATGAACTACGATGAGACGGGTGGTTTCGCTGACCACGTCATGTCCCCACTCTCGCCCAAGGGTACCGATGGTGAGTGGATGGAAGACCCCTTTGACCACAAGCTTGGTCAGCAGCCCGTTGGACCAGGCTACCGTGTGCCTTTCTACGTCGTGTCGCCATGGACTCGTAAGGGTGGTGTATTCACTGAGATTGCCTCGCACGACAGCTGTATCTTGTTCCTTGAGAAGTGGTCGGCCGCGCACGGCAAGAACTGGACGAGCAAGGAGCTGAACCCATGGCGCCGCAAGCATATGAGTGACCTCATGTCCGTCTTCGACTTCTCGAAGCGTGATATGAGCGTGCCCCATCTGCCCCACGTTCCCAAGGCTTCCAAGGACCCCGTGACCTGGAAGTGGAATGGCGTGCCTATCTGCCAGGCCCGTTACAACAACGACAACCAGCCTCCTGTGCCTTACGGTAACCAGACGGAGCTGAAGAAGGGCTTCGAAGTTGAGAAGGGTTACAAGCGTGTTCGTGGCGCACTTACCGAGGGTCGTCACCTCGTGTTTGAGACCTACGACATGGCTCTCACCGTCAAGGACGGTAAGCTGCAGTCTGGCAAGGCTTGCTCGAAGAAGGACGACAAGAAGCAGATGTTTGTGCTTCACTGGCAGGGCAAGGAGCCCAAGGATGGCCGTGGCTTCCGCATCTCTACGCAGGCCGACAAGAAGAAGTTCCTCACGAAGGACCTGACCTTCTCGTCCAAGGAGGACGATGCCGTCGAGGTGCACTTCACTGACAAGGGTAATGGTATGGGTCACGTCTTGTCCTACGGCAAGAAGTACTTGACGCAGAACCAGGACGGCAAGGTTGACTGGGTTGACTCGAATCCCACGACCTTCAGCATTTACAGTGTGACGTTTTAGATGACGATTTTTTTTTGTAGTTGACCGATTGTAATAAGTGAGGTTAGTTATTTGCCACCACCATGGAATATGTTCGACTGGGTGAATCGGGCCTGAAGGTCTCGCGTGTGATTCTGGGATGCATGTCATATGGCACGCCGGACTGGTTCGAATGGGTGCTGAATGAAGAAGAATCTCTGCCGCTGTTACACCATGCGTACCAGATGGGGATCAATACGTGGGATACTGCCGATGTGTACAGCATGGGCAAGTCGGAAGAACTTGTCGGCAAGGCCCTAAAGGTGTACACCATTCCCCGCGAGCGCGTCGTCATCATGTCTAAGTGCTTCTTTGGTGTGGCAGACGATGGTAGTATGCCGCCCATTCTTGCGATGACATCCAATGATGGTGCTATGGTGAATCGTGTAGGACTCTCGCGCAAACACATCTTTGATGCCGTTGAGGCTAGTGTCCGGCGCTTGGGAACGTATATCGATGTACTTCAGATTCATCGCTTGGATCGTGATACTCCCAAAGAGGAGATTATGCGTGCCCTCAACGATGTGATTGAACGTGGCTGGGTGCGCTACATTGGCGCGAGTTCGATGGCAGGTTGGGAGTTCCAGCAGCTTCAAAATCTGGCCGAGAAGCACGGATGGCACAAGTTTATTTCGATGCAGAACTTCTATAACCTCTTGTATCGTGAGGAAGAACGCGAGATGATCCCCTACTGCCATGATACGGGTGTGGGACTCGTGCCGTGGTCTCCCATTGCTCGGGGCATTCTTGCACGTCCATGGACTGAGAGATCCACGAAGCGCGAGCACACAGATGGTTTTCTACACAGGCTTCTTCGTTCGCGAGAAACCGAGGCTGACAAGGCCATTGTTGATCGTGTTCAAGAACTTGCTTCGAAGAAAGGCGTGTCTATGGCACAAGTGGCTATTGCCTGGACTTTGTCTAAAGGTGTGTGCCCCATTCTCGGACTGAGCAAGAAAGAGCGTATCAATGAAGCTATTGGCGCCCTGCAAGTCAAGCTGTCCGAAGAAGAGACGCACTATCTCGAGGCGCCTTATGTCCCGAAATCCGTGTGTGGGTACTAAGAGGCCCCTGCGCTCGGTCATGTGCCGCCGGGCTGTGTGAGGTAGAATGTTACATTAACTTGTTGGCCACCTGACACGATGAAGTACTTCGCCGCCTTGCTCATGATATTGCTGGTGCACACCGTATGCGCAGTTGATATTGCAAGCGGTGCCGCCTCTGTATTTGGCGATGCCACATCGGCGATCGGCGGCGCCGCCTCGACGGCTGCGTCGGGCGTGTCTCGTGGTGGCGCTGCCGTTCAGTCTGGCGTCTGCAAGGGCGTCTCCTGCCAATCTCCTACGGCTAAACCGACCAACCCCAATCAATCATACAATGGCGCCATGGGCACACTGCATACTTATGGCGAGAGTGCCCCGGGTGCCTCGAGCCGGAACCCCTCTGGCGGCGGCAGTAGCTCTACTTCTTCCAGAGACAATGGTGCCGTCTCTCCACGCCTCTCCTCCATGCTTATGACGATCTCTGTGATGCTGGTCATTATGGCTGTGTCTCTATAGATTATTATAGACGTTCTAGTGCCATGATTATTTTTTTTTGCCGTGTCTTGGAGGCGGTGACACATACCTCGGGCTTCCTTCTCACCATGCCACATGTCTCGAGATTTGCGTGTCGCGTTGTTCAAACAGCGACACCCGCCCCTATCACATCACGAGGACAAGGAGTATGAAGACGAGCATGATGAGCTTGGTGACCTCCCCTCGTTCGGCGCAGGGTCTACGTCACCGGCCCGTGCTCCAGCCTCGTTTTCGCCCCTCTCCTCTGACGATTGCTTCGCCACAGCATTGGAAATCGACATTCTATGTGCACCCAACACACATGCGACAATACGTGCGTACTATACGCCCCCTCGGGGTGAGTCAAACACTGTCGTGGTGTGCCATCATGGCGCAGGCTTTGGTGCCTTGTCCTATGCACTCATGGCCCGCGATGTATCGGCCTTGAGCCAGGGTGAACTTGGCGTCCTAGCGTACGACTGCCGTGGGCATGGAAGGTCGACATTCCCATCCCACGTCGTGAAGGACATGTCTCTAGGATCTCTGACGTCTGACATGATTGCTGTGCTACAGACTCTTTTTCCAGCTTCGGACGCGCGTCCCTCCATCATTCTGTTGGGTCATTCTATGGGTGGTGCGGTGGCGGTAGAAACGGCACACGCTTTGGAGCGCCAAAACCAATTTCGCGTCACGGGCGTAGTCATGATTGATATCGTGGAAGAAACTTCGCTCGAGCTTCTGCCGAGCATGAGTCGCATCGTTCGTCAAAGGCCCGAAGGATTCGTTAGTGTGGCATCGGCCATTCAGTGGCATGTAAAAACACGCACGATTCGCAATGCGGAGAGTGCGCGCCGAAGTGTGCCATCGCTCGTGCACCTGTCCCGAGGACATGCTATGCTGCCTTGGCGCTGGAATGCGGACTTGATTGCCACTGAGCCGTACTGGTCAGGATGGTTTCAAGGGCTGTCGTCCAAGTTCCTGACGTGCCGCGCCGCACGACTCCTTGTGCTGGCCGAGACAGATCGACTCGATCAGACTCTGATGATTGGTCAAATGCAGGGCAAATATCAACTGTCCATCAGTCCTCATGCAGGTCACTGTGTCCAGGAGGACGCGCCGTATGCGACGGCTCGTACGCTGGTCCAGTTCTGGCGCCGAAACGACCGACTCCCACCCGGGCTCCGTCCTGTAGGTACGACCTAGTGCTATCGAATACACACCTTCATTCAGAAACCGCCTTGCCCTCTTTCTGCAGTGGAGGTGGTGGTTGGCTCATGTCGTCGACGGAGGCTGAGGAGGATGCCCCGTCAGCATGGACCGCCGAGCCTGCGCCTGAAGACGAAGGCGACGACGACTTTGGTGATTTTGAAGAGGGAGATGTGCCGGCAGAGACGAGCGCACCAACGCCCGCGCCTGTAGAGATGCCTTCCCTGCCACTATGTACAGATGCTCAGGATCCCCGCATGCGTGACGCGATTCGCGACTTGCTTCCGTACGACTTTACGCATGTAGAGGGTGTACAAGGCAATGTGGTGGAAGAAAGTATGCGTCAAGTGGAAGGACTATCCCAAATCCTTGTGTCGGAGCGCAGTCGAGCCCTGTTCCGGGAGCTCAGTACGCATGACGTGACCAACGCGACACTCGATTGGCGTCGCTCACACACACGTCGCCAGTATCTCATATCATTAGGCGTGCCCATCAATCTGGACGAAATGCAGGGCCCCACAAAAGAAGTGCTACCGCCACTCGAGCTGCATGTGAATAGCCCGTCCGACAACGCCCGGGACGCCGCCCATGAGAGTCTGGGTGATCGGCGGCGCCGGGAAATGGGTCTGCAAGAGCCATCGCTTCCCACTGGTCGTATTGAAACGATTCTTCACATGTCAGAAGATGACATCAAACTGCTTACGCTACCTGAGCTCCGTGAATTGGTGCGGGAAACGGAATCTCTTTCGAAACGCATGGGTGACGCACTGCAATACCACCTGGTGATGCGCGAGGCATTTACGTCGGATAGCGAAATGTTCCATGGCATCATCCGCGACCTAGTCGTCGGTGCGTCACACAAGGTCGCGGCGCGCGCCAAGCAGGACAAGCGCAATGGCCTTCGGCGACCGCTTACGCCAAGCGCCAAGTAGTGCATGTGGGTATATAGTCAAGATAGGGAAGCTGCATGGCGCGCGGCATAGGCTCGAGCAATCGTGTCTGCATCCGGCTCCACCATGTACGGCGCAGGCGGCGCTTGCGTGCATGGCAAAATCTTGCGTTGCCGCTTGCCGAGTTCATACGCTTCATTGGGTATAATGTCAGCATGCTTGTGCTGTGATACGTGCATGGACGGAACGATGCATAGCTGAGGATCACAAATATGGTGCCGCGCTGCTTCGTCATACCCAATCAACGGCCATGATCCATCTGCGTGCCAGGAGGCTTTGATCACTTTGATCGCGACCCACAAGGGCAGGCCACGCGCGACCCTCTTTCCCGCATCCAGGGACCGTTTGATAGGAAGAAGAGTGCGCTGCATGGACTGCAGCTCTTCCGCCATGGGCACCTCTCGGAGCACCTCTTCTAGGCGTGCCACGCCGTCCCCCACCGACATGCGCGACAGAAACACGACGACCTCCACGTTTTTGACCATGCGCCCCGTTCGAGGGCTGACGACGGCCGCTCCCACCATTTATGCGTTGGCAAGTGGGCGTCCACCCTGTGGTGTAGCGATCGTGCGCGTGTCTGGGTACGTGAACATGACTGACAGCGAGGGCACACGCGCCGTCTGTGTATGAACACATGTGTGCTTCAGACAAAGAGGCACGGCCGTTCCGCATGATGCGCCGAGCGATTGTGCATCCACGTACGCGAGAAAAGCTAGACGATGCGCTCGTGACCTACTTTCCACACGGAAGATCATTCACAGGGCAAGCGACATTAGAGCTGCACTTGCATGGAAGTGCTGCTGTCGTGCGAGATGTGCTCGAGGCGCTGAGCGACATGCAGCGTGTTCTTGACACGCGGGATATCCGGCCTGCTCTGCCCGGTGAATTCACGCGCCGCGCCTTTGAGCATGGACGCATGGATTTGACGGCGTGCGAGGCGCTCGATGCGTTACTACACGCCGAAACCACGCAGCAGCGGCGATTCGCTCAACGAGCGGCCAGTGGATACCAAGCACGCATGTACGACCAATTACATATGCAGCTGCTCGATGCCTGTGCTCATACGGAAGCCATGCTGGACTTTGACGACGAGGACCAAATTGATACGCAGCTGTGGCATCATGTTCGCGACACGGTGCAGCGCATGCGAACCTACCTCGCGAGCGAGCTGCAGCTAGACACACCCACGCACCAACGCACCTATGCCGACGCCGTTATGCATGGTCTGCGCATTGCCCTGTATGGTCGGCCCAACGCTGGCAAATCGTCCCTCTTGAATCGCCTGGTCCGTCGTGATGCGGCCATTGTCACACCCTACGCTGGTACGACGCGTGACATCATCGAAGTGAGTATGGAATTAGCTGGCTACCGCGTTTCGCTCGCAGATACGGCCGGTCTTCGTGAAGCGCATGACGTGATCGAAAAGATGGGTATGGAGCGCACACAGACCTACGTACAAGAGGCGGATCTGCGTGTCTTGGTATGCACACCAGACGACCTGGGGGGCTCCGTGCCGGCGGCGGGCCACAGGCGCATCCCAAAGGACGTGCTCGAGCGCTGGGGAGCTCACATGGACGAGCCCGTCTTGGTGCTGGTGAACAAGATGGATACGTATACCCCCGCGCCCACTGACATGGACGCGGAGGACGGTGTACCCTGCGTCATTTGGCACACGAGCGTACGGCACAATGTGGGTATCGATACGCTGCTACATGACCTTGCGTCGCACGTGTCCCGTCTTTACGAGAAAGACGAGGGGAGTGTGCCTCTTGTCACACAGGCCCGGCATCGACATCTCTTAATGGAGGTAGTCGCGAGCCTCGATGCCATTTTGCGATACGACCAGCACGACGACCAACCTGACCTTGTCATGATAGCTGAGGAGCTCCGACGTGCTGCAAGTGCCTTGGCACAAGTCACGGGGCGCGCCATCACCTCAGAAACTGTGCTGGGTGAGATTTTTGCCCGCTTTTGTATAGGAAAGTAATCAGTCTTGCCATGATACGTCCACGTGTCGCACGGCATAGTTCGTCTGGGCCAAGGACAAGTTCTCTAAAGCCTGGGCCGTGTTGGCACTGGCACCTGCCTGCGACGTAGCGCCCGGAATGCCCAGCGCGTCCATGGCGGCGGTGGCCTGGGGCCACGCATGTGCCTTGGCATGCAGGGTCGTCGAGGCAGAGAGACGAGGCGAGGTAAGGGGCACCACGTACACATGATATGGACCAGATAAGAGCTGCTGCACCACGTAAGCCATATCTGACGAAGGGGGAATGCGGTGCACTTGGGCCTCGCCGTCCAATACCGTTCGAGCGCGCTCAGGCAATTCGATGAGGGCGCGATAGGCCTCTGTGTCCAATGGTAGAGCTTCGTACGTACCTGGCGGCTGTGCATACCACCAGCAAGCCAAACCAAATGCCGCCCCCACTGCGTGTAGCAAGCGCAACGACGTGGTGTCTTGTGGCGCACAGACAGGCGCCAACTCATCGAGAAAGGCGCGAATCACCATATCACTAAAATCACGGCGAATCGCCTTGTGTGTACCGAGTGTACTACTCGCATGGTGCCAGTGATTGCGAATCCACACGCGCTCAAATACCGTAAAGGGACCGTACTCCCAGCGCAGGAACGACGACGACGGCGTATCAGGTTGAGACTGGCTATCAAGCCATAACCATGTCAGAGCAAAGGCGTCGACAAGAATATGTACATCGCGACGCAATGCATCTATAAACACTTGCGAGGTAGCAAGGTCTTTCCACGAATAGCGCGCGCTCTCTGGCCCCTCCTCCTGCCGTGGCATGGCCAACGTAGCATCCAGCCGGGAGACCCCTCGTTTCATCACCTCCACCTGACTACGAACTAGTCCAAGACACGCCACGCTTCCCCGAGCTGGGTCTCGTCAACGTAAAAGTAGCGCACCGGCTTGCCTTCACTCTCACAGGAGCCTTCGAACGCCACAGGTTCCGAGCTATCCACACCCGAAATGCGCCACCGAGCCCACCAGCGGCCCACGACTCTGCCACTCGAGACATCGACTGTCTCTGCCACGAGACTCGAAATGGTATGGTCACCTACTGAGGCGGGCGCATCAATCGTGATAGGGGGTGGAGTCTCCGGAAGCTCCCACGTAGCAAGAGGACGCGATGCTGCACGCAGGAGCGATGGTGCGTACACAGTCGTTTTCAAGGAGCGCATGTGCCAGCTCAACGTGGCAATCTCCATGTAGTACTTCTCGCTTGCGTGGCGCATCGGATCACTGGGTGTATCATCCAACACTGTATCTTTGATCGAGTCAGATATGTAGTGCAGTGGCTCGGCATGTGGATCTGCGCGCCGCAGGGTCATGTGCCCCACGTACGGCGATCCAATCCACGAAATCAGCGCGGTGCTCACAGAACTCGCACCGAGCGTTGTGGCCACAATACCCACACGCGCGGCCAGTTCCATCTTGTGTGGCCATAGCAAGAAGACAGGGGCAAAGAGGGCAGCCACACTCAGGGAAGAAAGCGAAAACAGCTTGAGGCGATAGTAGGCCATCCTCATCGGACCCACATACTGTGCCACGGCCGAATGCGACTTTTCCATCCTCAACGGCGTCGTGTGTAGCATTCTTGCAACAGGACGGATCGGCACACATCTCGGCACCGCACGCACCGCACCCGCACGCACACACGCAAAGAGCATCGCGATTCCAAAGCAACAAGCTTCCAGCCCCTCGGTCGTGGGGCCGCCATCGAGTCACGTGAAGTAGGCGCCGTGCAGCTACGGAGCAAAGGCCTGTGCTGTGCCCTTGGCATGGGCGCCGGCCGCGTCCATTTTGGCACTCCGCGTCCCGAACTGAATCGCGCGCTTGGGAAGCTGAGCGGCATAGGTAAGTCCTAGATGCGTAGCTAGGCAGCGTAAGAGATATTTATCGCCCAGCTCGTCGAGCTCGAAGTACGCTTTGGCTTGGACGGGGAGAGAGGCAAGGTAGGCCACCACCTTGCGCGCCAAGTAGGGGTATCGAACCTCACGGTTGTGAGAACTCAGCACGCGGTCATCGCGCCCTAAATTGCGCGTGGGGATCCGGTCGAGATCCATTTGCAACTCCTTTGTGAGCGCGTCATAGCCGCCCCGACGCCATGCCTGTCGATGTCGTGCATAACCTGCGAGCAGTTCGTCAGCTCCAAGGCCAGAGAGCAAGATGCGTGCATCCGTCTTATACGGCACACCATCCACATAGCCCTCACCACGCGAGGCAAAAAAGAGGGCAGCGGCAATCGACAAGTCCATGACGCTCGCCTGTGGGGACATGAGCACCTGCACCGTGTCGAGGTACGACACGTACTCCGCGTACGGCACATTCACTTGTACCAGTCGAAATGCGTACATGGGGTATAGCTGAGCCAGCTGCGCGTAACTCTCACGGGCTGTGACGCGATCAGGCACAGCGTACGGATCAGCGGGAAAGGTATCATGCTCCACAGGTGCTTCAGCCACGGCCCAAGCTGCTGCAATGGCACGTGGATTCTCAAACGACACATTGATCAAATCAATGGGGCCTGCGTAGTGCTGAGCGGCCAGGGCAGCTAATACGGTGCAGTCCAAGCCCCCCGAGAATAAAAGGCCTATCCGCGCACGCCGCGTTTCCTGCACACGCTGTCGCACGCTCTCAGATAAGACCGCATGCAAATCGGGGACCAGCGCCGCATGATCGGGAACGTCGTCGCACGGCGCACGCAAGAAGAATCGGGATATGTGGCGCGGGATACGTACAGGTGCCTGTCCCAATGTCACTTGCCAAAGCGCATCACAGTCGACTTCTTTCCAATGCGTTTCCCACGCAGCCCCTGAGACCGATGCTAGGTGCCAAGCTCCATGCGTGGTGGTATGTAGAAGCGACCTGCGGCCCAATGGATCACGTCCATAGTATACACATGTGTTCCGTGTATCCACCAGCACAAAAGCATATGGTCCGTCGACTGCTGATAGAGTGGATACCAGCACGTCAGGGATTTGATCGGCGTGCTCTTCGAGACGCGTCATGATGATCGCACCATCATTTTTCTCCATATCAAGCAGGGGATCATCTTCATGTTCGGACGAGAAAATTTGACCGTTCCATGCGAGGTGCAAATGCCCATCTTGCGACGTAATAGGCTGCGGCGTGAGTTCTTTGCCACGCAGGCACAGAACAGAGGCGTGGAGCTCCCATCGAGTACCGTTCTGAGTGCCTGCCACGGAATCGCAGGCATCACGACCACGCCTTTGTATTTGGTTGATCACGGAGGCCCATGCATCGTGTGGCTGTGTATCCTCGTGGTGCCACACACCCAACGCAATGCCACACATCCGGCGTCGTAGGAGGACGCGTCCCTCTTGCGCGAAGTTCAATCACGTGCGCACAAGAAGGCGATGGCCTGCGCCTCTGCGCCTCTCAGTGGCGCTTTGTCGGCAGGACGAACGAGCAGCATGTCGTTGAGTACATTCGACCCGAACCAGGCCCAAAATCTGCCAGAAATTGAAAAGCAGATCGCAGTACGCTGCGTGGAGCATGCTCAGACGTACTGGAGCCTCTTGCAAAAAGTCCGTGGCTCGGCTCTTCGTCTGACCAAGTATGTATACTTTTTCTGACGTCAGACTCGATAACGACATCTACTCCGACTTTGAGCAGACGTTCCCTGAACTGGCCTCGTCGGATGATGCCATTCGTAAGATTGACGAGGACGCGATGAAAAGTCCTGCTGGCAAGGAAAAATGGCGGAACTTTATTATGAAGTACGAAAAGACGGTGGCTGATTTCAACTTTGGCACGCTCATTCGTACGGATGCATCGGATGAATACACACAAGACAATACCATCTTTTGTACGTTACCGTGTATACTTACAGAAAGTGACGCGTTTTCAATTTTATGTCTTTGAGATTGCCCGTTGCCGCCGCGGCATGAACGACTGGGTATTTCAGCAAGCTCGCAAAGAAAAGAGTGAGAACGCCGCCAAGTAATGCAGAGGTAGCATCCATTCGGTTCTAGACAGGACTATATATATCATGCAGGCGTTCTTATCCGTGCCGAGCAGCGATCTTGGGTTCCCATGCGTACAGCTTGGGCTTTGTCGTGTTGTATGGACGGTATGCTCCACGGGTACCCGTAAAGTTTTCATAGGCGGGGATCTGCCAGGACTTTTCAAACTTGGACACCATCGGATCCGTGCTGGGTGGCTCTGCACGTGTGTGTGAGAGCCAAGCGTGCCAGATCGGTTCGATCTGAGTGCTGTCATAGTCAGGCTGCTTAAAGTCGACCCAGCGCTGACGACCGGGCTGCTCCTCATAATTTTCCCAGTATGCGTTGCCATTGCTACGCGGCGTCAGTCTCGTTCCCGTGAGCATCCACATACCTGTCAAGGCCTACCATACGACCCCACTTGGCATCGCCGATATATTGCATGTCACGCCAGTACTTGGCAAAGCCGCCATTTCTGATGTGGTTGATGGTACGTGCTAACGACATGTCGACGTTAAACCCTAGAAACCACGGGTTGGTGACGAGACCCTTAGCGCCTGCCGTTCTGCCGCCCAGAGCCCTCGCTGACCAATCCGAACCACGTGACCAAAGACTGGACGACCCAGTCGCGTGGCTTTGTGTGCGGGGGAGGGGCCATGTGGACAGCGCATCATATCACATGCTGCCCTGAGTATGATTGGCCTGTATGCCGGCAAGCATCCGGCGAACAAAAAGCCTCTTGCACCATCCAAGTGGGGGCGTGCGAATTGTGCATCCGACGGCTTTCCTCCGAACCGACACTATGGCTGACTTTCCTGCCGTAGAGAACGGACAAATCTCTTTTAAGAACCGTGTCGTCGTCGTCACCGGTGCCGGTGGTGGCCTCGGCAAGACATATGCTCTCTTCTATGCGTCGCGTGGCGCCAAAGTGCTCGTAAACGACCTGGGTACTACGCCGGATGGCAAGAAGGCCGCCGATCTTGCCGTTGAGCAAATCACCCAGGCTGGTGGCGAGGCCATCGCTAACTATGACTCCAACACGCAAGGCGCCAAGATCATCCAACAGGCCATTGACAAGTGGGGCCGTGTGGATATTCTCATTAACAACGCAGGTATTCTTCGTGACAAGTCTTTCAAATCTATGAGCGACAAGGAGTGGGACCAGGTGATGGCCGTGCACGTCCACGGCTCGTTTGCCTGCGCGCACGCTGCTTGGCCACACATGCGTAAGCAGAAATTCGGTCGTATCATCAACACATCGTCGGCTGCAGGTCTGTATGGCAACTTTGGCCAGGCGAACTACTCGGCCGCCAAGCTTGCACTAGTAGCTTTCAGCAAAACGCTTGGCATTGAGGGCGAGAAGTACAACATTCTTGCCAACTCGATTGCGCCTGTCGCCGCTTCTAAGATGACTGAAACGGTGATGCCGCCAGAGATGCTCGAGAACCTCCGCCCCGAATTTGTGGTCCCGATTGTAGCATACCTTACGTCCGCTGAGAACAAGGACGTGAATGGTGAGGTGTTTGAAATGGGTGCTGGCTTTTACGCTATGCTCCGCCGCCAGCGCTCGCACGGCCATGTATTCCGCACGGACAAGACCTTCACACCTGAGGCTGTGCGTGAGCAGCTCAATACCATTCTTGACTTTGACGAACGCCCTGAATATCCTAAGCGCATCACGGATGCCAACTACCTCGACCTGCTCGAGCGTGCCAAGGAGGCCCCTGCCAACGCCCAGGGCGACAAGAAGATCGACTACAAGAACCAGACTGTGCTGGTGACAGGTGCCGGCGCCGGTCTTGGTCGTGCATACGCTCAACTCTTTGCTCGACTCGGCGCTAATGTGGTCGTGAACGATATGAGCGAGAAGGCAGCTTTGGCTGTGGTGGACGAGATCAAGAGCGCCGGTGGCCGTGCGGCTCCCAGCGTCGGCAGCGTCGAAGACGGTGAGAAGCGTGTGCAGGATGCAGTAGATGCCTTTGGTGGTCTCCACGTTATTGTGAACAACGCCGGTATTCTGCGTGACAAGTCGTTCGCCGGTGCGAACGAGAAGGACTGGAACCTCGTGATGAGCGTGCACCTGCGTGGTACGTACAAGGTGTGCAAAGCTGCTTGGCCCATCTTCTCGAAGCAGAAGTACGGTCGTATCATCAACACCACGTCTGCTGTTGGCCTCTATGGTAACTTTGGTCAAGCGAACTACTCCACCGCCAAGTCGGGTATCCTTGGTCTGACGCAAACGCTGGCCGTGGAGGGTGAGCGGAACAACATTCTTGCCAACACGATCGCTCCCAACGCCGGCACAGCGATGACGGCTACAATCTGGCCACAGGAGATGGTCGATGCATTCAAGCCCGACTTTGTGGCTCCTTTGGTCGCTTACCTCGGTAGCAACGAGTGTGAATGCACCAAGAGTCTGTTTGAGGTGTCCGGTGGCTGGATCGCCGCTGTGCGCTGGGAGCGCTCCGGTGGCTGTGCCTTCTCGACGGCGCGCCCCGTCACGCCTGAGATGATCCAGAAGAAGTGGGCCAAGATCACCGACTTTGACCCCGAGCGTGCCTCGTGGCCCGCGGCGCCTAGCGAGTCGCTTGGCGACATGATCTCGAACTTTGGCAACGAAGAGCCCGATGACGATGTCGAAGACTTTGTGGACCCCGAGGACACGCCTGACATCAAGCAGGCCAAGCAGACCGACTACGAGTCGACCGAGTTTGCGTACGAGGACCGTGATGTGATCCTGTACAATTTGGGTGTCGGTGCCACGGAGAAGGACCTCGACCTCGTATTTGAGCAGGATGATGAATTCAAGGCACTTCCGACGTTCGGTGTGATCCCGCCTTTCTCGGCGGGCAGCAGCATTTCGTTTGACTCGTTCTTGCCCAACTTCTCGCCGATGATGCTTCTGCACGGCGAGCAGTACCTGGCCATCAAGGGTCCGATCCCCACGTCAGGTGTCCTGGTGAACAAGCCTCGTGTCATTGAGGTGCTTGACAAGGGCAAGGCTGCTGCTGTGACGACGCTCACGACGACGGTGAACAAAGCTACGGGTGAGACTGTGTTTGAGAACCAGATGACGACGTTCATCCGTGGCTCGGGTGGCTTTGGTGGCAAGAAGACAGGCCGTGACCGCGGCAACGCCTCGGCTGCTAACAAGCCGCCGTCGCGTCCTGCCGACAGAGTTATGACTGAGAAGACTAGCGAGTCGCAAGCTGCTCTGTACCGCCTGAGCGGCGACTTGAACCCTCTGCACATCGACCCGAGCTTCGCTGCTGTGGGTGGCTTTGACAAGCCGATCTTGCATGGTCTATGCTCGTTTGGTATCGCTGGAAAGCACGTGTTCCGTGCCTTTGGTGCGTTCTCTGACATCAAGGTGCGTTTCACGGGCCATGTGTTCCCTGGTGAGACGCTCGAGACCTCCATGTGGAAGGAAGGCAACAAGGTCATCTTTGTGACCAAGGTGGTAGAGCGCGGCACGATGGCTCTGGGCGCTGCTGCTGCCACCCTCGTTTAAATAGACAAATAGCATGTTCGCGTGTTTCTACATTACAAGAGGGGCATGATATCTAGGCAATGTTGCGAAGCACGAGGACGACCGAGTCGCCGCGCAGGAACATTTTCGAGATGAAGCGGTCTTTCTGAAAGGTGAGAGGAGGCTAAACGTACATGCACGGGCTTTTTGTTCTTACTTTTCGGAACCTCGGTCCACATTTCCTTGACATTCTCGAGCACCATATTCGAGTGCCGGTCAAAAGCTTTGACACGCGCCAGCAACTTTTTATTATTCCGCAGCGAGATAAGCACTTGCGAATGATTACGCACAGATTGCTGCAAGACGGAGAGAGGACCTTGCGCAATCTCATATTGCTCTAGCTCACGGATCTGGCCTTCGTCCAGGTCGGACTTGGGCACGTTGACGTACTGGCTCATATCGCAAGGGAGGTTGGGCCCAACGTGAGCGGCCAACTTTTCGACGAGTAAATCACGTGATACATAGGGGAAGACGCTGGCGGCTCGCCAGACGCTTGTTCCTTGGTCATGACGTCACCTCGACTCGTGTTGGATCCGAGTGCGCGGCTGCCTTTTGTGGCGCCGCTTGTCCTCGCGAATGTAGCGCGCGAGAAAAAGCAAGACAGTGTCGATCTGTCGTTCGAAGTCAATGCACCGACCGCCCTCCGGTCGAGCGAGTCCGTCGAGGGCGCTCTGCCAGTGCTGCGGGCCCTGGCCTCGATGGCTGATATGATGGGCACAAACGATGCAGAAAAGCAGGCAGTCGAGTCATTTTTGACGCAGTCTGAATCGATGGCTTCAGCTCCGTTCCAACAGGCCATGCATAGCGCAGATGATCTTGATCAGCATCTCGCGCTTCGTACCTACTTGGTCGGCGCCCGTGTGTCTGCGGCTGATGCAGCCATCTGGGGCGCTATTCGCTCATCATCACCGCTGCTGGGTATTATTAAGAAGCATGCGCATGCACACCTTGCGCGCTGGTTTGCCCATGTCGATGCCCTACCAGCCTTTTCTGGGGCCGTGGCAGCTATGAACGAGGCAAAGAGTAACATGTTCAAGAACAAGAAGACGGCGGCAGGCTTTGACCTTTTCCTGCAGGGTGCCAAGGAGGGCGAGGTCGTGACGCGGTTCCCACCGGAGGCGAGTGGCTACCTGCACGTGGGCCATGCGAAGGCTGCGATCCTCAACCAATACTTTGCCAAGGCCTACAAGGGCCGTCTCATCGTGCGATTCGACGATACAAATCCAAGTAAGGAAAAGCAGGAATTTGAGGATGCGATTGTAGAAGATTTGGCGCTCCTTGGCATCAAGGCCGATGTGGTCACGCACACGTCCGACTACTTTGACAAGCTGCAAGAGCTGGCTGTGCGCATGATCAAAGAGGGTCATGCATATGCGGACGATACGCAGCAGGAGCAGATGCGTGCGGAGCGTATGGACGGCATTCCATCCCGACGCCGCGATGCGTCCGTCGAGGAGAACCTGCGGCACTTTGAGGCCATGCTTCAGGGCACCGAGGAAGGCCGCTCGTGGTGCCTACGTGCCAAGATGAGTGTCGATAATCCGAACAAGGCAATGCGTGATCCTGTCATGTACCGCTGCAATGCTGAAGTGCCGCACCAGCGCACCGGCACAAAATGGAAGGCGTACCCGACGTACGACTTTGCTTGTCCCGTGGTCGACAGCCTGGAGGGTGTGACGCATGCGCTGCGTACGAACGAGTACCACGACCGCAACCCACAGTATGCATGGTTCTTGCAGGCCCTTGGTTTGCGCAATGTCGAGATTTGGGACTATGGCCGCCTCAACTTTGTGTACACGCTTCTGAGCAAGCGCAAATTGCAGTGGTTTGTCGATCATGGCGTGGTGTCCGATTGGTCCGACCCGCGCTTCCCGACGGTGCGTGGTATCCGTCGCCGCGGCATGACCATCGACTGTATTCAGCAGTTTATCCTGTCGCAGGGTCCGTCGCAGCAGATTATCAACATGGAGTGGGACAATATCTGGGCGCTCAACAAGCGTCTCTTGGACCCCGTCGTGCCGCGTTTCGTTGCATTGTCAGAGAACCAGCTCGTCAAGGCGACCATTCAGGGTGCCCCACCTGCGCATGAAAAGCAGGTGCCTCGCCACAAGAAGAATGCCGAGCTGGGTGTGAAGACCACCGTGTATGACAGTCATATTTTCCTGGAGCAGGCGGATGCGGCCAGCTTTGGCGACAATGAGGAAATTACGCTCATGGACTGGGGCAATGTTATTGTGCGCAACAAGAGCGTGCAGGATGGCGTCGTCACGGCTCTTGAGCTCGAGGCTCATCTCGACGGAGACTTTAAGGTGACCAAGAAAAAGGTCACTTGGCTCGCTCAGCCAACCGAGTCGCGTCACCTCACTCCTGTCATGCTCCTTGACTTTGACTATCTGATTACGAAGAAGAAGCTCGAGGAAGACGACAACTTTACCGACTTCCTCACGCCACAGACGCGTTTCGAGACGCCCGCGCTGGCCGATGCGAATGTCGCTGAGCTCAAGGAGGGTGACCAAATTCAGTTTGAGCGCAACGGCTACTACATCCTCGACAAGGTGCAGGGTGTCGATGGTCGCCGCGAGTTTATCAAGATCCCGGATGGCCGTGCCGCTTCGAGTGCCAGCAAGGCGGCCCCGGATGAGAACCCGGAGCAGAAGAAGGCCGCTGCTGCCGCTGCCCGTGCCCAAAAGGCCGCGCAAAAGGAGGAGAAAAAGAAGCAAAAGAGCGGTAAGGCGCCCGCTGCTGACCCTGTGCAGAAGCTGATTGAGGAGGGCACGAAGAACATTCACATGTACGCCGCGCCCCTCGTCCAAACTCCCACCGACGTGCCTGTCAGTACGACCATGTACCGAATGCGCCCGCTGATGTAGTGCTATGTAGGTGTGTATCAGATCCACATGCGGCGCGACGCGCGTCCAGCGGCGTTTCTTCATGACGCGTCCAGCGGCGCCCCTGGGCGCCCTGCCGCTGACAGCCATCGTCGCGGCAAGCGCACGCAATGGCATCGGTGCCCGTGGCACGCTCCCATGGCGTCTCTCCAAAGACATGGCATACTTTCGAGCCATTACCCGCCATGTCGTCGAGCCGGAGCATGACGACGACGTGATGCGCCGTGCGGGCTATGCGCGCCAGTCCGTCCCACTCAAAAATGCTGTCATCATGGGGCGACATACGTGGGATAGTATTCCGCCGCGGTTTCGACCTCTGCGTGATCGCATCAACGTCGTGGTCAGCACAACCATGACGCAGCATGATCTGGGCCTGGCTGAGCCTGACCACGACACGCTCATTGCGAGATCTCTCGAAGATGCTGTCACTCTTCTGGAGGAGCGAAGATCGTGGCGATATACCCAGCGACCTGTGTGTGCGGGCTCAGCGCTTGCTCATGCATTTGTCATTGGCGGTGCTGCCTTGTACCACCATGCCCTTACATCCACCAGTGACCACTGGTACTTGGACGGACTACTAGTGACTCGAATTCAGGAGCCGGCCGATCTGCACGAAAAGTGCGACGTCTTTTTCACCGAGTTTCGCACACCGCCGCAAATCGAGTGGGAGCAGCGGCTATTCCAGGGACCCTGTCCCACACCAGGCACATGGACGCTCGCTTCGCCAGATACGCACGTAGCGCGCTTTCCATGCATTGCGCCGGGGGATGTCGCGCCCGGCTTGGAAGAGCAGGGCATGCTCTTTCAGTTTCAATACTGGCAGCGTACATAGTGGAGAGCCTTATTTTGGCCCATGTCCACCAGGACACGCGAAGACGCGAAAAAGGCCAAGCAGGAACGCAAGCTGCAAGCTCAGCAGAAAGCTGCTGCCAAGCCTCCGACACCTGCTGCGCGTCCCAAGCAGGATGCGCCAGAGGTCCAGCTCTCGAAAGCGCTGGCGTACATCTTGCGGCATGGCGCCCAAAAGGAGCACATTCACATCCGATCAGATGGATACGTCCGTGTCAGCGACATCCTAGCGCGCCCTAAAATCCAAAAAATCACCATGCCTGGGGACCACGCGCCTGATTTGGCAGATATCGAGCATGTCGTGTCGTCCAACGCCAAAAAGCGCTTTGAACTTTCCAGCGGCACAGACGAAGGTCCAGGCGACGGCCGTGGGCCCGTCATGTGGATTCGCGCCGTCCAGGGCCACTCGCTCGAAGATGTCAAGGACGTGTCGACTGATGCACTTACGCTCGACAATGTGGCCTTGCATCTGCCGCTACGAGACGAGTCCACCGGCGATTACATGGCGATTCACGGGACACAGGCTGAAGCATGGGACCACATTCGCGCCTCTCACGAGCTGCGGCGTATGGGGCGCAACCACATTCACATGGCGCAGGGGCTGCCGGGTGACTCGGGCGTCATCAGCGGCATGCGGAACTCGTCGACGCACCTCTTGTATATCAACGTGTCGGCGGCGCTGCGGGACGGCATCCCATTTGCCATGGCGTCGAATGGCGTCGTTCTGTCCAGCGGCGCTGGCGATACTGGCGCACTGCCTCTGACCTACGTGCTACGGGTCACCGACCGGCACGGACACACCATCTGGCCTGCATGACTATGAGAGCATTATACGGTGATCATGGGCTGCTCCGTCAACACGAAGGGGAAGACTTCTTGCTCCAGCAAATTCACAAATTCGCCGGGCGTCTCGTTCTGTTGTGTGGATGCGTCGGCTGGCTTGGTTTCCTGGCTGGATATATACTCGTTCAGGTAGTCAAACTGGCGCACAAGCGACTTGATGATCGCCTTGGCCTTACGGGGCGTCGGCTCTACGACAGCCACAAAGTATGTGGCTGGCAGGCCAAAGCGCAGGACGCTCTCGACGAACGTACGCACGATCTTGAAATGAAAGAGCGACTGGAATGCTTCGGCAAAGTTGACGCAGCTCAGGCGCAGCAGCTCCGACCACAGCTCCTTTTCCGAGGCACCTGCTTGCTCCAACTCGGCGCGTTCCCGTGCAAGGAGTCCCTCGTCCCACACAAATTCGCGGATATGAAATTTGTTCTCACGCGCTTTCTGCATAAACTCCTCCTGCACCTTCTTGAAGAGCGTCACGTTGTACAGGACATAGTCTTCGTCCTGCGCCAGTTGCGCTGACGAGCGCGGCACCACCATCGGCGTGAGGCGCTCGTATTTGGCGAGCCAGTCCTTGACCTGGGTCTTGGGCACGACGACGAGCAGCGTCGTGAGAAACTCAGAGTTGGCATCGACCATGTCGTCCTTGTGCACAATATCGGCCAAAGAGCACACGGTGAGGTTGCCGTGCTTCTTGCGCTCCAGCTGCTGGAGCTGGCCCTTGGCGGTGTTGTATGCCGTGAGCTTCTGCTTCATGATATGGTCGATCGTCTGCATCTCTTTGGTGAAGAGCTCGATCAGATCATTGAGCGACTTTTCCACGCGATACTTGCCGCTATTCCACTTCCACGACATGATATAGTCCTCGACGCTCATGCCGTCAATGTTCATATTCTCGTTCATGGCATCTTCGTCGTCGTTGAGCAGCGCACGCAACGCATCGACAATGCGCGCTAAAATAGCCGCAAAGATCGTGTCAATCTTGGGCAGGTCCTCTGCCATCACAATGAGCGACTCGAGCGTCCCTGTCTTGAGCGGCGGCATTCGGATCGGGGCCACGTCTGTCTGCTCACAGGCCCCGTCTCGCACAAGCTGCGAAACGAGGTCCTGAAACATCTGTTCGTGGCCCTTTTCCTCCTGCACGGGCACACTCACGATCCAGTTGCTCGTCTCGGACGGCATCGTACAATGTGGCCGTGCGATATGCCTCGGTGTGGCACGCACGAGGCCCAACGGGTGCGCACGTGGCACTTGCATACCGACACCCACGCCACGATGAAGTACGTACGGCGACACTCACAGCAGCTCGGTGCGAGAAATCCAGCGCATCAATGAACGTGAGCTGGAACTCGGGCTACACGGCTCTGGGTCGTGGCACGATCAATACAAGGACTCGGCGTATATTTATGTCGGTGGACTGCACTATGACATGACGGAAGGCGACGTGCTCACAATTTTTTCGCAGTATGGCGAAATCGTCCACATTCACTTGCCCAAGCCGCGCTCGGAGCCAGATACCCAAAAGCCCAAAGGGCACAACCGCGGCTTTGGCTTTCTCATGTACGAGGACCAACGCTCGACCGTGCTCGCCGTCGACAACCTCAATGGGACGCAAGTGCTGGGACGCACACTCCGTGTCGACCACGTAGCTCACTTTCAGCCAGAGCGCGTTCGGGATGCTCAGGGCCATCTCGTCGAGCCGGATGAACAGGTCTTCAATTGTGCGCCCCCCGAAACGGTCGTGGATGACGAAGGGGGCGAGGACGACGAGCTCGAAGACCCGATGGCGGCGTACCTGTCTGACAAGCGGCGCCGCCATGAAAAGCGCCGTGACGAAAGACACCGCCACCGACGCCACCGGCACCACCGACACCACCGACAACGAGATGATCACGAGCATGATGCGGATCAGGATCGTGATGACGCTGGCGAAAAAGATACCCACAGCGGCTCAAGGGATGCCTCACGCGGGCCAGAAGACCGCTCACGCTCGGCTACCCCCGTCATGGACCGCCGCGTTCGTACCGATACACCGTAGCATGCAGTGGAGGTCTTCCACGTGCCTCGACCTCGTTAGTGCTTCCGTATCCTCACCACGACCATGCGGTCCGTACGCGTGTGGGCGAGGGGCGTGCACGACTATGTGCGTGTGCGTTCTAGACAAGGCCTGCACGCACGCATCCCCCTTCGCGCGGGCGTATCGTTCGGTGCGGCCATGAGCCGCGGCGATCGGGCCCAGCAGGAGGATGCCATGTCGACCGCGTGTGTCATGCTTCCGTGTGAGCAGCTGCGACAGAATTTACTGCAGAATGTATCGAGACGTGCGAAGCGTGATCCGTGGTATGGCTGGACATGTGAAGAGGCAGGTGGTGAGGAGCTCGCGGCACAAGTCGTGTGGTTCGGCTGCTTTGACGGCCACGGTGGGCCGCAAGTTTCACAGCTGCTACAGAACAAATTGCACCATGTGTTTGAAGAGGCGGATCCAAGTATGGTGCTAGATACCGTGCAATATACGTGCTCTATTGGCGGCTATTTTGGTCGCTTCCAAGGCGGAGCACTCGAGCGCTTAGTCGATCCAAGTCAACTACGCCGACCCTCTACGGCGCCAGCGTCCCTCGAAGCTCTGGCTGACGCGGCGCACGCATCAGATCTCGAGCACTACGTCGCGCTTGATGCGGATCAAGGTGCCATGCATACTCAGCGACATCCTGTTCTCTCTACCGCACAAATGTCGATGCAAGAGCGGGCCACCTTGGCGTGGCTCATGATGGATCGCGAAATACAGCAAAATGAGGCGTACAGCGGGGCTGGATCGACCGCCTCTGTTCTTCTTCTGCACAGCCTCGATGTGCCCACGGCCCCGTGGTACGCAAGTGAATACCTCGCCGTCACGACGGTGCAGCTGGGCGATACACGGCTCGTGCTCTGCGATGCTGAAACGGGCGATGCTATACCACTCACTCGACTGCACCACCCGGACGATCCTATCGAGTCGGATCGGCTGAGCCGGCAGGGCGCGGGCGTTCTGACGGACAGCTTTGGCGAGGCGCGCTTCCTTGGCACACTGGCCAATACGCGGTCGTTTGGCGATACGCAGGCCAAGCGGTACGGCATGACAGCGGAGCCCGAAGTCCAGACGCATATCTTGCAAGGCTCGCGCTTTGCGTTTATCGCGGGCTTTAGTGATGGTATCGGTGATGTCATGTCAGACCAGGAGCTCGTGGATGAGTGTCGCCATGCCTCCCATCCGCAACAGGCCGCAGAGCGCATCATGAAATACGCGGAAGATTTGGGAGCCGACGACAATGCCACGATCCTATGCATTCCTCTGCGTGGCTGGGGCTCGATCCGTGGCGAAGACCGCACGGCTCTACAGCGCCGCGACCGCCGACTGAATACCGATATTTACCGCCATCGACGCAGTCTCTGTCTATGATCTACGGGCTTTTTTAGGGGGCCGCGCCGACTTGTTCTTGAGACGCGTCACGAGGTCGGCCACATTGGGTGCGGCAGGCTGTGCCTGCTCGGCCTGCTCGTGGCGTCGGCGGTTGCCCTCTTGAATGAGCTGCTGCATACCGGACGTTTTGATAAAGCCAGGGTGGCTCGGATCGATCGCAAAGCGATGGTCATCCAACACAGCCGCAAAGCGAGGATCTTTCGTATCCATCACGAACGATGGCTGCGTCAGAGCCGTGCGCTTGGACTGCCGCTTGGCCTCGCGCTTGCGTTGCTGCCGCGACAGTTTCTTGGACCCAAGCTTCTCGGCACGTACAATGTCCTGCAGTTGGAAGTGGTGCTCGTCGTCTGAGTCGCCTGCGGTCGGCTCTTCCGACGCGGCGGGCTCACCGGGCGCAGGCTCAGGCGCCTCCGGCTCCTGCTCCCTCTTGGCCATCCTGCGACGTTCGCGACGTTCCTTTTGCTTGCGCATGTACTTTTCAATCGTCGTTTCCTCGTGCTCCTCGTCTTTCTTCGTGGAGAGTGCCGGCACGAACGAGATTTCCATATCGCCCTCGGGCTTCGTAAACATGGTATCTTGGTCGTCTGCGTCGTCAAAGGCACTCTTGGTGGGCATTTGGTGAAGCAGGGAGCGCAGGCGGTCGCGACTCGACGTCGCTTCCTCTTCGTCCTCATCACTCGAGGCCAGGTACGTCTTGAGATCGTCTTCATGAAGCTGGCCCTTCTGGCTCGTGCGTGTGAGCTTCGTTCGGCGTGGGTCGTCCTGGTCCCACGTCAACTTGACGCGCGAATGGCGCAGCGCATCCGTCTTGTAGTCCAGGCCCTCATAGTGCGCTACGTCTTCGGTGGCCTCGTCGCAGTACTCGGCGGGCCGCCCGTCTTCGCCATCGGGCAAGTCCATCTCCTCTGGCACGAAGCGCAAGTCAAACATGTTAGCTGAGCGCTCCATTTCCGTGCCATCGATCTCGTTGTATACGTGCCGTGCGCTTTGCGGGCTGTCAAACGTCGCAATGGCGTAGTAGTATCGCAGACGCTCCAGTTGGTACTTGCGCAGCGCGTCCTCATCAAACTCGGTGCCCTCCTCGGTGACTTGGGTCGCGGGACGCTTTGCCTCTTTCCGGAAAATGGCGCGTGGCGGGCCGTGGATATCTTCGCGCTCGAGTCGCTCCCGACCGAAATCAGACATGTAGATACGCACCGAGCGAACTTGGCCATGCACGGTCTCGAGGGCCACGTTGTCATCACGAGTTTGTGCAAGCGGCGCCCGTGTCGCTTGGGGCGACACAATGCTGGCAAAGACCTTGAAAAGGTCCACCGCTCGGACGTGGTCCCAGTCCATATTGACGACCGCCAGACGGCACGTATCATCGCCGCGCTCGTCGTCCTCGTCGCGCTCCATGTGCACCTGCGCATCCAGCTCTGCGACGGCCTCTTCGTCGAAATCCTCGTCCAAATCGATCGAGGCATCCGAGTCGTCGTCGTGCCTTTGCGCCTTGCGCACGGCGTCCGCGCCACCCACCACCACGTCTCCACTCTCGTCGTCGTCGTCCTCTTCCTCCTCTTCGTCGTCGTCGTCTTCTTCACTGCTGCTCTCCAGCTCGACTTCGCCACGCGCATAGTCGGCATCCGAGTCGAGGCGGTACAGTCGCTCGAGATCCTGTGCCTCCCGCGTGTCATGCCGCTTGCGTCCGAACCGATCGAGTTGCTTTGGCCCCTTGGTCAGCACGTCCTTGAATCGCTCATCCAGAACAACCTTGGTTTCGTCCTTCCGCGGTCGATGAAAGCGTGGATCCGTGTGCACGCGCGCAAAGCGAGCGTCCTTTTCACGACGCACCATGACGGAGGAAAACAACTAGGGACACCTCCACTTTTTTCCTATGGATCACGCGGCCAAAGCTAGCAGCGCCGCGGGCAAGGGGTACAAGTGACCATCGCTCATGCGCACTTGACACCGGCTCGGGTCAAACGTCTCGATGGTGACATGAGAGCCGCGCCATGCGCCGTTGATGACGATGCAGGCATCACCTGCCGCCGAGGGACGCAGTGCCTCGATACACGAGGTGGGCACATCGGCGAGCTGGGCCCCTGACTCCAGCTCCACATTGCCGCCAGCGGGGTTGTGGGAGGTGAGCTTGCCCAGCGCGCCGTCGTACGCGCCGCGCTGGTACTGCATACCGCTGCCATCGCGCACAATGCGCACGCGGATACCCGGGAGAAGGGGGGCCATGGGCGTCGGCTGAGGGGCCCATGGGTTGGGTGTGGCTGCAGCATACGGGTTGGGTGTCGTGGACGCGTACGGGTTGGGTGTCGTTGAAGCGTACGGGTTGGGTGTCGTGGACGCGTACGGGTTGGGTGTCGTTGACGCGTACGGATTCGGCGTCGTTGAGGCGTACGGGTTCGGCGTCGTTGAGGCGTACGCATTGGGCGTGGTAGACGAGTAGGGATTTGGTGTGGCCGAAGTATACGGATTGGGCGTCGTGGACGCGTACGGATTCGGCGTAAAGGCGGCTGCCATACCACCGTAGGCAGGCGTACGGCCACCGTACGGATTGGGCGTCGTGCCTGCTGCGTACGGATTGGGCGTCGTGCCGGCAGCGTACGGATTGGGCGTCGCTGTGGCGTAGGGATTGGGCGTGGCCATAGCGCCATAGGCCGGCGTACGCCCTCCATAGGGATTCGGCGTAGCGATAGCACCATAGGCAGGCGTCCGACCGCCATCGTACGGATTGTAAGCCGGCGTCTTGCCGCCAGAAAGAGCGCCCGCATACGCAGGCGTCATACCGCCGCCCATCGGCGCCGCATACGGGTTCTGCATGGCCGGCCCCGGGCCCACCAGGCGACGGCTCTCGCCCGTCACAGGGTTCTTCTCGACCATGTGGTCCAGCGGCACCGTGATGATCTTGGACATGGTGTGCAGCTCCACACGAGCCATGCCCCCCGTCGTCTCCTTGATGATGCCACGGTACGTCTTGTACGGACCACGCACAATCGCCACCGTCTTTCCCGCATAGATATCGCGGCCACCTCGTCGGGGTCCAGATGCATTCGCACCAGCGTCGGCATCCATGGCCTTGAGCGCCGGGTTCATTTGCGATGGGTCCGTGCGTGGCTTCACATTCGTGGGCGCGAGCGGCTCAACGTGGTTCGCACGCACAATAAACAGGCCACCATTCTCCTTGTACTCGCGGTTGTGCACAAAGACCAGCGACGACTGGTATATGTGGACCACTTGGCCCTGGCGGAACTGAGATAGGGGCCACTCGACCTCCTTGACCATGTCGCCCGCATGCACTTCGTGGCCATTGTAGTCGAGGGCAACCGAGCGCGCCGTGTCACGCCGCATGCTGATCTGATGGGGCTTGACGGTCACGACGTGTCCATTCTGGTCCAGCACCTTGAATGTCTCGGGCTCAATCTTGAAAATCACACCCGCCGTCTGGGCATCGAGCTGCACAAGATCATGCAGCTCGTATCCACCAATGACATTCACACCCGAGCCGACCTCAGCAGCCTCGCGGATGTCTTTCGAGAAGACGGACACTTCCTTCAGAGACAGGTCCGAGAGGAACGTCGTAATACCCTCTTCCACCTTGACCACGAGACCTGTCTCATTGGCATGCTTGCCATTCAGCACCTTGATGTGATCACCCGCACGGAACTGCTTCCGCACGCACTTCGCAGGCACCTCGATCTTTTGGCCATCGAGCGCATCGTCGGGCAGCTCGAGCGTCACAACATCGCCACTCATCGCATCGACCGTGCCAGACACACCAGCCTGCTCGCCCTCAAATACCTCGACGTGGTCGCCAGGCTGCAGCGTCGCCTCCCATGTCTGCTTGGACGCATCCGCCAGCAGGTTCAGGTCAATACCACCGGCTTGGTCGTCCGGCGTCTCGCCCGTGAACTGGAGCACTTCATCCAAACTCGGATGCACATCCTGCACCTGGACCGCACTGATCTTCACATCTCGCTCCAAGTATCCATCCCGGAACGTCTCGCCACCAAACACCCAGACACCACCGCGCTTCGTGGGCAGATCGTAGGGATACGCCTTCTGAACCTCTTCCGCATTAAAGAGACGCGGCGGCGGGCGGAAGCCCAGCGCTGTGAGCGCGGAATTCACCTTCTTCTTGCGCTTGCGGCCAGCTCGGTCTGTATATGTATCATGCTCCTGCGGCGCCATATCAATTCGCGGCACCAGTTTCACGCCCACTTCCTCGCCATTCTCCGCCACATCGAGCACCTGCGCTAGATCACCCGCATACTTGCCGCGCTTCATGCGCACCCATCCGCCCACAGGCACCTCGGTATTTTTTTTCTCCAGCTTGAGCAAGTCGGCCATCTCCAGAATCGGCACCAGGAACGGCTTGGTGTTCGTCGTATAGGCACCAGCCAGTCCATCAAACGCATCCAGCACATCGTCCGCGCGACGTGCTTCGACAAAGATCTGGCCGTCCAGGGAGTCACGGCAAAAGGCCGAGTAGATACGCAGAGGACGCCCACTGGCCTCTCGCGTCAGCGCACGACGCAGCACCGTCGCTACCAAGGTTCGTTCACGTCCACGCTTACATCGAATACGCCATAGGCCAGGATCATTCACACTAGGCATCAGTAGGCGCTGTGGCACTTCGGCATAGTCGGACTGCGACGCATAACGTGAGCTGCGTGCGTGGCGTTGACGCAGCTCCTCGGCCAAAGCTTCCGCGCTCATCTCCTCTTCCTTACGACGCATGTGATCCAGACGCTGGTTATCGGCAGCCGTCTTGAGCTGAGCCTCCCGTGACTCATCCAGGCCGTCATCTGCAATAAATCCATCCTCTCGAAGTAGCTCTTCTGCTTCCTCGTCCTCAAACTCCTCATCATCATTATCGACTTCCGCTTCGACATCAAGGAAGCGATTCCGACGCGGTTTTTTTCGTCGACGATCATCGTCCTCTTCCTCGTCGTCGTCTTCTTCGTCTTCTTCGTCGTCGTCGTCGTTGTCTTCATCTTCTCCCTCCTGCCCTTCGCCTTCCTCGTCCTCGTGGGTTTCATGGTCATGGCCGTCCTGATGGTCATCTTCCTTCTCTATGTCACGGCCTTCTTCAACAGCAGGACGCGCATCTTCCCCGTCTTCTTGCTTGACGGGGTCATCAGGCCGCGTCGTACGCGGCACGTCGTGCTCACTCGCGTCCATCAGCACGTCGTGTACAAAGGCAGGGAGGAGCCACGATGGGCGGTGGATGTGTGTAGCTTAGTCAGCATAACCCGACGTTCGGCGACGAGAGCGCTGGCACTTGCCTCTTTTCCTGTCTCTTATTCCGTATGAGCCTTGCTCGTGCTGTGTCTCTCTGCCCCGTCCGCGGCGCTGTGTCGTCGGCGGCATCGCTGGCAGCCTGTGCTGCACCTTCTTTGGTGCGCAGCAAGCACACGGGCGCGGTGGCGAACGCCGCCCGTCGTCCCTCGACGCGCGGCGCGGCGCTTCCCCTTTCGCTGGGTGCTGTGCGCACGTACGCCGCCGAGTCCAGTGGCAAGTACGTTCGTGCCAAGCCACACATGAACATCGGTACCATTGGTCACGTTGACCACGGTAAGACGACGCTAACCGCTGCCATTACCAAGGTGCTCCACGAGAACTCAGGTGAGGGCAAGTTTGTGGACTATGCCTCGATTGACAAGGCGCCGGAAGAGAAGGAGCGCGGTATCACGATCTCGACTGCGCACGTCGAGTACGAGACGCCCAACCGCCACTACGCGCACGTCGACTGCCCTGGACACGCCGATTACATCCGTAACATGATTACGGGTGCTGCCCAGATGGACGGTGCGATTATCGTGGTGTCCGCAACGGACGGTCAGATGCCTCAGACGCGTGAGCACCTGCTGCTGGCTCGCCAGGTCGGTATCAAGAAGCTGGTCGTGTTTGTGAACAAGGTCGACCAGGTGGATGACAAGGAAATGCTTGAGCTTGTGGACATGGAAATGCGTGAGCTTCTTTCGACGTACGGATTTGACGGTGACAACACGCCGATCGTGACGGGTTCGGCACTCGCTGCGCTCGAGGGCCGTGACGAGGAGATTGGCCGCAGTGCGATTCTGAAGCTGATGGAGGAGACGGACGCTTGGCTTGACCTGCCGCCGCGTGACCTCGACAAGCCGTTCCTGATGCCCGTGGAAGATGTATTCTCGATTTCGGGTCGTGGTACGGTCGTGACGGGTCGTGTCGAGCGTGGCACGATCACCAAGGGTTCGGAAATTGAGATCATTGGTCTCGGTGGTCACCTCAAGACGACGCTGACGGGTATCGAGATGTTCCACAAGGAGCTCGACCGTGGTGAGGCTGGTGACAACATGGGTGCTCTGCTGCGTGGTATCAAGCGTGAGCAGGTGCGCCGTGGTCAGGTCGTGATTGCCCCCGGTACGGTCAAGCCCGTGAAGAAGTTCTCGGCGCAGATCTACATTCTGACGAAGGAAGAGGGTGGTCGCTACACGCCGTTTATGAACAACTACCGCCCACAGCTCTTTATCCGCACGTCGGATGTGACGGTGTCGCTGACCCACCCGCCGGGCACGGAGAACGCTGACGAGGCTATGGTGATGCCAGGTGACAATGTCGAGCTGGTGTGCGACCTGGTGCATGACATTGCTCTCGAGGAGGGCTCGCGCTTCACGCTCCGTGAGGGCGGCAAGACGGTCGGCACCGGTATCGTGACCAAGATCCTAGGCTAAGTAGCACTTAGGTAGCCAGGAAGGGCACGTGTCCCATCAGCAGGCAAGCCACGTGGGGATGGCCGCGAGCGTCGCGTGGTCCACGTAAAAACTATATAGTACACGTGATCTTCTCAGGGCTGGCACCTACCGGGTGGGAAAACATGTCGTGGGGCAGCGCGCCGCCATCTTCCCAGCGCTGGCCCAGCCTTTGTGCGTGCTAACCACGACTTGTCGTCATCATGGCTCCTCAGGACAAGACGCAAAAGGGCAGGAAGACCCGCTCAGCTCTGAGTACGTACATGCGATCATACTAACAGTACAGACGATGTGGTGACTGTATGTATCGCCAGCTAGGCATGCCCACTAACCGAACAGCGTGAGTACACCATCCACCTGCACAAGCGTGTGCACCAAAGGCAGTTCAAGAAGCGCGCTCCCAGGGGTGTGAAGGAAGTCGTCAAGTTTGCGCAGAAGACGATGGGCACGAACGACGTGCGTCTTGACCCCAAGCTCAACCAGGAGATCTGGAAGCTGGGTGTCAAGGACGTGCCTCGCCGTATCCGCGTGCGTCTCGAGCGCAAGCGTAACGACGATGAGGATGCTAAGGAGAAGCTGTACACGTACGCCACGCCTGTGCTTGGCATCACGAACTTCCACGGTCTCCAGACGACTGTGATTGAGCAGGACGAGTAAATGCCCCCGGGCCTATAACCTAGTTTCTGCGAACCCAAAATAAATACGCGTTTGTCGCCATCATGCCCTATATACATGTGTGTGTGTCTACGACTCGTATGTGTGCTTGAGCCGTGGTGCCTGCTTGGTCATGCCGCGTCCACCTGACGAGCCGACTGTGTGTGAGTAGATCGTACGTACTCTTGGCGTAAGGATCGTCGGGTGTTTTGAACATGCTGCGATCGCCTGCGACGCCGTACTTTTTCTTGACAGCCTTGGCCTGGAACTTTTGCCATGCCGACTGTCGCATGTCGTGCTCGCGGTTCTTGGCCGCTTCGCGCTCCCTCTTTTTCTCCGTGCGGGCGCGTTTGCGCTCGCGCTCCTCGGCCAGCTCGTCCCTCGTCATGGGCCGCGATGCGCTGCTGCTACTGCCTTTGGTGGACGTCGGCTGCGACGCAGAGCGTGGACGAAGATCCGCCGAGCTGACCACATCGGTCGTCTTGAGCTTGGTAAAGAGAATCGAGTACACGGGATTCTCTGCCGAGCCCGTGACCGTCGTGATTTTCGCCGGGTACCAACGGTCATCCGTGTGGTGTCGTGCCATGCATTCGTCGCCAGCCTGGTACCTGTGCGTCTCCTGCACCGGCTTGGGCTTCGCGTCCGTGGCGCTGTGATACTCTTTCGTGAGATGGATCAGATTCGCCAGCTCATCACGCAGTGACGTAAGCTCGGTATTCCCAGGATCTGCCTCAATAGCATGTTCCACCTGCGATAGCTGGACTGCGGTGAGTTAGACCAACGTACACTCGTACGTGCGGAGTCTGGCGTCAGTCACGGGCCACGTACTCGGATGCCATGGGCGGAGGGACAACGCTCAACCTCCACCCAACCTCCGACCCTCTTGCTTATGGCCCCCCACCTGTGTCGGATGCCCGATGGTGCGCGGATCGGATACCGAGTGCTGGGCGCCGAGCATGCGCAGGGGCCGACGCTGGTGATGGTGAATGGTATGAGTGCCGTGATGGATGACTGGATGGAGCTGGCCGTGCCCCTGGCGCGCACGCGGCAAGTGGTGCTCTTCGACCACCGGGGTCTGGGCGAGTCGCATGGCACAGGAGACGAGGACATCACGATTGAGCTCATGGCACAAGACGTGCTGAGGTTGTGCCAGGCGCTGCATCTTCGACTCGTGCACTTACTTGGTTTTAGTATGGGGGGACTTGTGGCGCAAGCGATCCTGTCGCATCCGGACGCACAGCCGACGCAGGACAAGGCCGGCATGGTGATTCACGGCATCGAGGTGCGCCGCGTGATTCTCGCAGCTACTTTCACCAAGTCGCCTCGCACAGATTTCCGCCTCGACGGTGCGGCCATACCTGATGACGCTACACGAGCCGAGCGGGCTATGGCACAGCTGCAGTACATGCTCGCGATGCAGTACCATCCGGCGGTCCTGGGCGAGGGCCGACCCATGCAGCCCAAGCTGGACGCGCGCATGCGCCGTGGCCTCGAGGCACGTCGGCCGCAGAACACGATGGCTCTGCAGGCCGTCGCCATCGCGATATACCAGGGCCGCGACAGGCTGCGATACGTTCCACGGCACATGCCCATTGCGATCCTGCACGGCCGCTACGACCACATGGTCGCCTATGACGAGGCACGCGAGATCGAGCGCTTCCTACCGCAAGCCCGCCGCCTTTTCCCGCACGTCGATGGCGATCGCGAGGCCTACGGCCACCTGTGGTTCGACTACTTTGACGTCGACACGGCTTGGCTCCCGCCGCTCGTCCACTTCCTCGACCGGCCGGCCACGGCGCGGATGTAGGTGGAGAAAGATATGGGAATTAAACACGCGACGCGTCGTAGAGCAACGTAGAGAGCAAAATGGCCGGCGCCGGGGCGTGTCTTGTGCCCACCTACCCGTCCGGATGCCCATCGTCAAGCGCAAGCCGGTGCAGCCGCAGGGGGTGCCTGCATCGCTGCTGTCAGCGTACATGGAGCGGAAAGAGGACCGTGCCGTGTTTTTTCTCGCAGCGACGGGCGAGGTGTTTGAGGAATACGAGCCGTATGCCGCGCGGCTGAGCTACTATCATCAGCGCATCTTCCAGTGCGAGTTGTCCGGCAAGTCCAACCTGACGTACTTTGAGGCCGCTGAGAGCGAGGCGCAGCACACGCGTGCGATCCAGTCGCAGTTCCCCGACGCCCTCAAGGTGCCGGTGCTCCGAGCTGCGCAGTTCCAGACGTGTGGGCGCCTGTCTGAGCTGGTCGAGCGCGTGTATGAATGCATGCGCCAGCGCTTTTTCGTGGGCGAAGAGGTGTCGGTGGAAGATGGCGCTCGCAAGCTCGGCATCGTCCGTGGTGGCTCGTGCCCTGCGCATCCGGATCGGCCCCTGCATGCCGACTTGCAGGCAGGCGACGAGCCGCGGGACGATGCGCCGCACATGTATACCTATACCATCGAGCTGCCGGCCTCGCATACGCGCCTCGAGAACGTGCGTGCTGAGCAGCTGAGCCGCGGGCGCTTGGCATTTACCAAGACGATCCTTCGGCGCTTCCTTCGCGATGCGCTGTGCCGTGATGCAGCCGGTCTGATGTGGCTCGTCCGTGAGCCGACCGCCCGACGATTCGGCCTGCCTACCGAGGTGCCTGCTCCGATCCAGCAGAAAATCGACGAGGCTCAGGCCGCCAAGCGCCGCAGGTCGAACGACGACGCTCCGCATGCCAAGCGCCGCGATACCAAAAAGGAAGAGGCGCCCAAGCCGGCGCCCAAGTTTCCGTGTGAAGACACGCTACTGGATCCCATCACGCCCGATGAACTGCAGGTCCAGGTCACCGGCGAATTGCCGCGGCAGGCGCATCGGCCGCGCCTCGATAGCGACGACCATCTGAATGTGCCGCCAGAGCTCTTCGAGTCCTTCTTGGCCGTGTACTACTTTTTCCTCTCGCTGGGCGAGCCACTGGGCATCTCGCACATGGCCCTCGATGACTTGGACGGCGCACTACGCCACCCCGTGAGCGATCCGCCATGCCCGCTCCTCGCCGAGGTGCATGCGGTGCTCCTGAACGCGATCGTGCGTGACGGCGCACACAGTCGCGACTTGGCGCCGGCGGCCGTCGCCCAGCGTCGAGCGCTACAGGACGTGGAGATGCCGGAGGAGGAGCCGGGCGACGAGCCGCAGGACGCGGCGTCTGATGTGAGCGAGCTGAGTGACTCGCCCGAGCGCCATGTGCTGGACGCCGCGCGGGAACTGAGCGAGGGATGGTCGCGGCGTCAGCTGAGTGACGAGTACCGCCGGGGCTGGGAGCGTGCGGTCATGGGATGCCTCGTGGATCGTGCGACGCCCGACACCGTGCCGCGATACCTCGGCATTTTGTCGCACCTGACGGGCGTCGAGTACGACGACGATGGATCGACGCCCAACGCCCACCACACGGTCAGTGAGCGGTACGCCCACTTGCCGCTGAGCGACAAGATCCACATCCTGCTGTTTCTGTGCGAGCTGGCCGTGTTGACCCGCGATGTCAAGGCGTACTACGACGAGTGTGAGTCGCATCTGACGGAGCTGCGCAAGGAGCGCGTCGAGTTGGCGCGCCTGCGCAAAAAGACACGCGAGCAGATGCAGACGCTGGACGCGCCGGCGGGCAAGGAGGAGGAAGAGGAGCATGAGGAAGCCGCGCCGGAAGAGCCCGCCTCCGACTCGGACTCGGAGCGCGACGAATTGGCGTCCGACGACGTGATGGACGAGGTCGATGAGGCGGATCGATACAAGCGGCTCGCCGGCACGCGGCAAGAGGCCCTGCGCGAAAAGGCACTGCAGCGCGAGGAGGAGGAAAAGCGCCTCGCTTTAGAGCAGGAGCGGTCCAAGGAGCAGGTACGGGAAACGAAGCAGCTGCGCGACGAGCGCCGCCGCCTCGCCGAGTCGCTGCAGTGGTGTCTCCGCCGCGAAGAGGCGATTGAGCGCGAGTTCCGGCAGTATGCACAGATCCCGCGGCTCCAGCCGCTCGGCTGCGACCGGTTCCTCGACCGCTACTACTGGCTCGACGGCATCGGGTCGGCCGCGGCATCGGCCTACCAGGCTGGCCGCCTGTTTGTCCAGGCACCGCACCGCCGCGAATGGGACGCGCTGTGCACGGACTATGCGGGCGGCTCCGCCGCGCTCGACCGGCGACGGCGCTCCGAGCTCCAGCTCGACGAGCCATGGGCCTGGGGCGCCTGGGGCGTGTACACGCAGCCGGAGCAGATTGAGGAGCTGATTGCCTGGCTACGGCCACGTGGTGTACGAGAACAGGCCCTCAAGGCGCAGCTGCTCAAGTACCGCGACGCTATAGAGGGCGGGATGCGGCGGCGCATCGACGACATTGCTCTCGGTGTGCGTGAGCCGGTCGTCGAGACGCGCCGCTCGACGCGCATGCGGTCCGAGCAGGCGACGCAGCTGCGCATGCCGTATATGCAGTGGCGCAACACCGCACGTACTTAGTGCTCGGGGCCTTCGCCACCAGGCACGAGCTGCTGTGAGTAGAGACGCACGTACCGCACAGATGTTGTTGCCATTCAAGAGCGTCTTGGACAGATGCACCTTTTTGTATCCGTCGGGCGTGTTTTCGCTGCGTCAGTCGTAGGGACGTACTATTCCGTCACATCTTCCAGCACCATGTCTCGTCGTCAGTGCGCCATACGTACTCACATAGTCGTCAAAGCCCAGGAGCTTGCCGACAAACTCGCGCTGCCCCTTCATGACGACCCAGATGCTGCTGCCAATACACCGATCCACGAGCTCCAGTGGCAGAATCGTCGCCGACATCGTGGTGGAGGGAGACGACCAGCGCCGCCGCGTGACACGCTGCTTACGTCCCCGCCAGAATGCAGGCCGCGTGGCTGGTGGCGTGGGCGCTGGGCATGGCCGCCCTGTGCCTGCCGTGGCCTCGTGTCGTGGGCGAGACGCGCCGCATCGTGGCACTCGGCGATATCCATGGCGACTATGCGCACGCGACGGCCGTCCTTCGTGCGGCGGGCCTTTTGCACGCGCACCGTGATGCGTGGGCCGGTGGCAAGACGGTCTTTGTGAGCACCGGCGACACGGTCGACCGTGGCGACGACACGATCCGCCTCTATCAACTGTTCCAGCGGCTGCGGAACGAGAGCCGCGCACACGGTGGCGACGTGGTGCATGTGCTGGGGAATCACGAGATGATGAACGCCATGATGGACTGGCGCTACGTGACGCCAGGCGACGTCGCATCGTTCGGAGGCGCGCACGAACGGCGCGATGCCATGTCCCTGCACGGCTGGCTCGGCACCGAGTGGATGCAGCACTACCAGGTCACCACGCATGTCGACCTGCTGCCCGCCGCGGACATGCCGCTCTATCCCACGCACCGCGCGTCGTTCGTCCACGGTGGCGTCACGCCCGCGTTTGCCGACATGGGTGTCGACGCGATGAACGACGTCGGCCACACGCTCCTCGAAAAGTCGCTCGCCCGCCGCGGCCACCTGTCCAAGGCCGAGCACGCGCTGTGGTCGAGTGACGGCCCATTCTGGTTCCGCGGCTACGCCCAAGACCCAGCGAAGGTGGTATGCACGATGGCCGACCAGGCGCGCTCGTCCCTCGGCGTGTATGCCCTCATCATGGGACATACGCCCCAGTTCTCTGGCATCCGCACTCGCTGCGATGGCCGCGTCTACCTTATTGACACCGGCCTCAGCCGGGCGTACGGCGGCCGCCCTAGTGCCCTGGACGTGTCGTCGCGTCGCTGGGGGCCCTGTGTGGTGTCGACATTTTCCGCTGTGGACCTATCTGGCGCATACCACACGCTGCATCACGCATGGCAGTGCCCCTACTTGCGGTTGGGACGCAGGCTGCGAACCACATGACCGACGCGCCACATCTCCTGGTCGGCAATGGCGTCCGTCTCGCGGTCGTAGTCCTCGCGGTACGTCTTGCGCGAGCCAAACTCGAGCGCACGGCGCGTCTCCGATCCGTCCTTCACGCTCTGGTACAGGCGCTCAAACACGGGCTTGCACGCAGCCTCGAACTCGGGCGCCCAGTCCAGCGCACCACGGCGCGCCGTCGTGGAGCATGCCTTGTACATGTAGTCCATGCCGTTCTGGGCAACGAGCGGGTACAGCGACTCGAGCGCCTCCTCACACGTCTCGTTGAACGCCTCTGAGGGCGAGTGGCCATGCGCACGGAGCACATCGTACTGCGCCTTGAACATGCCCTGGATACCACCCATCAGGCAGCCACGCTCACCGTACAGGTCCGAGAACACCTCCTTCTGGAACGTCGTCTCGTAGATGTAGCCCGAACCGACGGCAATGCCAATCGCCACAGCCTTCTCGAGGGCCCGGCCCGTCACGTCCTGGAACACGGCCACCGACGAGTTGATGCCACGGCCCTCCTTGAACAGCGTGCGCACCGTGCGGCCCGAGCCCTTCGGCGCACACAGAATCACGTCAACATTCTCAGGCGGCACAACATTCGTCTGGTCCTTGTACACGATCGAGAAACCGTGCGAAAAGTACAGCGTCTTGCCGGGGGTGACGTACTCCTTCAGGTGCGGCCACGTCGACGTCTGCGCGGCATCCGACAGCAGGTTCATGAGAATCGTGCCCTTCGTCGCAGCCTCCTCAATCGAAAACAGGTTCTTGCCCGGCACCCAGCCGTCCGCCTCGGCCTGGCGCCACGACTCGCCGTCCTTGCGCACACCGACAATCACGTTCAGGCCATTGTCACGCAAGTTCAGACCCTGGCCGTGGCCCTGCGAGCCATAGCCCAGCAGTGCAAACGTTTCATCCTTAAAGTAGTCCTGCAGCTTCTCGAGCGGCCAGTCCTCACGCTCGTACACCTTCTCAGGCGTACCAGCAAAGTCGAGCGTCTTCATGCCACGCACCTGCATCGCCACGCGCGGCACGGCCGTCGAAGGCGACACACGTGGTGCAGCACGCGTGGCGAGAGACATCATGCGGGCCGACACACGGCGGGGGGCCTTGGAAACAGTGCGCAGCGCAGTACGGGTCAGGGGAGCACTCATGGTATGGACACAACCGAGTCACGGCCGTGCGGTGGGGGAGAGCGGAGGTGGGCCCCGGCCGAGACGACAGCGGAGCGACGAGTGACTCGTCTCATGCGCGCATCCTGATTGGCTCGCGCCCTGACACCAAAGGCGCTCGCCCCCTGTCGTAAGCGAAGCACACGGCTTTCACACCATGCTCTGGCGGGCGCTGCGGGGCGGACGCGGCGCGTCGCGCTTGGCGTCATCGCAGGTGCGCTATGCATCAACCAACCAGACGTATATTGAAAAGGTCGTGCAGAAGTATGCGGTCGACTGGGACCCGGCGGTGCCAGTGCGCTCCGGCGACTATGTGTCGATTCGCCCAGCCACGGTCATGACGCATGACAACACGGGTCCTGTGATCTCCAAGTTCCATGCGATCGGAGCTAAGCGGATTCACGATCCTGCTCAGGTCGTGTTCGCCCTGGACCACGACGTACAGAACAAGAGCGCCAAAAACCTCGACAAGTACGCGCGCATCGAAGCGTTTGCGCGGGAGCAGCATGTCGACTTTTACCCCGCGGGCCGCGGTATTGGGCACCAGGTGCTCGTAGAAGAGGGATATGCATTTCCACAGACGCTGTGTGTCGCGTCCGACAGTCACTCCAACATGTACGGCGGCGTGGGTGCGGTGGGCACGCCGATCGTACGCACGGATGCCGCAGCGATTTGGGCCACGGGCAAGACGTGGTGGCAGCTCCCCCCGATGGTCAAGGTCGAGCTGACTGGGACACTGCCACCGGGCGTCACAGGCAAGGACGTGATTGTGGCGCTTTGTGGCTACTTTAAGAACGACGAGGTGCTGAATGCCGCGATCGAGTTTACGGGCGATGGCGTCCGGGCCCTGTCGATCGATGAGCGCCTCTCGATTAGCAATATGACGACCGAATGGGGCGCTCTGGCGGGTGTGTTTCCCGTCGACGATACCACGCTGCAGTGGTACGAGGACTTGCTCCGCCAGATGGACCGCCTGCAGTTCCACTTTGGTTCCTCGCCCCGGCCGTCTGAGACGCATCCGCGTTTGACCTGGCAGCATCTCGAAAAGCTGGCGAAAGAGCGCTTCGAGGCTGATGCCGGCGCATCGTACGCCAAGCATCTGCGCCTCGACTTGTCGACACTCACGCCCCACGTGTCCGGTCCTAACAGCGTCAAGATCGCGACGCCACTGCATGAGCTCGAGCAGCAAGACATTCCGATCCACAAGGCATACCTCGTTTCGTGCGTCAATTCGCGTGCCTCCGATATCAAAGCAGCTGCTGACGTGCTGCGCGGCCGCAAAGTGGCGCCTGGCGTTGAATTCTATCTTGCAGCGGCAAGTAGCCTCGCGCAGCGTGCAGCAGAAGAGTCAGGCGATTGGGGTGCCTTGCTCGCTGCGGGAGCCAAGCCCCTGCCTGCTGGCTGTGGTCCATGCATCGGCCTGGGCACCGGCCTGCTGGAGGATGGAGAGATCGGTATTTCGGCGACGAATCGCAACTACAAGGGCCGTATGGGCAGCCCAAAGGCTCTAGCCTACCTCGCATCGCCCGCTGTCGTGGCGGCCAGTGCGGCAGCTGGCAAGATTTGCGGACCGACACCGAGTACCGCCAGCACCAAGCCGAGCCTGTCGATCGTGGCTGAGGAGACAGCTGCGCCTGTGGCGTCGTCGCCTACGACTCTGCACCCAGCCTTCCCGCCTACCTTTTCCGGCGCTCTTGTGTTCGTGCCGCAGGACAACCTGAACACGGATGCGCTGTACCCCGGCAAGTATACGTACCAGGATGACATTACGCCTGCGCGCCAGGCCGAGGTCGTGATGGAAAACTACGATCCGTCCTTGGCGGCGTCGATGGCCCAAGAACGCGCCGAGCGCGCATCGAAACAGGCCGCGTCCTCGATCGTGCTTGTGAGTGGCTACAATTTCGGCACCGGCTCGTCTCGTGAGCAGGCCGCGACAGCCCTCAAGTATGCCGGTGTGCCGGTCGTGCTCGCCGGCTCGTTCAGCGACGTGTTCAAGCGGAATGCGATCAACAATGGCCTCATCTGCCTGCAGTGCCCTGAGCTGGTCGACGACCTTACGTCGGCGTACGCCAAGGATGGTAAGCGCGGCGCAGGTGGCCGACAGCCGGGTGAGTTGAGTGTGTGGTTGCGTGATGCGACCGTGTCGCTGGACAACAGTACCGGCACCGTTACCCTGCTGCACAGCGACGGCAGCGAGAAGCGGTACACGACGCGGCCAGCTGGTATTGGGCGCTCCATTCAGGACATGTACGTAGCCGGCGGCATGGAGTCGTGGGTGCAACAGCGCTTGTAACTTTTTGCCACACGCAGTTGAGTCACGATGCTGGACTGTGCACCAGCTTAGGTGACGGGAAGAACTCTTTCTGCGGCCGTCGCACTTGCGACACAAGAAGCAGTCTGTGCTGATCCGTGACGTGCCATGCGTGGTCCGCGCCGGTGAGTGCTGGGCTACGACCAAGATCCCGCCACGTCCTGTGCCCATCTTCCAAAGCGGGCGTCTTCTCACGCTTCGATGATCGCCAAAGGAGGCTTTGATCCGCACGAGGCACGCGCTGTCCTAGCTGCTGGGATCCAACCGTGGTGCCCGCACGCGACGAGCAAGGGGATGCCAGCGACACGGACTCGTATTATTCCTACAGGGTATGGCAAGGATGCTGCCGACCTTGGGGCTGCATGCGCACAAGACACGCCTAGGACCGCATTCGTGCGCGTCCTTCGGCGATGTAGGCGGCTCGTGAGCGCCGCTTGAGGGCCATGCGATGTGTGCGCGATTGCATGTGCTTGTCGCGCTCATTCTCACGGTACAGAAACGGCTGCGCCTCGTCGCTCGTGCACGTGTCGCAGGCAACGAGTCTGTTGCGTTCGAGACGGCCGCCCGTCTGCTCCGACACGGCAAGCTGCTCGGCAGCCGCAGCGCTCTGCGCACGAGGATCAGGCATGGGATCGTGTGCGATGAATGCCTCGAGGATGCGGTGCGCTGGATCCGATACGCGTTCTTTCCAGTACGCTGGATCTGTGGCATCAAGTAAGTACAGCCACACGTCCTCCCCGCGCTCCTGCGCCTTGCGGATCTCAGGAAGGAGCTGATTGCGGATCCACGATGTCTGGCGCTTGGCGTACCGCCGCGTCGCCGTCTGCATATTAGTGATGGCCGCGGCGAAGCGGTCGTCGCCGCCATGCGTCAGGTACGCATCAAACTCCTTGTACCCAATCGCCTGGAAAATGCCGCGTGTGTAGTCGGTAGGCGCGTCGCCCGCGATGCGCCGCAAGTCGCGGATCTCGTCCAGCAGGCCACGCTCTATCATGGTTTGGATGCGTGCATTCAGACGCGCATGCAAAGCCTCTCGCTCACTCCACACCCACAGCACCAGCCGGCGAGACGGCTCACGACGCCCCTGCTGCCGATCTTCCTCGTCCTGAGCACTGAGCCAGGCCGACTGCGGAACACCTGTGTCGCGCAGGATTCGCAGGCTCCGGTACACTTTGCGGTGGTCGCGATGGTGCCAACGCTGGGCACTGGCCCGGTCCAGGTGCGCCAACAGAGGCCACAAATCCCCTGGCGGTGGAGGGGCTTTGGGGTCGTCGCCGAGGGCGTCCCACAGGGCTCTCAAGTCGGGAGGCAACGAGGCGATTCGGGCGTGCACGTCGCCCTCGTAGGCCGTGGAAGGGACTTGCGAAACGAGGCGCCCAGGAAAGAGTAGGTGCTGTACGTAGTACGTCGTGCCTCCGACGACGATCGGCAGAGCGCCTTCTTGTTGTAGATGTGCGCACAAACCACCAGCGTCTGCGACAAACTGCGTAATGTCATACTCTTGGCCGGGCGACAGGAAGCTGAGAAGGTGGTGCGGGACCCCAGCCATCTCGCTGGCGTCGGCCTTGTTCGTAATCACATCGAGGCCAACATACGTCTGCATGCTGTCCGCCGAAATGGCCTCGGCATGCAAGCCCAAGTGCTGCGCCGCGTGCCGCGCCAGGTCAACGGCCAGCTGCGACTTGCCCGTGCCCGTGCTCCCAATCACGGCGACCACGTCGCGGTGGCGGCGCATGTCCTATGGTCAGACTACAAGCCGAGGTCCTGTGGTCGTTGGTGTGGACCGGATACGTACCTTTCTGATCATGGCCGCGGCAATGGGGTGGTAAAAGGACTCGTTCTCCAGAAACGTGCGCTGAGCGAGCGCCGGCTCAACCCTGTACAGAGCCTTGAAGATCGTGCGGCAGTACTTCATGCGGCCTTGCGATGCGACCCACGCGGCGGCTTCTTCGGCATAGCGTCCGCCCTGCTCCTCGAGGGCGACCTCATAGAACCGCAAGCGCACTTCGGGGTTCTGTGCTGTGCTTAGCGAGTATGTCTCGTCAAGACGCGTGGCGTAGGACAGCGGGACAGGAGGCCCAGCGTGCAGCCGCTCCAGAAATACAACGACTTGGTTGGCGTTCCAGCCTTGCATGTCTGACGCAGCGAACGCGCCGTCGACACCGTCGCCGATCGCCTTGATCCAGCGCGCAGCAAGCGCGAAGGCCTCGGCAGCAAGCGTTTGGTCGTACTCCATACGCACAGGCAGCTCCAGGCCTTCGCCATGCAGCCACGCATCCCAATCAACAGTCTGGAGCGCCTGACTCGCGGTAGGATGCGTCGCAAAGTAGGCGAGCAGATGGGCTTTCCATTCCTCCGTCGAGATGGAGCGGCCCTGGAATGTCGAGAAGTAGGCTTGGATGTACGGTGCAAACACATCGAGGCCGCCCACGACGCGCTCAAGGTACAACAAAAAGTTCGCGCCTTTGTCGTACGGAATCGACGAGAACGCGTCGTCAGGATCTTCCCCATCGCGAAACTCGGGCACGAGGCGCTGGAACCGCGGTGTGTCCTTGAAGCCCTCGAGCGAGTCACGCAGGGCCTTGGCGCCGATAATGTACGAAAAGCCACGGTGCGCTGGCCCATACAGCTTCTCGAGGAGCAGGCGCTCCAGGTACACAGTCCAGCCCTCGTTCAGCCAGAACGATTCCCAGTTCATGCACGAAATCAGATTGCCGCTCCATGAATGACACAGCTCATGCAGGAGGACATCCGTCGCGCTGCGATCGCCACACACAAGCGACGGCGTCAGCGTCGTTAGATTTGCATTTTCCATACCGCCGTACGGGAACGACGGCGGCAGCACAACACTGTCGTACCGCGTCCATACATACGGCGACACAACCTGCTCCGCGGCTGCGAGGAAGGGCTCAGCATCCCGCTCAAACTCCCACTGAACGGCATCCGCGTCCGGCGGCTCGGCCCATACGCCCGTACGTGGACCCAGCGCGCGAAACTCTAGGAGCCCTCCTACAATCGCAATAAGGTAGGTGGGAATCGCCACCGGCTGGTCAAATTCATACACGTCTGAGGCCGACGAGCGCCGCAGCGCTGACATGAGCACGGGGATCGATGAGTTGACTCGCGCCGTGTACGTCACTTTTCGCGAGGGTGTGTCCATGCACGGCACAAGCGAGCGGCCGTGAATCGCCTGGCACTGCGAGTAGAGAAACGGTGTCTTCTTGGCACGAGTTTGGCTGGCTGAGAGCCACCCTAGCGCTGTGCACTTCGGCGTCGTGGCATAATCAATGGCCACCTTGACCCTGTCTCCCGCCTTGCGTTCACCCACATGAATGCGCAGAGGCTCACCCAGCGGGCCACGCCGCGCCTCGAGCTGGTACTCGGCCCGAGCGCCATCCACTTGCACCTGGCGGATATCAAGATACGACGTATCAAACGTGGCATGCGCGGTGCCGTCCTTTTGTACCTCCAGCTCATGCGTCACTGTGCCATAAATACACTTGGCATCCCAGTCGATCGACCAGTCAAGATGCAGATGCAGCGGTTGGATGTCGTTGACATTCGCACACGAATGGATATCGCGGATCGGTGGTATCGGTGGAGCGGGCACCGCCGTCGGCGCAGGAGGCGTCCAATTCATTCTCGGAATCGATGTGCACAAAGTACGAAGGGGGCGAAATGCACGCAGTCCAGGCAAGCACAGTCGAGCAGACCGGACCCAGTGCATCCACTTGGTGGAAAGAAAAGAACCAGCAGGGGCGGGGGTGGAGGTGTGTCATGATGTGTTCCATGACGCGTCCCAGCGACGCTGTGCATCTTGCATGTCTAGTGCCAAGTGTGTCTGGTACGCAGCATGTTCGTAACGCAGGATCGCAGCGACTCTGGGCACGCAGTCAGCGCATGCGCGCATCGCAAAGAGTGAATACACGAGGGTGGATATCGTGCATGTATGTACAGTAGCACCGCTATGGCAGGGACCACGCCTGATGTACCAAGGAAGCTTGGTGCTCATTGGTGTATGCAGGCTGTGGCAGATTCAGGTACAGGCTTGGCGCGACGACATTCAGCGCACAATGGCAAGTCTCCACGACAAGCCCAAGCGGTCACACGACCTGTGCCACAATGTGCTGCCCACGGCCTTTACGCTGCCGGACATGGAGACGACCGACTCGATCATGTACGAGCCATGTCCAGCACTAAAACGTCATACGCAGACAACAGTGCCGTGGGTCCACGATGTATGGAGCGAGGCACCCGACGAACCCTGGCAAACGTCTCCCCAGGAGCCACTGGCACCTTTAGATCTGGGGCTGACCGACATTGCCTTCCCCATCTCTCCCAAGGACTCGACTTTCGCTGAGCTGCCACACAGGCACATTATTGCATCCACATCCACGCCGCTCCCGACCGTGACCCGCACAGGGCAAGCCCCAAGTCGTGCGGCACCGAAACGCAAATGCCCCTCGGACCAGAAGGTGGGTTTTGACGAGGAGGAGTGGGAGCGTCGATGCGAAGCAGCAGGAAGAGCCCCATGCACATGTCAGTGGTACTCAACATGGGATAGGGCATGGCCCAAGTGCACTATCAAGCGTTTGTGTTTGTGCACGAGCCACGCCTTGGAAACTCTGTGGGACACCACGGTCGGGACACACATCCGCGTCCTTGAGCAGCATTACCAAAATGAACGCAACTTGTGCCGGAATCAATGGGCACAGCAACAATGGGAGGCAGATGTGCCAGCCATCGAGGACGAATATACCCAGGAGGTCGGTCGTGGTGAAACGGTCGTGGACGACGTCTTCCCATGGACGAATATGGGCGAATGGCGTTGGGACGTACTTGAGGACGATCTCGGGCATGATGATAGTATATCGAGCGCCAACACTTCGATTGTTCAACAGGCTGCACGGTGGATCTCCCCCAACGTGTCATCAGACTCGTTAGAACGACCGCGACTATCGCGGGCGCATGATGCCTCACCCATAACCCCTCTCCTCATGGGTAAGGAGGTGTCCACGGCATCCATGGACGCAGACACGCATGATTTTTACATGTACATGCAAGTCGTGCGCCAAAGCGTACCTGAACGCGCCTACATCCCGTTCCCTGAACTAATACCCCCCAATCACGTCGGACCCCATGTACCTGTCCACGCATGTATGTACGCCTTACTTACGCAGTCTGGCACACGTTGGTTTTGGCATCGTCGGGCGCTTGTCGTCTCATCCAACAGCAGCCGTATGCAGAAATTCACGTCTACATGTGACAAAAAGGTTGGCAAGGACGGGGTTCGAACCCGCGAATGGCGGATGGCTTACGTGAGTGAAAAATCACCCGGCTTAAGGCCGCTGCATTAGACCACTTTGCTACCCTGCCAATCAAATCAAGGGTGTTGCAATGCTGTTGGAATTTATCATGAAGCGGCACTTGTGTACACCGCCAGCACATATCTATCTACAGGGTACATGGGTATCACCATCCTTGCTCTGCTGCCACTTCTTCCAGGGCATTTGAGTCAATAGGGAAGTCTTCATCTAGCACACGCGAAAAGCTGTCGTCTGAACTGGGTTGGTTGACGTCAACACGAGTGGAACGCCCGGGGCTCACGATAGGATCGCTTTGAACGCGTTGTATGTGAGTCCTGCGACGTTTGTGCTTGGGCGAGGATGCTTTTAATTGCGGCGGGGGTGGCGGCGCAAGGGAGCACATGTTGTAAGTGTATGGGTGTTGTGCTCGCGCGCGCCGCCGCGCGCGGATATTTCGTGTGACACTCGGACTCTTTTGGATCTCAGGCACCTGGCTCACATTCTCTTTTTCCACGTGCTCAGGTACATACTCACGGGGCTTGGCGGGGGGGACGGCAAGAAGAGGTGACAGTGCTTCTCGTGGTGAGGAGCTTGGCTGATCCCATGCAATACGACCTCTTGGTGAAGGAGAGAGGCTCCTGTGTCTGTTCGGTGTGCCAGATACGTGCGGTGTGCCAAAGTTGAGCAGGTCAAACAGCTCCGACATGCACGGCAGCAAGGCAAACAGGCACAAGGTCGATTTTTGTGCCGTCAAGTGAGTCACGTGATGATGTTGTCACGACAGGCAGGGGCCAAGCTAAGCGGGAACGTTGTCAATAACCATGTCGGTGCCGAAGCAGGGACCTTTTATTCTGGTGGCGCGGTACGTGCTTCCACACTGACAGCAGCTTTGTCGGAAAGGGTGAATCGGAGACTGATGAGCTCGAGCGTCTACTTCTCAACGTGACGAAGCGGGCCAACTCGGATGCCGAGCCGGGCACCAAGACAGTACGTGCGCCGTGCCACTGACACCAGTACCGCCTATCTCGTAACGCAAATGACAAATGCAAGCTGATCGTGTTCGAGGAGTACGACAACGAGGCTGCTTTGCAGGCACACCAAGCCGCCGATGCTTACCAAGCAGTGGCAAAGCGTGTGTCAGAACTCGCCTCAAGCTTCGACATTGATTTCCTACATGAGCTGCACCCTTAACATGTTGTATGGACCCTAGTTGGCCGTAGTGCTCTCGAGAATGTAACCTTCCGACGTCGTAGGCACCGTGAGAATGCGCAGCGAGTTGGTGTGTCCCTTACCACCGCGCCAGCCCTGGACCGCCACAATGGTGCCGCCCTTGCGGACGAGGCCGAGCTTAAGAGCCTCAGAAAGGCCGAACTTGATGCGGTTGTCGACATCCTCCTGCCAGCGCGACATATCCTGGATGTGCGGCAGCGGGTAGTGGAAGGGATAGGTGCCACGGTTCAAGTGACACGTACGTGTCGTGTACTTGTTCCGGGTAACGACAAGGATGGGGCACGGGGGGCGGTACTTGCTGACAAGACGCGCAGTCTCACCCGACGTGGACATGAGCAGGATGGCATCAGCACGCTGCTCGAGACTCGCCGACACGGCCACGAGCGATATGGTCTCAATTGTGGACGTGGGCAAGCGCAAAGAGCCACGAAGCTGGTTGAAGAGAGCCGTGTACGACAGACTGTCCTCGGCGAGTTGCGCTGACTCGGCCATGTAACGCACACTTTCGACAGGGTACTCACCCTTGGCCGTTTCGCCACTCAGCATGACACAGTCGGCACCATCGACAACCGCATTCGCAACATCCGACACCTCGGCGCGGGTCGGGCGGTTGTTGTAGGTCATGCTCTCGAGCATTTGCGTGGCACAAATCACGGGCTTACCAGCGAGATTGCAGCGAGCAATCATCATCTTTTGTGCCAGGAACACTTGAGGTGCGGGGATCTCAATGCCCAGGTCACCACGGGCCACCATAATACCATCGGCCTCGTCCATAATCTCATCGAAGTTGAGCACACCCTGGTGGTTCTCAATCTTGGCGATGATGCGCATGCGGGGCGCATGCTCTCCAAGAATCGAGCGAATCAGAATAATGTCTTCGCGCGAACGGATGAATGAGGCAAACACAATGTCGGCTTCTTCCCGCGCGGCAAACTTCAGGTCTTCAATGTCCTTTGGCGACACGGCCGGCAAATCGACTTCAGTCAGTGGCAGGTTGACACCCTTGCGCGAAGAGAGAGTGCCATTGTTATCGGCACGCACGATCACGTTGTCGCCCTCAACACGCAGCACACGCAGTGACAGAATACCGTCATCAATAAAAATCTGGCGACCAGGCTCGACCTTCTTGGGCAGGTTCTTGTAGTCGATATAGAGATGCTCTGCGCTACACTTGTCGGCGAAATGCTCGTCAGTGGTGACAATCATCTCGTGACCAGCCTTGATCTTCACATCTTCGTTGTTCAGCATGACACCCGTGCGCATCTCCGGGCCCTTGGTGTCCAGAGCAAGAGCGAGCGGACGGCCAGGTGCTTCGCACTCGACTTGGCGACAGTTTTCAATCACACTCTTAAAGTACCCATGGTCACCATGACTCGCGTTCAGACGAATAATGTTGACACCAGCGTTCCGCAGCTGGTGCAGCGTCTCGACATTGTTCGTCTTGGGACCGATCGTTGCAATGATCGAGGTCTTACGCATCGACTTGTTCTGGATCTTATACTCGATCGGATTGAGTGAAGCATACCACTCAATCTGAGACATGCGTGCAAAATGGTTCATCATGGGGGGCAGTGGTGGTCGGTGGGAGAGAACTGGGCAGGTACCGCGCTTGGACAGCAACGCGGGCCGCCTAGCCTTTATGTGGAGGTTTAAAAAAAAACGTTCGGACACGGTGCCATAGGTGGAGGCATGCTGGGTATCTATGCATCAAGCCGCAGGAGCCTCGAAAACGACTCGGTGCCGACCGCAGGTAGACTATCTAGGAAGGCAGGCAGCCCTTCCTCGTGACCAGGCATGTGCTGGACTAGCACAATGCTAAGTCTGATAATGCGAGAGAGATGGAGTACATGCTCTGCCTTTGCATGTTGTGCGTCCCATTGGAACAGCGTGACGCGGGCGAGGGACAATGGCACGGTGACATGATCGTAAGGATGGATCATGGCAAACATGGCAGCTATGAGCTTCGTAGCCCATGTGTGCTTCGCAGTTGTGTGTAGGGCGACTTTAAGTAGCTGCTGCGCCATGCCCGGCTGCAGTCCCTTATATGTCAGGTGGCCAACATATTTGGCCAGGCCTGCCCATAAACGACCTTCTTCATTGTGCATCAGCACATCACTGATCCACTCATACTTAGTTAGGCGCGGCTCTACGACACTCTCAAGTGCCATAATAAAAGAGGGGAGATTAAATTCTGATGTGGACAGCACGAGGATGAGGCGTTCGTTTGTAAGAAGAGGCAGCACGGTATGAGCCAGTACGGACCGGTACAGCGGCGAAAACACTTCCGAGGTACTCGTGAGCATCTTGTGAATCACACGCACGTATATCACCACGTGCGAAAGAAGTTTGGCATCATATTGTGACTTGGCGAGTGTCGACGATGCAAACTGCACGAGCCATTGGACGGCACATGGCACATTGTACGCCAATGGCACCTGTAAAAAGTAGGAGCATGCCGCAAAGAGCGCCGCATCGTCGAGTAAGGAGTACATATGTGCCTCGAGCAACAGTGAGAGGATCGTCGGCGTGATACGGTACATCGTCCAAGGTGGTGACGCCGCTAACAGATCATCAGTGATGGCCTGGCCCTCCACGAGACAGCGGCACCACCGGGTTATGAGCGACAGACTCTGCTCAGGAAAGGCATGCATGTTAATGGACGACATGTTTCGCGTCATGAAAATGTAGGCATACCCACTGGACGGAATACCCGTTTGGTCGATGTAGTACGACAAGTACTGCAGAAAAAGAATGACGCGCCCTATCGATGCCAGCTCGCTGTGGTCCTGCCACATGCGCTGCTCGATTCGCGATAATACACGCACAAGGGCATGCGCCATCTTTTGTTTATTGATAAACAGGTGCAGCATGTCTAGCACATGTGGCACATGTGGTTCGAGCATGAGGCAGACAGCATGTACATGCGCAAAGTCAGGCGTGAGCGACTCGGACCAATCCGTGAAAAGGTTACTGAACTCATTTGCGATCACAAGCTGAAGACGCGGCTCCCGTAAAGCTTGGTCAAGCAAGGCGCCACACGATTCGGGGTGCTGGCCGAGCGCCGTTCGAACAGCTTGTGAAAACGAATGGATCTCTGCATTTGAATGTAAAGGCAAAGATTCGAGACTCACAGGACCCGCATCGAGGCCGCTGTCCCAGGCGGCGAATGACGCAAGAATCAGCGCGGGCAACGGGACTGCATACGTCGATGTGGCCATGACACATTCGTCCAGTTCGATCCAATCACGGATGGGGTCGTACATGTGCACAAAGCATGCAATCATATCGCGCATCACGAGGCCGTCCCTGTGAGACGACGGAACGCTCCCGTTCAGAAAGACAACCAGCGGTGGCATGACACCCCCAATGATATGCCGCCAAAGAAGGGCGTGTCGCTCGGACGCGTGTGTCTTGAGCTGCACGGTCGCAGCTTGGGCCATCGCGACCAACATCTCGAGCACAAATGCACAGCCAACGTCATGAGGCGGTTCAATGGCATGCAGCAGACGTGCTTGGAGAAGACCGAGGGCCGAAAGGTATTTTCGGTGCCAGTGCAAATGAGATTCGGATAGCCCGTGGATCAAGAGTATGGTTTCTGGCTCAGGTGCAGCTGGGGTAGGTAGCAAAGGTCGATGGCGTCCACCAGAGGTTTCCGCTAGACGCCAGGCTCTCTGTAACGAGGTGGCATATGTGAAGAAGGCTGGCGACTTCCACAGAGAAGCGTTTGGAGGCGACTGTGCGGCGGCATGGTCGTCAAAAAGATCGTCGACAGCCGTAATAACCGATAGGCCTTGTCTCAGCGTAGCAACAGCTTGTTTTGTCGCCTCATTCTGTTTGAGGGGTATGTTTTGCCAAGCCTCTAGCACAGTACGACGTAATGGGATATCGTCCAACACCGGCCAGCCTTGAAGAGCAGCGCCGGCGATGAGGCGCCTACATAGCTCGGCACTCGGGCCTTCTGCCTGCATGAGTTGAAGAGCCGCATGCCAAAAAGACAGAAAAGACTCTGTCGACGCCACACCGCGCTGTATGAAATGGTTGGTCCATATCGGTGCATCGCCCACGGCATCGAGAATATGCTGACACAAGATGCCTAGGGTATCTTGATCGACCGTGGCATCGATTTTGCGCAGAAGCACTGTGATTACGCGTCCTGCATCACAATCGCCCATGTACCGTGCGCGCTCAAGACAGAGGACATCGAGGTACTCGAATAAAAGCGGCGGAGCGGGGCGTACAAGCAACACAAGGTCCAAAAGCACGTCAGGTAATACTTCGCCGAGCTCAGTAAGCGCACCCTGCGCCTTTGCCGTTTCAATGAGACGTGCATGCAAAGAAAATGGCGTCGCTCCATGCGTCAAGCATGCAAGCACCTCACGCCGCACACCGTCCGCCTGCATCAACAAAGAAGGTGGAGGAGTGTCGCTAGACGAAGCTTGTCCTTATGCTTCGGGTGCCTGTTCGCTCTCTGATGACAAGCGCCCTGCGGTGGCGTGCGACGCCGAGCTTCGCGTCACCGCCGACGCCGTACCATATCTTTGACCGTGATACCAAGTGTCTGCAGCGCTCGCGTGCAGCCGTGCGCAGACCTCTGAATGAAGCAGGCACAGCGTTTGAGGCCGATGACCGTCGGCGCGGAGAGGTGTCGCGACTGACCGACTACGTACGTGATGCCGGCGCTATGAGTCTCGCAGAGCGTCTTCAAGATATCCACCGGCCCTTTCCTACTGTGGTGGAGCTCGGTGCTGGCCCTGGCCTGCTGCGCCATCACTTGGATGTGGGTGGCGTAGGCATCGAGAAGCTTGTCATGTGTGATATGAGTGAGGAGCTGCTTTTCCGCGACCGGCACCTCGACAAAAACTTCCCGTTTGAGATTGAGCGGCGCGTCGTCGATGAGGAGATGCTGCCGTTCGAGGAAAATTCGCTGGACTGCATCGTGGCGTCTGGCAGTCTACACTGGACGAACGACCTGCCTGGCGCCCTCATCCAGATCCAGCGTGCTCTCAAGCCAGACGGCGTGTTCCTTGGCTACATGCTCGGTGGCGACACTTTGTTCGAGCTGCGCACGAGTCTGCTCCTGGCCGAGCAGGAGCGACAGGGCGGCTTGTCTAATCATGTGTCCCCCATGACTGATACTCGAGACGTATCGTCACTCTTGACGCGCGCACAATTCACACTCCAGACGGTCGATATGGACGAGATTGTCGTACACTACCCAAGCATGTTCGAGCTCATGCAGGACCTGCGTGACATGGGCGAGAGCAATGCCGTAGTCAATCGCCGGCCGTATCTGCACCGCGAGACGCTCTTGGCCGCTGCCGCTACGTACCAAGCTCTGCATGGGACCCCCGAAGGGCACGTACCAGCGACATTTGCACAGATATTCATGATTGGGTGGAAGCCATCGCCTGATCAGAAAAAGGCGCTCCGACCTGGCAGTGCCTCGCATTCGCTCAAAGATGTACTATGAGAGGTCAGGACCATCAGCGACCGTGTTGCGCACCGTGTGCAGGAGCGTGGCGCGCCAGCCGGTAATGGGCTTCATGCGGTCAAAGTCACGCACACGCGCATCGAACGCATCGAGGTCGCTATGCTCGCACGCTTCGAGCACGCCATGCAGGAATTGGGCCTCGGTCGTCGAGGGGAACGTAGGGTCCTGCTGTGCGTAGAACGCCATCGCCCGTGTCGCTGCGCCGTGGTCAGGGATCGCGAGATAGCAGAGGCCGGCATTCAGGTAGTATTCCTTCACGCTGTACTTGGTCAGGTTGCTGTTCAAACTCGAGGCAGCCACAGCTTCCCAGAGCTCAATGGCGCGTGGGTACTGCTGGAGCTGAATGGCCAGTTGCGCCGCCTCGCGCTGGCATGCCGAGGCTGTGGCTGTCGCACCTTCCTGAAGGTACCAGTTGGCAGCACGTTCGTACGCCTCAAGACCCTGGTCAAAGCGGTTCGGGTCCTCGCGGTACAGTTCTGCCATGTTCTTCTGCCGGTCGGCCGCCTGACGGAACCGACCACGCTCGACGAGCAGGTCCGAGCACCGGCCCAGAGCCATCACAGCCTGGTCTAGCCGCACCATGCGGTAGCACTTGCTCGCTTCAAAGTACGTATTTGCCGCAAAGTCCTTCTCATTGATCTGGATCTCGAGGTCGGCTGCCTTGATGAGCACACTGCCTGCCTCCTCCATGCGGTTTTCGGCACGCAGCTTGTGAGCAGCCTCCTTATACAGTTCAATGGCCTCTTCACGCTTGCTCTGAGTGGATGAGAACCAGCCGCCGGTAGACGATGCCTTTTTGTCGGCGCGCTGCAGGAGCTCTTCTGCTGATGAGCCACCCATGGTCGCTGTCGAAGCCCCGTCAGCGACCCACTCCACCACCGTCGTACGGGGTTGGTCACATGACACGTGTGCATGGGCCAGTCTACTTGCCTACGGAGGCGCAGGTCATGTCGGTCAGGAGACGCGTGATGTGAGCAGGGTCTGCACGTCCTTGCGTGTGGCGCATAGATTCTCCAACGAGGCGCGCAAGCACTTTATGCTTGCCTTTTTGGATTGCCTCAACTTCGGCGGGGAAGGCGCGCACAACTTCCTGGCAGAGCGGCCGGAGTTCGTCGTCATGCATGCGGTGCAAATTGTGCTCATGCACATGTTCGCGGATAGCTAGACATCCATTCCGCATCGGAACGTTTTTTTCGCGCACAAATGTCCGGAGCAGAGCTTGTGCAGTCGACTGCGTGATAATCTCCTCATCGAGCATGTGAATGAGCTCGGCCAGAGCCGTGGGCGGCACGGGATTGTGGTGGAAGGCAAGGCGCATTTGGCCGAGGAACTTGGGCAAAATATGGATAGTCCAGTTTGCCGCTGCCTGAGGCGCACACTCGAGCCGCACGAGCTCTTCAAAGTAGTCGACAGCATCCATCTGCGCCGTTCGTGCATCGCCATCGTCATCAGCATTGAGACGCAAAAGCACATTGACGTCGCGCACAGAAAGACCGTATTGCGCTCTCAGACGCGCATGTCGTGCATCAGGCAGCTCAGGTAGCGTCTCGGCCAACGCTGCGAGCTGCGCGGGTGATACATGGAGCGCACCCACATTGGGCTCAGGCATGAAGCGGTAGTCCAAGGCGTCTTCCTTGCGGCGCAAAAGGTAAGTTTCGCCCGTGGCCTCGTGAAATCCGCGCGTAGATGACTCGAGCGCACGACCTTGTGAGACTTCGGTGTACTGCCGCCGGATCTCAAAGTCGAGTGCATGCATCATGAACTTGATGCTGTTCAAGTTCTTGATTTCCGTGCGTGGTCCGAATGGCTCGCCGGTGCGGTGGATCGAGACATTGGCATCACAGCGCAGTGATCCCTCATTCATGTTCCCGTCTGAGGCACCGACGCATCGCAAGAGCTGCCGGAGCTTGCGGACATACGCACCAGCTTGCTCGGGTGTGCGTAATACGGGCGCACTGACAATCTCTACGAGTGCCACGCCAGCGCGGTTGTAGTCAATGAGACATACCTGCGACGCGTCATCGGTCGCTGCATGCGTCGTCTTACCTGTGTCCTGCTCGAGCTGTAGCTGCACGATCGGAATATCGAGAGCATCGTCCGGCGATGTCAAGAAGCCATCTTCGAACCGGATCGACACAGACCCATTTCGAGCAAATGGCTGTCGGTGCTGCGTGATTTGATATCCCGTAGGAAGGTCAGCGTACACATAGTGTTTTCGATCAAAGACAGACACATGCTCAACGTGACACCGTAGAGCAAGAGCTGCTTTGAGTGCAGCAGTAACAGCTCCCTCTTGCAGGCATGGAAGCGTCCCGGGGTATCCTGCATCGAACGACGACACGAGTGTGTTGGGTGGCGCGTGCAAAGGCGGTGGTGGGGTGGCTCAACGTTAGCAGCAGCACGTACGACTGAAGAGCTTGGTCGGCGCAAGAAGCTGTGCATGGCACTCAATGCCAATGACTGCCTGCCAACCGGGGGGAAGGAGCGGTGGGGCCTGGCCGCATGGGCGTGCGGTCTGCAGTGACCGTGTCCCCAGTCGGGCCCAGCGTAGCATGACGTGAAAAAAGGGCCCCTTATGGCCGTGGAGGCCGTGCGTCCATCGATGTGGAGGTGACACGTTGTTGACACGCAACGTACCACAAAACCCCTCGGATGACACCCTTGGATGCAGATGATCCGAGCGTGCAGGCGCACCTCACGCGTCCCCGCAAATGCATACAGAGCGACGCAGACATGCATATCTGGCAACAGAGTGATGCGCACCATACCATCCTGCTGTTTCTCATGCAGCTGAGCGAAGCATGTGTGATGCAGCCTACACGCGACGTGGTATGGCACGAACGCGAGACATATGCCGCATCCGACTCGGTCATTGATCGTGTGCTGGCACTGATGATCGAACTGGATACATGGACAGACGAAATTGTGCCTGATACAGGTCCACATCGCTTTGGCAATCTGGCATTCCGGACGTGGGGTGCGCGTCTGCAGGAACGTGCAGAGGCTTTGCTTCGCCGGTGCCTTCCACCCCACTTGCATGCATTTATCACGGAGCTCTACGCATATCTGGTGGACGCATTCGGTTCATTCGTGCGCATCGACTACGGCACGGGTCATGAGCTTCATATGGTGGCATGGCTCGCGTATCTATACCGCCTGGGGGCGTTGTCTGAAGAGGGTGCTGAGGCTCGGATAGCGCTCGAAGTCATTCCCGCATACCTGCGTGTGGTGTGGCACCTGCAAGACCGATACACTCTCGAGCCAGCTGGCAGTCATGGCGTATGGGGTCTGGACGACTTCCATTTCGTGCCGTACATCCTGGGCGCCGCTCAGCTCCGCGACACGACCATGTCGCCGCTGCAGATGGCTGACCTCTCGCTCTACCCCCACGCACGAATGCGCGAGCCACGCGTTGGTCCACGCCTATCGCCGCGCGACACGATCATGTACATCGCTCCGACGCATACATCACCGATGCCCAACATGTATACGTCGTCGCTTGCACGCATCCATTCGCTCAAGCGTGGACCATTCTCTGAGCATTCGCCCCTCCTCTTCGACATTTCGCGCAACGTGCCTACGTGGCCCAAGGTACATGCAGGCATGCTCAAGATGTACGATGCCGAGTGCCTCCTGAAGCGCCCGGTCGTCCAGCACTTTGTTTTTGGTGGCGTAGGGTACGTTTGGCCTCACACCGAGACCCACGCACCACCACGGCCTGTCCGAACGACACCTGCTGTCGGCACCCGCCTCACAATGCATCCTCGACATGCTCAATGACTACGGCAGCTGGTTGTCTATGGCACGTGACGACTTGAGCTGCTGCAGCTGGGACAGGACCACGTCCAGGGGAATGGTATCGGTCTTGCCCTTGGCTACCTTGGGATCCGTGTCGCGGTTGCGGACGTTGACGCTGCGGCTCTCCTTCTCTTCGTGGCCTACAACGAACACAAAGTTGTATTGCGCAAGTTCGCCGTTGCGGATCTTCTTGTTGAGTGTGTTGTCTGACAGATCGACATCCGCGTAGAAACCGTGGTCCCACAGGGCACTGCGCACATCCTGTGCGTACTCGTACACCGACTGCGTCACTGGCACAACCAGCACCTGGCGCGGTGAGAGCCAGAATGGCCATTTACCGGCAAAGTTCTCAATGAGGATGGCAATAAAGCGCTCAAGACTGCCAACGACAGCACGGTGGATCATGACAGGACGCTCTGTCTGGTTCTCGCCATCAGCGCCGCCTTGCGGCGTCTTGTACTCAAGGTTAAAGCGCTGCGGCAGCTGGAAGTCGAGCTGGATCGTAGCGCACTGGTGCTGGCGGCGCATGGCATCGCTGATCGTAATATCGATCTTGGGGCCGTAAAACGCACCGTCACCAGGATTCAGTTCCCATTGGCCGGGCACGAAGCGGTCAAGCGCAGACGCAAGGCGCTTCTCGGCGGCATCCCATGTGGCAACGTCACCAAGGTGCTTCTCAGGGCGCGTCGACAGCTCCATCTTGAACGTAAAGCCAAACAGGCCGTACACAGTTTGCAAGAAGTCGAAGCAGTGCATCATCTCATCCTCGATCTGCGACGCGCGGCAGAAAATATGCGCATCATCCTGAACAAAGCGGCGCACACGCGTCAGACCACTCAGAGCACCACTCGCCTCGTTGCGGTGAATTACACCAAAGTCGGCAAGACGCAGAGGTAGCTCCTTGTACGATCGATCACGACTGCCAAACATGAGACAGTGACCCGGGCAGTTCATGGGCTTCAGTGCAAACGTCTCCTTGTCGACAGACAGCGCAAACATGTCATCCTTGTAGTTGGCCCAGTGACCGGACGTCTCCCACAGCTTCGAGTTGTACATGTTCGGCGTAATGACCTCGTCAAAGCCGCGCCGGCGGTACTCGCCCTTGATAAACTCCTGCAGTGTGTTGTAGATACGCGCACCGTGTGGCAGCCAGAAACAGCTGCCAGGACTCAGCTCGTGGAACATGAACAGCTCTTGCTCACGGCCGATGCGGCGGTGGTCACGCTTGGCGGCCTCGGCCAAAAAGTGTTTGTATTCGGTCATCTGCTTCTTATCAGGGAATGAAATGCCATACAGACGCTGCAGTGAGTCATTCTTCTGGTCACCCAAGAAGTACGAGGCCGAGTTCTTGAGGACCGTCATGGCTTTGATGCGGCCTGTGTGCGGAATGTGCGGGCCAACACACAAGTCAATCATCGGACCGCAGCGGTACACGGTAGTAGACGTGCCATCTGGGATCTTAGAGTTGATAATGTGGACCTTGTACTTGTTGTACTTGAACATCTCCAGAAGCTGCTCCTTGGTCAGCACCGCACGCTCAAACGTCTGCTTGTCCTTCACAGCCAGATTAATCAACTTCTCAAGGGGATCAAAGTCCTCAGAGCGAACAGCACGATCACCGCTATCACCCATACCCATCTCATAGTAGAAGCCTTCGTCTGTGGGCGGGCCAATGCACAAATGGCAGCCATAGTGTCGTTCGGCCGCCTCACCGAGAACGTGGGCAGACGAGTGCCAGAACACGCGCTTGCCCTCAGGATGGTCAAAGTCAAGCAGCTCTAATGTCGCGTCTCCCTCCAGAGGACGCTCCAAGTCCCACAACTGACCGTTCACCTTGGAAATCACAATGCGCTCGCTCAGGCTCTTGGAAATCGCCCTGGCAATGTCCATAGGCGACGTCTCCCACGATAAACCTTCGCGCGTCGAGCCATCTGGCATAGTGATTGTTATGGGCTTGCGCTCCGCGGCAGCACGCGCAGAATCCTGCTCCGCCTTGATGCGCTCAAACATGTCAATGCGGGCCTGGAAGAAGGCTGGACGTGGCTCGAATTCGAGCGGCATACCACCCGCACTTCCGCCTTTTGCCTTCTTATCAGGCTTGGAATTTACGCTCATATCCTTCACGGCGTTCGCAAGCTGTTCAGGCGCTGCACTCGCCTGGTTCTCACTTGACGACATCGTGCGACTAGGGTAGAAGGAAAGCGCAAAGGTGGAATCCTTTTTTGTTCACGTGGAGCTAACACGTGATCCACTGGACACTCGCCTTCCTCACGACGCACCTCTCAATACGTGCCTCCCGAACATGGTAAGCAACACTCCGTCGAACGGCGCTCCCGCGCCGTCCAAGCAAAAGTCCAAAGCCTACCTCTCGAGTGTTGCAATACAGAGCGATGCTATCAAATACAGGCAAAAATACAAAGAGTTGAAGCGCAAGGTTCACGAAATTGAACAGGTACGTCTGATCCGTGCTCAGACATCCGCAGGAAAACGACAAGCTCCAGGCCCTTACTCTGCGTATTAAGGGTAATATTCAACGACTTCGTCTGGAAAGAGCGTGCGTATCTAATCTACTTACAATAGCATTCTGTATGAACATCTCGAGTCTCGGGTGCAGCAGGTACCTGTGGTGTCCGAGATGCCTGAGGCTGAAGCTCCAACACTTGAAGCTGACGTCGAGGTCTCGGCCAATCCAGACGAGGCATCTAAGCTCAAGGATACGCCTAATGAGCCTCGCGAGCCAGCCGTTGCTACATCACCAGCTCCAACGGCATGACAGACCCGTATAATTCGGCAAACTTGCGCGACGTAGCCACATACCCATGCCATAGACGTGAATCTACCCTGCTATGTCTAACGCGGCCATGTCTTGATTTGGCTGAGGGTCGTGTCATTATGTCAGATTGTGGAGTTGTCAAATTAGGCAGCGTGGCTACGAGGATAATGGCACCTGGTCAGGCTACTGCATTTCCCATTAGGCGCTGTGACGCTGATGTCATTCCCGCCAGGAGGGAATGTCTTCCAAGGCAACTCTCAGCAACAGTTTGCTCAATATGTACAGCAACAGAAACAGCAGCATCATATGCAGACCGGACAACAGCCTTTTCAATCTCCGCAGCTCGGATTCTCGGGCTACTCCAATGCACAACAGCAGCAAGATTTCATGCCGAATATTACACCGCAGCAAATCCAAGCAATACTTAATCAAAAAAACCCTGCCATGCAGACAGGTTTACAAGGAAATCAGTACATGCCATCACCCATCATGTCGCAACTCCAACCCGGCATGCCCATACCCACCAGTATGCCTATGCCTTCGACTCAACCTCATCAACCAGCACCCCCACGACAGGCAAATGGCTCAGTCAGCATTATAGCTGACCTAGTGAACAAGGCAAAGGCAGGATTATTGTCACCTATACAGCTCGCACAGCTGCGAGCGATCCTAGGGCAAGAAGGCACACAACCGAGTCCACAAAATCCAGTGATACAACCATCGATGTCGACTTCGAGCCCTGTCATGCCCATGCAGTCTGTGCCCATGAAAAAATCGCCAATGATGATGTCGAATCAACAGCCCACGGCTGGCCCCAACATACCCCAGATGAATATGCTTCTCAATGCGGCCAACGTACAGCAGCCCCAACAACAAGCGAACTTGCTACAAGGCTTGCAGTTCATCCAGAAAATCCAGCAACGACTTGCTGAAATCGACCAGAAATTGGCAACGTCTATTCACGAACATGAGCGCCAAATGCTTCAGCACAACCGCCAAGAACTTCTTCGTGTGCAGGGAACCATAATCCAGAAACTCTCACAGGGTTCGCAAATGCAACAGCAAAATTTTAACTCGTCTTCGCCAAATATCATGCCCAATGCCACTTCTTCATCCTTGACCAATTTTCCCCAGCCGAATTTCAACAATGCGCCAAAACCCTCGATGAATATGATGAATACACCGAACGCGACCACACACATGTCACCAGCCAATTCGTTTCAAATGCCGGCCAACATGCCTGCGCCCACCCCGTCGCAGCCTGCCGCAAACTTGGCCATCACACCTGATCAGTTCAAACGAGCCCTCGTAGTGCTGCAGCATCGGCACGGCAAACCCGTTCAGATGAACCCCATCGTGAACGGTTGCCCTATTGATCTGTACCAACTCTTCAATGCTGTTCAGTCGCTGGGTGGCAGCAAAATTACGACACAAAAGGGCCTCTGGAACACTGTGGTAGGGTCCCTGGGCTATGTATCCTTGAACCAAGCCCAGGTCTCTGCATTGGCTGTTCAGGTCGCACAAGTATACAAAACGTACCTTGAGCTATTCGAAGAAGTGTGGAACCGGGCCATGGTGCACCAGATGTCTATGTCCCACCAAATGAACCAGGCAAATGTGCCAGATATTTCACAAACCAGCCAAGGGTCTGCGCCCATTCCCCCCAGTGGCATATCTCCCAATGCCGTATTTGACGCCTTGGTGCAGCGTGCCAACCAGCAAGGTAGCCCTCCGTTGTCGTCCTATCAAAAGGATCATTCATTGTCGGTGGACTCGAGTGAAACAGACAAGCTTTCGGCAACCAAGCCACAATATTCTGTCGCTAGCCCCAAGACCCCAGTTGGCAAGCCGTCCAAGGTCGTATGGCCCCAAGAAGAACAAAGGTCTACGCAGTCCATGGCCTCCGATCAAACGTTAGAGAAGAGCCATACTGCGTCGAAGGACAAAACGAAAAGACCAACTATTCGCGTTACCACTCGGATGCTGGAAGAGGCACGTTCATTGCTGTACAAAGTGGAACTGAGTCTCTCTGTGTCCCGTCCGAAGCTCCCTGTCATTGAAGATATCCCTGAAAGCGAAAAAGCAATCATCCTCCAACAAGTGGAGCAACTAGTCTCTCTCAAGACGACCGTCTCGGCTTTGCTGCCAGTGTTCCTCGCCATGACCCAGAACCTCGAGCCTGCGAAGCGTGTCAAAATTATGATCTATATCTTTGAGGATCAATTGGCACTCTTACCATCTCGGAAATGCATTATGCGTCTTTCAGATTTGGAAAAGCTCAAGGTTCAAATGACACGGTGTATCGGCTTCGTTAGAATTCATGATGAGAAGCTGGCTCGAAAAGTCATGGCTAAAGCCGTGGCTGATCAGCCTGAACTCCTTCAACGAAAAGCTTTGCACTCTGTCGAGTCAAGCGCAGAAAATACACCACCTGTCTCATCAGCACCAAAGCAGATCCCTTTGGAAAGTGCAGGGAAGAAAGAGGATGGTGACGACGACGACATTGAAATCACTGCTACCAATATTAAGACACCGATCAACAACGCCACATCACCAACTCAATCACTCAAAATTTCGAGCAAAGAAAAGACATCTAACATACCCCAGGTATCCGCGTTGTCCTCTCTCGAACCCAAAGATGTGCCTGGCCAGGCCATTAACAAGCTAATGACGGAACAGATCCAAAATGAGCAGTTATCCCAAAGTTCGCCGATACAATTTCTTGAAAAAGCCTGGAATAAGCTTATCACAGCTGAAACTCAAGCAAAGGCAAGCAAGTTCAATGTTGACGTTTTGAGACACCAGTTGGAAGACAATACGTCTTGGCCTAGCACCAGTCTGGAGTCTCTCATTTATACAGCTATTGATGTCCCTTGCCAACTTGGGCTCCACGATACTAAGCAAAGGAATGAATACTCAACTCCCTTGTATACTAAAGAACCCTTCTTAAAAAATGATGCGGACGGACGCCACGCAAGTCATTGTTCTGATACGAAACTGACCTCTTTCGATAAGATAATTCTGCATCCCGCGCCAGAGGCGTGGAGGGAACAGGCGGCCAATGAAGGCGGCGAGAACAAACTGGACGATGTGACCAGGGAAAGCAATCAAGATTGGTGGACGAACGAAGATATTTTTAAATAAATTAAACATAAATACAGCTTAAAAATTAAACACAATTACTAGTAATAAATAGTACGTTTAAACATATCACCCAACTATTATATTTTATTCCATAAATTATTCCTCTCCAGAATAAAAAATCAATACACAAGCAATACGTATT
>ERZ1030949.43-NODE-43-length-59812-cov-15.583011_pt1 | contig 59812 bp, 42 predicted proteins | sample MGYA00517297_ERZ1030949 | MGnify/ENA primary metagenome ERZ1030949 (study PRJEB33718, sample SAMN03159698) | human skin metagenome | collected 2014-05-20 | study: EMG produced TPA metagenomics assembly of the PRJNA266117 data set (Human skin bacterial metagenome...
CTGTGCATCGCGAGCGTCTCCGTGACAAACGCGTCCTGCGCATAGTGCCAGAGCGAGAGCGTCGTGGGGTCGGAAGCCACGTGGCCCAGCAAGTCGGCCGCCAGGGCGCCGGTGGCGTCGATCGTGAGCGGATGGGCGCGTGTGGATGCGGGCAGCGTGATGGGCGGCGCAAAGGTCTGGCTCCCGTCGTGCGCCACGACCGCGGCCCACAGGTACAGCGAGAGCGTCGTGGATGTGGGGCCCTCGGCCATCACGAGCAGGTCGGCGTGGCCGTCGTGCGTGTAGTCCGCCACGACGGCGTCGACGATGTGCAGGCCGTCCGGCACCGACACGCGCGCGACGGGCTTGTCGTCGAACTGGAAGTGCGCATGGTCCCATGCATGCACCGACACCGACTGGCGCAGCGCATCGACGATCCACACGTCGAGGAAGCGGGTGCTTGAAAAGTAGCTCCACGCCGCCACCTGCCCCCGCACGTCGCCCAGACCGAGCGCGCCTGCGCGCACGAGCCCCTCTTCAGCGAAGCGCTTCGGTGGCCAGAGCCGCCATGCGTGAGCGCACGGCGCAGCGACCGCCACGACGAGGAGCAGCAGCAGCAGCGGCTCGACCCTCATGCGAGGCGGACGCGTCACGGCGGCGGCGGCGGCGGTGGCGGCGAGGGATCCACGTGCTCTCGGCCGAAGTAGGGGGCCCGCGCACGACGAGCCACGCCTCTCGCCCAGCGGACTTGGACGCAGGCGACGATGAGCGACGAGAGCCTGTTCCGCTCGGCGGCCATGTCGCTGGTCCAGGTGTACATTCCGACGGAGAGTGTGCACGAGACGGTGCATGAGCTGGGCGAGCTGGGCCATGTGCAGTTCCGGGACTTGAATCCGGACGTGACGCCGTTCCAGCGGACGTTTGTGGCCGAGATCCGGCGGCTGGACGAGATGGAGCGGCGTCTGCAGTTCTTGCAGACGCAGCTGGAGCGCGAGGCGATCCCAGCGCGGCCGTTGGAGCGTGCGATCCCGTTCCTCGCGGCGGACGAGGGACAGAGTGGGCCGATGCGCCTCGAGGAGCTCGCTCGGCGGCTGCAGGAGCACGAGTCGCGCGTGGCGCAGATGAACGGGAGTCACGATGCGCTGCAGCGGCGGCTGCTTGAGCTGGAGGAGGCGAAGCATGTGATTCGCGAGACCGAGGTGTTTTTCCAGCAGGCCGAGACGCAGCCGGCGGAAGCGTCGTCGGCCGTGCGGGTGAGTATGGACGAGGACGTGCACGACGAGGCGCCGCTGTTGACGCAGCAGGGCGCGGGTGTGCGTGGCATGGATGCGCCGGGCCTCGTGGACGTCGAGTTTGTGGCGGGCACGGTGGAGCGGTCGCAGATGGCGACGCTCGAGCGGGTCTTGTGGCGGGCGCTGCGCGGCAACTTGTACATGAACTATGCCGAGATCCAGCAGGCGCTGGAGGACCCGTCGCGGGAGGAGCCTGTGTATAAGAATGTGTTTGTGATCTTTGCGCACGGCGCGGCGGTGCTGAGCAAGATCCGCAAGATATGTGAGTCGATGGGCGGCACGCTGTACCCGGTGGCGAGTGATCCGCTGCAGTGCCGCGAGCATCTGCGGCAGGTGCTGGAGCGGATGGAGGACCATGAGAATATCCTGTACTCGACGAACGCGGCGCGGCGGGCTGAGCTGGTGCGCGTCGCCGAGTCGATTCGCGCGTGGGACGACCTCGTGCGCCGCGAGAAGCTGATTTTCGGCACGATGAACCTGTTCCGCACGGACGTGAGCCGCAAGACGATGGTCGCGGAGGGGTGGGTGCCGAGCGCGGCGCTCCCGAGCGTGCAGCTGGCGCTGCGCCGCGCGACCGAGACGACCGGCGCGCATGTGTCGTCGGTGATGCAGACGATGCGGACGAAGGAGACGCCGCCGACGTTCCAGCGGACGAACAAGGTGACGGAGGGCTTCCAGGCGATCATTGATGCGTACGGCTATGCGCGGTACCAGGAGGTGAATCCGGGCTTGTTTACGGTGGTCACGTTTCCGTTCATGTTTGCCGTCATGTTTGGTGACGTGGGCCATGGCCTGCTCATGTCGCTCATGGCCGGGGCGATGGTGCTGTATGAGCGCCGGCTGCTGCGCACGCGGCTGGACGAGATCACGTCGATGTTCTTCTATGGCCGCTACATGATTCTGTGCATGGGCCTGTTCTCCATGTTCACGGGCCTCGTGTACAACGACGTGTTTAGCCGCAGTATGCATCTGTTCCGCTCGGGCTGGGCGTGGCCGCGTGGCACGGGCACGCTGACGGCGGTGCCGACGGGGCACACGTACGCGCTCGGCCTCGATCCCAGCTGGCACGGCGCCGACAATGCGCTCGTGTTCACGAACTCGTTCAAGATGAAGCTGTCAATCGTGCTGGGCGTCGTGCACATGACGTTTGCGCTGCTGCTGAATGTGCCGAACCACATCCACTTCCAGCGCCGCCTGTTTATCTGGGCGGAGCTCGTGCCGCAGCTCCTGTTCCTCGAGGCGCTGTTCGGATACCTCGTGGTCACGATCGTGTACAAGTGGTCGGTCGACTGGTACGCGCTGGATGCGCACGGCGAGCCGCTGCACCATGCGCCGCCGGGGCTGCTGAACATGCTCATTTACATGTTCCTGCAGCCGGGCCACGTGGCGCCGGAGCAGCAGCTGTACCGCGGGCAGGCGACGGTGCAGACGCTGCTGCTGCTCGTCGCGCTCGTGTGTGTGCCGTGGATGCTGGTGGCGAAGCCGTACTTTCTGTACCGCGAGCACAAGGAGCGCGAGGGCGCGGGCTACCATGCGGTGGGCTCGGCGCGCGGCGAGGAGCGCGTGCGCGACGTCGACGCGGCGGAGCAGGAGCTCGCGGACGAGTTTCTCGAGGAGGACGCGGACGGCGAGGCGTTCGAGCTCGGCGAGGTCGTGATTCACCAGGTGATCCACACGATCGAGTTCTGCCTGGGCTGCGTGTCGAACACGGCGTCGTACCTGCGTCTGTGGGCGCTCTCGCTCGCGCACGCACAGCTGTCGCAGGTGCTGTGGGACATGACGATCCGCCCGGTGTTTGGCATGACGGGCGTCGCGGGCGTCGCAGCGACGGTCGTGGCGTTTGCGCTCTGGTTCGTGCTCACGATCGGCATCCTGTGCGTCATGGAAGGCCTCTCGGCGTTCCTGCACGCACTCCGTCTGCACTGGGTCGAGGGCGGCTCGAAGCACTACATGGCCGACGGCGTGCCGTTCGAGCCGCTCTCGCTGGCGGCGCCGTAGACATGGGTAGGCGACCGGTTAGGTGGAGGTGTGTGACTTGGCGAGCCGCCTCGAGGATGACGTCACGGCCCGCGCCGCTTCGGATGCTGATGGTCGGGTGCCCCGGCTCGGGCAAGGGCACGCTGTCGGCGCGCATCGAGCGACACTATGGCGTGCCGATCATCACGGCCGGCGACTTGCTGCGCTGGCACATCCGGCAGGGCACGCCGCTCGGCCACGCGGCCTCGGCGTCGATCCGCGCCGGGCGACTCATGCCGGACGCGACGATGATGGAGCTCGTCGGCAGCAAGCTGCACACGATGCAGCACGACCACTGGATCCTCGATGGATTCCCACGCACGCTCGGCCAGGCGCAACTGCTCAGCGCCGAGCTCGCGCGCACGCAGTGCCCCCTGTCGCTCGTCGTGCAGCTGCATGTGCCCGAGTCGGTCATTCTGCAGCGCGTCCTCGAGCGCTGGACGCATGTGCCGTCCGGCCGCGTGTACAACCTGTCGTTCAACCCGCCACGCACGCCGGGCGTCGACGACGTCACCGGCGAGGCGCTCGAGCAGCGCGAGGACGACAACCCCGCGACGTTCCAGCGGCGCCTCGCCGGGCACCATGCGCAGACCGAGCCGATGGTCGAGTTCTTCCGCGCGCAGACGTCGCCACACGGCGCGCCGCTCGTCGTCGACCTCGCGGGCCGCACGAGCGACGAGATCTGGCCCAAGCTGCAGCGTGTGCTGATCGAGCGGGGTGCATCGCTATCTACGCGTACACCGTGCGGTCCTTGAGCAGCATGCGGTGCACGACGTTCGAGCGCGTCAGGAAGCTCAGGCTGCGCGGCACGACGACGCGCGCGTACAGCGCGGCCTGCTTCATCGCCTGGTCGCTCACGGCGCGGTTGTGCGAGCGGCGCAGGTACTCGAAGCGCCGGCGGATCAGACTCGGCGCGCGCGACACGAGGCGCTCGAGCGCCCGCACGGTCCACGGCGCCGAGTGGGAGTGCGAGGCGTGCTCGGGCGCGTGCGCCGCGCTGCGGATCGAGCGCATCTCGACGTCCTCGCTGCCGCCGTCGGCGAGCGAGGCGGGCCGCTGCCCGGTCCGGCGGCGGCGCTTCTCCGTCGCACGCAGGCGGTCCTCGTACTCGCCGATGCCCATGCCAGCGGACACCCACCACCAGAACCCGAGCCAGTTCTGCCAGTTTGTAAACGTGGCGGTCATGAGCCGCAGCCAGTAGACGCGGTCGTAGCCAATGTGCACAAAACTCACGACCGTCTTGCAGAGGGCGACGAGGAGCGCCGCGACGCCGAACGCGGCCGTCGAGCCGTCCGCGCGCCATGCGCGGCGCCAGTTCACGAGGCCGCCCCAGACGAGCAGGCCCGACATGTACAGCAGCGCGAGCGAACTGTCGCAGATGTTCATCATCGCATCCGAGAGATCGAGCACCTTGACGTGGTCGGGCGGCACGAGATCGACGAAGAACAGGCCCGTCTCAATCAGCACGAACGGGCCAAGGAGCCAGAAAATGAGGCGCCGCTCCAGCTTCGACGGGAACAGCAGCATGAGGAACTGGATGTGCGCGGCATGCGCCAGCAGCGAGGCCAGCGCCTCCGCGAGAATGAAAAAGACCATCTGCACGGTCGTCCAGTGCCCGTAGCGCGGCAGCCGGTACGCCATGTACGGGAACATGTACGGCCAGTGGTGCGAGAACTGATCGAGCTCCCTCAGCTGCACGCCCAGCGTCGCCGCATGGTACACGACATACACGATCGACGACACGAGCTGCAGCACAAAGTTGAGCGGGTCCAGCGGGTAGTGGTACGCGGCCGTAAAGCACTGGTGCAGCGCCAGCAGCACCATGAACGCCGTCGTCATGCCCGCCACCGACACTTGCACCGGATAGCTCAGCGCAAACACAAGCTCGTGCTCCGTGTTCATCGCATGGCGGACCCGCCTCGCTCCCAGCCTCGCCGCTATTTGCCTACAGACATCTCCACATGCGCGCCGTCCGCCAAGTTCCAGTACGCCAGCGACTGGCGCAGCGTCGCGGGACGGCCATGCACCCACATCTTGAGCTTCGACGCACCGACGGCCTGGTGCAGCGTGTCGTGCAGGATGCGGTCGCGCACATGCCCGATCGTCGTCGTCAGCGGCAGGCCCGAGAGCACCTCCGTGTGGCCATCACACACCGGCGCGATCTGCGGCGCCGCCGGCACGCGGACATGCAGCGTGATCGGATGCGGGTACATCGCAAGCCACTCGGACTCCGCATACGTCGGCGCCGCGAGCGCCGCGCGCTTCGGCGGCGGCAGCGCCTCGCTGCTGGCCCGCTTCCCGCGGCCCGCGTCGCCCGCCGGGCCCTCCGCCGCCTGCGCCTGCTGCGCCGTGCGCCGGCTGTTCATGTGCCCGTCCCACACACGCTTCTCCTTCTCACGCGCACGCTCGCGCTCAGCGGCCTCGTGCCGCGTGCGCGTCTCCTCGTCTTCCCGCGCGCCGAACAAGTCCGTGCGTGCACCCGCCAACTGCCGCAGGTAGTGGCTCGGATCCGCGCCGGCAGCGAGACTCGCCTGCTCCTGCCGCCGCTGCTCCAAGCTCGCGCGCTGCTCGCGGTACTGCGGGTTCAGCAGCTCGATGCGCACATGCTCGCTCATCTCGTTCACATCCACCCGGTCGCCACACACGGGACACACGGTCGTCTGCGGCGCAGCGCGGGGCGCGCGCGCGTGCCGCACGTAGTCGTGGCGGATCTTGGCGCCGCTCGCGGTGATCGTCACGGACGGCGCCTCGGGCGCCGGCGCCTCCGCCAGTCGCGTGCGCGGCGGCTCCGAGCGCTCCTCTGGCACGGGCGCCGGCGCCGGCTGCGTGCGCTCCATCGCCTGCACCTGCTCCTGCGCCGCCAGCTGATGCTGCAACGCTGCAAGCGACGTCGGCGGCGGAAGATCCGCACGCACATCGCTCCCCGTCACTTCGACCACACCGACCACACAGAAATCCTGCCAATCAATCTCGTCAAAGAGCGCTCGCTGCCGCGCCTCCTCCTCCCGCACCTCGTGCCGGCGTGCATCGTCCCACCGCGTCCACGCCGCACGCTTCCTCACCTCGTCCAGCACAGCCAGGCGCGCGCCGCCCGCGCCTGGCCCGCAGCGCCGACTCGCACAGCGCCGCACCGTGTCGATGCACGCCTGCGACGGCTGCATGACGCGGCGATACTGCTCGGTCACGAGATGAAAGTAGCTGCACAGCGGATGCGCCGGATGTAGAAAGCCAAATTGGTACGTATGCTGCTCGCGCGCCATCAACCGCGCAGTGAACGACGGCCCCTGCCGAGCCGCCCACAGCGCCGTGAGCTTGAGCACGTCGAGCTCGACAGCCGGCGTGCTCGGGAACTCGAGCGAAAACGCATGCGGCGCAGGACGCGGCGGCTCCTCGTCGACAGGCCGCTCAGACCGGTCGGCCAGCAGCGCCGCCTGCACGGCGCTCGCCGCTCGCTCGGACGACGCCACGGCTTGGGTATCGCCGTGACTGCGCTCAGCAGCCGCACGGATCTGCATGCGAAAGTACGAGTTGTACGCATCGTCCGCCTGCAAGAACGCAAACTTGGGATTCAGGCGCTCCTGCTCGCGGATCTTGGCCTCAAACGCCACGCCGTTGCGTGCGACGAATTCCGCGGTCTTGTCAATCACAGGGCGCAGATCCGGCGGCGGGTACACGACCCCACCCGTCGGAAAGATCTCCTCATGCACCCGCGACGTCCGCACAACATGCAGGCGGTCGTCACCGGCGCCCTGCGTCGGTGGCGACGGCGGCCGCTCTGGCGCCATGGTCGTCAGAAACGAGGGACGAAGCCACGTGGCCATGACGCGTCCACCCACCCCCTTGGCCTCCTGCCATGCTCATTGCCCCAGCGCTCGCCGACGTGCGGGCAGCGCTGACCGCGCCGGAAGGCGCGCGGCGCGGGTGCATCATGCCCGTGTACACCAAGGTGCCAGCGGACCTGCTGACGCCCGTGATGGCGTACCTCCGCCTCTCGAACGGCGCCGAGAGGGGCCACGAGAGCTTCCTGCTCGAGAGCGTGAATACCGGCGAGCGCGTCGGACGGCACAGCTTCCTGGGCGTCAAGCCACGCGATATCCTGCGCACTGGCCCAGGTTTGCCGTGCGAAGGCGATCCGCTGCTGCACCTCGAGGAGCGCATGCAGCCGTACAACTACGTGCCTGTGCCTGAACTCGCCTCGGTGTTCACCGGCGGTGCCGTGGGCTACATGGCCTTTGACTGCATTCAGCACTTTGAACCCAAGACGAGGCGCGCGCTGCGCGATCCACTCGGCATCCCGGAATGCGTCATGCTGCTGTGCGACGATGTGGTCATTTTCGACCATGTGTTCCAGACCGTGTACTGTGTCTCGCACGTCTACGTGGCGAACGAGCACGACGACATCGATACACTCTACGCCGCCTGTGTCGCGCGTGTCGAGGCACTCGCACGCACCATCTTGCAGGACGCAACGCCCCTGCCAACACAGCCACCGATCGACGCCACGCCCCGCGAGCCGCAAAGCAATGTCGGCCAGGAAGGCTACGAGCGCTTCGTCACGCAGCTGCGCCAGCACATCCTGCACGGCGAGATCTTCCAGGCCGTGCCTTCGCAGCGCCTGTCGTACCCGACGCAGCTGCACCCCTTCAACTGCTACCGCCACCTGCGTCGCATCAATCCCAGCCCCTACATGTTCTACGTGGACTGTGGCGACGCACAGCTCGTCGGCGCGAGTCCCGAGACGCTGTGCCAGATCGTCCAGGGCAAGGTCGCCGTGCATGCGATTGCGGGGACCGTGCGGCGTGGCGCAACACCGCAGGAAGACGCCGCCCTAGGCGAGGCGCTCTTGCAGTCGCCGAAAGACCGTGCCGAGCATATCATGCTCGTCGATCTCGCACGCAATGACGTCAATCGCGTGTGCGATCCAACGACGACGCGCGTCGAGTCGCTCATGAACGTCGAAAAGTTCAGCCACGTCATCCATCTGACGTCGCGCATCACCGGACAGCTTCGGCCCGATCGAACAAAGCTGGATGCGCTGCGCTCCATTTTCCCCGCAGGCACCGTAAGTGGCGCGCCCAAGATCCGCGCGATTGAGCTCGTGTCCCAGCTCGAACAGGAGCGGCGCGGCGTGTACGCAGGCGCCGTCGGCCGCATTGACTATGCCAAGCACGACTTGGATGTGTGCATCGCCATTCGGACGATGACGTTCAAGGACAACACCGCGTACCTGCAGGCCGGCGGCGGCATCGTACACGACAGCGTCGAAGAGGACGAATACATCGAGACGATGAACAAGCTCGCTGGCAACCTGCGGTGCCTCAGGCAGGCCGAAGCGTCGTACGCCTCACCTACGTAGCGCCAAAAAACATGGCTCAGCATTCGTGTCTATGCATGGTCGTATCATTACAGTCGTGTCGTTATACGCGTTGAGAGTACGTCGGTGCGCGCGGCCGCAAAGCATGCACGATGCGCGCTCGCAGATGCAGGTAGGTCGCGTGTACGTACGCCGCTACCTGGCTCCGCAGCGGTGCCACCCTGTCATGCGAGTGAGCATCGAAGCGGTGCCAGGCGTCGTACTGCGCCACGGTCGCGTTGTATGTGTGCGCAAACTCGTCCTTGCTAAAGACGGGCGCATGAGCAAGAAGCCCGGCACGTACAAGCAGGCGCTCACCCACAATGTAGGCCAGAGCTGTGCACGTAATGCACACCACCACTAATATGACGAGCTCATGTTCCGCCACTTGCCAGCGTCGATGCAGGCCCGGACTAACGTTAGCCAACATATACATACTCGGATACATAAACAGGTCGTTCCTGGACAAGCAGCGACACAAAGTCGCCCTTGTAAAAGCGGTCCGTCGCCAGGCGCATATCCGCCAAGTGCGGCGCCGGCGGCGCAGACGGCTGACGCCCTCCAAACGGCGGAAAATGCACCAGACCCATGCCGTACCGGCCCATGTACGGGTTGGCCGGAAATGGCGTCAGTGACGCGAGTCCGGACATGTTGACACGATGCAACGAGGCGCGATGGCCGCCCAGTCCTGAGGCCACAACGATGGGTGACGCGTGTTTGGGAAGCGCCCTAGAAAAAAAGAAGGCGTTGCTGTGGGCGAAAACCGCTTTTGCCAATGAGGGGCGCGAATCGTATCCCCTTGACATTTTTGCAAAAAAGCAGGGCAGATTCGGCGCGTCGTGTTCCTTGGCTGCGAATCGAGCGGAACGACTGGGTGTGGAAGGACGTGGGGCTCTTACAAAGTATGCGGTATCTAGGCATGGCGCTCACCAAAGTGTCTCACCCGCACAGCGTCACATGTAGGAAAGATATCATGCTTGTGGTCGTCACGCACGTTTTCGGAGCTAGAGCAAGGAAAAGCAAGGCTCCTTGACCCCCGCCCTTGGGCTACCTTTGGCAAGTCATTCCCAAGCAGCTCTGACTTTACGCACAGCAAGAGACGATACGAGCCGCTCACGGCGTATTGCGCGCACCTTGCTTAACTCGGGTGAAGCACGGCCTTCCGCCATGACGACAGCCTTGTCGCAGGACGCACTGTGCAAGAAAAGGGCAGGCCCCGTTCATGCCCTGATTCTGTCAGCTATACTCAAGATGAAGAGTTTATCGTCTCATGGCATGAAACGCAAGCTCTGCATCTCACGATCTATGGACGACTTGTCTACCTACGGCGTATGGGCCATGGACGTCAGTCCAAGCATGTGATTCGAAACCAAGGGTGTCGAGATGGAATGGAAAACGTCCTTAATACGAAATCCATGGCCTCGTCTCCGTATATGACCTACAAGGTTGGGACCGTAAAGCCATGGCTCATATTCTCGCCGTCTTGTCTGGTGGGTATAACGCACACTTCAGCTAGCGCGTTTACATCGTACCTTGATATGAAGCATGACGTAGAGCTCGTCTTTTCACCTTGCGGAAAGTGCGAGTCTTTGCCACAGCACCATCGGGTCTGGTCAGGAGCTGCGCGAATATTGCTGGCCAAGTAACAGGCCCATTGGGCCAGACTCTCCGCTTGCCCCCACTTCGAGTCCCCAGAAGAGGCAGATGGCTCGAGTCATGATGACTTCGAGGGCCGATCTCTACCAGCTTTGTGCCTATATCCAACTGCGCTAAATGCATGTCAATACGTGATGTATGTCGGCTATCGATTCATGCTGGAATCGACGGCTGATTTTGTCAGGTGCTCGCCTGATATAGTGATGTTTCCACGATCCCAGCCACGGATTTCCTTACTGGCACGCTTCGTGACATGATCGGCCAAGACTGTGATGATACTATGAGGATGCAAAAGACTCGAAGTTGAATCCGCGTACGGGGGCTAACAGACGAAACCGCGTATGACATAGGCCTTGAGCATGCAATAGGTCTCCCCAAACATGAGACGCTGCCCGACGCGTATGTGCATTTGGAGTTGAAATACATCTATGGTACTTGCGAAAAGAATGGGCTCGCTTGGAGGCGTTGCGCCATGGTGGGTACAGCCCTAGCAAATACAAGCAGTGTGATCTTCGTAATCCCATGAAGTGGCACACACGCGGCTTTCCCTTTTCATGTATCGTGACACGCTACGCACAAGTCAGAATGAGGATCGCAGCAAAGAGAGCACATAGTGCATGCACAAGGGGGAGACGGGATAGAAGTGCGACTCCTGCATTATCGGGAAGAGTACGTCCTGTCGCAACACTAAGCGGATTAGTTAAACATGCCATACCCAGCTTCGTGATGCCGTCCGCATGGCTAATATTGAGCCATTGTTTGGTCATGTCTGTTCCTGTCATGCCCGCTACCTTCGTTAGATTGCGCATCTGACCGTTCTGCTCCCAATCGAATCGAGGATCGTCACAGGCTGTGTATCCTTCCGTGATGTAGCTTCCCAGATACACTCGTGAATTATTGCTACCAGGAGCATGAGTGGTGACATTTTTTATAATTTCCTTGGCCAAGTCATCGAATCCAGATCCATGCACCGGCTTGAATGCATCACTCGAGAGATCGAAGGTCCTCGATTGATTGTTGTTAGTCCCGTCCCAAGCAATCCGAGTATCCACGCATAAGTGATATGCCGCCGCATTGTTAAAGTCTTCCGGCACCTTTTGAAGGTTGGAAAAGAATTCCTTGATCGAATGTGAAACATACGTGAACGATACAGATTCGTTCGCCATGTGAAGATGGCCGGGCCGAATATGCAAAGAAGCTAGTATATTGCATGCCGACAGCCTTTCACTCACTTCACCTATAAGGAACGAGGCATCGATCTTTCGTAGGTACTCCGGCGGAGACTGCTCGTTGTACACGATCATGTATTAAACGTTCGTTTGCAACCATGCCAGTCTGTATGAATTCGGGTATCAGCCTATGCATCTGAGCTTAGTCAGAACAGGTACGTCTTGCATGATGAATGCATACTTTCAAGATCGACAATAAAGCCGCACGTCCTCGTAACGCTTACTTTGCATAGCCCCCTTGAACTTCATCTACTTGAAGCTTGTTTTTTCCTATCTTATCGAATAACTAAAGACATGAACACCTCTATCGTACGCTTGTAACCTACGTCGCCTGCATAGGTCCATCTTTGCCTGATTCCAAGTGTCAGCATTTGCAGCGCACTCAACTTTACGCCATAGACAGCATACGGCTGACAAACGTTTCTCAAAGCTTGCACGAACAATCTAAGGTAGTTCAAGATACTTGGGCTGATGTAACAAAATCGTCGCTTCTAATTATTCTAACTTGAAGAGCCCGTGTCACACAGAATCAAAGCGGTAATTATATGTCACTACAAGCCTCAGTCGATATGCAAAGTTAGGCACAGCTCACTACCAGTATCGCGACAAAGAGCGCAAAGAGTACCTGCACAGGCAAGTGGCTCGAAAGAAGCGTCACACCTGCGTCATCGGCATCCTTATCTTCAGGTAGGGGCCGCTTTCCTGGGACAGCCTCCAAGAACTCGGTGCAAGCCATACTGAGCTTTTTGATACTGTCAGTATTATTGATGTTGAGCCATTGTTTCGTGATGTTCGTGCCATACGACCCATCGACCTTGGAAAGATTGTGCATTTGTTTGTCTTGCTCCCAATCGAATCGAGTTTCGGTACAACTTACGTATCCAGCCGATACGGGATCCCCCAGATACAAGTATTTGCCATTCACATAGGAATATGTGACATTGGCAATGATTTCCTTCGCCAATGCATCAGGTCCTGACTCGTGCTGGGGCTTGAATAGATCCGGGTGATCATGGACCGTGGCAACTTTCTCGTCATGACCTACCCATTGGACTTGTGGGTCCACACATAGGTGAAAAGCTGAGTCATTTATGAACTTTTCAGGCACCTTTTGCACGTTGTCAAAAAATTCTTTGATAGAGTGTGACACATACGTGAACGACTTGAGTTCATCTTGCCTATTGTCGGGGCCGGGTTGCAGGTGTAGTGAGACGAGTGTGTCACAACCTGTCATCGAATTTAATACATCACCCACGAAGAACGATGCATCGCTTTGTGACAAGTAACGCCTCAGATCAGCACCATAACTGTCGCTCGTCATGAAGGGAAAGAGGGATGTCTGAATTCCTGGCCATATCTAGTATTTACGACTTAGTCAGGCACAAACACAATTGGTCAAGCAGCCAAGAATCGATGCACGCGCTTCGAATCTGCGGCTCTCCACTCCTGTGTAATGGCTTGTGCGTGCATACATGAGCATGCAGCACTAGTTTATCGGCTGCGCTCCATTTCTTGGAGCCACTCGCGTTGATCATGCTTCTAAGAATGAGACTGAACTTGTGTTGCACCTGTTCGATATGTGCCCCATAATTTGCGACCTTGTCTCTTTTGCATTTGAATTTTCGAAGTCACTCTGACTATCTGACACACGAACATCATATATCTGGTAGCATGAATTTTTCTATAGCTTGCCTGAGAACATCATACAAGTCTGCCATAGTTGCGCTCGCGAATGACGGTCAGTTCTAGCCGCAATTCAATGTTCGTAAAATCCACTTATTCATATCAATGAGGCGGTCGATCCTCTTACTCAAGAGCCTTCAGTCAACGAGAGGTGTACATTTCCGCTACAAGCGCCCACACAAATGGCTTTCAACAAGTTGCCACATTAAGCACAGCTGACGACAAGCGCTGCAACAAAGAGCGCAAACAGTATTTGTACGGGTAAGTATCGGGAAAGAATTGTAACACCAGCATCCTGATCAGAATTTCGTGCCGCATCCACAAATTGGCTTGCCCTAGTACCTACCATGCTGAGTTTCGTGATGCCCTCAGTGTTATTGAAACCAAGCCATTGTTTGGTCTTCTCTGTTCCAGACATGCCAGCCACCTTGGATAGATTATGCATCTGGCCATCCTGTTCCCAGTCAAATCGAATCTCGGGACAGCCAACATATCCCTCCGTGATATAGCTTCCCAGATACAATAATGAGTGGTTAAGATTGTAGGGGGAGCCTGTGACATTTTTGATGATTTCCTTGGCCAAGTCATCGAGTCCGGAACCATGCGTCGGCTTGAAGTCATCACTCATGGAATCATAGACCGTGGAATGAAAATGGAAGGCCGTATCCCATTGGATCCGAGTATCCACACACAAATGATATGCCGACGCATTATTGAAGTTCTCCGGCACCTTTTCAAGGTTGGAAAAGAATTCTTTGATCGAATGTGATACATACGCGAACGGTGAAGTCTCGCTCGCCATGTGAAGCTGACCCGGTTGAATATGCAAAGAGGCTAGCACATTACACCCCGACAACCTATTGTGCTCTTCGCCCACAATAAATATTGAGTTAGTCTTTGGAAAGTAATCTGGCGGAAACATGCTATCTATCACGGACATGATGCCAAGCTACTCTCGTCGCGAGGCGACAACCGCTTTGGTGATGTTGGGCATTATTCCATACGGACTTAGTCAGCATTCAGACACAACGCGTCGTGCCCGCAGCTCATGCAAAAAGCACCGAAAGGGACTGGAGGCCTCCGACACCGATACCTCTGCGCCGTGCCCGACGTTTGATTGCACATTTTTTTTACAAAATTTATTTTGTGACATTCTCGAGAACTTAAACGCATTGACCATGCGCGAATTCTCCGTGGGCGACTCAGCTCATATCGTCAGGCGCCTTTAGCGTCCATTGATATGGACGGCGTGCTTCACGACACACCAAAGACAGCATAGCTGTAACCAAAGATTTCATAGAAGCCTGGCGGACCAATCAAAGGTTGTCTAAGATCTCGTTTCTGTCACAGAAGTAAGCTCACATTTTGTCTTTATGCTGTCTTGTCACTCTGGATCAAAGCCGTAGTCCAGCTTGGTGTCTGCTAGCAGTGAGGGGTACGATTCTGCGCTGGGCGCCTTCCACCAACGAGTCCTAGTCAGGCAAGCAAAAGTAGGTACAGCTCACCATCAGTGTCGCGACAAAGAGCACAAAGAGTACCTGCACCGACAAATGGCTCGAAAGAAGCGTCACACCTGCGTCATGGGCATCTTTATCTCCAGGCAGGGGTCGCAATGCGCAGGTATGTACATAAGACTTGGTGGATACCATACTGGGTTTCGTCATATTGTCTCTGTTGTTGATCTTGAGCCATTGTCTGCTAATGTTCGTACCAGTTGACCCATCGACTTTGGAAAGATTGCGCAATTGTTTGTCCTGCTCCCAATCGAATCGAGTCTCGGTACAAGTTGCGCATCCCGCCGTAAAAGGTTCCCCTAAATACATGCGACTGATGGTCGTATAACGCGTGTGATTGGCAATGTATTCCCTCGCCAATGCATCAGGCCCAGATGTGTGCTGCGGCTTGAATAAATCCGGGTGATCGTGGACCGTAGCAGCATACCCGTCAAGCCTCACCCATTGGACTTGTGGGTCCATACATAAGTGATACGTCATAGAATTAAAGAGCCTTTCAGGCACCTTTTGGACATTGGGAACAAACTCTTGGATAGAGAGTGACACATACGTGAACGAATTGTCTTTCATTAGCTCCTAGGAATCGGGTAACAGATGCTGCGAGACGAGTGTATTGCATCCTGTCATCGAATTTGATACATCGCTAATAAGGAAGGATGCAATAGTTCTTGATAGGTATTGCGCCACATCCATCTCATGTCCCAAAATTGCGCCAACGCAAGAGAAATTCAGCCGCGTGCCTGACTTTATCGTGACGGTATCGCTTAGTCAGACCTAGGCACAATTTGCAGAGCTGCCAAGCACCGACGCGCGCGCATCGAGTCTGGCGCTGTCCGTTCCTATGCGTTGGTTTGAGCGTACATACATCAAGACGGAGCGTTTGTTGGCGAGCCGTGCGCTTTTCCTTAGAATAGCTCGTATTCGTCGCGCCCCTGGCTATTTTTTCGTACTCTGCTTGCTGCCTTTCGAGGTACGCGCTATACTCCACAGCCTGGTCTCTTCTGCCAAGTACGAGCGGCGATCGTCAGTACGAGCCATGGATGGCTGGACTACGTAAAATTTTAGTAGCTCGACTAAAAACATGATAACAAATTCTGCTGCACTTGTGCTCACTTGCGGTGTTTGTTTCTTTCAACATTTTCATGCATTCGAACTCTCATAGCGAAACTGCGTGTGGCTCGAACCTTGCACACATACGTGCTCATTATGGGTCAGAGGTGTGCGCTTTCTGTGACCGGCGCCCTGTACAAATTCCTCTCACCAACAAAACAGATTAAGCACAGCTAACGATGAGGGAGGCAACAAAGAGTGTGAAGAGCACTTGCATAGAAAGGAAATGGGAAAGACCTGTGGCGCCGGCAATCTGATCAGGAGGAAATCGACTCGTTCGACCATATACCTTGGATATTGTGCCCACCATGCTAAGTTTCGTGATGTCATCGACCTTGCTAATATTAAGCCATTGCTTTGTCTTTTCTGTCCCAGATATACCAGCTACTCTGGATAGATTACGCATCTGGCCATCCTGTTCCCAGTCAAATCGAACCTCAGGACAACCGAAATATCCCTCAGTAATGTAGCTTCCCAGGTACATGTATGAAGGATCACGCCTAAAAGGAGAGTTTGATTCATTTTTGAAGATTTCTTCAACCAGGGCATCGAGTCCAGAACCATGCGTCGGCTGGAATAGATCGCTCGAGGGATCAAAGACCGCGGATCGATTGTTGTGAGTTGCATTCCATTGTATGTTCGTATCCACGCAAAAGTGATATGTCGACGCATTATTAAAGTCTTCCGGCAGCTTTTGCAGGTTGGAAAAGAATTCCTTGATCGAATGCGACACATACGTATATGAAAAGGACTCATTCCACATGTGAAAGTGGTCAGGCTGAAAATGCAGAGACGCCAATGTATTGCATCCCGCTATTCTATTGTGTATCTCACCCACAAAAAAAGATGCATCGGTCTTTGAAAAGCATTCGGACGGAAACATGGCCTTATTCACCGACATGATGCCAAGCTCTGGTTGGTCGCGACGCGAGATGCCACAGGAAGACAGGGTCCAGTCCATAGGAATTTAGTCAGCATTCAAGCCCGCGTCGTGCCTAGAATCCGTGCCTGAAGTAACGACCATGGCATGGCAGCCTCCAATAACGATACCTCTGCACAGTGTCTGACAGCTAGTTTCACTCTATCCGTATGATATTCATTCCGTGAAATTCTTGGGCACCAGCATACATCCACTATGCGCATATTTTTCGGTGGTGTCTTGGCTCACACCTTGTGCCGCGTCCCGCGCCGATCGACAAGGGCGGCCTATTCGAGTTGGTGCCATAGACATTATAGCTGTATGCAAATGAATCATAAGGTATTGTTGCGAAATGAAGAGGCAGTTGATCATTTGCGTTCATGTCATGCGATCGTTGCCTCTTATTCACACTTTACAGGGTCTTTCCCTTAGAGTCAAAGCTGTGCTCATACATCCCAGCGAGCGGTGAAAGGGGCACGAAGCTGCGCCACGCGCCTTGCACGAACGAGTCGGGGTCAAATGTAAAGTTAAGCACAGCCCACCACCAGTATCGCGACAAAGAGCGCAAAGAGTACTTGCACAGGCAAGTGGCTTGAAAAAAGCGTCGTTCCTGCGTCATCGGCGGCCTTATCTTCATAATGGGGCTGCTTTACTGGATAAATCGACAAAGTCTGCTTGCATAGCATACTAAGCTTCGTGACGCTGTCTGTATTGTTGACCCTGAGCCACTGTTTCGTAACAGCCGTACCGTACTCCTCGCGACTCGCATCAGATAGATTATGAATTTTTTTGTCCTGTTCCCAATCGAATCGAGTGCTTAGACACGCTTTGTATCCAGCAGAGATTGGATCCCCCAAGTACATATAATAGCTAGCACCATCATGTGTGATATTAGCAATGATTTCCTTCGCCAATGCATCAGGTCCTGACGCGTTCTGCGGCTTGAATAGATCCGGGTGATCGTGGACTGTGGCAACCTTCTGGTTAGTGCTTATCCATTGGATCTGTGGATCCACACATAGGTGAAAAGCAGAGTCATTCTTTATTTTGTCGGGCACCTTTTGCACGTTGTCAAAGAACTCTTTGATAGAGTGGGACACATACGTGTATGGTTTGGGTTCAGCTGTCCTGGCATCGCGACCGGGCTGCATATGCAGCGAGACAAGGGTGTTGCACCCTGTCATCGAATGCTGCGTATCGCCCACGAGGAAAGATGTATGGGTCCTTGATAGATATGGCGCTGGGTCCAGCTCGCTTACGTTCATATCGTAGCGAAAGAAATGCTTCTCATACGCGTGCCCTACAAGCGCGGTGTCGCTTAGTCAGACACAGGCACCATTGGTCGAGCTGCCGAGAACCGAGGCGCGTTAATTTGGGCCTGCCCTTTCCCCACAAATCATATCTGCATTTGTGCATGAAAAGCAGGGCCTATTGTCTGGCGGCGCATTATTCTCTCAAGCGCTCACACCGGATGAATTTGTGATATGTTTGTGCTGAGGTGGCACGTCCGTTTATTTGGAACGCTATCCCTTCCAAACTAGGCTAGTTTGCATTCGAGTATAAGTAGCGAGCTCGACGCTTATTCATGGACAGCAGTATGTCGATAGTTGTAGTCGCTCATAAGCTCTCATGAAAGAGAAGAGTCTGCGTTCATCATTCGCTAGCGGCAAAAAACATCGCATTTTCTGAAAATGACAATGTCATTTAGCTTCACCTGGACCTCGACCCTATTTGAACCCTGTATGTGTATCCCTCGCAACAACAAGTGACATGGTTTTCGAGGCAGTGTTCCACTAAAATTGGACAGAACCGTGACTATTTGCATCTCATGCCGGCATGGTCAGTTCAGGTGATATTCGTGCAGGAATGAGATATGGGAATCAGGGCATTCTTCATGTCTACTTGGCAAGCTAAGCGCAGCTGACAATGAGTGATGCCAAAAAGAGCGCAAAGAGCACTTGCAGACGCCATTGGCTAGAAAGAAGTGCCCTTTCCGCGCTGTCTTTTTGAGCAAACTCCAGTCCTTCTCTTTGCTCCAACATCATGGTGCACGCCATGCTGAGCTTCGTGATGCCGTCCGTGTCATTGATGTTGGACCATTGTTTGGTCATGTTCGTGCCGGTCCCGCCATGCACCTTAGATATGCTATGCATATGGTTTCCTTGTTCCCAATCAAATCGAGTGTCATAACAAGCCTCGTATCCAGCGGAGATGAGGTCACCCAAATACATCAATGAAAGACCATAAAAGGAGTATGTCATGTTGCTGATAATTTCCTGGGCCAAGGCATCAGGTCCAGAGCCATGCAACGGCTTGAATACCTGAGAGTGATTATGGACCGTCGAAAACTTTTTGTCACTCAGTGTCCATTGGACCTGTGGATCCACGCACAAGTGCAAAGCTGTCGTGTTGATGAATTTTTCAGGCACTTTTCGCACGTGAGAAAAGAACTCTTTGACGGAATGAGACACATATGTGAACGACTCGGTATCGTTGACCGAGTTACCCGGACCCGGCTTCAGATGCAAAGAGGCCAGTATATTGCATCCAGTCAAGGTATATCCCATGTCGCCGACGATGAATGATGCATTTGTATTTGATAGACACTGCGACGGATCCAGTTTGTTCAGCATGTTTGTAACGCAACTGCCCACAATGGTGGTTGGACGCTGAAATGTCGGTTTAGTCAGGACGGAAGTCGTCTAACTGCCAAAGCACGCACGTTGGTCGTTGGGCTGCCAGTAGCTGCCAAGATAGCTATGTATAGTGCGCGTGTACACGAGCCACGTATCTTCTACTTGAAGCCCTTCATCATATTTTGCAAGTTTTCTGGCGACATGTCTACGCCTGCCTTGCGCATCTCATCGACCACTACACGTTAGCGTCATAGCACCTACCTTTCGCGGTTTTTTCGCGCACGTCGGCGTTTGCAGCAAGTTTGACCATCTGCGTCATGGACGGTTTGGCGCCGCCGCTCATGTCAAGTCCATTCTTTTCGAGCACATCAGCCAGTTCCTTGATGGCCCCTAAGGCACTGGGCGACTCCGCCACCTTTTCAAAGCCGGGTGGCAAAGCGCGATCAAAGTCAGGGCGCGAGTCCTCCGTCGCCAAAGCACGACGAGACATGGACAGTGCACGCACCTGGACACGGGCCGCATGCATAGGTGGCGCGGCACGCGCCGCGCTTACGATGGTCCTTGTAGCCAGCCTCGTCCACATGGCAACAGCAAGACATGCTCGAGCTCAGCTCTGCGCTTCTACGAAGGCTTACGTCATCGTTCCTCGACCCCTGAGCCCCGCATGAAAAGTCTTGTCGACGTCGTTGGAGCGATTGCTGCATGCCAGCGCGGCCTGTGTGGACATGGGCCTGTCTGATCGCGGCGCTGTATTTCTATGTCCACGTGTGGCTTGGAAGAGAGGACGATCAGCCGGGCGTGCGCAGCGTCGTGCGGCCGATCCGGCGTCTCAAGGACGTGCGTGGCTTTTTGCAGGAGCGGCAGCATAACGCGTGGGCGTCGATGATACCAGCGGAAGCATGGCAAGATACCGAGGCCGTGTGGCCTGACGTCACGGACCGACACACGCTCAAGATGCTGGCACGTCTGTCGTGCTGGGCGTACTATGAGCATGTGCCTGCGACCATCACCGACGCACCAGGCTGGCAATGGTCGAGCAAGTTTGGCTGGGACGTGGATGGACTTCGAGGCCACATTTTTGCGACGGCGAACAATGCGAGTATTTTGGTGGCGCTCAAAGGCACAAGTGCGAGTGTGCTGCCCGGTGGCAAAACGGCCCAGCAGGATAAGGACAATGACAATTTGCTCTTTTCCTGCTGCTGTGCCCGGGTGTCTTCATCATGGACACCGGTGTGCGGCTGCTACCGCGATCACCAGACCTGCGATGCCGTGTGCATCGGGCGCACGTTGATGGAGCGCTCGCTGTACTACCCAGCGGCCACGGACTTGTACAACAACATTTCGTACATGTATCCCCACAGCCACATTTGGCTGACAGGTCACAGTCTCGGAGGCGTCATGGCGAGTCTGTTGGGCGCGACGTTTGGCGTGCCGGCCGTGGCGTTCGAGTCACCAGGTGACCGCCTGGCAGCGCAGCGACTGCATGTGCCGCTACCGCCCAGCCCCCAAAACAACACGGATGCCTTGGTCCCTGTGACCCATGTGTACCACACCGCCGATGCCCTGGCAACAGGGCAGTGTGTTGGCCCCCATTCGCTGTGTGCCCGCACGGGCTTTGCGCTGGAGACCAAGTGCCACATTGGCCAGAGTATCGTGTACGACACCGTGCGGTACCTGGGCTGGTCTGTCGGTGTGCTCAGCCACCGAATGACACAAGTCTTGTCGGAGCTGCTCTCGGAGGACTGGGACAGGCGCGTGCTACGAGGTAGGTCGGTGCCGTCCTCCGTTGCTGCGACGCTGGGAGCCGTCCCGGAGGCGCAGCATGAGACGGACTGCGTCGACTGTGCGGGATGGACGTTATTTGCCTAGACCCTCTATCTTAGTGCTCGAGAACGGCCTTGTATGCCTCCTCCGACAGCAGTTCGTCGATTTCGGCGGGATTCGTGAGGCGGAGCTTGGCGAACCAGCCTGATGTAAGTGTGTATATACGTACCCTCCTGTTCTGGGCTCTTGTTCACGAGCGTCATTTCATCGTTCAGCTTCTCGTTCACCTCGGACACAATGCCACTGACGGGCGAGTAGATGTCGGAGGCGGCCTTGACGGACTCCACCGAGCCGATCTGGTCGCCCTTCGACACCTCGAGCTCGACAGCAGGCAGCTCGAGGTACACGACGTCACCCAGGCTGTTCTGTGCGTGGTCCGTGATGCCCAGCACGCCTTCGTTCGTCTCGTCGTTGTACTTGAGCCACTCGTGTTCGGCCGTGTACAGCGTCTTGATCGCGTTCGACACGGTCGACGTCTGGAACGAGCGAGCGGCACTTACGCGAGAGACGGAGCGTGGCGTGGCGCGCGCAGCGGCACGCAGCGACGTGAGGCAAGCAGTACGCAACGGAGCAGCCAGCATGGGGGGAATGGCGTGGTGAGAAGCGCCCAGCGAAGCGGGGCGTATGGGGCCTGGGCTAAATGTCGGCCGAAAGAAGGGACGCGTCATTCAATCAGGATCGGGTCGTCGTATGTGCCACGCGCCACCCAGGAGGAGGTATCTTCGTCGCTGTCGTCCAAGGCCACCACGTCTGCCTCGCGGGTGCTGTTGAGGATCTCTTTCATGTCTTGCTGAGATGCGCATGTGCGAGCGTCGCGCTGCCGGCGAAGGGCGGCCTCGGCCGCGAGTTGGCTCAGGGGTCGTGACGACGCTGCTCCTCCCAGGCGTGTGCCACCGCTTGTCTGGCCCTGTCTGCGCTCTGCCGCCGTAGCTGCAAGGTGGCGGCGCTCCCATGCATTTGACGGCACGCTGCGGCCGCCGAGACGCGTGCCGGGTGTGAGAAAGCCGGCGCCTGGCCAGTACCCCAAGCGCTGCGCCGTGGTATATTCGTCAGTGAGTGCCTGTAGCGTATGGTAGAATACATCGTCATGGGGTCCACGCACGTTGTGGCTGGGTCAGTACAGCAGACGTACGCAAGTTCATGCAACATGCTGGTGTGAGAAAAGCAGACGTACGTCGCAAGAATGGCATCGCGCGTCAAAAACGCAGATTCATCCGAGCTCTCACGCAGGCGGAGACAAATCTTTTCGCCGCGGTTGTAGTTCAGGCCCAGTAGCTGCGCGTTGCGTGGATACATTTCAGCCAGCACGCGCACGGTCCATCCATGCATCCGCATGAGCGTCTGCACGGCGTGCCCGACCTCCTTCAGAAGCGCCAGCGCCTTTTCGTGATGCGGCTTGCGCATGACCACGTACTTCGTAATGACGCCGCCCGGCGCGCACTCATCAACCGGCGTCCGCGGCCACCGTCCGCGGCCGCGAATGGGCATCCACGAGGATCGTGGGGGAGAAGAACACAAATCGGCCGAAGTCTCCACACGGCGTGTCACAGCGTCGTTCGCGACGCGTGGCCTTAGTCGATCACGGCCGTATGCCACCACGCCAACGAAAACGGGCCGCGGCCACTCATACTTCGAAGCGGCGGAGAACGGACGTCGAATCGGACGTCGACTCAGACTCGTCGCTATCGTCTGTGCCCGAGTCAGATGACGAGGGGCCAAGTTCGAGGGCCCCACGCGCGGTCGCCAGCGATGCCGACCTTCTCGAGCAGGGCGACAACGAGCTTTTCCAAGCTGTGCTGGATGGCCCGATCGAAGAGGCGTCCGAAAACTGGATCGTGCTGTACCAAGGCGAACCGGCTGAGGCGCTCACGCAGCTTGTCACGTTTGTCATACGTCTGTGTGGATGCACAGCCACGCTATCCAGCGACGAGGTACGCGACTTGGAGCATAGGGACGCGGTGCAGGAGCGCATCCAGTCGCATGAAGTACGTGCGCCCTACCCAATCGTGTCGCGCACGAAACCATGGAGTGGCGTCCGAAAATCAGCGGCACGATTGATCACGAAACTGTGGGCAGACGCGTCCGAGGCCGAGGTGCTGGCGGACGACGACTTGTTGGATACGTGGCAGTCATGGCTCGTAGGGCTGTCTGTCGCGTCCATCCGTGCTTTTCGTCATACGGCCAGTGTCGTGGCCTTGTGGACGATCGGAGCGTTGTCCGCCCAGCTCGAGCAGGTGCGTGAGAGCTACGATGTGGCCGTCAAGCAGCGTGACGCCGAGGCGCGTCGTGCGAGCAGCAGCTCGATATCGAACCGCACGCGACTTGCACACACCGCCCAAAAGATGGAGCAGCTCGACACGCAGCGCGATACGTTCGACGCGCACCTCGACGACCTCGTGACGCAGGTGTTCGCCCCGCGCTCGCGCGACTTTGATGCGGCCATCCGCCTCGACTGCATTGAGCAGCTCGGCCAGTGGCTGATTGTGTACCCGACGCAGTACATGCAGACGTTCTACTACAAGCACTTGGGTGCAGCGCTGTCCGACCCCGATGCATCTGTGCGTGCATGTGCGCTGCGGGGCGTCCAGGGCGTGCTTCGTGCCGCGCATGTCGCACAGCTCGCGCCATTTGTCGAGGAGCACAAAGCACGAATGATGGACATGGCGTTATATGACACAGATATGCATGTCCGTGGCACGGCCTTTGCCGTGCTTGCCTCGGCAAACGAACATGATATGCTTGAGCACGACGACCGTGGTGCGCTGGCCGTCCACATCTATGACCGGGAGCCGCGTATCCGGCACGCGGCCGCTGCGTTCCTGCTTCGTTTGCTTGAGCCGCCAGACGATGTCGAACGAATCCGAGCGCTCATCGCGCGACTGTCCGAGTACGATGCACAGCTCCCTGCGGAGCCTGACACGACGGCATCGCTCGCGGTGCTTGAACCGGGCCTGGGTCGGATCAGCATCGCCTTGGAGGCGTTGTGGGACCAGGACGAGTCGCTGCATGTATTCAAGCCATACGTCCAGGTGCTTGTGCGCGACGACATGTCGCTCTCGTCAGAGGAAGAGAGTGCCGCTGTCGAGATGCTCGCTGCAGCGTCCCGTCTCGTGTCGGGCGATGAAGAGGGCCATGCATGGGACGACGCGAGTCTGTGCCTCGTCGAAGCGCTGCCCCTGCTCCTCGCCAAGTACTCGGCAGATGCGCCGCGTTTAGCTGATCTACTAGCCGTGGTCCCTCACATGCGTCTCGAAGTGTACCACGAAACACGAAACATGGAGGCGTTCGAGTCGCTATGGGACGATGTGTGCGCGCATTTTATGCGACACGTCCATCCCGTGCTTCTGCAGCGTGCCGCACGGGCTATCCAGCTCCTTGCAACTGCGCCCATGGCCGCACATACGACCACATCGCGACTCGCGACGCTAAAGGAGTCGGTGCTGAGTCTGCTCCAGGACACGCTGTACCAGCGCCAAGTCGACACGACCGTGTTTTCCGAGGACGACGTGCATAATCTCCAGGCGAGTCTGGCGCGTTTGTACACGCTTCTCAAGGCGATGGACGCCAGTGCGCTGCTTGATGACGACGAGCCGCTCTGGCAGCACATGATGGCTCTGGCCATGCGTGGACGTTTGCAGTACGACCAGGAGAAGACGTTCGTGCACTATGCATTGTCGTCATTGGCGTTGTACCTGTTGTGGCGCACGAAGCGCGCCATCGACGAAGACACTGAGCTCGTTTCACGCCGTGACGAGGTCTTGCAGATGATCCACATGTTCCTCGAGCGCGGGTCACACGTCCAGGCGACGGTGCTGCATGTGGCCCTGATTCTCCACACCCTCTTCTTTACCGTGCGAGACGATCTGCGGCTCTTGTGCCCTACGGAGATACAGACACGATGCGCCACGCAATTTGCCGCGGAGCTGCAGACTCTTGTGCCTTTGTACCGCGCACAAGGCAAAGGTATCGCCCTGCTCGACACGGACATGCACATTTCCATGCTCGCATCAGCCTATGTCGCAGCATTGCGTGTGGGAGCTCTGGGCGTGCAGCACGCGGCAGCAATATTGACATACTATGGGCACTTTCACTCAGACTTTGACCGCATGTGCCACGAAGTCGTTGAGGTCATGCGGGACGATGCGATGCATTCGGACCGTGCATGGGCCGTATGTGAGACGATCTTGGAGGCACTGAAGGGCAATATGCAGCTATACTTCCAGTACAAGGACACTGAGCCGCGGCTCGTGAGTCTGGCCCGCCAATTGGCGAATGCGACTATGATTCGTGGCCCCGGGTTTTCCGTCGTGCGTGCGATTGACGCCAATGCCATGGTAACGCTGCACGTAGCGGCTATCCAGCAATTTGTGCAGTACGTGCGCGATGGTGGGCACGAGGGCCACGAAGCGAAGCTATTCAAGGCGCTGGTGCATCTCGTCGGCACACTGCATCCTTCCGACGCCCTCAAGATCCACGCCACGATGCAGCAGCGCCTCGCGGCTGCCCATGTGGAGCCGGAGCAGGGCAACAAGGCTTGGGACCCGTACTTTGCATACGAAAAGCGACTGCTGAATCTCGCTGCCAAGGACGCTCACCTGCTACATACGGCACAGCCATCATAGCATGCATACCCTCTATAAATTGTGAATGGAAAACGTCGGCCGCAAGAGGGTCAGAATGCTCTGCTCCACACGCGTCAGATTCGACTCGTCGTCGTCCTTCAACTTGGTCTCCGTCGACTCCTTCGGCAGGCCTGGCTGGGCACTCCGGCGACGGAACTCGATGCGCGCGGCATTATTACCACTTGCGATGCGGTCCATGATGTCAGGCAGCTCGTCGTCGTCATAGTACACGATCTGCACCGGTAGTCCCTGGTCATTCAGCTCAATCACTGGTTGTGCCTCTCCATTGACAGGAGGCTCGGCTTCCTGCACGGGTTCAGGTAGCGGAGTTACGAGATGGTCGTCTTCGTCATGAGGGTGATTCTCATGGTCACCCACACTGCTGAGGGTTACCTCGTCTTCATTGAGGCGGCTGGCAAGCTTTTCTGACGTCGATGGACCCAACAGCGTCTCTAACGGATGGTCCTCGAGCTTTGCAGAGCGGGCCTGCATAAACAGCGCACGTTTATCAAGGTTCGTGCTGAACCTTGGCGCTGTCTTGGACTGGGACAGCAAGAAGGACGACTCAGGAAGCCGTGACACAACACTGATGTCACTTGTGCGCTTGTTATTGACCGATGTATCCACTTCACTGAGCAGGCTCGAGCGGTCATTGAGGCCGGCCACGACCTGCCAGATTGGGTTGCTAGTACTTCCAATCCGCGTGCTGCGTATTCTGGACTTGGCATCGGGGAATCCATAGCCCGTAACCGGTCGCTGGCCCATGTACACTTCGTTCTTAAAGTTGTCCGAGTTTGCTTGTTGACGAATCTCGTCACCGGTATCATCGTTGTCATTGACGTCCGTAGCGTACATGTCGTAAACACTCTCGGTATGCGACTTGGTTGGCGTGCTCCTGGGCAACGCATGCTCTTCAGGCACAGGTGGTACGGGCGGTGGTGCCGCATCGAAGAATTGCCCAGGCATGGAGAAGTCCATCTCAGTAGAGTCTTCAGTAGTGGATGGAAACGTAATGACGTCGCTGTTGCCGGGATTGCGCATGTATGTCGATACAGTCGACATGCGTGACGTACTGCTGGGCGGAGCCGCTGTCTGGACCGGGACCACCTTCGAAGACAAGCTCATGTGCCCAAACTCTGATGTCACAGAGTCGTCTTCCGGCCCTTCAGCCGTGAACATGGCGCTGTGAACCGAATCGCGCGTATGAGACGACGGAGTGTGCATCATGTTCGGCGCGAGCGAGCCGGTGGGCGTCGCAAGCACAGATATTTTGCTCGCGGGTCGCGCCTTGACGTCTAATGTGCCACGAGACGCAAACATAGGTGGGGTCTTCGGCGAGGCCTCATGCATAGAAGGTGGACTGACATTTTGGGCCGTACTTTTGATGTCAGGGAGAGGCTTCGCGCGCGAGTCGATGTCAGGGAAAGAGGTAACGGTCGGGACAGCGACGCGAGGTGGCGATGCGGTGTGGATGCGGGGAGAAGCCATGGGCGCTAAACTCAGAGACGGCGATGTAGATGTGTCCGTGGGAGAGGCCAAAGGCGATGCGAGGCTGGAGGTGGAAGTGTTGGCAGTAGATACTGCTGGCACCGGCGCAGAAAGCTTCGTGGTATGACTGAGATAGTCTGTCGCACAAATCGGAGGTGCCAAGGCCGTGTAGGCCGGTATCGCCGATGATGATGCAGGAATGCTTGGCCCAGGTAGCTGCGACCGCGCGCCTGTGGCCTCGTCGGGAATGCGCGCAGCGGTGTCTGGTACCGTCAAAGCGTTATAGCGTGAGTTTTGTGACGCGTAACCCGGTAGCAATGGACTACTGCCTCCAACAGCCGCATTACGGCCCAGAGACAGACCTTCGTCGTATCGATTGTACTCGTGCGATGGCGAGCGTAGATAGCCAGGAATACGTTGGTACGCAGGATTATTTAGCTGGCTTGCGGAGAGCGACTCGCTGCGGTCAGGGGCGACCTGGGTGCTGGATGAGTGAGAGCGTAAGCGGTTGGGTAACGTGTTCTCGTACGGCACGTGGTTTGATGGCAGATTGCCAAGATCAATGGCATTGTCGAGATTCTGCGTCGTAGTTACAAGGTAGGGATTCGAGATTGAACGCTTTAGTGTCTTTTTCGACTTGCGCCGCGAAATGGTTTTGGTCCATCGCAGTCCTGACTTGGAGTCTACTCGAGTCAGCACCTTGTTAGGCTTCAGGGCCTCGGTCAGCATCATCGTTCGCTGTACGGCATCATTCTGTGATGCACCTGACTCGTTTGGAGAGCTTAAGAAGTGCGAAGCATCGCTGTCTGTCCGAATGGGATAAACATCGGAAAACGCAGGCACGCCCCGAGGTCCTGGGCGGTCCATATTTGCTGGCGGGCCAGTGGGGAATCGAGCCGGAGGCGCATGTATAGCCTTGCTCGCGCCAGGTTGCAATGTTTCTGACTTGGATAGCTCATTAACGACCGTGAAGTAGGCATCCTCAAGTACTTGGGTCATGCGGTTGATCGTATCCGATTGGACCATGTACATCGATGGCGTGCGGGATGCGTTGTCAAGTTGTAATGGCTCGCCCATTTGAGGCAAATTGATGTAGTTCAAGCTACTTCGTAGAACCGTCTTGACAATTTGCTCAACGCCTCGCCGTAAGTTTGCCTGAAACGTCTTGAGATCCCAAGTAGACTGACATGCATCTAACGCTCCGAACCCGTCCGTGCCGCCCTGGCCATAGATTGTATCGTAGCCTGCACGCACATGATTCAAATGCTGCTGTAGACGCTGAACCACAGCCAATTCTTCACCGACAGTGAGAAACTGTCTGCTGCCGGGTGTGGCAGATGCACGTTGTAAGTGCAAAACATTCTGGATTGTAGCCACTGGAATCTGTTGACCATCAGGTGCAAGCAGCAAAGCTGCAAGACCACGATAGAGGCTAAACAACATGAGCGCACTCCCAAGAAATCTGCTGCCAAAGCCGGTGTTAAGACAGGGTCACCACCAAAGCACTAGATTAACAGCAAGAAATAGAGCAAGATGTGGCCCAACTTTGCCTGCGATCAGAAATAAAATAGGCGCCTGTCAAAGCTCGCACATCCCACATCCCAATCGCGCACGTGACTAGTCCGCCTAGGGACATTCATTGCTGAATGTGAGACAAAAAATTAATCGTAAATTTCCATGCTTGTTTTTCCGATATATTGAAATACTCAATGATGCTTGTAATCTTGAAAATTCAAATAAATAATTATAATTCTGATATTCATGATTTCATTTTATTATTTTTATTGTATTTTATATGTATGATATGTTTATAATGCATGGATAAAGAAATAAAAAGTTAAATGTGAATATTTAAATCAATGAATATAATTTAAAATTTAATTCTCATTTCAAGAAATCATGAGTTTTACTTCAATTAACTAGTGTATTTAAGTATGTTTAAATATAATGTAAATACTAAATTATTATTAACCTCGTATTTCTTACATGTGATTTCCTTGCACCTGGTTGTTCTCGCGTGCGACTCGCGTTGTCACCATTCGATGACTGCTCATGCGGACGAGTTTCTAGTAGTGTTGAAACTAATCCAAAGGCTGTTGCACGATACACATCAGGATGGATGGGTGCATCATTTGACTGACTCACACAGGCCCCGCGTCGATACCCTTGTCCTTTTCATCAAACGTCTATGTCGCCATTGTTGGATGATCAGTGGTGGTCCTCGAAGCCCCAATTCGCTTACGGGTCGTTGTATTCACCTGGCAGTAGCCCAGATTTTGTTACCAGAATTTTCGGATGACGCCAAAGATACCGAGTCGCATTTCTATGACTTTGTCTGTCAGATCCCTGCGTATTATTCTTTGCTGGTACTACCTGGTATTGCGTTTCGATTTGTCGCAGAGAAAAGCGCCCGTCTCGATTTGCTTTGTCGCAGTTCATTTTATCCAGATGTGCTAAACTTTTTGGTTCAAAGTCAAGCCTACTGTGAGGCTGAGTCGGTTCTGACTCAATGGGTTGCGTATGCATTTCAATTTGAGAGTCCATGGGATATGGATCAACATCGCATTCCCATGCAACGACTCAACCCATCTGTTCAGCAATGGATACAAGGACAACTGGTTAAGATTTTATATAACCACCCGCGTGGTGTGTTTTGCTGGCTCCATCCTGATGTCCAAGGCTTATTTTCAGATGACGTTTACAGCCCCTGTGGCCTATCCACTGACATTGTAAAAGGTACCCGTCACATTATGTGCGGTGTTCTTCGTCCTCTTGAGGATATATCATCGGATACAATTCAACAAGTGCCAGTGCCTTATCTCTATGATACTTTGTCAAGGGAACTGGCCACGCGTGTTGGGGCTTGTTGGCACCAAAGCAATTCGCGTTCTTCTGCTGCCGAAAAGCAAAAGCTTGATGCCTACATCCTCGAAATGACGCAATGTGTGAGTGATTTCGCACTTCATGGACATGAGCAGCTAGTGGTGGTCGCTATAGAATTGGCGATTCTTGCGATCATCCGCATTGGAACGTACCATGGCACATTTTCTACGATGCAGCTACTTCAGGATCCAGAGTGTCGTTACTGTAAACAGATGTCTGGGCACAACAAGCACAAAGAATTGCTGGAATTGATACAGCAACTGTACAATGCACAACAGGATGTGGCACTGCAGTCTATTATCGACTCGCCGGATAGCTCACCGCTGAAGGCGCTGAGTAACGAAGGACTGGATTTGGGGCATACATTCATGCTGATTGCCAAAGAAATGCAATGGCACGATATGGCGCTACCAGAAGCTCAAGCCCTTGCTGTATGTTGCCAGTGGATGACTGCGTCTGATATGCCGTGTTCTGACGAATTCTTTAGGAGGTTGTCAATGTACCAGGCCGATGCGGAAAACCGCGCATTGCTCACTAGTAGCCAAGCGGGGGCATATATTTACGACGACATTGTGGATGCATGGGTTTCTCCTGAAAGTAGTAGACCCACCATGCACAGGTCTTTAAGTGAAAAAGAAAATATCGTGCCGCCTAAGCGCCGTCGAAGACACACTGATATTTTGCCGAGATGCGCTGACTTCGCACAGGAAGACGACGACGAAATCGACTTTCTCGGTCATGCCGACGAGCTCAACTCATCGCGTGTACGTAGAAAGGTCCAGCGTCTTGATGTAGCGCGCGAAGCAAGTCGCTCTCAGATGCTGGGCCGCCGTTCTCGCCGTTCGTCACTTCTTCCCTACTTGTAACGTATACCCAAAATAATAGACTATCTCCACATCTAGGCTTTGTGTGCCTTTTTGCCTTCGACCATGTCTGGATCGCGACGATTGACCAAGGTATGCGGGAATCAAAGATCTCATGTATAGGAGCTGAAAGAACTCAAGGATACACCGTTGCCAGGTCTTCGTATGTGTGCCTAAATGCTGACGAGACAGTTCTGTTAGAGGCTCATGAGTATGTTGTGGGATATGTTGGCTTATACACCCAGAGGCCATTTGTATACGTGGGATGCCGTATTACTAGGTGTACGTGCATGAGATGCTAATGAGAGCCTGTATGTGCGCATGTGGCTCACAAATCAGGCAGGCACGCCGTATGAGGGCGGACATTTTCCAGTGCGTACCTGAAGTATTAACGGCAGGTGAGGTTCGAGTTCCCTATCGACTACCCTTTTAAGGGACCCAACGTGCACTTTCAGTGCCGCATGTACCATCCCAACGTTGATGAGGTGGGCGCAATGTGTATTAGTCTAATCAAGTCGGATGCATGGAAACCATCTACTAAGGTCTCGGCGAGTACGTATGCGCCATGTTCATACCACAGTTCTTCAAACGATTCTACAGCTACTAGAAGAGCCCAACCCAGAGGATGCGCTTTCAGCGGGCATAGGTATGCATGGATGCGCCATACTAACGACTCAGCTGATCAGTATCAAAGGGACCCTGTTTCCTTTCGCCAAACGGCGGCAGAGTACACGAGGAAATACGCCCCACGAACGCCATAGCGCCCTGTTGAAGGGGCCACACGCTCGATAGGCGTAATGATTATGTCATGCCGCGTACCTCACGTGTATCAACAATCTGTGCCCATGGGCCACTCGGCGAACTGCGACGGCTCTGGCCCTGCTACGACTGTGCTCCGCGATCATTGTGCTTGACAGAACTGCCTAATGTCAGCGTCGTATGCTATATACACGTCGCCGAATCACCCACTGGTGGCCTACCATCTTCCTACGCTGATTGTCACGCCATTTGGCCAGCCACAGCATATTTTGTATTCGTACGTGCATACGAACTACAACAATGAGTCGTACCTGCTTACGCCGTCGATGATGGGTGAGCTATGTGTGGCCAAGGCCATTCCCCCACCAGGCTCGCGCCGTCTCGGAGGTCCGCCCGCGCCTCCCACGACCGAACGTAATGTGTATTGTGAGGCGTCGCGCAACTTGAGATGGACCATCATCAACACGGGTATCAACGCGCCTGTGTACAAACTGACGTTGCCGAACCCGGACATGCCTGGCCATGACCAGCCCCTATTCCAGATTTCGAAGCCGAATCCAAATGATACGTGGTGGACCATGTTCTACTTCACATATGGGGGTCATCAGCTTCCGCCCAAACGGATTGAATTTGGACGCATCCAGAAAAATGCGACGGCTACGAGCGGTGGTGGTTCAGGCACACGCGTCACGATCACCGGTCGCACGCCTGAGCAGCAGGCTGTGTGGCATACCCTTGGTGAGGGTAACGAGGACATGGTTGAGTGGATCGTTATTTTTGCTGCGCTCAATCTCATTGATGAAGAAATCGTTCGCGCCGCTGCGCGTACGACGCTATCTGATACACCGCTGCAGACATCGACGCCTGCGTCGCAGCGCTCGACAAGACCAGCCACAGCGCAGCCCCGCGCAGCGGTGGCCCAAACACAAGGCGCCACATTTATGGCTAGCGGTACCAGAACTCATCCCGTGCCGGGCTCAGCGGCGGCCAAGGGACGTAAAAGCGGCAGGGGTCTCTTTGGCCTGAAAAAGGCATGATCCGTGCCCTGTACTTTAGTGCTATGGATTCCAAAATACCTGGGTCATGGTTTCGTGGTGAGTACAGCATGACCCAATCCCACACCACACAGTCGCTCTGGGTGCTCGTAGAAGCAAGTAGATGTCACTCCCTCTATCCCAGGTAATGTTTTGTCTGTCGGCGCATGCCAAAATGCGTCGCCGATGATGTCGACATGCAGGGTGCACAGCTTGGTCCGTGGCTTGGTCCGGCGTGGATCTGGCACAGACGCCCATACGAGTGTCGTTCCCTTGCGGAAAAAGGCGGGGAGTTTATCGTAATTGATGCCAAAATGCTGGAAGAGCATTTCGTGCTTTTCGGACGACACGGTGCCCTTGAGGAGGTCGTGTGCTTCGCGTTCGGTTTTTTGGCCCTGGAGAACCAGGGCCCAGAAGACGGTGTTGTACAGGTTGTTGATGTGGGTGTCAGCCTGGCGCCACGCAAAGTAGTCGCGGATCTCCTGGGTGCCGGGATACACGATGAGTCGTCCATCAAATGACGGCGGCTCTTCGAGGGGCACAGACATGTACTGGCCCCAGTGAAACACATAGGCAGACGTAAAGAGCGAGACGATGTGCGTCACGAGTTTGCTCTGCCGCCGATTGTAGAGCGTCGAGTACTTGTCGATCAGGAAACTGCGTCAGAACGAGCAACATACCTGTACTCATCGCTCTCGCCAAATGCTAGCGTTACGTGTCCCTTGAAGGCGTGCATCACCTGCCGCGCCGCTTCATTCATGAGCTCGAGAGCCTGGGCATCATTGGGCTTCGAGAACGCGTGTCGCTGTGAAAATCTTGCGTCAGTGCATCCAGCCTACCTGTGGAAGCCCGTGCCGTCGATGCGCACGAGCATGTACGTGTGCGGCACCACGACATCTGATAGCTCAAAGTCGCGCACGTAGGCAAAGCGGCTGCCTGCCATGGACGTGGAGAGAAGGCACTCCACTTGGAGTGGCGCTCTCACCGCCGGTCTGGGCCCACGATGGATGTGTTGGCGAATATTGACCCGACCTCGTCGAATAGCGCGACGGCCGATCCATTTCGTCCGTCGTTCTTTGAGCTGATTGCACAGGAGCAGCTGTCGGACTTGCTCAAGCCGGCGATTCGGTACGTCCTCACCGTCCTAGCGCAGCGCCATCCACGGTATTTGCTCCGCATCGTGCACCGATTCGACGAGCTGTACATGGTGCTTATGCTCGCCGTAGAGCGGCACTACTTGCGTACATGGAATGCATCGTTCACAGAGCACTTTTATGGCTTGCGCCGGCGACGCCGTCCAGCTGTGTCGACGCAGCGCCTCGACGCGAGTGTGCCGCCGAACAAGCTCCAAGCAGCGCGGCAGCTGCGCGACCGCGAAGTGAGCTGGTCGGTCTTTTTCCTCGTGGGTCTGCCGTACCTCGAGGCCAAGGTCACAGACTACTGGGAACGCATGGGCGGCGGTGCGGTCGTCGATGGAGACGACTTGTGGGACGACGACGAGCCGCCGCCAGCTCGGCTAGAAACGCTTGAGGAGCGCCGTCGTCGTCAGTGGGTCTCTCTTGTGCGTCGCGGGTATCCGTATGCGCAAGTTGCCTTCCAGCTGTGGATGCTCGCCTACCACATCCGCTACCTGTTTGGACGCACGCCGTACTGGCGCCCATGGCTCGCGGCGATGCGTGTCGACGTGCGCCGTGCGATGGGCAACGAGGCGCCGTTTCGTGTTGGAGCCTCAGCGCAGCGCCTCCCTCCCTTCACGCGGTATCCATGTCTCTTCGCGTACCTCGTCGCGTGCAAAGGCACAGCGCGTGTGCTGGACGCGCTCAAGTACGCACTGCCCGCTGCCATCTTTGTGTTTAAATTTCTCGAGTGGTGGTACAGCCCACAGAACCGCCGGCGGCGTGGCGACAGTGATGGCGACTCGGTCAAGCGCATTGGCGCGCCGGCCATTCTGCCGCCGAGTCCACAGGGCGTCGTGTATGCGCCGCTGCCGACGTACCGCGCGCCCCCTGTGCTCTTCCGGCACGAGGGCTCTGAGGGAGCCAAGGACGCGTCAGCGCCTGTGCTGCTCCACTATAGCTGCCCGCTGTGTGGCGCTACACCGATGCACAATGCGAGTGTCTTGGCGTCGGGCTATGCGTGTTGCTATGCATGTGCGACAGACTATGTCGACAAGTGGCACAGGTGTCCTGTCACGCACATGCCTTTGCCGGGTGGCGTGGAGCAGATCCGGCGGGTGCTCGTCTAGGGCATACGCCGGAAAAAGTACAGGTACGCCATGTCGCTGAGGGCGGACACGCTGGACGCCGTGCCATGCATCGGCGCGTGCACGACCTTGTCGTCGTTGTAAAACACCCATCCAGCGTCGTCACGCACATGCGCGACATAGTGGCCGCTGTGCACGGATGGCCCGCGGTGCGTGACGAAGCTCATGAGTTGGTACGTGGTGGGCGAGCGCGTGCCGAGGCGCTGCGTCGCTGTGGGCGCGTCGGTGTCATCGTCGCCGGGGTCGTCCGGGTTGTCGAAGAGCCATGCCACGGCCGCTTCGAGGTCGCTGTGCAGGCGGAGGGCCTTGCGGGACTGCGCACGAGAAAAGCCCATGTCTTCGAGCGTTTGGAGTGGTGTCGAGCCCTCATCGACGCTGGACCCGTGCTCGAGGAGCCAATGAGCACTGGCCTCCAAGTCGCCCCCGGTGGCGTGCCACGCTTGCTGCGCTTGCGCGTCGGAGAACCCGAGACTCGATAGCGTGGCCATAGCATCCGGATCCACGGCGACGTGGCCTTCGTCTGGCAGCGCCTCTTCGTCATCTTGCTGGCCGTGTCCGAGGTACGCGCTCATGTCCAGCGACTCGGTGAGCGGGACCTTGAAGCGCACGGGCATCTTTTGGGGCACCCAGTTCACGAGCTGGAAGCGCTGGGCTTGGACGACGAGCACGTCAGGCAGCGTCGCAAAGCGCGTCTGCTTCGTCGCAGAGACGGAGCGCGCGCACGACGGGCATGTATATTGGATCGTGTCGGGCGCCACGAGGGCGTCTAAGCTCTCGAAGAGCGACACGTCCTCGTAGCTGCCGTCCGTGCCGCGCACAGGCACAGGGAGTCCTACGCCGACGTCGACGGCCTCTTCCGTGTACCGCACGCGGCGGCATGCCGTGCACTGCAAGCGGTGCTCGAGCACGTACCCAAACACGCGCGTCGGATCGCCCTCGGGATGCGACTCGCGCCGCAGGACCGTGGTCAGGTGCTGCAGAAACTCTTCGGCGTCCTGCTGCCGCATGCTCGCAAACTCGGGATGCCCACGTCCGAGGCATGCCTTGAGCATCGCTGGGCGGATGCCGCGCGGCGCGTCGCCTTCCGCGTACCGCCCTGAGCCGAGTCCATCCGTGAGCTTGCGCAGCTGGCACTCGAGGTCCCACGGCGACGCACAGGCGCCCGCATCGTGGCCGTACCGCTCACGGAACGCCGGGATCGACCAGACGGCCTGGATGATGGAGGCGAGGTAGCAGCTGTTGCCGAGGTTCTGGATGCCCGTGTGGCCTGGGCCATACGCGGGGCGCATGGCATGGCCGTCGTCGTCGACCATGCGAAAATCAAACTGGATGTTCTGCTCGAGCTGCAGCTCCGTGCTGCTCTTTTCCGTCTTGCTCAGCGTGGCGACAGGCACGCCCAGCGCGCGCAAGTGCACGTCAAGCGCTGGATCGATGCGTGCGTCGTTGCATGCGTAGCAGTACACGTCGCCACTGCCCTCGGGCGTGATGGTGCCTTGCTTCACGCTGCAGGGATGCCCTGTTTGTTCATAGTGTGCGAGTGCGTGACTGTGCCCGGCGACGCCGCCAAACTGCGCGCGGCCACAGCCGAGGTGCCCGCATTGCAGGCACATCCACAAGTTCGACGTGAGCTCGCAGCGCGCACACGACGCATCGCCGCCGAGCGACGGCGCCGCCACCGCGTCCTGCTCCAGAGCCTGAGTGTGCGCACACGGCACGATGTCCTCTTCCCATGCATGCACCTCGGCCTTGTGGGCGTGCGACGTCGCATGCACGATCGCCGAAGCGACGGCCTGGATGGGCGCAGGCACGTCGCGGAGCTCGCGGCCGTGCTTCGTGTCGCATGCCATGCACACGATGCGCCGCTCATAGTCGTACCGCTCGTCGTCCGGCACATCGACGACGGCTAGGCGCGTGATCGGCGCAGCGGGCTTGGGCGTGCGCCGCAGCCAGAGCGCCAGTGCATGCCCCGTCTGCTCGCAGTGCCGGCCCGCATGCGCCTGGGCAAGGCACCCGGCGAGGAAGCAGTGCATGCACACAGCGACGCCGGTGGGCGTGTCCTGTGAGTCAAAGCACCACATGCACTCGTCCTTGCACACATCCTGCGAAGCCGAAGGAGGCTGCAGCGACGCGCTGGCTACGTGGCCACACACGTCGTCGCTCGCTCGGCGCTTCATGGCGCGTCGTGGTAAGCAGTGGAGGCAAGTCTATTTAGCCTGCATGGTGGACGACCTCGCTGTGCGCCACGGTCCGTGGGCCTGAGCGAGTGAGCGTGTGTTTGAGCTGCTCGGGCAGCGCGATTTCCTCGAGCACGCCCGGCTCGCCACTGGCGGCGGGCACGCTGACGTTGAGCGCACTGCTCTTGGCCGTGATTATGTCCGTCTGGAGGCCCTGCTCGGACAGGTACACTTGGCCACTGTCGCAGCTGTCGATCAGCACGGTCGGCGTGTAGCCCATGATCTGTGCGGCGAAGGAGTGGCAGTGCGTCACTTCGAGTGACGAGACGAGCGAGTCGATCACGACGCTCGTCTTGGTGCAGGAGAGCATCGACACGGCATTGACCTTGCCGCGGATGTGAATCACGCAGTGGTCGCAGTCAAAGATGTGGACCGTGTGGCCAATGTCCGTGCCATCCACGACGATGTGCGCGTCGTGCGCAAAGTGCTCGACGGCCCACTTGTTGCCGTCGAGGGCCTTGTGGGGCGCATGGCGCTTCGACGCCACAGGTGCCGCCGTCGAGGCGGACGCGGCGGGCGCAGCCGGCGCAGCCGGCGCCGCCTGTGGCGCACGCAAGGCTGGGTTCTTGTGCGTCATCTCGCTCCTGTCGACCTTGCGCAGCGACCGCGTGATGCCCTCGCCCTGATTGATGTCTTGGAACACGGCGTCCATGCCGCCCACGCTCGGCGGCACTGGCGCCGGCGCAGCAGGTGCGGGCGGCGCGGGCGGCGCAGGTGGCGCAGGTGGCGCGGGTGGCGGTGCCGGCGGTGCCGAGGCGGACGACGCCGAGGCTTTGCGGTACACACTTAGATCCTGACCATGCGCCTGCCACGCCAGACCCGTGCGGTGGTGCGCCATGACATACGTGCGCATGGCGTCGAGCACCGCGATGAACGAGCGCGCCCAGGCTACGTGGGCCTCGTCGGTGCCTTTGTACTCCTTGATGATGCGATTCGCATAGAACTGCGCGCTGTCCTTCATATCGCCGATGTACGGCCCGGGCGTCGGCTCGAAGGCGACCCAGCCGAGGGCCGGTACGCCCTCACTGACGGTAGAAAAGTGGGAAAAGAGGGCCGTGTCGCCGCGGTGCGCATCGCGAAAGTCGACGACGCTCTTGACAGCAGCTTGGAGCGGCTCGAAGAACGCGGGCAGGGCGTCCTGCTCCGGCTTGCGGCACACGGTCGCCGCCTCGATCACATGCTGTACCTCGTCCATCGCACGTCGCACCAGCTCGGCATGCTCGCGCACGAGGGGGCCGATCGCCGCACTCGCGTCCTCGTACGCACGGACGGCGGGCCCCACGTCGGCGGCCCACGCCTCCAGCGCCGGCGACGACGCAGCCGGCGCCACCGGCTCCGCCTCAGACTTCTCGCTCTTCTCCGGCTCACCCGTCTGCGCAATCACAATATCCTCGAGGCGCGAAGCGGCCGCCTCGAGGCGCTGGATGAGCGTCGTCAGATTCCCAATGCCAGACGACATGGTGGAAGTGGAGAACCTATGTCCTATGTCGCTAGGCCCGCATGACCCCGTGCACCGCCGAGGTGACGGCATCGAGGCCCTTGCCGACACGCACCTTGAGATCGAGGAGGGTGTGCAGCGCGCGGCAGATCTCCTCGTGCATCGCAGCGCGCTCGTCGGCCGTCGACTCGAGCGCCTCTTGCAGCTGCAGCTGCAGGGCCTTGACCCGCGTGTCGGCCTGCTGCAGGGCCATCGAGCTCGCATGCTCCATGCTGTTGACGAGATGCTCCTGCCGCATGTACTCGGCGCCTGACTCGTCCTCTTCCGCACTCGAAATGCGCCCCATCTCGTCAATCTGCTCGCGCAGCGACTCGTGGCGCATCTCCAGGCTCCGTGTGCTGCGCCGCGTGCGTTCCAGACGCTCAAGAAGCTCGTCGACGGCCTCCTGGAGAGCCACACGCTCGTCCGAGAGCCGCCGGAACGAGTCGACCTCCGCAGCGCGCATCGTCTCGATCTTGGCTCGCACCGCCTCCATCGTCACACCCGGCGCCAGCATCGTCGTCGGGTGCGCCGGCACAAGCTCCAGCTCCGACAGCTCCACGCCGTTCGGCAGCGACAGAGGCAGCAGGTGGATGCGCTGCTGCCCGGTGTGAAAGACCTGGAGTCGCTTCTCCACATCCGCTTGGCGCTTGCTCAGCGCCATTTCCAGGCTCCAGCACTGCTCCATCGCCTCGCGGTTCTGGACACGGAGCTCCTCCAGCTGCCGCGCAAGCCACTCGCGCTCCGATACGAGCCGCTCAAACTCCTCCGACGACACGTCCTGCGTGTCGACGAGCTTCTGGCGGCGCTCACGTTCCTGCTGCTTGTCCCGCAGCTCGGACGAATACTCGTCCCATGCAGCGTGCAGCCGCTGGATCGTGCGTCGGCTCTTGTCCAGCTTCGGCACGAGCACCTCGTGATGGTACTTGACAAACTTGGCGAGATCGCCTTGCAGCACTTGGTTCTCGTGCTCTTCGCGCTCCAGCGGCGACGGCTTGTCGGTCAGCGCACGCAACTCAGCCTCCATCTCGTCCTTCTCCGCCTCAAGGGCCTGGACGGACGCCGCGAGCGCCTCGTTCTTGTGCTCAAAGCTGCGCGCCAAATCCGCGAGCTCATCAGGGTACGTGTCATAATTCTCCCAAAACTTTTCGTAGCACTTCCACAAGTACGGGAAAAACAGCGCATGCAGCTCATTTTCATCGTCCCGCCCCATCGGACCACTGCGCGAGGGCCCCACAGCCACGCCAAGGTGCACAATCCAGTCCAGTAGCGCAAGGCACGCCGGCCAGTTCTGCTGGCTGCCCGCCGCAGTGAGCTTCGTCTTCGTCAGGTCGTCCACAAACGGGTACCGAATCTCCTTCATAAGCAGCATCACTTCCTCCTCAAACTTTTTGCCATCCGCCCCCATCTGGTAGTCAGGGTCCACGCACACCTGGTAAATATGCTTGAACATGTGGACGAACGCCGACTGCGTCGGCTCATGCACAAATTTGGAGGACCATCCCGCCATCGTAAAGCCCGTCTCCTCCAGGAACTGCGTCAGGTTCGCCTCCATCGCCGAGCGCGCATTCTTGCTGCGCAGTCGACTATCCTTCAGCACCGGCATCGACAGCGGCGGCACAGCACCCGGCGCCAGCGATACGCGGCCCATCCCGACCGACCGCCGCTGCCCTGGCGCCAAACTCATCCGCGACCGCACGTCACCCCCACCCAGCGCCACGCTCGAGCGGCGCAGCGCCAGAGACGGCCGGCTGCCACGAACACTCCCAGCAGGCGGTGGCGGCATAGATCCCTTCGACGTGCGCGGCGGCACCGCACCCTTGTTGGTGTCAATCGACGCCAGCGTCATGCGCCGCTGCGACATGACAGTGCGGAAAACAGCCACGCGCCGGCAGCAGACGCGTATCCACACACAGGTCACGTGAACAGAAAGGAGCATGCGTCGTCATTACAGGGGATATACTACGGGGCTTAAAAGTCTTCCGAGAGGCTGAACGTGTGGTTGCTCTGGGCATTCGCGCAGTCGTCGTCGTGCGCCACACCGGCCTTGGCATAGTCGCCCACGCGGCGCTCGAAAAAGTTCGACTTGCCTTGCAGCGAAATATTCTCCATAAAGTCAAAGGGGTTCGTCGAGTGGTAGTGCTTCGGGCAGCCCAGCGCCACCAGCAGGCGGTCCGCCACAAATTCAATGTACTGGCACATCAGGCGCGCATTCATACCAATGAGCGAGACGGGCAGGGCATCCGACAAAAAGTCCTGCTCAATGGCCACAGCCTCCGTGATAATGCGGTTCACCGTGTCGGGGTGCGAGCGCTTCTTCAGGTGGCTGAACAGCAGGCACGCAAAGTCGGTGTGCAGACCCTCGTCACGCGAAATAAGCTCGTTCGAGAACGACAGACCGGGCATGAGACCACGCTTCTTGAGCCAGAAGATCGAGGCGAACGAGCCCGAGAAGAAGATGCCCTCTACGGCCGCAAAGGCCACAAGGCGCTCCGAGAACGAGGCACGCTTGTCCGAGATCCAGCGAAGCGCCCACTCGGCCTTCTTCTTCACAACAGGAATCGTCTCAATGGCGTTGAACAGGAAGGCGCGCTGCTCGGGCTCGCGGATATACGTGTCAATCAGGAGCGAGTACGTCTCCGAGTGGATGTTCTCAATCATGATCTGGAAACCGTAAAAGCAGCGAGCCTCCGTCGCCTGAACCTCGGTGCTGAAGCGCTCGACGAGATTCTCGTTCACAATACCGTCCGACGCAGCGAAAAAGGCCAGCACATGGCTCACAAAGTGACGCTCACCGTCCGTCATGCGGTTGTCCCAGTCATTCAGGTCGTTCGACAAGTCAATCTCCTCGGCGGTCCAGAACGACGCCTCGGCCTTCTTGTACATCTGCCAGATCTCGTGGTAGCGAATTGGGAAGAGCACAAAACGGCCAGGGTCTTCCTTCAAAAGAGGCTCCTCCTCTTCCGGCAGGTCCACTTCACCAACAAACTTGCCGTACATGTCATCGCTATGCGACTCGGTCCGCGCCTCGTCCTCCTCCTTGACGAGGTGCTTCGGCGCCTGCTTCGCCTTGGTGGGCGAGCTCATATCGATCTTCGCAAGGCCTGCGGCCATCTGTTTGGAAGGCGTGGCAGATACAGTGGACATGTCCAAGTGGAAAGGGGGGTGGACAGATAGCTCCCGGAAAAAAATGCCGCGCTTTATGTGGCAAAACTCGGCGAGCGCGTTCGTGGCGTTCATTTGATCTGGCGACCGCGCTCCCCGTTCGCCACGCACCGCGACAAAAAAAGAAATTCCACATTTGCACCTGCTAGGGTTTTTGTAGCCAACCGATTTTCTAGCTCGTATGCGCGTCTCTGACGCGCTTTGAATGCGCGTTCCTTGTCGTGCTCGAACGCATCGGCCGTGTCAATGCGTGCAATCGCATCGATGGAGGGGCGTCATGCATAGATTGTATCAACGTTCTACTCCTTGACTACGTAAAAACACGCCACCTGCGCCGCCGTCGTCCTGGGCCGCGGCCAACATACCGGCAGACAACGCCACAGAGCGCTGCGCCGAGCCCGTCCACACGTACTCACCACGCAGCACGCGCTCGATCGTGGCGTATGCTTCGGTCGTAGCATATGGTATACCCGTGCGCGGATCGCGGTAACGAGCAGGTAGGCCTGTAATGACACACGTACTTTGCCGTGGACGGTACGGCCGGTTGCGTGATGGGACAAACGGCAGCCGGTCCCATGCACAGTGGTCGCCGAGCAGGTATCGAAACTCGTCGACCCACGTCGCCCCAGGCTCCAGGCCATGGAGTGAGAGAATCGTGCGAGCCGTCTTTTCCGTCGAAGAAGGGGTATCAGGGTCCGTAGAAGCGGCCACTTCCATTGGCGCATTCGAGGGGGCTGGAGGAAGGTGGGCCTCTTGAGCTGTCTGGCTGGGCTCGCTGCGTGCCAGACTCGGAGGCTGAGCTGCCTCGCTGTGAGGCTCGGCAACCTCGTTGGGCGCTTCGCGAGAGGGATTTGGGGCCTCGCTGTGAGGCTCAGCAACCTCGTTGGGCGCTTCGCGAGATTCGTTCGGCACTTCGCTGCGAGGTTCAGCAACCTCGTTGGGCGCCTCGCGAGATTCACGCAGGGCCTCGCTATGAGGCTCGGCAGCCTCATTGGGTGCCTCGCGAGATTCGTTCGGCGTTTCGCTGCGAGGTTCGGCGGCCCCGCTATCAGGTTCAGGGCCCGCTTTCTCAGTTGGCACAGGTGTCGTTCTCTCGGGCATCCCCGTCGCGGCCTGTGCTTCCGCCCCTTTGGGGAATGCATTCTCGCGTTCCTCCGACGGTGGTTCCTTTTTCGCCTTGGCATCTCGCACCTCGATAGTGGTAAATATATTCTGATCCAGACCCACGCTAATCCAGCGCACAAAGGGCCCTGACATGTGCTTCTTGCCTGTCTGGCGCTGCCGCGCCTTCCGTTCCTCCTCCTGCTCGAGGTAATGCAATAGGCTCTGTGTATTTTCCTCCTCCATCTCGAGTGCTTCACGAATCAAGGCATCCTGCGTCAAGTGCTTGACCCGCTTCGCAGGACGAGCCCTAACGCTCGCACGACGTGCTTCGGCTTCTTGAAGCTTGGTCTGCGTAGCCATCTTGTTTTCCACCGTCGAGCGACGTGAGCTGCTTCGAACGCCACCAGGCGGCACGACCGATGGCATGGTCCGTGGCGCGCGTGGGCGCGCAGGAGCAGGAGCCGAAGGGCCTTTAGGCTGCGCAAGCGTACGCACAACAGGCTTAGCTGCTTTGCGCTGCCGCCTCTCTTCGCGAGCGATGGACTCTTCCGCCTCGACATCCTCGTCGCTCTCTTCCTCGGTGCTGTTCCCGTCAAAGTCGGAATCAACGATATCAGGCTCTTCCTCGCGCGCCTCAAACTCGACGTCGTTCTCTGCCTCGAGAAACATGTCATCCGCCTCGAACTCGCCGCGAGCCAGCAGCTCCTGCATGCGATTGCCGGCGTTGGAACGCCGCGCCCGTTCTTGGACGAGCATGGTGGAAAGTGGAGGTGAATCAAGAGGCACTATGAGGGATATTACATGGCATGAGGCATAGGCGCCTTGCTACTGCCGCCCGCGTATGTATAATCAGTGACGTACGACTGGATGAGATCTGCGGCAAACTTGGTGCCGCCAGCCTGCTGCGTCTTGAGCTTCCACGACAGTGCCGTGTGGCGGAACGTGTGGTCTTTGTCCTCGACGAGCTGCAGGAGCTGAGAGCAAATGTCCTCCGGCACAAAGTCGGGTGAGTACTCGGACCACAAGCCGACGCCCGAGTGCCTGATGCACAGGCCAATGTCGTGCGTATCGACCCACTGCGATATACAGAATTGAGGGATGCCGTACGCCAGGCACTCGTTCAGCGAGTTGCCACCGCCGTGGTGCATCATGACGGCCAGCGCTGGGTGCTCCATCACCGCCGTCATGGATGGGATCCACGACAAGCGGCGCACGTAAGGCGGCAGCGCTGCCTCCTCCTCGGAGGGGATATTCTGCACGTGCTTGGGCCGCTGCGCAATCTTCCACAAAAACGCCACGTTGGGATTCTGCTCGTGGATCATGTGGAGCGCTTGCACCATATGGGCGTAGTCCTGCGGCTGGTAGTAGTAGATGGTGCCCATGTTGATGCACACGACACGTCGGCCCTCCGCGTGCATCTTGTCCATCCATGTGATGACCTCGTCGTCGGCTGGCTGCTGCGCGTCGGGCTGTGCCTGGGGCGGGAAGCAGGGGCCGACAAAGAACACGGAGCGGTCGTACGCGGACGGGGCGTAGATGTCGAGCCCTGCGACGTTGAACGTGATCGTCGCGATCTGCTGGGGCAGAACGCCAGGCGACGGTGGCATGATCGCGTCGTCCATGAGACTCGGCGCTGTGAGGCGCAAAACGTCTTTTCGGAACTGACGACGGCGGATGGACCATGGGTCGTACAGCGCAAAGTACAGCCACCGGAACACGTACGACGTGTTGCGGAGCACGACCGAGAGACCGCCCGCTTCTGATCGTCCGCCGCTCATCGCGAGGGGCTGCTTGAATGGGTTCACGCGGTTCGCGAGACCCATCGCCGAGCCCGGGGCTGTCTCGATAAAGGGGCGCTTCGTGAGCCGGACGCCATCCACGGCGAACGGGCTAAAGTTGTCGACGATGATCATGTCAGGATCGAGGGCGTCCACGGCATCGCGCACGAGGTGCACGATGCGCAGGTACTCGTCCGTCGAGTCGGGCACGAGCTCCGTGTACAGCTTCGTCCAGCCCATGACGTCGCCCGGCTTCCGGCAGCAGTGCTCGTGGAAGCGCTCCGGGTACTCCTCGACAAAGTTGAGGTAGGTGAGCACGGGGCTCTCTCCCAGCGAGTGCAGCAGAAGCGGGTGCGTCTTGAGCACGGCACCCGTCGCAGATCCCGCCTCTGTTTGCACGGGGAACGACCCCAGCCGCTGGATAGCCTGCACTCGCGATAGGACCTTGGCTGCCGAGACCAGGATGCACTGGCAGCCGCGCTGTGCCAGCTCGAGCATGATCGGCATCAGCGGCGCCGTCTGGCCATTGTCAGCATTCGAGACAAAGAGGTAGCGCCTAGCCCACGACATGATGACGCAAAGCAGCCCAGGTCCCCAGGTTGCGAAAAAAATGTGGTCGTTGTACACGGGCCCAACGAGCGCTTTGTCAGCAATACGAGGGTCGCGACACCGACGCGTGTGTGGCGGCCCAGCAGCGCGGGGGCATCGTCGTAGCGAGAGGGGGAGGCCAGATTCGTGGTAGTCCACACCTGGCCAGCACGGCATCTCGACGCGCGTATGCGGCCTAAGCGCGTGCGTGCCCGCATCTCGTTCATGACCCGTGGCGTATCGGCCCATGCCTCCGCTCATCCGACCATAGATCCGCCAGCAACATAGAGAACGAGGTACGTCGGCCCACGGTTCGTGCGTCGCGTGCCATGCCTGCAACGGCAGACGGCCCAGGTACGTCAGCGACGTCGTGGCGCCGGTGGCGAGAAAAACGCCTACTCCACCTGGCGGTGGGGCTTGGGTTCGTGCCATGCAGAGCACGAACCGGTGGCACAAGAGCCATCGGTCCACCAAGATTCCGAATGTCAAGCTACGGCCCGCACCGCCATCGAAGCGCACACACGATCCAGACGCCGAGGACGACGCGCATTTCCGCAAGACGCGCGTAACGACGACAGCGCGCGCGCATACGCATGCCGACTTTGTGGCGCACGCGCCACTCCAGCACGTCGTCCTGAGCTTTACCGGTATACCTGACAAGCACGACCTGATCCAGGTTGCAGAGCGACTGGGCGCGCGTGTGTGCGGTGACCTCACCATCGAGGTGACGCACCTCATTGCCCTCTCCGCCGGCTCGGACAAGTACCGCGCTGCCGTGCAGTTCCACATGTGCGTCGTGCGCCCGGAATGGCTGTACCTCGTGCGTGAGGCATGGCTGGCGGGCGACGACACAGTCGATGTCGCGCGATTGGCCGAGCAGTGCCGTCTGCTGCCTTTCGAGGGACTCGTGCTCGGCCTGACGGGCTTTGATGCCCACGAGCGCGAGCGACTAGCGGCGCGCATCGATGCCCTCGGTGGACGCGTCGCACCCCGCATCGTTTGGGACGGATCGATCACGCATCTCGTGTGCGCACCGCCCTCAGAGGGCCGCCACCGCAAGGGCCTCGATCGCGTGCTCATGCATCGCGCCCTGCTTAGCGAGTGCCCCGACGCACCGCATGTCCAGCACGCCGCACGCATCCATCTTGTGCACCACGTATGGGTTGACGACTGCGAGCATGCGCGCGTCCTGCTGCCTGAATCAGCCTACGACGCTACCAGAGACGTGGACAGCGCCGACGCGCGTGCACAACGCGTGGCTTCGCTCCGACCACGCGTCTTGGACCGGACACGCAGCGACGTAGCACCGCCACCCGCGCCGCCCACGCCACCTGCCGCTTCCGCGCCTCGTCGGCGCACGTCCCTCTTGTCGTGGTCGCGCTCTGCGAGTTTCGACGCCCCGAGTCGCGATCAGGGCCTATGGGCTACGCACACGTTCCACATCGATATGCACGACGCAGCACGGACGCGACGCGTCATCCATGTGGTGCGGAGTGCGGGCGGCCACGTCGTGCCCAGCACTGACGAAGCCGATTATGCGATTGGTCCCTATGTGCCCCCGGCACCGGGCCGGGCCCGGTGCTACGCCACACACCATTGGATCGAGCGGTGCCTGTACGACGAGGCGCTCGTCGACGTGCATGCACACCCGGCGTACCGACCTCCGACACGGCCGCTGCCCATCCCCGAGGCGAGGGACTGGTGCATCACACTCACCGGCATGGACCGACATGCCCCCACATACCACCACACCTGTGCCGTCATTGAGGCCATCGGCGCACGCGTAAGTGCCTCGCTCGCGCGGCACACTACGACGCACCTGTTGTGTGCGCCGGGCGCGCACGCGAGCCTCAAGGCCCAAAAGGCCACCGAATGGCAGATTCCTCTCGTCGACCTGGCGTTCCTCGAGGCCCTCGTGCATCCCGTGGCAGCCTCGCCGTCACGTCGTCGTGCACGGCCGACGCACCGCGCGGTCCTCGAGCACGACGCGCGTCCCTCGATCACCGAGGAAGCGCCGGTGGCCAGCGAGCCGGACAGGATCGAGGCGCCTGCGCAGCCCATGGTCCTGTACGACGACCCCGTCGCCCGTCGTGAGCAGTCCAAGCTCAGGGCCCTCGTGCATGGCGAGCCTAGCCATCGCACACGAAAGAGCTAGCGCCATCGGAGACACGCGACGACGACCCACTTGCTCCGCTCCTCGATGTCGCCCATGTCGTCCGACGCCGTGTACGCCCGCTCGTCGCCCAGCACGCTGCGTTCGTACATGCCGCCGAACTTCGCCGTCGCGTCCGGTACGAGGCCCGCTTCGCGCGCGGCCTCAAAAAACCGCGCCGTCGCCGGTCGGCCCGTGTGAAAGCCGGCTACAATCACAGCGCGCGCCTCGGATGTGTGTGCGAGCAGCGCACATATGGAGTGCAGTAGGTGGGCGTGCTGCGAAGATACCCATAGCACATCAGCCGCCATCACCATGTCAAAAGGACCGCCTGCTTGGGCCTCCTGCATCGCATCGCCCCATGCCAGGCCACGCACTTCTATCGACAGCGCTGCATACGCGTCGCATGTGTCGCGCACGTTGCGCCGAAGCGCTGCGAGAATGTCGGGATCTGGATAGTCCGTCACGACGCAGTGCCGCGCGCCCATGACGGCCGCCACGAGCGACGGCAGGCCGGTCCCTGCCCCAAGTTCCACGACGCGCTTCGCACGCACATCCATCTCGCGCGCCGTGATCATCCTGGCAAGATGCACGCCTGCATCCCACTGGTGGTGCGCGAATAGGCGCGTGTTCGCCGAGCTGAGCTCGGGGATGCGGTACACGATGCGCCGCTCCCCGTGCCGAGACGGTGCGAGGGCCTCGTCGGCAAACACGCTGCGCGTGCCAGGATCGCCACGTGCTGGCTGGTGGTGCGCAAAGACCGTGAACAGCGCGTCCTCAAAATAGTCCATCGACGAGAAGAATGGGCCCAATTTGGGCGGCGGCGCATTGCCCTCCACTATGTACCTAGGCTGCATCCTCGTCCGACTCGGCATCGTCGTCGACCTGGATGTCGGCAGGTCGATCCGTGCGCTCGTCCCATGACAGATGGTGCTGGCGCAAGCGATCACCAAACGTCCGCCGCACACCAGCGTTCGTGAGCGTGTCCCAGATATGCAGCTTGCCGCCCGATCCGGCTGCGGCGATCGTCAGTGGATCGTTGGGCGAGAAGCTCGTCGTGAAGAGTTTGCCAATGCCAAGATCGCGGGCGGACACGAGACTGATGCTCCGCGGCTTATCGCCAACACTGTCCACATTCCATATCTTGACTTGGCGGTCCGTGCCGGCTGTGAGCAAGCACCCAGGGATGTGTGGACTGATATCGAGTGACGTGCACGCACCATCATGCGCCACCAGCGTATACAGAGCCGCATCCGTGCCACTCGGCGTGAGTGCACGCACATCAAATCCTTGCACAATACCTGACTCGAGTGCCACCAGGAACGAGTGCTCCTTCCATCCATCCCACCGGACGGCTTCCACATCCGCTCCAATACGCGCCACAACCGCCTGCTCGGCCATGCGCGCATCAAACACACGGATCGTCTTGTCATAGCTGCCGGACAGGAGCACGGCAGGGTTCTCTGTGCCCGACGAGCCGCCAGGCGCACCTACCTGCCATGCCACGCTCTGGACCTTGTCCGTGTGCGCCGAGAAGCTGCGCAGCGCACTCGACGATGTGCCACTCATCGGCCGCGACAGATCCCACAGCTTGACCGTCGTGTCTGCCGACGCCGACGCCAGCAGATTCCGCGCATGCCGGTTCCACGAAAGCGACAAGACGGCATCGACGTGGTGCGTCTCGTTCGGCACACGCGCCTTGGGAACGCGCCGCTTCTTTTTGCCCGTGCCAGACGGTGCATCAAGTTGAGAGGTAAGGTCCTTGCGGCCCAGGACGGCATCAGGGAAAATGCCCTCGATCGTATCCATATCCCAAATCTCAATCTCGGGATCCATCGTGCCGACCGCCACAAAGTTGCCCATAGTGCCTGCGACACGACCGCGCGTATCGCCCTCGAATGGCGCCGGCGCATAGTCGAGCCACTCCAAATGCAGGGGGAACGACGGGAGAAGCAAATCGTGATGCACGTACAGATTCTGATCCTCGGACGAGTACACATACGCCTCGATCATCGATACGTCGTCCTCTGTCTTGGCCGTCAAAATCATATTGTCCGTTGGAAGTATTTCGAGCTGCTCACGCTCTTCCTGCTCGTCGGCCGGGTCGTCCTTGAGCGTCATGTATGGGTCGTCATTGTCATCACGGAAAAACTGCGCGCCACGAATACCACTTAGAGCGCCTATCGCCATCGTCTGACTAGGTTCCTCATCATACGTGTCCAACCGATAGCGCGTAAGGTCGTGCGCATCCGTGTCATCCTCCTCCATCGCCTCCTCGTCCTCGTCCACATCTTCCCAGCCATCACCACCAGCCTCCGCTTGGGCCTGTGCGAGCTGCCGCTCAGCCTCGCCCAGCTCCGTGCCTGTGAGCGCACTTATGCGCTCCATCTCGGCCTCATCGAGCTTCTGCTTCGTCGGGTGCCGCGCAGCTACGCCACGAGCAATCCAAACCCCTGACGAAATCATGGCACGAGAACAAGGTGTGGAGTCAGCCTTTTTTTTCTTCCGGCCGACGTCGCCTAGTTTTTTTCTTTCCAGTGGTTCACGATATGCTGCGTGTAGCCAAGCCCAAGAATGCGCGTTCGAAGCGTGCCCTCGAGAAGCGCGAGTCCAAAGAGAAGGAAAACGCCAAGACGGCCATCTTTGTGAGAGGCACTAGGACCTCTGAAAAGGTGAATGTGGCCATGACGGAGCTGGCCGCTCTCAAGAAGCCCGATTCCGTGGCGTTCAACAAGCGCAACGATGTGCTGCCCTTTGAAGATGCCACGAGCCTCGAGTTTTGGGGTCAGAAGAACGATGCAAGTCTGCTTGTCGTTGGAAGCAGCCAAAAGAAGCGTCCTGACAACCTGTGCTGGGTTCGTCTCTTTGACGGCCAAGTGCTTGATATGCTGGAGATGGGCGTCTTGGAGGCAACGAGCATGAACGCGTTCAAGACCAACAAGCCTGGTATCGGTATGCGCCCCCTCTTTCATTTCTCGGGTCCTGAGTTTGAGTCGGATCCGGAAACGGATCGTCTTGGCGCCGCTGGCGCTGATCCCGAGGCCAAAGGTGCATTTCTGCATCTCAAGTCTCTGCTCCTCGACTTTTACCGCGGCGAGGAACTGGATCCAAATCACATCGCGCTGGGCGGTCTCGAGCATGTGATCTCCGTGAGCGTCGCTCCGTCCAGAAAAGCAGCGCCTAGTGAAACGGACCTGTCCAGTCTGTACCGAGCCGCAGGCGTCTCGTCCCAGGCCTCTGGCGTCTCGTCCGTACACCGCTGCGAGCCATGCAGAATCCATTTTCGCGTATACACGATTAGGATGATTGCTTCTGGCACTAGGACACCCCGCATCGAGCTCGATCTATGCGGGCCTTCGTTCGACTTTGAGCTCCGGCGCAGGTTGCCTGCCAGTGTCGACCGCATGACGCAGGCGCTCAAGCGACCCAAGACGGCCGAGCAAAAGAACAGTCAAGGCAAGGGCAAGCGCAAGAATATCGATACAGACGAGATGGGAGATATGGTCGGCCGTGTGCACCTGGGCCGCCAGGATCTGTCACAATTACAGGTGAAGAAGATGAAAGGCTTGCGAGGTAAACCACAGTTTGACGAAGAGGATGAAATGCATCCTGCCTTTGACGACGATGAGGAGGAGGAGGAGGAGGAGGAAGAAGAAGAGGGCGAGGAATAGGTACACGTAGACGTCAACCGTATACCCTATCAAGACCAAGCGCCTGAGAGGCGTGGACTGGGACGGCCTGCAACGCTTCACCTCTAACTACGCCTATCTCCAGCCCCGAAGGCTAGTTGCATGACCTTGTAACTCAGTTGGTTAGAGTATCACGTTAACACAAGCGTGACTAGCGGAGATTACCGTGAAAGTCCCCGGTTCGAGTCCGGGCAAGGTCATATTTTTCATTCGCCTTTTTTTTTTTACCGCCCTGTGGGCGGCGCTGGAAGGCCATCTTTGGATTGTTCTTACAAGGTATAGGCGGCCTGTTGGGTCCTGCGGGAGCGATCTGGCGTGCATGGCGCAGCTGCCCTGATGCTCTCTCTTTGCGTCACCTTTTTGAACTGACGTGCCATAAAGATTACTCATCACATGTTATAGGTAATGTAGCGCGTCTGTTGTGCATGCAAAGCCCGATATACAGAATTTGTTACGTCCGATACACTGGGCAGGCATGTGAATTTCCCGAAATCCCAATGCAGTTCGCGCCGGACTAGGTTCTAACAATGTAGGGCAGCCAGTGGCGAATGCGCATGTACGTTCCGAAAACGGATCGGGCGGGTGCATGTTTTGGACTTCCCATCCCTCCGCTTTGAGGCCGCCATTTGTTTATAGGTTTTCTCCTTCATCTCCTTCAACACGCACCGTTGACCCACCTATACCATCATGGACATGAGCTCGACGATCCGTCGCGGCCACCCCGCCGCTTTTGCTATCTTCATTGTTCTGTCGCTCATCGTGGCTATTATCGCCTCGGCTGTCGTGGCAGACCTGAACAAGCACGACGCCGGCTACGATTCTAACCTGGTGCGTGACACCACTCGTTTCATGGTCTTCACCGGCTGGTGGAGTTTCCTCGTTGGTATTCTCTTCGTACGTATACCTCTGCGAGTCATGGCAAGCATACTAACCTGCACAGCTGGTTCTTTTCTTGACGGGTACGGGCGGTGTCGTCTCCTCCATTGCTGTTCACGGTCTTGTTCTTTTCGTCACATGGGTATTCTGGCTCTGCGGCTCTGCAGCCCTGTCGAACGGTGTGGGTAACATGAGTTGCAACTCGGACGCCCCCCGTGACTGTGATGCGATCAAGGCTATTCTTGCGTTCGGCTGGATTGGCTGGATTGAACTCACTTTCCTTCTCTGTGTTATCTGCTACCTCGCATTCAAGGCCTTCCGTGGTGGCCGCGGTGTGCAGCAGGGCTTCTAATGGCTCTCTGTTTACAAGATTCCACTACTCGTTGCTGTCGCACTTAACATGGGTTTTGTGCCGCACCTAATGAGATGCCATGCTAATTGTTGTTGATCTCGCCCATCTACCCCTTCCGTTTTTGTTGAAAGGCTGTGTATGCTCACATCTCTTTGTGACCGCTCCAAACGTTTCTTTATCATACCCTAGGGCGTATGTTTTTATTTTTTGCAATGGGGAGTTTTTTTTTGGTTACAATGCGATTGTAGCTTACACAATTCTATCTATAGCGATGGATACGGATGTACGCAGCTGATCTATTGTCACAGTTAGGTAGCATCACAGTCCTTCTTTTCCCTCTAGTTGTCCACCTTTGTTGCGGCGCGGATCGCGTGTTTTATGCGCGGCTGCCCAAATTCTTTGTCTTGAATGCGTCGCCCGCCCGTATTACCTGTAAATCACGTGGCGGATGAGGCCCCTCGGTGGGTCACGAGACGAATGACCCGGCCGAGAGCCTACATACTATGCGCCAGTCACGCGTGTCCCCGAGCCGTCGCATCAAGCGGCGCGACGCGGTACGCGTTCATTGATCGCATTTTACGCGCCCGTGACACGCCTAGCCACGCATTGCTGTGTTGGCCGTTCCAACACTTTTTAAACCGCCACACGTTCGTTTCCCACCTCCCCCTTGTCCACGAGGTCTTGTGCCATACCATGATTTACGTGTACAAGCGAGGTATGTACATGATCACTCACCACCGCAGACGGACGCAAAGAAGAAGTTCGCTTCGACAAGGTCACAGCCCGTGTGGCAAAGCTGTGCTATGGCCTTGACATGAACTACATTGATCCCATCGAAATCACTCGCAAGGTAATCGACGGTATCTACGAAGGAGTTACTACGGTCGAGCTGGACAACCTGGCTGCTGAGACGGCTGCCTACAAGACCACGACACATCCCGACTACGCCGTGCTGGCTGCGCGTATCGCCATCAGCAACCTGCACAAGGAGACAAAGAAGGGTTTTAGCCAGGTCATTCAGGATCTGCACGACTATGTGAATCCGAAGACGGGCAAGCACAGCTCTATGATTTCTGAAGAGACGTTCCATACCGTGATGAAGCACCGCGACGTGCTCGACTCTGCTATTATTTACGACCGCGACTTTCACTACAACTTTTTCGGATTCAAGACCCTGGAGCGTTCATACCTGCTGCGCATCAATGGCAAGGTGGCTGAGCGGCCACAGCACATGCTTATGCGTGTGGCTGTAGGTATTCATGGCGAAGACATTGAGAGCGCGATTGAGACCTACAACTACATGTCTGAAAAGGCTTTTACGCACGCATCGCCCACGCTATTCAATGCAGGTACGCCGAATCCGCAGATGTCGTCGTGCTTCCTTGTGAGCATGAAGGATGACTCGATCGAGGGTATCTACGATACACTTAAGACCTGTGCCATGATCTCGAAGACGGCCGGCGGGATTGGTCTGAATATTCACAACATCCGTGCCACAGGCTCATATATTGCCGGCACGAACGGTGTCAGTAACGGTATCGTGCCTATGCTTCGCGTATTCAACAACACGGCACGCTATGTCGACCAAGGTGGCAACAAGCGCCCCGGTGCGTTTGCTATCTACCTGGAGCCATGGCACTCGGATGTGTTTGAGTTTGTCGACCTCCGCAAGAACCACGGCAAAGACGAGGTGCGTGCTCGTGACCTGTTTTTGGCCTTGTGGGTCCCCGACCTGTTTATGAAGCGTGTTGAGAAGAACGAAGACTGGTCGCTTATGTGTCCTGCCGAAGCACCTGGCCTCTCTGACTGCTATGGCGAAGAGTTTGAGCAGCTGTACGAAAAGTACGAGCGCGAGGGACGTGCTAAGCGCACGGTCAAGGCCCAGAAGCTGTGGTACTCAATCCTGGAAGCGCAGATCGAGACGGGAAACCCCTTCATGTTGTACAAAGACTCGGCCAACCGCAAGAGCAACCAGAAGAACCTCGGCACGATCAAGAGCTCGAACCTGTGTACAGAGATTATCGAATACAGCTCGCCGGAGGAGACGGCCGTATGCAACTTGGCCTCCATTGCTCTGCCGACGTTTATCGAGGGCACGGGTCCGGACAAGGTGTACAACTTCCAGCGCCTACATGACGTGTCCAAGGTGGTGTGCAAGAACCTGAACCGCATTATCGATATCAACTATTACCCCGTCCCCAGCGCGCGCCGCTCCAACATGCGCAACCGTCCCATTGGTATTGGTGTGCAGGGCCTAGCCGATGCCTTTATGATCATGGGCTACCCCTTTGACAGCCAAGAGGCTCGCCGCCTGAATGTGCAGATCTTTGAGACGATTTACCACGCCGCGCTTGAGCGCTCGTGCGAGCTTGCCGAGCAGTACGGCACGTACGAGACATACGAAGGCAGTCCGGCCTCGCAAGGCATTTTGCAGTATGACATGTGGAACCGCACGCCCTCTGATCTGTGGGACTGGACGGCCCTCAAGGCGAAGATTGCCAAGCATGGCCTGCGGAACTCGCTGCTGCTCGCGCCGATGCCGACTGCCTCGACAAGTCAGATCCTTGGCTTTAACGAGTGCTTTGAGCCGTACACGAGCAATATTTACATGCGCCGCGTGCTCGCCGGCGAGTTCCAGGTCGTGAACCCGTGGCTGTTGCGTGAATTGGTCGAGCTGGGTCTGTGGAACGAGTCGATGAAGCAAAAGATTATCGCGCACGGTGGCTCGATCCAAAATGTGCCCGGTATCCCAGACAACATCAAGGCGCTGTACAAGACCGTATGGGAAATCAGCCAAAAGGTGATTCTCGACATGGCTGCCGATCGCGGTGCGTTTGTCTGCCAGAGCCAGAGTTTGAATGTGCACCTGAGCGCCCCATCGTTCGGTCAGCTCACGTCGATGCACTTTTACGGCTGGAAGAAGGGTCTCAAGACCGGCTCGTACTACCTTCGCACACGTCCTGCCGCCAGTGCTATCCAGTTCACGGTCAGCAACGAGGAGATTGCCGCGGCCAAGGCGACCAAGAAGGCCGTCAGTGCCCAGAAGGCTGCAGCTCACACGGCTGCCTCCTCTGCCGCTCAGCCGCCTGCACAGACGAGCGCACCTGCGAACGACGACCGCAAGTACGAATCGGTCGTGCAGGGCGTCGGCCGGTTGGGTGTGGACGGCACTGTGACCCAAGATGGCCCCGGCAGCGATCGCCCAGAAAACCCGGCTGACGATGAGGGCTTCAAGGCTGCACAGGAGCGCCAACGCCGTCGTCAGGAAGAGGCGGATGCGCGTCTGGCATGCTCGCTCGAGAACAAAGACGCTTGTCTCATGTGCTCGGGGTAAGTAGAAAGGCAGGTAGCGTGCCACGTGGTATGAGACTTGGCAGGGAATGCGGCACCGGCGAGTCTTTTTGCTCCTCGTCTTATGGCACCGCCTAGGCTTGAGCTCCGGCCTCTGGCGAATCAGACATTTGTGCAGGGCTATCCCGGCATCCCCGCATCGGATTCACGTCCTGATGCGCACTTGACAGGCACGATTGCGGTGCATGTGCCTTCGTCGCGGGGTGTTGAGGCTGCCTGGCTCCGTGTGGAAATGTGCAAGGTCGAGACGTTGCCGCGTGGACAGTCGTGGCGCGAGTTGATCGGGGAGGGTCCGATCGACGTGTGGAAGGCTGAGACGGCGTGGCAGACGCTCACGTCGCAGTCGTTTCCATTCCGTGTGAGTGTCCCGGAAAAGCTCCCGCCGTCGCTGCGTCTCAATAAGACGAGCGGCATCAAGTACCAGCTGATAGCGTCGCTGAAGGTGCGCCTCAAGAAAGGGTTCATGCGCAAGGACATGTACGAGACGGTCGTGCAGGACACGCAAGACTTTGTGCTGGAGAAGCACGAGTTGCACTCGACGTGGCCGATCTACAATGTGCCGGAGGAGTACGAGACACAAGAGGGCCCCTTTACGGCCAAGCTCATGCGGAACAAGTGGGCGTACAGTGTAGGTGATCAGATGGACCTGCGCATCATTGTCGCGAGCAAGGCGATGAAGACGACCAAGCTCAAGTCCATCTCGGTCGGCATCCGCCAGAACGTCAGCTTCTTCCCCGAGACCGGTATGCAGGCCCAGCCCATCCAGCAAAAGTCTATCATGCTAGACTACAAGACCAAGCGTATCAACAAAAAGGTCCAGCATGGCGAGTACTTTATGCAGGACCTGAATCTGATTGTGCCGAGGAAGAATGCGATCATGTCCATCCACACAGCCAAGCACATGGAGATCTCGCACTCGCTGCGTGTGGACATCAAGATCGGCAAAGCGGTCATGACCTTTGACCGGCTCAATGTTCTCCTCTCGGGCTTCTTGTCCACAGCGAGCTCCTCGATGATCGCTCGGATCGGTGATGTCCCTTCGTTGGGCATCACACAGGACAGCAATCCACACGCGGCGCGCGAGCAGCCCAGCGTGTTTGTCGCCGACAACGATCCGTACCTCTCGTCTCCCACGACGTCGCCCATGGCGCCTGGTCGCGCCTCGCTGGGTGCTCGCCCTGATTCTGTGTTCGCAGGCGACTTGCCCCCCGTGGAGATGGGCGACTTTGCCGCGCTGGGCACGGCGACGCCCACGCACCCTACAGAGTCGGCCGCGCCCATGTCGCCGAGCGCAGCATGGCAGACGCCGCATCTGTCGATGCGTCCCGGCGACATTCTGGGCCAGCACGGCTCGCCGTACCTTGCGAATGTGTCGCCGACAGCTGAGCCCAAGCAGCGTCCCGTCTCGGTCATGATGACGCCACCGCGGGCGCAGGCGCCTCAGGCCCGGCACCCGACGTACGCCTTTTCTACCGCCGAGCAGGAAAAGGTGCGCCTCTTTGAGCGCGCCCGAGCCGAGGCCGAGCAGTACCAGTCCGACATGGGCGAGAGCGTCTCGTTCCCACGGGAGCAGGCGCCCGTGCATGCGCCTCCGGAGCCTCTGCGCGTTGATCCGGGCGCTGCGCCTACGAACCCGACCGAGACACCATCGTCGTCGCCGTTCCTGACCCAGTCCGAGGCACGTGCTGTGGACGAAAAAGCCCGCCTCCAGAGCCACTATGCCCAGCTTGATGCGCAGCCGACCGAGTCGGCCCAGCCGCCCATCACGAGTATCCTAAGCCAGCCACCCCCACCTGCTTTGACCGCCGACGAACCCACGCCCGCTCCCTCCTACTTCGCGCCTCCGCGGGCCGAGAACGAATCCCTTGCTACGGCCCCGCCACGTCCCCCGAAAGTGCCCCTGACGTAATATATAGTGCCTGTTGTCTCCACATGTAGGTTTGTGTCCCCATGCGGTGGTGGATCGGTGTGTGCCTCGTTGCCTGGGCGAGCGCGGCGCATGTGCCTCACGTCGAGAAGGACGCGATTGTGCACGTAGCGCAGCATGAACCATGGCGCATTCAAGCGCCAAGCCACGACGTGAACGGCCACGTCGAGCTGTGTACGGATCAGCAGCCACACACCCAACGGCACCGCGGCTGGATAGATCCTGCCGAGCATGGCGGCAGTATGCTCGATGTTGTCGGCAACGGATTCCGTGAGCCTATCAATGTGATCATTTCTGGTGCCTCGGACCGCCGTGTGCTGAGCGACCAGGGCCTCCTTGACTATGCACGCTCGCTTGGGTTCTCGTTCGAGTGCCTTCATATCCACCTAGGTGGTCTGCAGTATGCGAATCTCGGCGACGGTCAGGGACACGTGCCACAGCTGTTTGAGTATCGCAGTATTGCCTCGCCGAGATCGCCCGGTGCATGGATCGGTGCGTGTTGGGAAAGCGTGGCGGGCGGGAACCACTTCCGTGTGTGGCGCCAGAATGGCACGCTGGCCGACACAGGCGCCTGGTTCCTCGCCGTGTCGAAGGAAGAGGACGTGACGCGGCACCACACCATCTCACCGAATGGCTACGACATCGGCCGCGACCTACTCGTCGAGAAGGCGACCCAAGGCAGCGCATTCCGCGGCACGTCGTGGACCGCCCACGTCGAGTGGAAAGAGGGCCTGTTGCATCCCGGCAGGCAGGGTATCAATCACAACATATCGATTGATGGCCGCGTCGCCATCCTCACCGTACACCAGCTTTGATCATTCGGTCAGTTCCCATTCGTAATACCGCTCGTGCTTCGCTCTTTCTACAGGATCCGCGTAACAAATTCGCCTGGGCTCGTTATTGTGTAGTGTGTAACAGTCTCGCTCGACAAACACAGCCCGGTGTGGCGCAGCGCGCGACACCAGGATCATGGTCGACGTACGTGTGCCGTACCATCCTGTCGTGGCCTCGTGCACTTCTTGAGCCGAGGCCAGTCGCGTGCCGTCCGCACTGCTGGGCATTCGCATAGGTGGTACATGGATCAGACGCGGCAAATCCTCCTGGGATGCGCTCGATGCCGACGTGCTCTGCAGCACTTCAAACAGCTTCTCGAGCAACTCGGCCTCGCCATGCCGCTCGCGAGCCAACACGTCCTCTACAAGAACCTCGCCCCATCGGACTTTGGGCCATGGGTCGTTCGGGGAGCTGTTGCTGAGGCCACACACATTCGGTTCTTGCAACGTGCGGATGGGCGCATCACTCGGTCGGTTCGTCAGATAGCTCATATGCACGCGTCCGTCCTTGATGCGACCTAGCAATAAATTAAACGCGCCGTAGGCATGCCGGGACGCATACATATGATCCAGCATGGTAGGCGAGTCATGGCCTTGGAGCCACTGCTTCACAAGCTCGCCACGAGATTGCAACGGTCGTCCATCTGCTGTTGTTCGGACCTGCGGAAATTCGTAGACATTCGTCAGGGCCGAAATGGCGCCGGACGACGACATGCCGACCCAAGTGCCCCCTGCCACTTCGTCGATCCCACATAGGATACGGTCGCCAAGTGCGCGCCATGTAGCAGGCTTAGCAGGTCGCTGCAAAAACTCATCACGATTTGCTAGCAAAATCAAGCTGTAGTCTGGATCATGCGTCGTCCAGAAAACGACACACATATAGAGATAGTATGGTGCCAGGAACGTGCACGTCAAAAAAAGTGCTCCCAACCTGGTTCGAACAGGTGGCCTCAAGAAGGACTTGTTCATCCACTTATGAAGCGGCAGGTGCTTCAGTCTTGCGCTCTTCCAGCTGAGCTATGAGAGCCCGTGTTTGCTAAGCATTGGAAATTACCTTACATGATTCCGACTCCACAGCGAAGCGAGTCTCATGCGAGAGAAAAAAAGATGCTCCCAACCTGGTTCGAACAGGTGGCCTCAAGAAGGACTTGTTCATCCACTTA
>ERZ1030949.64-NODE-64-length-46665-cov-15.244347_pt1 | contig 46665 bp, 28 predicted proteins | sample MGYA00517297_ERZ1030949 | MGnify/ENA primary metagenome ERZ1030949 (study PRJEB33718, sample SAMN03159698) | human skin metagenome | collected 2014-05-20 | study: EMG produced TPA metagenomics assembly of the PRJNA266117 data set (Human skin bacterial metagenome...
TCTACACAAGGAGTATCGTCGGCAGCGTCAGATGTGTATAAGAGACAGAGCTTCCACAGGGCATCGGGATTTTTGTAGTCGTGATGAACGACCGTAACGAGCCAACGCTCGTCATGAATCCTTCGCAATAAGGAGCGCGTGGCTGACTTGGGTGGGAATAGCAATTCCCATTCGCGCCATATAGCAAAAGCCTCGTCACGCCATGCGCGGAAGGACGCCTCTTCAATGATCGTTGACTGCGCCACCTCCTTGCCCGGGAAGACACCCCAGGTGACCGTGTTCAGGCCATCGCTCTCCAGGTTCGTCTGGAACGAGTCTGGATCCCATTTACCAGCAAAGTATGTGACGGGCGACGGGCTCGCTTCAATATGCCTGACCAATGCATCCTTGTCCTCGGGCGTCAGAAACAGTTCCACAAAGGCCTTTTGGAAAATGTAGCCCCCTTGTGGACCGAAGCCGTACGTGGGGTCCGTGCTGTCACACCCATCGACCGCCGGCTGCGAGCCCACCGTCCACCAGTTCTTGCCGCCTTTCGATCGTGGCGCATTCAGCCGCACAAGAGAAGGCAGCACTTCCATCGTCTCGCTCCACACGGGGATGTCGCACCATGGCATGCACGGCAACTGACCCTCAATGAAGCGCGTGAATATACTGGCAATGTCGTCTTCGTCCACAGGCACGCCCCACAGCCGCACGGCCTCCTCGGGCGGCACCTTGAGACTGGCGCCGTAGCCGTCGATCTCACCATAAGCAGGACTGCGTGTGTCAGTATAACGACCGTTTGGAAATTCGTCCCATGTCATGGAATTGGACAGCGACTGCGCAGCTTGTCCAACCTGACCGACCTCTGCGAGCTCTTTGATCACGCACGTCGCGCTCTTTTCCAAGTTCAGCGTGTAGATATGAAACGTCTTCAATCCTGTTTGCTTGCGCACGGCACGAATCATGTCGATGCTGAGTTGGATACCCTCGTCTTTCACCTTGGCATCGTCCAGCTTAATGGACTCAAGTTGAGCGAGCACATGTTCAGGCGCATGTACACCGCACAGGTTCGACATGCGGCGGAATATGGTATAGTTTTGAATCGGCATCACGCCAGGGATGATAGGAATCGAAATCCCCGCATCTCGACAGGCCTGCACCCACTGCACAAACTTGTCGACATCGTAAAAGAACTGCGTTAAGATAAAGCGTGCACCTGCATCCTGTTTGGCCTTCAGTACACGCAGATCGTGCGGGATATCACACTCAATGCCCTGCCTTAGGCCTTCTGGGTGACCAGCCACACCAATGCAGAAGTAATCGCCGTGGCGCTCACGAATATACTTGACGAGATCTGTGGCGTTTTGGAGGCGCTGGTCGGTGGCAACCCAGTACTCTTCGTTCCGCGGCGGATCGCCACGCAGCGCGAGAATGTTGCGGATCCCGAAACGCTTCGCTTCATCGAGTGTAGCATCGAGACACGAACGCTCGACGTTGGTGCATGTGAGGTGCAGGCATACATCGCACGCACCACTACGCGGCTCAGTCACTTTTGTATAGTCTTCTGCGGGATCATACACACCATTCTGTACACGCGCCGCCAGCTCCAGCGACGCATGGCACGTCGATCCGCCCGTGCCCCACGTCACATGCACCCAACCAGGCTGCAGCGACGTGGACATGCGCCAGATACGCGCTAGTAGATTGGCAAGACCGAGCGCTGTGCGTGGCGGGAAAAACTCGAGCGACCACAAGTATGCATCGTTACCTGCCAGCTTCTCGTCCACACGCGCCGCCACCCGCCGCTGGCCTTGCTCGCACATGACAGTCAAGTGGCACCGCCGGCACCGAACCGCCGCTGTGAAACAGGGCCCATGGCTGACTAATACTACTACAAGTCGGTCGACTCATGCTGCAGGCCGACCCATTCTACGGCATACCCCTCGGTGGCGTCCAGGCAGCAGTCACGGCTGCACACGAAAATCATTGCCGTACTCCAGGCAATACCAGTGCGCATGTCAGGTAAGCTGGCGTTGTTTTTGAGTCCCAGCACCGAGGCCACTTCCGCTTGACGCCGCGCCTCAGCGTCCTGGCGGCCATCATCCTGCGTCAGATCGCTCAAATGCTCCACACGGAGCAAATTGGCCAAGTTCGGCATGAGCTGCAGCTCAAAGACGCGCGGTGCACCACATTGGGGACATGGAGGCACAGCCGATGCGTCATAGTCACCATGCACACCATTGGGCCATAACTGCTGGAACAGCGCACCGGCGCCTGTGAAAGCCAGCGGCGCACCTCCATATTCGTATCGAACAACTTGCCGGGCCTCCGAGCCCAAACGACGAGTGAAGCGCTCAAACACATGGTCCATCCCCTCGACAACCATCTTTTCGTACTCTTCGGTCTCGCCCGATCCCAACGACGTCACATGGGACGGCAACTTTTGTGGCGCAGCAGGCACAGCTTTGGGTTCCGGCTCCGGCTCAGGAATGGTATTAAGGTAGAGAGGTGCCGTGTAATGCGACGCCGAGTGAGCCCAGTGGTCTTGGAGCTGCTTGTGTTGCTCGTCCAGCGATGCCTTGATCGTCATTTCCTCTGCGAGTCGTTCCTCTTCATTGTAATCGTCGTCGTCATCATCATCAGCGTCTTCATCCAGCACAGCATTTGTCTCTTGCTTCTCCGGCTCAGCCGGCTCATCAAAGAGCGATGCGCCAAAGAGGTTCGAGCCGCCCGAGTTCTTCATCGAGAACGGATTCGTCTCGCGCTCCTTTCGTAAGCGCTCCTCCTCCGCCTCTTTTTCTGCCCTGACGCGCTCTTCACGAGCCCGCTTGTGTGCCTCACGCTTAGCAAGCTTCGCTGCCCACCGCGCATTATGCTTCAGCATCCGCACTGCTTTGATGCTGCATGTTAGCATGTTCACAGACACAAGGCGCTTTCAGATGTAAAAAAGTCAAAGTTGCGTTGTTTTCATAGAAAACCATCAAATGAAGAAATTACATCCTCATCTTTAAGCGCCACGAGTCTATACATACCATCCGTTTCCTTTTCTTTGGCACTGAGGCCGCGCACAGCCCCAAACAAAGAGATTTCGATCATAAGCCGAGTCCTCGAGCGGTGCAAAGATCTGAATAAGAAGCTGCATGGGTTCCTTGCAGTAGGCGCACTGCACCTCTGACGCTGGAGGAAGCTTGGATGGCTGCAGCGGAAGCCATGCAGGGCGTCCACCGATCCTCGATACAAGGGGATTCGACTCATCGTCTTCTTCCAGCGGCCCATCCGCTAAACCTAACTGTACATTGGAGTATATATCTTCTTCAAAGTCTGAGTCGTCATCGTCGTATGGTGGCATGTACTGTGGCACGTCAGCATGTCCTGCTTCGTGGTCGCGTGCGACATGGCTTGTCTCAGGTTTGGTAGCCAGAGTTCGAAGCATTGATCCGCAGATACGTCATACATTCGTACTTGCATCCACGTTCTCATACTCGTCATCTAATATGTCTTCATCTTCGACAAGCACACACGCTCTTGGGCACAGTACCTACCTGGGTCGTGGTCGCGTTGACATATTTCTTTTTTCCGAAGGACTGGCTTTTTTACAAATTGAGGAATTATGACTTGGGCCATCTGGACCTTTTGTCAGCTGGTGGCAAGGGCACACCGACACCCTACTGCTCCTCCAACATCGATCATGGCTGGTATATTTGTTAAGCAAGCCGCATCTCTTCTGGTACGTAAATGCACTCATCAGCTTGATACGAGCAGGTAAGCGTCCTTCGCTGCGCGTTTCGCAGGCTATGCGCATGAATGCTTCGCCGTCGATGATGCGCTGGCTCTCCAACGATACACGTGTCAAGATCCAAAATGCTGTGAAGGAGGACCCACTCGTGGTATTCATGAAAGGCTCGCCAAGCATGCCACAATGCGGTTTCAGCCGTGCCGTGCTCCAGATCCTTCAGGTGCAGGGCGTGAATACCGACAAGGTCGCTACATACAACTGCCTCGAAGACCAGGAACTTCGCGATGGCATCAAGGAATTCAGCGACTGGCCCACCATTCCCCAAGTGTACATCAATGGCGAATTCGTCGGCGGCTGCGACATTTTGCTGAACCTGCACCAGACTGGCGAACTAGAGACCATGCTTCGCGACGCTGGCCTCCTTCTCGAAGCCACAGAGAATCAGCAGTAAATGATTTCATAGGTTTGCTACTCCTACCACGTTTACATACGCAAGGCAACCGAGTTCGTCTTGAGACGATCACGCTCCTGCTCAGCCGCCTCGCATCGCCCCTTCCACACCCCGACCTCCTTCTCAAGTTGCTCAATCATGTCATAAAGACGCTTGAGCTCCTCAGCCTTGCGATGGCGGCTACGACGCGCAGCAATCGTATTGCTAAGCCGCTTGAGAGCGCGTGCATCCACGCCTTGGTTCTCCGCCGACGGCAAGGTGGGCGTGGCGAGTGGGTTGCCATTATTGGGCGAAGCCTCACCACTACTACTGTGATCCTTCGAGTCTCGCCGCGAGGTAGCCGACTCGGTATGATACATCCGCGGTTGGATCGGTGCATCCAGCGGAAGCAGCTCATCCACGTCACGACGACGTCTGCGCGTCCCACGGAACGACTTGGTGCCGCCCATCGATGTTGATGAGGACGCAGGCGCAGTAATCGAGGCTGGCGTCACTGACGGGCCCGTTATCGGTGGCGAGGGAAGTGCCGATGCTGGCACGGACGTTGGCATCTTCTCCATCAATGTAGGAGGCGCCGTCTTGGGCTCTGACAGAGCCGAGTCTAACGATCCTGATCGAAGCTGCATCGGTGACCCGTTGAGCGTGTCCAACAAGCTTATCACCTTATCGGCCTTAGAATTCATGTAAAGGTCATGCTTGCTCGGGACATGCACTTCGTCATCCCCAGGAAAGAGCGTAAAGTCGTGGCGCAGGACAGACGGCAGCGACTGAGACATACCGGGCGCTGGCATCTCAGCATCCATACGCATGCGCTTCGGCGACGGGGCATCCTGCTCCGAGTCCTGGCTGGGAAACATGACGGCATCAACAGGCGCAAAAAGACGCGACGCTGTGGCTTCCTTTGGTGTCGTAACTGGGGATACAGATGAGTCCGAGAGCAAGTCGCTATTGTAGAGCGTCGTACCCATCGTGTCTGCAGAATCAAAGTCGAGCGAGAGCAACGAGTCCGCGAGGCTAGGCGAAGTACTCTCGCTCCACTCTGACTGTATGGATCCGGGATGCTCAGGACCACTAAGAGGAAAAAGCGGGAGCAAAGGCGACAACGTACCCAAATACGTCGCGGACGGATCCTCGGCGGCGGCGCCACGAGAGATGTCGTTGGCTGGGTTCATACACTCCCTTGTCATGTTGAGAACAATGGGGAATGTGGTAAATCGTGAGGTAGTGTTAATGCAGTGATTCATAGAATGCTTCAGAGAATAGCTCCGAAGCGAATAAACAAGTTCTAGGCAACATCATCATGGTAGAACATATAGCAAGACAGCTGCGATGGCATGCTGACAGTTTCGATACGACCAGTAGCGCGAGAAACAAGAGAGATAATTTCAAAGCAAGCGCTTTATACAACACAAGAGAATCAATATATTATTTTAGAACATAATGTACGATATCTTCCTGTGTCGAGGTCGGAGAGGGAGGAACTCGTGGGATTTACACCCTGGCTTTATTGATTTGCAAACCTGTGCGAAAGAACCCCTTTCCTTCCCACGACAACCGCTGCCGAGACTTGATTCGCAATTGAGGTGGAGTCTTAAAAAAGCACGTCAGAATAGAGCCATGTGATTTGCTTCAGATAGTGCATGTATGACTCCATCGATTTAGTTGCAGCTCGAGTCACTTATATGTGGCGAATCATCGTGTGACTATTTACAACTTTATATCTCATTCATGGTAGCACTGGGTCGTTCGGTGCAGCCCAACGGTCGGTGACGGCGTGCTGTTCCGAAACGAATCAGGCAACGTCGTTTCCATGTTTAACGACTTCTCGCGACTCGTTGGCATGCGTATTGGAACGTGCGCATGGATCAAGTACCCCTGAATGGGCATCTTGGCAGCGCGTGAATGGCCAGGGACAAGACTGTCGCTCGTTTGCACACTGGTTCGTCCAAGTCGGAAACGTAGACATCCAATCGACCTGTACACAAGCGCGGATGGGCAGTGACATAGCACATATAATGAGCCAACGGGCTTCCATTTGTGAGCGAGCTCGGGAGATGACGTCGAAGCCCAGAGATTACCAAGAACTCCGTGCCTCTAAGTCTTCCTGCCACGCCAGCTGTGGTAAGACACTGTCAAGATAGGCCCACGTTGCGTCAGAATCAGCTGCCAAAAGAGATGTAATCGCTGCTGCTGTCATCTAGATGAGGGGCACGGAAGCGTGATATAATCATGTAGGGATCGCATCGCGATGCTCAGTTGCCGTACATCGAGCGGCTCGAAATCCACACGTAGCTCAGCAGACAACCGAGGAAGGACATCGCGTGTGCTATCGCCTGACATTGTCATGCTGCGGCGCTCAGTCTCCATATTTACATGATGGACATTCGCACACGACACACACTCTATCACACGTCGTCGGTCTACCATGCTCCTACGAGTCGGATGGCGGAGGTGCCTCGTCTGTCGAAGGCGGCGCCGGAGGCTGAGTCGGCGCTGTACCACTGGCCGTGCTGTTGCTCATCCGTGGACTCGATCCACCGCGCGGCGGCATATCACGAGCACATGAAAATGCTGAAAGATACGGCGATATGTTGGAATTGAGGGCCGTGTTCGAAAATGGTGACAGCGGTCCGGATGACGGCACCGAGAACCGCGCCAGCTCTTTGTTGGGTGCGTACATGCCCGAGCCGCCCGGCTGTGTGCCATTCGGGGTCGCCACAGCAGCAGCAGCCGCGGCCGCGGCCGCTGCGGCCGCTGCGCTGCCATCATAGTGTGTCACAGTGGCTGGCTGCGTCGCATAACTGCCAGCATGCTCACTGTGCTGCGATGGCGAGTAGTACATCGTGCCTGGGGCGGCTGACGCCGTGCCAGGGCTGCTGGTGGTACTCGTGGCAGGCGCTCCGCTGTACATGCCTGGCGCGCCACGTGACGACAGCTCGGGATGAATCGCTGGGGCGCCACTCAAGTACGGCGCAGGTGCATTGCCAGGCCGTGGCACATTGCCGTGCGCATACATCTTGGGATCGTGGGGTACGCCCATGCGCATGCCACTATAGGCACCGGCGACGGCCGCGCCAGGTGGCGCGCCGCCTCCAGGCGGTGCAGGGTGTGCATAGGGCGTCTTGTCATGCGCATAGTCACTGCTCTCGGGGTGTCCATGCGGCGCGTACGTAGGCGGTGGAGCATTTGTGTATGAAGCGTACGGCGAGTCCGACGCACCTTCAAGAGGCGGGGGTGGTTGCATCGATGGATCGACCGCAGCTGTGCCGGCCAAGGCGGGATCCACCGACGGGTCGTGAGCGCTCGTTTCGCGATCCTGAGGACGTCCAGCCCGCGTCGCACCAGCAGGGCGGCCGCGCGTGGAGCGCATCGAGGATGACATGCGCTGCAGCCGATCCGACTTGCGTCCGTCAGAGCTATTCGCTGCCACACCGCTTTCGTCGCTCAGCACGACGCGGCACTTGGTCTTGTGGCGAGCGAGCACGTCACTTCGTGAGAACGATTTGCCGCACGGACACGCAAACGGCCGGATATCCGCGTGTCGGCGCTCGTGGCGGCGAAGATATTCAAGACGCGAGTAAGATGTGTTGCATGTGGGACACAGGAATGGTGGGCCGTGTTGCGTGCCCGACGATGGTAGTGTCGAGGTGGTGGGTGGCGGAAGTGACGAGCTGGAAGTGCTGTGCAGCGGTGCGGCCGAGGCAGGCGGTGGGCCTGATGGCACCTGCATAAAGAGCGAGTTGTTGTTGGCGGCATCACTGCCGACCGAGGACGAGAATGTCGCGAGTGCCTCGGCAGCTGCGGCGTGCGGTCCGCCCGATACGTTCCCGAGAAAGTCGATCGTATTATATTGGCCCATCGACGATGACGAGGGCTCGGACTTGCCTGGGTACGACGAGGCATCGTGCTTGGGAGCTTTGGCGGGTGGCTGAGCAGCCTGGTCCTGCGTGGGCGAAGGCCGGCGGTCCTCGGCCTTGGCGCGCGACTCTTGAAAGCTGGGAGGCGGTGGCGGTCCACTAGCGTCCATGATGAAGAATCAGAGGAGCGAACCGTGCAGGCGCTGAGGGCAGAATCGTACGCAGCGCGGTGGTATCAGTGGAGGTGGAGGATCCACTCGTGGGGAGGGTAGTGATGGTCCTGGTGATGGTAGTACGACTACAACCGGGACAGATGACACACGTCGCGTCCAGCTCGGTGTGTTGGCGGGTGTGAGAAAAGCACTGACGAGATTTGATGACCAGCGCCGTTGAATGTGCTACCACGGAAAAGGATCGTCTAGGCAAGGAACGCGAAGGCCACGAAGGATACACTCGCGCCGGATCCTACTGCGTGGAGGTAAAAAGCAGATGGGGGTCGGTCGGTCTACGTCGCCCCCTTTTCCCGACGGCAGCGAGCTGAAAAACAACGCTGCCAGCCACGTCGGCCGTAACAGGCACGTGACAGTATAGTCTCCGACACGTGGAGGGCCTCCACATTCAGCCCCGCGGCTTATCGTGTGGCGCCCATGACATGGGAGGTGCAGTCACGGCGCGTGCGGCTGACCCAGTCGCGGCTGGATGCGAAGCTGACGGCCTATGCACAGTACGTTTCGGATCTTGCGCGGAAGAATGCGGCGCCCAGTGATGCTGTCTCTGTGGACATGAGCGGCACGGCGCCCTCTGCCCAGGACCGGGCGGCGATGGAGGCGGAGATCCAAGCGCTGCTTGTACAGTATTCGGACGAGCTGGATGAACTGGCTACCACTCTCAACGATCCGTTGCTTCCGCCGAACGGCACGCAAAAGCATGCGATTCAGCGGCACCGTGAGCTGCTTCTTGACTTTGAGCGCGAATTCTTTCGCTCCAAGACGCAAGTGCGTCAGGTGCTCGACCGGCATCAACTGTTGGGCCACGTGAAGCAAGACATTCATGACTACCGTACGCAGCACGCTTCCGAAGTGCAATCCTACCTCGATGAGCGCTCGCACCTGGAGCGCTCACATCTCATGATGGACGAGACGTTAGACCAGGCCTATGCGACGCAGCAAGAATTCCGCGGGCAGCGCGAGCAGCTCGGCCATACCCTGACGCGGCTGACGCGCATTGCGGCGCAGATGCCAGGCGTTCAGAGCATCATATCCCTCATCTCGCGACGGCGGCGACGCGACACGATCGTGCTCGCGGTCGTGATCGGCGTCTGCCTCGTGATTCTGCTCCTCGTGGGTGTACGACGCTAGTGTATTTCTATCCATAGCATAGTTCTTGCCACAGTCAGAGCTCCTCGTCCTCCTCCACAATCTGCGAGGGTTTGAGCATACCAGGAATCTTGGCAGCGTTCTCGCGCTCGAGCGCCAAGCGGTTTCGAGCCTCGGCCTCCTTGTCCTCGAGGAACAGATCCGAGTTGTCTGAGCCGCCTGCGACTTCGCGCGACGTGATCAAAAAGTCGCGCAGGTGCACCTTGTACTGCACGAGGTCGGACGACAGAGCGCACAGGCCACTCACGAATTGGTCAATGTATTGCGGCTGAACGTGCGGGAAGGCGACGCGCAGCAAGTTGGCCGTGTACTGGCGGATAAACAAGCGGTTGTTCATGGCAGGGTCAGGCACCTGTGCGGGGTCCCACAGCGGCACGACGACCTTGTCTGTCTCGATCAGCTCAAAAATGCGCGCAAGCAGCAGGCACTGCGTCTTGAACCCGCTCTTGTGGTCCGTATCGGTCAATACGTAGAAGATATCTTGCAAAATGTTGAGCAGGTACTGCTGGAAAAAGGCGCCGGCGATCATGGGGTCCGTGTTCGCAATGTTGTTGAGCAGCTCGAGGCAGATGTGCAGACCTGTGTCGGCAATGTCGCGCATCGTGTGCTTGATGGCCCAGATAATCGAGTCGACGGTGAGCTTGAACTTGGCTGGCGGCAGCTCGAGCAGCGCCGAGAAGCAATGCAGGTTGATGGCACGCAGCAGCTTGAAGAAGCCGACACGGTGCTCGGGGTACTCGGCAAAGTCCTGGTTGATCATGTTGAGCGTCGGCTCAAACACGGCATCGAGGATCGGCGCAATCTTGTCCGTCAGCAGCGCTCCCAGTCGCGTCGTGATCGTCGCCATCACATTGAGCACTTCAGCATCGCGTGCCGCTGGGATATTGTTGTGGTAGTCGCCCAAGATGGCATCGAGCAGCGACGGGATCAGGTTGGCGTTGACGCCCTCGAGGTCGTCCGCACGCCGGATGTACGTATCGACGAGACGCAGGATATCCTTCTTGATGGCGCGAAGACCACGCACCATGGGCGTCTTGGTGGCAATCAGGCCCTCGGCTTCCACCTTGGCACTGATAATGCCGCTCACACTGCGGTACAGCGCCAGCATATCGAGGTATATACGTGCGATCTGCGGCAGGAAGAATGGGCCAATGGAGGAGCACGCCGACACGTTTGTCTTGAGCACGTTGGACAGAACCTTGATGTTGTCCGGGTTACTCAGCACATCCACATTGCTGTGCGCCTGCTTCATGAGATTGTCCCAGGCGTTGCTCGGCAGCTCCATGAGCTTCGCCACAAGCCTCTCCTGCGTCGCACGGTGCGGCTGCGCGGCAATCATGTAGCCGACGGCCTCGTAGAACGTGTGCACCTGCTGAGGCGACAGGTCGACCGTGATCTGGAGGAGGTTGCGCAGGATCTCATCGATAAACGGCTCCTGCTCACCCGCCTGCTGCATCACAAAGTGCCGGCGACACTTTTGGGCGATCTTGGAGAATGTGTCACACGCCATGTCCTGCACACCCTCGTGCGTCTCGTGCATAAATTCAAAGTTCTTGTTGACGACAGTCTTGAGGAACTTCCAGTGCGCCTTGAGGAAGCGGGGGTACTGACCGACGATGTACATGATGTTCGATGCCACGACCGCCTTGTTGTCCTTGCCCCGCTTCATTTCACACAGGCCGAGCAGGTCCTTGATGACGGTCACGAGGAATCGCTTCTCAGTCTCCTCGTTCATCGCTCCTGAGATCGAACCAATGGCCCAGCACAGTGTGTTGAGATTCGCCCACGACCACTCGGTGCCGTCGACCTGCCTGGCAAGCTTCTCTGTCATGATATTTTCCGTGTCCAGCACGTCCAGATGCGTCAGGTACACGAGCACCTCGCGCATGGCCTTGTAGAGCACAATTGTGTCAGACTCTTTGAGAAACTCGCGTACAATCTCGCCTTCGTCGTTCTCGACGACCAGCACTTCTTCTGGCTTGACCATGCGCTCGATCATGACCAGACGCAGATTGGAGAGGATCTTGACGTAGAAGGCCTTGCGGCCCATGGCCGAGCGCTGCATGGCCTGAGCGCCACCGAGGTTCAGGCCCCATACCGAGCCCGCATCGCCCATGGGGAACTGCTGGTACTCTTCGTACAGCTCGCTCACGAGCTTAGACCAGTATTCGAGGCAGATCTTGAACACTTCACGCTCGGGGACTTGCGACACCTTGATGAGGTACAAGTGTGCATTGAGCAGCACTTCCTGGTTTTCGGCGTTCTCGAGCAGGCGCACGTGCGAGATCAAAAAGTTGCTGAGGAACAGGGCGAGGTTGAGCACCAGCTCCTGGTCTTCGTCCGTCGACGTCTCGTACACGCCAGCAATGTCCGTCGACGGCGGGATCATGCGGTTGATGGATGTCATGACCATGTTGAAGAGAATGACAAACTTGGCGTCGTACTCGGCACCGACATTCAGGTTGACGATCTCCGAGAGGCACTTGAGTGTGACGTTACGGAAATCGGGCACCTCGAGGAACCGCGTAATGAGGCTGTCGACGACGTTCGTTTCAAAAATAAAGCCCAGAGGGATCCAGTTGAGGAAGCGGAGCATGGTCTCGAGGGTCGCCTTGATCAGCGATGGCTTGTTGGCCTTTTCGAGCACTTCGGTGCACAGCTGGAACACCTCGCCGAATTCGCCACAGAACTGGTTCTTGAGGTTGCGCGCCTTGGCCTGGGTCATTTGTTCGGCGGAGAAGTCGAACACTTCTTCGGACAGGAGGCGCAAGATGGCCATGTTGTTTTCGCAGATCGCGAGGGAGCCGCGCGACGACGACACGATCTCGGGGATAAAGTTGGGCCAGTTGTGGGGCCACTCCTGCTTGAGGATCTGGATGAGCGTCGTGTCGAGCTTGCCAAGCAGGGTGCGCTCGCTGCGCAGGTTGGTCTCTTCCGAGGACATGACCACGATCAGCTCGACGATAAAGTTGCGGATGCCCTGCTGCTGATCGACGGGCAGCACCTTCCAGCGCGTCGCGATGAGCTTGTCGAGGATCTGGAGAGCGATATACTTGGTTTGTGAGTTCGTGCTCTGCTGCATAATCACAGGCACGCGCTGCCATGCATCGGGATGCTCCTGGAACTGCGCCAGCACTTGCTGCGCCATGCGCTGATCGGCACCCGCACCCGTATACATGGCCGCCACGATGTTGTCCAGCAGGACAAGATCTAAATCCTGGCTAAAGTCCAGAATGGACTGGCGTGTGAGCCGTGTGTGTGTGTACGTACCTCCATCGACGCCATGGCTCGAACCGACTCGCTGCGACAGAAAGGGCCTCGGTTCGGCGAAAAGGTACAGAGCAACGTTTGCGTCGCTGACACACTCGGACACGTCGCGCTGGCCGCTGGGCTAGAGGGCCACGCCGCCGGCGCGTGGGCCGTCACGTGTCGAAGAAGGTGTGTATCCTCATCGCCCGCACGTGCGCACAGCCGGCGTGGGTGGGGGCGGTCCTGGGCACGAGCGAGCGGCGGGCGCGGCGGAGGCCTCTTCCGCACCGCTGCGGTCTGCGCTGGCTGAGAGCGACGCGACGCGAACGACACCGCGTCGTAGGCACGAAACACACCGACCTGCGCTGCGCTCTGTCTGGATATGAAGGTGCGTGCACGGCACTAACCGAGCTAGTTTGGCAAGCAGATTTTGAGCCAGCAAATCTCTGGATGGGGCTCGTACTATCTGGACTACAAGTTCCTGAAGAAGATCATCAACTCGCTGGAAAAGGGCCGGATCGCGGATGCCGCCCTCTTCGCGACGAGTGTGCGTCCCGAGGAGACGTCCGACGGGCCACAGCCGCTGCTCCCGATCGACTCACCTGGCTCTGAGCTGCAGGTGCACAAGGCCGCGTTCTTCTTCCGCCTAGAGCGCGAGCTCGAGAAGATCAATGCGTTTTATCTGCAGAAAGAGTCGGAGCTGCGCACGCGTCTCACGACCCTGATCACCAAGAAGCGGCACCTCATCGCGCTGGCGAAACGCCCCGTCGGCCACAATGTGATCACGCGCGACACGCCGTCGCTCGTCACGCTGCTCGAGGGCTTCCGCTACTTTGAAAAGGATCTGTCTAAGCTGCAGCAGTTTATCGAGATCAACGCGACAGGCTTCCGCAAGATCCTCAAAAAGTGGGACAAGCGGTTCAAGTCGCAGACGAAGGAGCTCTATCTGGCCCGCCAGGTCGAGGTGCAGCCCTGCTTCAACCGCGAATTCATGACCGAGATGAGCGATATCGCATCGGCGAGCATCCTCCAGCTCGAGAGCCTCGCTGATGGCCACGAGCTTCCGAGCACCCAGTTCAAGAACGAGCTGGCCCTGCTTCGTGGCGCGGCGCCTCTCACAGGCCCCGTGCTCGTGTCCGACGACGACCCCGTCGACGACCTCGAGTTTGCGTCGGAGCGCCCGCTGGATTTCGACTCAGCCGACAAGCACAACAACGCGATCGTCGAGCTGGAAGGACAGCTCACGCAGGCCGTGCACGAGTCGCGCGTCGACGATGCGAAGCAGCTGATCGAACAGATTCAGCAGCAGACGAGCGGCGGCGGCGACCTCGACCCGCCCATCCATGCGGGCATGGCGCACCAAGTTTGGCGTGCCCTCGTCACGTCGACGCCGGACGCGATGGACGCCGCGATTCAGGGCCACCTGCCCAACTATGCGTTTGTCGACGACATCAACGCCCGCACGGCCCTGCACATCAGCGCCCATGCCGGCAAGCTGCCGCTGTGCCGCGCATGCGTAGAACACGGCGTCGATCCACGCGCCAGCGACGTATATGGCCGCGAGGCGCTCGCGTACGCTGCGATCGGCGGATTCGAGGATGTGTGTACGTACCTCCTGTCGCTCCCGCAGCTGCGCTCACCGGACGACTGCGTTGTGCACCAGGTCGACCTCGATGGCTTTTCGCCCCTCGTGCACGCGATCGTGCGTGGACGCACCGGCGTCGTCCGGATCCTCCTCGACCACGTCACGTCCATCGGCGCGCCGGCGCAAACCAAGTCGGAGCACAGCGACCTGTCACCTATGGCCATCGCCGCGCAGTGTGGCCTCGTCGACATTACGCGCCTGCTGCTCGAGCATGGCGCCGAGGTCGGGACGAACACCGAAGGACTCCTGCCACAGACACTCGCAGCGCGCGCCGGACACACCGAGTGCCTGCGCCTCCTCATCGATGCGCAGGTGGATGTGAACGCCGTCGAGAAAGGCACACAATGTACGCCACTGTTCTATGCAGCCGAGTTCGGGCACGCGGCCTGTGTTGAGATGCTGCTGCGGTCCGGCGCCTCGATCGAGCAAGTCGACGAGAAGGGCCGACACGCGCTGTTTTATGCGGCGTGGCATGGCTGGCGCGAGTGTACGCGCATGCTGCTCGAGGCGCACGCCAAGGCGCCCAAGACGACACAGCCAGCGCCGCCGGCGCCGGCGGCCGAGACGGCCGACATGGACCTCGAAGGCGACGGCATTCCGTCCCTGCACCTGCCTCCGCCCATCATTCCCTTCCGCACGTACGGGCACAACTACCTCGACAAGCGCTCGCTGCTGTGCCTGAGCCTCTCGAACCAGTCGATCGAGCTGCACCGCCAGTCGCTCAGCGACCGGCCTGACATATTCCCCGGCCTTACCTCGTCGTTCAAGCTCGTGCTCACGCCGCGCAACACGAGTGCAGGCGAGCAGGCTGGCATCCCACACACCATGATATTCCCGATCGCCGAGGAGCGCGAGGAAGTGTCGTTCCAGGTCGCCGACATGGAACACTTTTACCTCGAGTGCGAGATGTACCCCACCTTTGGCTCAGCCCGCATCGCCAAGACCGTGCTCTTGCCGCAGGTGCTCCAGGGCCTGCAGAACCGCACCCACATGCCACTGCCGCTCTTTGACTGGCACATGAATCTCATGGGACACATGAACATCGTCCTTGAATGCGTGCGGCCATACGGCAGCGTCCAGCTCCAGATCGGAGGGCACGTCGAGACGTACTGGAAGAGCACGCTCCCGAGCCAAAACCAGCCACTGACCATCTCGCCCTTGCCGCATCCCAACACCCACGATGGACAGGACACGGCGCTGTACGTCACGGCCTCGTCCCTCTCGGGCGACTATCTCCACGTCTCGGTCCAGTTCACCCAGGACCTCGTGCCCGTCGTGTGCGCCCTCGACCGCCTGCCCGTCGATGTATGGGCACCGACCGTGGCTCAGGTCACCGCCGCAGAATTCGACCACATCGCCCAGCGCACCGGCCATGCATGGCATGTGTCCGGCGACGATGCCGGCCTGGCCATGCCGGCGTGGAGCCAGCGACTCGCGACGGCGCTCGTATCCCTCGAGACGCTTCTCAAGACGCTACCGCAGCACGTCGGCGTGGCACTCGACATCCGACTCGACGCTGCCGCTGCTCAGCCTCTGAATGCTTGCATCGATGCTACCCTCCAAGTGGTGTATGACGTCGCACACCGCGACAAGAATCGTCGCCGCCTGTTTTTCAGCAGCACGGTGCCCAGCGCATGTGTCGCCCTCAACTGGAAGCAGCCCAATTACGCCGTATTTTTCATGAACAATGCCACGCTCCACAGCGATGCCGCCGTACCCACGTTACCAAAGGACGCAGATCCACGTCAATCGAGTATCGCCGAGGCTGTGCGCTTCGCCAAAGGCAACAACCTGCTGGGCCTCATGCTCGATACCTCGATCCTCGAATTGGTGCCCGAGCTGCTCACAGCAGTCAAGGCAGCTGGCCTCGTGCTCATCACACGGAGCCGCCCTACGATGCTCTCCAGCACATCTACTTTTGCCGAGCCCAGCCTCCTGGGACCGCCAGCCATCGCATGCCCCGACGCCATTGACGGCTTCTTCGAAGACCATGTCATCAAGTGCACCAAATAAGTTTTTTTCTGTTCAATACATAGCAACTATAATGATGGACTCGTTACACAAACATGGGGTATGTGGGTAGGACAAATTACCACGCAGCCTGACGGCGCTTCTTACCGCTGCCGTGCCGCGCTCCCTTTTTGCGCATCTTGCGGCGCCAGCGGTCCTTGCTCGAGTCATGCGGGTGTGACGTGCTGATCTTGGCCGGCGCCTCGACTTGCATGTCTGCATCCTTGTCGTTGTCATTCGCGTCATCCATCTTCTCCTCATCGTCCTTGTTTGTCTCAGAAAGCTTAGGGGCTTGCAGTCGCTGCTTCAAGCGGTCTGAGACTTGCTGTAGACGTGCAGCTGCTGTTACAGCATAGTCAGTTCCCTCTGTGTACCGCTTGGCATTTCTCGCCGCCAGCTTGGAATGCGATCGTAACGACTTGGCCATAGTAACAAAGAGGTCGAGAAACGTCAAGATTTTTTTTTGGACACGAGGGCGTTCTTGCTTAAGCCATGTGGTATATATACGTTGGTTTCGCAAGCCCGAGTAAGTCTGTCGCCTTGTGCAGCGGTCACGGCGTTAGTTAAGGGGTATAACGGCTGCCTTCCATGGGAACAGCAGCAGTGGGGGGTTCGAGTCCCTCACGCCGTATTTTTTTTTCTGACCCGGCCCAGAATAAGCTTCGAAATGATTGGACATGACGCAATGTAAGAGGGGAGGTGGAACGCTTGGTTGGGCCTGTGCGAGGGGACACTTGGGCCTGTCCCCACGCAAGTGCTTTTCCTTCCCGGCGAGCACATATACCCTGCCTTGTGATGGCATCCCATGCGGATGCCTCGTTATATGATCAACCGGCCAGCTATGTGAAGAAGCAGCAGTACACATTTGGGAAAACGATAGGCAAGGGAACGTATGGCGTCGTTCGCTCCGCTGTACGGACGCTACCTGACCACACCACACAGCCTGTGGCTGTCAAAATCATCAAAAAGGACCTGCTAAAACGGCAGGAGCATCTTATTATGCAGGAAATTGAGATGGTACGCAGCCTGAATCATCCCCATATCATCAAGCTAATCGACTGGTTCGAGTCCAAGGACAAGTTTTACCTCGTGTTTGAGGAAGCGCATGGTGGCGAACTCTTTTATCGGCTCATGCAGGGTCGATTCACAGAGCGCGCTGCGTGTCGCATCATTTACGTCGTACTCGAGGCCATCGTGTACATGCATCGAAATGGTATTGTGCATCGAGACATTAAGCCGGAAAATATCTTGTATCGCTCGGAGGCACAAGATGCCGATATTGTGTTGGTGGATTTTGGGATCGCGACACATTTGTACGAGCACACCGATACAGAGCTGCATGGCATGTGCGGAAGCGTCGGCTATGCGGCGCCTGAAGTCATGGCCCGAAAAGGTTACGGCAAGCCCGTCGACATGTGGGGCCTCGGCATCGTCACTTACTGCATGCTATGTGGGTTTGCCCCTTTTTCCTCGGTGGATCCCAAGTTGTTTCTCGAGCAAGTCGAGTCGGCGACCATCTCATTCGAGGGCAAGTATTGGGATTCGGTCAGTGCCGAGGGTATCGACTTTGTCCAGCAGTGTCTAAACCGTGACCCCGAGCAGCGCATCACCTCAGAAGATGCTTTGCATCATGCATGGTTCCGACTCATATCGGTTGAGACGCATGAGAGTGACGACGATGGGAATGACATTAGCACAGGTGTACGAGAGAACTACCGCTCGAAATGGAAGTCCGCTATGGCAACAGTACGTGCCACCAAGCGGATCCAAGCCCTCAGCCACACACATGCCGAGCCTTTGCACGAGAATCCTTGCCCCTCATCGCCACTCTGTTCGGATGAAGATGATGACCACGACAACCATTCTTTTGGCACCCCTCAACGCGCAACGTCTAGCAGCTGGCTTGAATGGCTGCGCTCCTACCTTCCCGTATATAATTATTCAGAGTAGCTCGTCTACATATGATCATGAGGATCCTCTCTCGGCGGCTCAGGCGGGATGGTGATGGCATCATCGATACGCAACAAGCTAGTAGCTGCCTCGACGGCACTCTTGAGGCTACGCAACTTGCTCATTGTCGGCTCAAACACACCCGCACGCAAATTGTCGCGCACCGTGCCATTCAGAAGGTCCAGACCAAAGAAACGCAGCGTCTTTTTTGGGTCCGTTGCACCAGCATTTTGCGCGGCTGTATGGTACGCGCGCAGCGTCGCAACGAGGTCCGTGCTGTCCTTAGCCGCATTCACAGCGAGAGTCTTGGGAATAACAAGTAGTGCTTGCGCAAACTCGGCAATGGCCAGCTGTTCGCGCGACCCGAGCGTTGTCGCAAAATTTTCAAGATAGATGTCGAGGGCCGTCTCTACGGCGCCACCACCCGGCACAACGGAGCCACTCTCCAGCGTGCGCTTCACGACGGACAAACTGTCGTGCAAGGCACGTTCCATCTCGTCGAGCATGTACTCGTTTGCACCACGCAACACAATCGAACTTGCACTGTGCACCTTGGAGCCCCGCACAAGAATGAGCTCATTGTCACCGACGCGCTCCTGCGACACCTCATCGGCATGACCAAGTGCACTTGCATCGAAGGATTCTTCGCCATCAAGGTTCGCAAGACTGCTCACAAACTGACCTCCCGTCGCCTTGGCGATGCGCCGCAAGTCTTCCTTCTTGCAGCGACGCACAGCCATCGCACCAGCCTGCACAAACTCTTTCAGACACAGATCATCGATGCCCTTGGTCGTCAGGATGACATTCGCACCCGTCGCGAGAATCTTGCGCACCCTCTCCAGCACCATTTCGCTCTCACGCGCCCGAATGCTTTCAAGCTGATCAGGGTCATCAATGGTGATGTGCACGCCCATATGCATCCGCTGCTTCACAAGGTTGACATCAATGCATGCAATTTTAGCGCCTGTGATGCGTGTTTTCATCGCCTGCGATGCCACTGTGCAATTGAGCGCATAGCCATTCACAAACATCGACTCGCGCGCGGACTTGCCATGTGCCTTGAGCACATTCACGGCCTTGACAGGGTACTTGGTCTCACCACGACCGTTCACCGTCTTGACTGACAGCATGGCATCCACCGCCATCTGTGCGAAAAAGTCATCATCTGCGCCAATGATCTTGCTCGCCATACTCGTTTTGGCAACGTTGATCAGGCACTCCTGCGCGCGCGCATCAATCTTGACAGCCAGCACATCCTGGATGTACTTGATGGCTTCACGACAGGCAAGGCGGTATCCTGTAATAATGGTCGTTGGATGAATCTTGTTTTTCACGAGTTCATTCGCGCGACGAAGCAATTCAGCGGCGAGGATCACAACCGACGTCGTGCCATCGCCCACCTCCTTGTCCTGCTGCTGCGCAAGCTCAACAAGAATACGACCAGCAGGATGATCCACTTCTAGTAGCTGCAGAATAGTTGCACCGTCGTTCGATATCAATACGTCACCAATATCGTCAACTAGCATTTTGTCCAGGCCCACAGGACCCAGCGACGACTTGACAACATTGGCTATCGACTGCACGGCCAGTACATTTTGATCACGAATATCGGAGCCAGAGAGGCGCTGTCCGCCGATAAAAAGACCCGCATTGCGCGGATCTTTTTGGAAGATTTGCGCCATACCCAACGGTCAAAGGATCGGCCTCGTTCGACGATCCAACGCGTCATTGCCTCTGCCCTCCTGCCGGCCGAGCTTAGGTAAGCTTTGTACAAGACCCACTATGACCCATGCTAACGACGCCGCTTGGACGGTGCCTGGCGGCGGCGAACAGGCGCATCGTACTCGACCTCGCCCAGCGGAATAGGCTCGAGGTCACTATCTTCTTGGTCCGACTCGGGCGCATCCTCTTCTTCTTCGTCGCCCTCATCAAAGAGTTCTTCATCGCTGCCCAGAATGTCCTGCGCGATAGCAGTGTCATTGGCTGGTGCACCAGCAGCGGCGTCTTCGTACTCAAAGTCATCTTGATCGTCTGCTTCTTCCTCTTCTTCAGGTTCATTTTCTGCGGGGTTTGGCTCCCTCTTTTCCGTCTTGGCCTGCTTCTTGCGCTCGACATTGCGTTCCTGCTCCGCACGGCGCTCCGCAGCAAGCTGTCGTTTAGCAGTGATGTCGCGCGTCTGCTTCGCAACGTCTGACGCACTCATATGCACATAGTCATGGTACAGTACCGAACTGCCGTTCAGGCCCTCCTCCACCTTGACGAGGCGCAGCTCCATACGAGGTCCAATTTCACGCAGACGGACAGCACGTTGCGCATTAGCCGCATTGCCGCGGCCCACATAGTTCTGCGAGAGTTGCACAGCATTTTGTGGATCGGCCATATCCTCGGCTTCCGACTCTGCCTCGCTTGTATCGGTATCTTCGCCACCCGCCGCCTGACTTCCACGAATGACGTACTCGGCAATGTCTGTCGCATTACCGAGGTTGACCAACGCTCGACCGTGCCGTTTATGTTCACTTCCATGTCCCGTAACACTGCCCGACGACGCAGAGGATGGGCGCGTGCTTCCCTCAATCACGCGGCGGACCGAACGGGACACGCCTACGGGGCGAACAGAAATCAGGTAATGGCGCCAGTCGATGGTCTTGGTATCAGCGTTGTAGTTCAGGAGCACGACACGTCGCACCTGTGATAAGCGCATGGAATGCACATGCAGCGGCGGAAACATGTTTTGAAAAACGGACACGAGCAACTTGAGGTGCCGTTCCTCTCCACCAAAGTTGTTCAGCACCAGCAAGGGTGGCGTCGTGAATTCTGTGCCTGGCGCTATGGGCCGCCTCGAACTGTGCATCACATCAATCGCCAGTGAGTATTTATTGACGCGGAAAGTAACAGTCGGTCCTCGTGGGCATCGCAAGACTCGCATATTGATGCCTGCATCGCTTTGGTTAAATATGAGCATGTGAGATACACCCAGCGGTCCGGCCATCGTCAGATAGTCACGCAGCTTGTTTTTCTCGCGCTCCTGAAGACGCGTTGCCGTATTTGGCTCCATAATCCGTCGCACATCGCGAACGAGCGTTGTCACACTCTTACCCACACGGCCTCCACGAATCACAAAGCTCTTGGGCGCTCGCGAATCAGTCTGAGAATTGCTGATCGGCTGGTCGTAAGTGATTCATTGTACATACGCCTTTCAGATGAGTTCTTGTCTTTCTTCTCTGTCGGTCAGCTGCGCAGCGTTCGTGTGACGCACCTTCTTGCCCACCATCGTGGCCCAGGTTCTGGAGGTAGCGGCGGAGGCCCTGAAAAAAAGTGGCCCTGGTCTGTTTATCACGTGATCATACGCGTCGTGCGTGCCGCTTGTGTTGTGCCAGAGGGGTCTGAGCGTGTTACGAGTCCCACGATGGACAGCCGGCCCGAGGTGCTGCGTAGCACACAGACGCCGCTGAAAAGGGGCACTGATCAAAAGACGCCGCTACGTACGCCACTGCGTACACCACTCAGTGCTGTGTCGGAGCAGACGTCGTCGACGCCCATCACGCCGTTTGAAGCGATTGAATCACAGAAGGAGAATGTACAGCCTCGATCGCGTGGGCGCAGCGCACACGCGCTCAGCCACACGTTGAGTATGCACCATAAGGAGAGGCAAGAAGTGCTTGCGACGCAGCGTCAAGAATGGGAAGAGCGAGTTCTCGGCCCCGAGAATCAGGACTCGGACGACCCGCTCGAGGCATGGTGTGCCTACGTCAAGTGGTGCATCGACAACTACCCTGATGGCAAAAGCTCAGACAGTGGCATTGTTCCGCTGCTTGAGCGAGCTACACGTGAATTCCGCTCGTCGGAGCAGTACCAAAACGACTCCCGGTACCTGCGGCTGTGGATATTGTACGCCCAGCATACAGATGTGCCGCGCGACGTGTTCCACTTTTTAATGGCGAATGAGATTGGCACGAAGCTCGCGAGTTTGTATGAAGAGCTTGCACATGTCTTGGAGAGCTACGAAATGTATGACGAGGCCGATGAAATGTACCGACTCGGCATGGCCCGCCGCGCCAGTCCACTCGATCGCCTTAAGCGGCGTTACCATGAATACCAGAAACGCATTCTTGAGATGCCGACATCGACAAACGATGGCGCACCCATGACTTATGCCAAGGCGCTTGCTGCGGCCATGGCACGCGCCGGCCGAAGTGTGCTCGGTGTCAAGACGGGCAGAGGCGCTGAGAGTGTGCCCACCAATGTGCTGGGCTCTCACCAGCCGCTTTCATCAGCAGCTGTCCGTCCAAATGCACGCACCATGCACGTGTACTGCGACAACGACGAAAACGGTGTCGCTCCTGCGTCGGGGGGATCGTGGGCGAGTGTCGGTACGTCCGCCGAGCGACACAAGGAAAATGCCTCGGATCGTCGCGGCCTTCAACCACTTGGCGTCCAGACGCCCCGTACACAGACACGCGCGCTCGAGGTGTTTTGCGACTCGGACGAAGATGCGAGTCCGCGACGCACGCCCCGTCCAGATGATGTGTTTCAGCGACACGCACGCAGTGAGTCGGACAAGCTGCGCCAGAATCCATTCATGCACTACGATCAGGCTGCTTTGCGCCCAGCGCCCCCAGAGCCTGCTCGGCAGCGCACGAAGAAGCACGCGCCGTCCAAACCCGTGCATGAGCGCCATGTCGTCCCGCTCGATGCCATGTACCCAGACGCCGACCTCACAGCGGCTGTGCGGGACAAAGCCCAGCCCATTCCTCCCACGCGCGAGCTGTGTATTGAGGAGCTCATGGCGCGGCGTCGTCAGATGCCTGAAGCTTCCAGGACGGATCCATGGTCTCACCTTGACGCGTGGCACGGGCGCTGGCTGCCCGATTTGACCCGTCGGCCTCCGAGTCCCACGCTCGTGACCAAGGCCGCCATGGAAGAGGTGGAGCACATGTTCAATGGCGAGGAAAGCTCGTCAGAGGAAGATGACAGTGAGACGGATGACGACGATGTGCGGTACCCCTTACCTGCGCACCGCATGCCTGTGCACGACGACGAGAACATCGGCTTGCAGCCGAAGCAGCCGCAGTGCGACCGCCGGCCTCTGGGCGCGACACCGCAGCGTGTCACGGGTGGCAGTGATGAAGTCGAAGAAGCTCGTGCGCCGTTCCAGCCGCTCACACCCATCACCGAGCGCACCGAGCGCACAGACTCGTCGCGCTGGACACTGGATGTGCCGAGTGAAGACGCCATGCCGTACGGCGGTCTGCGCGCCCCACCTACGTCGCTTGCTATCCCGAATCCGTGCTCACCCGCCGATCCAGACATTGTGAGCACGCTGCTATCGAACCTAGCACGCCCTGTGACGCAGCTGCCTGGCTACGTCGACGAAGCGCATGAGTCGCACTATCTCTCGATGCTGCGCTCGCGTCTCGACGCCCGTTCAAGGCGGTCGTCGGTAGGCAACGGATGCGATGTCCAAGTGGCTGATATGCAGCTAAGCGTCTACTCGCGTCTGGGCGAGGGCGGCTTTGGCTCGGTGTTTCTGGCGCAGGACATGAATGAAAGTGTGCCGCTTGCGGGCGAAGTCACCGCTTCGTACGCTGACGTCGATCAGGACGACATTGACGAGCTCGAGCGCCGTCAAATGCTGGCCCTCAAGATCGAGTCGCCGCCGAATCCATGGGAGTTTTACATTTTGGATCAGCTGCGACACCGCCTGCCTGATCAGCTGCAGGCATCGATCGTAGGCGCCCGTCGCTTTGTATCGTGCGCAAACGAGTCGCTCTTGCTCCTCGAGTATGCCTCCATGGGCACACTCCTTGAGCTGGTGAATCATGCAGCTGAGGCAGGCGTCAGCAGTGTGCTGGGCCAAGGCGGCGGCGTCGAAGAAGTGTTGGCCATGTTCTTTGTGAATGAGCTGTGCCGCATTGTTCAAGGCATGCACGAGGCTGGCCTGATCCACGGCGACTTGAAGATCGACAATTGCATGATCCGTGCCGATGACGTGGACGAGTGGACGTCGACGTATGCGGCGGACGGGTCCGGCGGATGGGCCGCCAAAGGCGTCACGCTCATCGACTTTGGGCGCGCGATTGACATGTGCTGCTATCCACCGGATCAGCGCTTTCTGGCTGATTGGCAGCCAGGCGCGCAGGACTGCGTCGAGATGCGCGAGATGCGGCCATGGACGTACCAGGCCGACTACTATGGTCTTGCGAGCATTGCACATTGCCTCCTGTTTGGAAAATACATGGACACAACATGCTACGTCAACGACGATGGGCTCAAGACATACAAGATTCAGCAGTCGCTGCGGCGGTACTGGCAGACGGATCTGTGGACGCGCTTCTTCCACCTGATGCTGAATTCCACACATTATCCGGCTGCCGGGCCACCACTCACAGAGTTGCGCGCCGAGATGGATGCGTGGCTGACAGCGCACAGCTTCCATGCGGGCAAGAATCTCAAGGGGCTGCTGAAAAAAGTCGAGATTTGGGCTCTACGACGCGTTTAGATGATATAGCTGAGCAGACATTTCAGCATACGCCTTCGTTTGCATCTCGCTGAGTCGCGACAGGAGACGCGCAAACGCAAACAACTCTTCCTGGCCGCTAAAGATGGACGAGCTGCCAATGTCGCTCATGTCCAGGTTGAGGTCGTCCATGAGCACACGCATCTGGCTCGACGACATCTCGTCCCATGTCGTCGTGTTGCTAAACACCTTCATGATGTCGACCTCGGACGTGCAAAACAGACGGGCCTTGCTTTCGTACGCCGCATCCACAAACGTAATGAAGCGCCGGGCCCAGTCACGCATGTCCAGATTCATATGCGGTATATCGTCAATAAAAATGGCGTGGAACTTTCTGCATAGCGCAATATAGTCGGCGGCACTGCGTGGCTCGCCACACAGCTGCACAAACGTGAAGCGGGCGACACGCGAGGTGCTCTTCGGCACTTGCAGTGAGCGGCCCCACACCGGCAGCGAGCGATGCTCCACTACAGGCTCAGATTGGGTCAGCTCCTGCCACAGTTGCTCATACTCTGCGGCGCCTTGCGAATCCGACAGGGTAAAGTATGTTTGGTAGCGCGTCTGGGGCACCTTGCGGTAGTCTGTGCCCGAGTTGAGTGACACGACGTCGTACTGTGACTCGATCAGCTCAATGCATGGGATAAAGCTCGAGCGCTGGATACCATTTTTGTAGAGCTCTGTGGGATGACGATTCGAGGTGGTGACAATCACGACGCCATAGCGCAATAGGCCTTCGAGAAGACGACGCAAAATCATGGCGTCAGCAATATCCACGACCTGAAACTCATCAAAACACAACACCTCGGCTTTTTGTGCAATATCGCGAATCACCGGTTCAATAGGATCGACGTCGTCATGTCCCTTGTCCTGGTAGCGTGCCTTGAAGGCATGGGAGCTTTTTTGCACATCAATCATGAACTGATGAAAATGGACTCGGCGCTTGCGCGTGATATTTGAGGGCAATGTGTGGTAGAACAAGTCCATCAGCATGCTCTTACCAGTGCCGACGTCACCATATAAGTACAGGCTCTGAGGCGCGCCGGCAGGGCGCAATAAAGGGCGCGACTCTTCACCGTGTGTGCTCTGCCAAAACCAATTCGTCAGCGACCCCCATAACCCCCACGACGTCGAAGTGGTCGCGTCCAGGCATGCTTCAACATCCGGCACAGGTGGCTGCTTGTATGTGCGTAAATCATAGTGCAAATGATCGAGTATCGACACAATCTGGCGCTGAAAGTCATCGCGCTGGATCGTGCCTTCTCGCACCTTGCGCCCGTACCTTTCCGAAGGCGCTACATCGACGCTCGTAGAGAATTGCGAAAGACGACACGGCACACACCGCGTCGCATTTCGCGCGACGATCCGCGAAGAGAGGGACCACATGGGTGAGCTTAAAAAAAGGTCATAATTCCACCCCCCCCACTGGGCGACTCGAAACGCATCTCTCATGCCGGTCATGTTGGTCCTACCAGAAGCCACAGTCGCTCGGCTACTGTCGTTAGCTGATGCGCCATCTCTCCTGCAAAAGGACATCCGCGACTGCATGCAATGCATGCCGCTGAATCACGACACGCCTGCTGACCCTAGCATCGCCCGCCAACATACGACAGTGCCTCATGATTTGCTGGTACGTGTGGCGCGATGGGCGCGCTCGCACGACCGCCCGGACCTGTGTCTCGATATGCTACTGCGCGGCGTGCGCATCTATACACCTCCGCCACCGAAGTACGAACGTCCTCGTGAGCTGGACGAATCCTTGGAAGCCATTCGTTTGGAGCAAGAACGACGCACGTATGACGCTATGGTCCACCACACGGCACCTACCGACAGGGGAGCGACGCACGAAGAACGCCTGGCATGGCGCGAAACACGCTTGCATATCAGCGCGATGTTGAATGTCCTTCTTAGTATGGCTGCGATAGCTGCGGCGGTTTGGTGGGGCGCAGGCAGTGCGAGTCCGCTATGGAAAGTCAGTGTGGCCTTCACACTTTCGATTCTCGTCGGCACGGCCGAGGTCGTGCTGTACACGCAGTATGGACGAAGTGTGAAACACTCTCGCACCAAACGTATCGTGCGGCAACAACGCCGCCGCCAGCGGCGTACACAGCTGCCACCTTCTTAGAGTGACGGGGGCTTGCCAGCTTTGTCTGCCCCAGCCGCACGACGTGCCGCGAGAATCATATCGACGACAGCGTCGACTCCCTGGTCCTGTCGGACGCTCGTGAATATCGTGGGACCCCCATCCCGCATTTTGTCGGCATCGCGACGCATCACGTCCAGCGAGGCGCCCACATGCTCGGCCAGGTCGATCTTGTTAATCACGAGCAGATCCGACTGGGAGATACCCGGACCACCCTTGCGTGGAATCTTGTCACCGCCTGACACATCAATCACATACACGTGAAAGTCGGACAGTTCCACGCTGAAAGCCGCCGCCAGGTTGTCGCCGCCACTTTCGACAAACAAGAGCTGTGTCTCATACTCTGCTTGGAGCTGCTCTAGCACCTCCAGGTTCGCGGAGATATCTTCGCGGATCGCCGCATGAGGGCATCCACCCGTTTCCACGGCGCGAATCCGGTTGGAGTCCTGCAAAGCTGCGTTCCTCACCAAGAACTCTTGGTCCTCGCGCGTGAAGATATCATTCGTCACTACGCCCACATTGTATGTATCACGTAGGCGTCTGCATAGAGCTAGCAGCAGTGCTGTCTTTCCGGAGCCCACCGGGCCGCCGATACCCACCGTAAAGGCACGCTCGGTCCAGTTGCGCGAGGCGTAGTTGGGCAAGTCACGCTCACCGAACTTGCCTGGGTGATCCATCACTTCATGTGTATGACCGTGTTCATGCGAGTGCCCGTGAGAATGCAGTGCATCGGAGTGTGCGCTTGGCGTGCCTTTCATGTCGCATACGACTGTCATGGTGGACTGACGCTTCTTGGCCCCGTGGGGGGCGAACGATCTCAGCGAATGCTGACTAAACATACGTGCCTCGCACACTACTACAGAGGGTCCCACTGTGGGCCAAGGATATCATAGCGCTTGCCGCGCACGGCCCAAAGACCCCAGTTGGCCTTCACAGCCACGCGCGGATCAAAGTCGGCGATCGCCCACTGCTGGCTGGCAAAGACATTCTCGCCCGGCGTCAAGAGCCAATCGAATTCTCCACTGACACCCTCGACCGATTCAAACGCCAATACGTCGCGTTCGACGTCTGCAGGCGAAAATCCTGATACAAACAGGGCACAGCGAGTCGATAGCAGCTGACCGATGGCTTGGGCCCATTCACGCTGTGCCTGCACCACAGGAGCTGTTTGCAGCGCTGTGAAGCTGTTCTTCGAGGGGCGCATGGCCACGACAGCTGGCGCTGGCTCATCCGATGGCACATCGCCACCGGCTGGGTTCTTGGCCACCTCCGTCGGACGGAATGCGACTTGGGGCGCCTCTTCCGAAGGCGCGTTCTTGGCATAGTATGTGTCGCGCGCTTCTTGCATTTTGCGCTCGTCTTCGCGTTCTTCTGCGCGCAACCGAGCCTGTTCTTCCACGGCAATCACACTTGGGAATCCGAATCCAGGTGCAAAGGCGAAGAATACGTCTGTGTATGGATCGAATGGTTCAAAGAGAGCATGGACTTTCTCATAGGTTGTCTGGATGACCGTGAGCGTGAGGCCTTCTGAGACGGCGATGCTGCGCGACGGGAAAGGGAAGGAGGCAGCGCGTTCCTTGTACGCAGGATGATTCCATGCATTTGGGACGTGTTTCGGTGGGATGGCGGCTTCAGGCCCGATCAGTATGACATGGATCGGGACGTTGGGGAACACATACGAGATCTGGTTCCACACGTCGGGTGGGAGAGTCGCCTCTGCACGTGCTCCAACAACAAACACACGGACCGGGTCGAGCTGTGGCTTTGAGCCCAGTTCGGGGTGAAGTGTCTGGCGCAGCGGCGTGAGGGAGCGGAGTCCCTCATGTGTCAAGCGCGAGTTGCGGCGCGTGTACGGACTGAACTCATGCAGGGCGCCTACAATGGTCAGCGGGAACGTAAGAAGCTTGGAGACGTGGCGCTTACTTCGCTCCGACTCGATGGAGGGAAAGTCGCGCGTGTAGAAGAACTGGTCCCAGCCAGACAAGTTGATGGCCGCCTCGGCCGTCTGATCACGCGGCAGCTGAAATTCGGTCATCGGACGACCGCTGCGCAAGTCATGCTCATCTTCATTTGCCTCACGCAGACGCGCGACGTAACGGCCATGCTCCGTATCTTCCTTCCACTCCTTCTCCGAGAAGTGCGTGGGCCAACCACAATTTGGGCACTCGAAGTTGACGAGTCTGCGCACGCCGTACTTGGACATGCTGACAGGGCAGGGTGCCAATGATCTAATGCGTTCGCCACGCGCGCGCATGGATGGGATGGGCGACTCGGACAGTTTGTGGAACAGGTTGTCGGGCCCCAGCACGGGTGGCGGCGCGACGGGCGCATCGGCTTTGGGCTTGCGTTTGAATAGGCCAAATATAGTGCGTGCCTGTCCATACATACGCAGCGCATACATGCTAGCATGGTGCGGCACGCGATGGTGCCTCGGCACCATCGGCACGCCACTGAGACTCCGCCGCATCATAGTGGGCGAGAAATGGCGTTCGGTGCCGTGGCGGCGGGCGAGGCCTGCAGCCAGCGCGCGGCCGCAATCTTACATAAGCATCATCGCCTCGTGGGGGGCGCACCGAGGGAGGCGTGCGCCTTTTCTTCATGGAGGCAGCGGCCGCCGTGCGCAAGGCGCGGATCGAGGCGCTTCGCTCGTTGAAGCGGGCAGAGGAGGCGGGCGATGAGGCAGCTGTATCTGCCAACGTGTTTGGCCAGCGAGTGAAGCAGCATTTCCGCTCTAGTGTGCCGCCTGCGGCCCTTTTGCCTCAGCGGGACGAGGCGGCCGCATCCACGGTGGAAAACGATGTGCGTGATATGCAAGAGAGTGTCATTGCGGAAGACACGCGAAAGCAGGCAGAGGAGCTGGATCTTGCGAATATTGCGCCGCGCCGTCCGAACTGGGACCTGCGTCGGGACCTGGACGCCCGCTTGGCGCTCCTGGAGCCACGCACGAAGGAAGCGATGCATACGCTCATCGTGCGCCGCCTTGGCGCGAGTCGCGACCGGCATGGGGACGTGGCGAATGTCCTTGCGAATGAGTGATTACCTACGGTATGGGATGTGGTTTTGCTTCTCCTGGATCAGGTCGTACAGCGTGCCGCGCATGTTGCCGTAGGCATCCTTGACGAGCCACTGGGCATGCAGTGCGGCCTCGCGCTCTGTCATGTTGGGCTTGAAGCGCTCGAGCAGGCGATCGAGTGTGGCCCTGCCCTTGAATGAGGGCAGGTCCGTGCCGAGCATCAAGCCGCAGGTGGCGACGATTTCGTGGGCAAAGGGGCGGCAGGCGAGGTAGGCCTTGACGACGAGCTGTTCGAACATGGCGAAGCCTGGCGATTCGTGTCCGCCCATGACGTCGACCATCTCGTGTGACAGTTTGAACGAGTATGGTTCGAAGCGCATGCCGCCGGGTCCGATGTCGAACAAGAAGCCGAAGTCGATGTGCACGACGTGTCCTTCGCCGTCAAACATAATGTTGCCGTTGTGGCGATCGCGGATTTGGAGAATGTGGCAGACGACGGAGTAGGCCGCCATGGACTGGATAAAGTTGAGGCGGGCCTTTTGGAACGCGACGCTGTGCTCGTCACCGTAGCGGTTCTTGTAAAAGTCGCTCAGGTCGTTGATCTTGGCGCGGCCCATTTCGTCGCGCGATGTGGCGTTGGGCACGACATCAATGACGCCGCAGCCGGGCGCGGTGGCGGTGACGCGATACGGATCGAGGTACACGTCGAGTCCGATGGCCATAAAGATGTTTTTGAACTGCGCGATGACCTGCAGGGCGAGCATGTCCTGACGGCAGTCGTCTCCGACCTTGAAGATGGCGCTCTGCCACACATCGACGTGCGGCGGGTCGTGGGGGTTCTCGCGCTCCGCGACGGCGCGACGCACTTTGAACGTAGCCATGAACGGGGTCTTGGCGGCCGACTGGAGCGGGCGACCGGACGTGCGGTCGATGTCGACGACGGTGCCGTCGGGGTTGGATGGCAGGTACACACCTTCATCCACGGTGATCTGGGCCATTTCCTCGTCAATCTTGGCCTTCTTTTCCGGCTTGGAGCACTTGACGTATGGACGCAGCGCGCCCGAGATGCCGGTGACCTTTTTGAAGAAGGCGAACTCGCGCTCGTAGTAGGCCTGTGCCTCGCCCGTGAGCTGGCCGACAATGCGCTGGATCATGGTGTCGAGCGTGGGTTTGAGGGGGTCCTCGACTTCTGCCAGGTCGTCCTTGTACTTGTTCGCCTCCATGTTCCAGATGATCTGGTGGCAGAAGAGCTGGGAGATGAGCGACGTATGGAGGATGAACTGAGCGATGTAGCCATGTGCGTCCTGGCGCAGGGTCTGGACGAGCTGGGGCACGTAGAAAAAGACCAGGTCGACGGGGTGCTCCGTGAGCGTGCGCATCGCGTATTGCAGGACCATGGGGTGGCTGCCGCCGCCGTCGGGCGTGAGCAGCTCGATCGCGTCGACGGGCGGGACGGGCGCCCACGAGAGCAGCCAGCGGAGCGCGCGGGGTGTGGGCTGCTGCGTGAGGAACAGCGGCAGCGCAGCGCTGCAATGCGTCACGCGGTGGGGCTCGGCGCGGACGAGCTGGGCGAGCTCGGCGCGCAGCTCGGGCTGGGGGAAGCGCTCGATCATGTGCACGGCGACGCGTGGGTCGAGGCGCCAGGCCGTGTGCACGTCGGCGCGATGCACCTGCACGCTGGGCGGTGCGCCCTTGGCATGCTGCGTCGGATGCAGCCACACGAGCAGGCGCGCCTCTTCGCTGGCGTAGAGCGCCTGCAGCAGATGGAGGCACTGCTGGACGTGCTCGACGGCGCGCGCGAGGGGGCAGTGCGGGACGAGGAGCTGGGTGCTGTGCAGCATCGTGTGCTGCGTGGTGTGGGCGGTCGACGACGACACAAACGTGTCGGCTCGCAGCGTCGCGTGGCGCAGCAGGGCGAGGACGGAGCGCACGTGCAAGAGTTCCTCGGCGCCGCGGCGCAGGTCGCCGCCATACGACCACACGGGCGGCTGCGCGAACCAGGCGAGGGCGAGGCGGCCGACGGCATCGCGCAGACGGGCCTCGATGAACACGTCGAGACGCGCGGCCTCGAGCACGCGCAGACCGAACTGCACGAGCGCCGCGTGGGCGTGCCGCGCGAGCGGATGCAGGCACAGTGCGGGCGCGGCATCGGCCATGTGCAGGACGAGGCGGCAGAGCACGGCGACGAGCGCGGCATCGCTGCTGCGCGCGCGCTCGAGGCAGTCGCTGAGCAGCTGGAGCACGAGGAGGTGGCCGCCCAAGAGGTCGTCGGCGAGCCTGGTCTCGCGGGCGATGCGCGCGGGGTCCGTGGCGGACATGTCCGTCTTGCGGGACAGCGGGGCCTGTGCCGGCAGCTGCGTCGTGTACAGGCCGCGGCGCTGGCGCACGGCGGCCGCCCAGTGCTCGGAGACGGCGCACACGAGCGCGCCCATGGCCGCCGGCTGCTCGGCGAGCAGCCACGACCAGGCGCGCGTCGCGGCGAGCAGCGCTGCCTTCGTACACACCTGCATCGGCACCCGGACGAGCGCCGACAGCACGTCGGGGTCGGGCGTGGCCTGCTGCACGAGCAGGGCGGCGCAGCGGTACACGAAGCCGTCGAGCGCGTCGTGGGCGTGCAGCGCGGCGTCCGCCTGTGCGTGGATCTGCGCGCGGAGCGTGGCCTCGGGCGTCGCGGCCGACCAGCCGAGCGACGCGCTCTGCACGAGCAGCGCGTGCGTGACGTGGCCCGCGTCGTCGCGGCGCACGTCGCTGAAGCCGACGCGCTGCGGGCGGCCGCGCGCGACGTCCAGCGCGAGGGACGCGCCGAGGCCGTCGGCGGCCGTGTCGGCCTGCAGGTAGCGCAGGAGCGCGCCGTGCAGCGCGCCGGGCATGTCGGCCTGGACGCGCGCGAGGATATCGCGCACGCGGCGCGACACGCTCTCGAGCAGGGCGCGGCGGTCCGCGTACACGTCCGAGAGGTCGATCGACACGCCGGCCAGCGCGGAGGCGAAGGTGTACTGCGGCATGAACGCCGACGTCAGCTCGCCGTCGCAGCCGTGGCTGACGAGCGACACGAGCTCGAGCATCGTCGCGACGACCTCGGCGCGCGCAAACAGCCAGGGACACGCCGGCACGAGGCGCTCGAGGTACGAGTGCGCCTCGTCACGCACCGCCGCGCGCGTGTGGCACAGCGCCACGAGCATGTTGCGCGCTTCGCTCGCGAGGCACGCGTCGGCCGTGTGCGTGCGGCAGCGCTCCGACACATGCACGAGGAACGCGGCGAACGTGCGCTCGATGACAGCGCGCAGCGGCGCGTGCACGGACGACGTCGCGAGGCCCGGGTGCACGAGGTAGCACAGCGCCATCGACGGACGGCCGCACGCCGCGCGGCGCCACTCGACATGCAGCACGGCATACACGAACGCGAGGCGCGCGTGCGACAGCGCGCGCGTCTCGAGCGCGCGGTGGCCGAGGACGGGCGACAGCGCGTGGCGCAGCGCGTCCGCCGACGTCGCGAGCGCGTCGTGGCGCAGCACATTGTACGTGTCGATGTCGTCGTCCAGGTAGTTGCGCGCCGTCGCGGGCAGCAGCGTCGGCGTCTTGAGCGCGATCGTGTTCAGCGGATCGCCGTGCGGCATCGGCGCCGTCAGCGACGCGGCGCCGCCGACCAGCACGATGACGATCCACGCGTTGCGGAACAGGTACACGAGCTCGGCGGGCGGCTGCCAGTGGACGTGCATGTCCGCGTGCGCCAGCAGCGCCGCGACGACGGGCACCAAGCCCTGCACCGCCGCACGGCCGGCCGCGCGCCGCGTGCCCGCCTCGATCACGAGCGCCAGCACATCCGGCAGCATCAGCTCCTTCCGCAGGCACGGCGCCGCTTCGCCCGCCGCCGCGTCCGCGGCGCGGCCCTGCGCCTCGGCCGCCGGCGTCAGCTCGCGCGCCAGCTGCAGCGACGCCTGCTGCAAGCGCTCCCACTGCGCCATGTCGCCGTGCTGCAGCGCACGGCGCATCGCATCGCCCAGCGCCGTGTACATGTTGACGAAGCCCGAGCGCGGCGACGCGGCCGCGAGCGGCACGAGGTGCGAGAACACCATGCCGGTCGGCAGCTGCCCCGGTGCCTGCGTGCGCTGCAGCAGCAGCGACACGACGAGCGCCGTGTACGACGGCACACGCATCTCGCGCGCGAGGCGCGTGAGGACGGCGAGCGTCGTGTGGACGACCATCGCGTGCGCCTCGCGCGAGACGTGACTCAGCATCGTGTACATCGTCGACGCCGCCGCCTCGTCCTGGCCCGAGGCACGGATGCACGCCGCCATGCTCTCCGCCGCCAGGTCCGCGTGCGCGTCGAGCGTCGCGACCGACGTCGGCGCCTGGACCCACCGCCGGACGTGGTGCAGCAGCTTGAGCGAGAGCGTCGGACGCACATGCGCCAGGACCGCGGCGCCCTCCAGCGCCGTGCACTGCAGCGCCACATCGTGCCACGGCGCACGCTCGCTCAGCACGTCACACAGCGCGTCCAACGCGTACGTCACGTCGTCCGCGCGCGTCGCCGCCCCCACGACCAGCAGCTCGAGCGCCGCACACCGCTGCTCACTCGCATACAGCTCGACGTGCTCACCGCGCGCGTCCGACAGCGCCTCGTACGCGGCGTGCACGACCGACGGCATCGGCATGCGCACAGGCAGCGTGCCGCGCACCAGGCACGCCCACGCCGACACGCGCTCACGCGTCGCGCGACGCGGCACCGCCGCCTGCGCGGCGATCGACGCCAGCACACGCACACTGCACCATGCCACGAGCTGGCCACTGAGCGGCACGCCCAGGCGCACATACTGCTCCAGCAGCACGTCGCCCGCGTCGAGCGCGTGCTTGCTCGGCGTCGCAGGCACGGTCGGCATGCAGCCACGCCGCTCGGCCCACTCCCGGCTCTCCTGCAGAGCCGCCGACTGCGGCGGCAGCGTCAGCAGCAGCGCATCCAGACGGTGCACGGTCTGCGCCTCCAGCGCGAGCGCACCGAGCTCCGCCGCCACAGGCGCGATCGACGCCTCGTCCCACGCGCACGCGACCGCCTGCACCGCCCGCGCCACCCCGTGCAGCTGCGGCACGCACCGGCACGCCCAGCGCCGCTGGTCCTCCCACGCACCCGACGCACGCAGCTGCGTGCACAGGCCGCGGACGAGCTCGAGCAGCGCCGCCTGCGTCTGCGCACGCATCGGGGCCATGCACGCTCCGATCTTCAGCAGGCCCTCGACGACCGCGTACGCCAGCTCGTCGGCCATCGGCCACTGCCCACGCACCTGCAGACTCTCGTCAAAGTCCGCGCGCGGCATGTGCTCGGCCGTCGCACACAGCGTGCGCGACACATGCTCCATGTACACGTGCGACGCACGCGTCTCATCGCGCGCCGCCGCCGGGCTCATCGCATCGGCCAACGCACTCGCGAAGCGCGCCTGCGCCAGCACAGCCCGCACATCCGACACACTAAAGTAGCCGAGAGCTAGCGTGCTCGAGGACGCATCACTGCTCTGGAACGCCGCAAAATCACCCGCGTCCAGCGTACCGTCCGCCGCCTCCTGCGCTAGACACGCAGCGAGGTCGCTCAGAATCAACGCATGCGTCGGCTGATCCAACACGTCCATCGACCCTCGTCGAAGGGAGCCAACCGCGCGCGGAACGCCGTCCCCCGCCCCCGATCCTACGGCGCACGTGATCTATGACGAAGCGGCCCTCACCCGCTCGAGCACCTCGCGCAGGCCCCGCTCCAGCGCCGGCAGGGCGCGCGCCTCCTCGGGCGCCTGCGAGGCTGGGCCGCTCGGCACCAGCACATCCGGCAGATCCAGCGATAGGTACAACTGGCGCAGACCGAGCTTCGTGGCTGGGGTCAGCTACGCCACCCAACGTACCTAGACGCTCCGACATGCGCCGCGACACGTCGTCATGGTGCGGCGCACGATACAGCGGCGTCGCCATCGTCGTCGAGCGCGGCACATGCATCGCCACGCTCCAGTCGCGGCTCAGGGCACCCGCATAGGCACCGTCGCGCGCCTCGTCATCGATATCTGACGGCACCGCGCCACACCACACGAGCAGCGTGTCCTGCATCACGACCACTTGCACGCCCATCGCAGGGCACGCAGCGTGCGGCACCCGCACGACAAACGCACGGCTGTGCATGGAGACGGCTCGGCGGGCGTGGCGGAGGACCGACGCCCTCGGCGTGCCTGCCACGTGACGTCAGAGGCCTTCTTCGTCCGCGTGGCTCGCCGCTTTTCGCCTCTGCCGTATGTGGTCTTGGGCCGGCACACTGGGCGCACGCGTGCCGCGCGCGGCAGCCGTCCCCTCTCACACGCATACCCTCCGCCTAGCACACACATGGCAAGCACAGCGCCGCCTACCCCGCCTACAGCCACCGGCACCTGAACGTCTCAAGCCTCTCTCACCGACCTACTACACGGCCAAGCCGTCGTACATGGACACCCTGCACATGATCGACCAGCTGACGCGCGAAGTCAAGCGCGAGCTCGAAAAGGCATGCATCCTCGCACCCAATGCACCGCCGCCCGCCTCGTCCGGCAAGCCCATCACCTGGATGTCCCGCGACCGCCTCGGCAGCCGACTCGGTCTGACGCTGCGGGCGTCGCAGCACCGCAGCGTCACCTCGCGCCTCTCGCTTCTGCACAGATACAAAAAGGTCGCTGCCGACGCCTTCCTCGGCACCTCGCCTTTGGCCGCGGGCGCATCCACGCACCAGCGCGACCTCGTGCACCAGATCATCGAAGTCCTCGACTCGTACGCCGATGTGCGCTCCACAGACGCAGACGCCGCCGCCTCGACATTCGTGCACACAGGCACGCCGTCTCGCGGCCTCATCGACGAGCGTGGCGTGGCGTATGCGCGCGGCCGCCGAAAGGTCAGTCACGCCCGCGTGTGGCTCGTACGCGCTCAGCCTGCGAGCCTAGGCGAGATGCTCGTCAACAACGCCCCCCTGCACCAGTACTTCTCACGCACAGCCCACCGCGAGATCGTGACGTGGCCACTCCGACTGGCCGGCGTGCTCGGTATGTACAACATCTTCGCCATTGTTCGCGGCGGCGGCGCCTCTGGCCAGGCCGGCGCCCTCGCCCACGGCGTAGCCAACGCCCTTGTGGCGGCCCTCGGCACCGCAGAGGGCGAAAATGCTACCAACATTCAGTTGCATGTACAGCATCTATTGGCTCAAGGTACGTTCGCACCCACACTCACCACAGACGGCGTCCTGATCCGCGATCCACGCATGGTCGAGCGCAAGAAGCCGGGCCTGGCCAAGGCCCGCAAGGCGTACACATGGGTCAAGCGCTAGAATCCATAGCTACAACATCCGTCGCTTCTTCGGGCGCACGCCACCAATCTTGATAGGGGTCTTGTCGGTCATGGCCAGCACCATCTGCCGCACATTTTCGCCCTCCGAGGCCTGCAGAGCCCGGAACACGGCCTCCCGACCCTGGCCAAAGCCATTCCACAGCACCTCGATATGCTTCACACCCCACTGCGCTCGATGCGCGACAATGTGCTGAAACACACGCACAGCCGCGCGGTACCCGGCCTCGTAGCCCGAGCGCTGCGCCTTCTTGAAGCCCACGGTGCCGCCACTCTCCCCCACCAACGGCTCACCCGTCGGCATCGTAAATGTGACAATGGTATTATTGCGCGACGACTTGATGTGCAAGCGGTGCGGCCGAGACGCGCTAGGCAGGCCCAGCATGTCCGACACTGGCTTCGGCGCCGGCGTCGGCGCCGACATCTCGGGCACCGGCGTGAATTCCACCGCCGAGTCTAGCGACACTTTTGGCTCGCTCGGCGCCGGCGGCGCATCTGCTCCCAGCGCGCTTCGCGAGTACGCCCGCCACGGCATCGACCGCACAGCCGATCCGCGCACGGCGCCTCGCAGCCCCCACATCCCTCGCTGCAGCATAGTCGGAACCAAGAGGCAGAAGAAGGAAAAAGCGTCGCCCACACGTGTTCCTAACATGATACATGACCTAGTAGGCCCCTACCGTCAGGCCCCTCGCCTTCCCCCCTCCAGACGGGCGCGCCACACTATCTATCCTCGCCATCGTCGTCGTCGTCCCAATCCACTCGCTCTAGCCGTGCCAGCAGCTCGCGATTCTTCGCAGGTATCTCATACAGGGAGCGGCTTGCACCGTCAGCCGGCGCATCCGACGCAAGCCACCGCGCATCCACATCATCCCCAGCGGCAGGGAGCGGCTGTGCTCGTCGGTGCGGATTCGCTAGCTCGTCAGCAAACAGATTTCGCCGGCGTGTCGAGTACATAGGCGGCGCCTCGTCTTCAGATAGCGCATGGCGGTCGGCCGCGTACGTCGGCATACCCGTCCGCTGCTTCTTCGTCGGGAACAATGTGCACGGCCGAGGCGGTGAAGGCACATTCTCGTACAAAGGGGCCGGGTGCCTCGACTCTGCGTCTCTGTACATGACACGCTGTCCACGAAACACAAAGACCGTCGTGTCTGGCTGCCGCGCCGGCCGTGCCATGGCCCGCAGTAGAGCATTCGAGGCATTCACACCAGTGAAGCCTACATCTGCCGGCCCACCTTCCACGAATGGATTATGTGGCGTATCCCGCACTGGTCGCGACTCGTACGCCGACAGAAACGGCGGTGGTGTCGTGTCGCGCACCTTCGCCGCCCGCCGCCCCGAGCACGACGGCGAAAACAAATCCATATCGTCGAACAGAGAAGACGGATCCTCCGATACATCACTGCACTGCCGTATATGCCGAGTTCGCCGCTCTTGGTGTCTCTCTGCGGCCGCATGGAGCCCCAGCTTCTCTGTCATACGTCTGCCACGTGTACTGGGCGGGGTGAGTACATGAGATGGTCGTCGACATGCGCGCTTCTTCGCACTGTGCGTAGGCTCATCCAAAGAGTCGGTGCGCGAAGCCGCTTCGCTACACAAATGAACACGCCGTGACGTATGCTTCTGTGGTACGGTTACATCATCAGCTCCACCTGAGGAAGGTGGCGTAGGGAGTTTGTCCCAACTTCGACCCACGACACCTTGGCTGGCAAGCGCAGAGGGCATCGTACACTGTATGGCCGCCGCAAAGAGCGAGGCAGTCCAACGTGGTCGATGAAGGGGACGCGGCTCTCAGCGTGCCTTGTACCCTCGTTTTGCTCCCGGGGCCCTGAGGGAGATGCCTGCCCCTCCACCCATCTGTGGCTCCAGACGCATGCATGCATGCATGCAGGGGGTTGCTTTATGGCCAATCAGATAAAACGTCTATGTACGCATGACAGCCTGGGCTCCAGTGCCGCCGCCTAGGTACCAGGTTCCCATGGATACTTGTCCAAAAAGGCGCGGTGAAAGCGCGTAAACCGATCTACCATGGCCTGGGTCTCCTTCGCCAGCACCGTGATGCGGAAGCACGAGTACGTCGAGCCGTCCTCTAGCACTTCAGGCTCGTAGCTAAAGCCTGAACCCGGCACGACACAAATGCCTGTCTCGTTCAACAACTCAAGGCAGTACAGCTCGTCGACCTTCTTGCCCAATTGACGTGCCCGGTCAGACACACTCTTAGGGAGGTGAACACGCGGAAGCACATACAGCGCTCCCATGGCCGGTTCAGCGAATATGCCAGGGAGGCGGTTCAGGCTGTCGGCAATCAGCTGAGAACGCGATTGCAGCGTGTGGTAAATCGTGTCAATCTGATGACGCCAGAGCTCATAGCTTGGCTCATCAGGCTGTGGTGGACGCACCAACAAATCGACACCAATCTGTCCTTGGGTAGGCGGACACAAGCTCATGCTCACAACTTTATTTATCTGAGCCTCGACCTCTGCGTCCATGTTGTTGAGCACGAAAAAGCCACCGCGGCGTCCACATTCGCCCACCATGCCCTTGCTCGTGCTGTGAAAGGACACCAGTTCCACGGACGAGCCAATCTCACGCTCTGTCGCATCTTGACTGTTTTGCAACTCCATCAGCACGCGACGGAACGGCACAAAGGGACGGTCTTTGTTGTAAATATTATCTTGATACACTTCATCGGCGAAAATAGCCAGACTCTCTCGGTGGGCCAATTTGATCATGTCCTCGACCTCGGCGCGTGTCATGCAGGCACCCGTAGGATTTCCAGGGTTGATGACCACGATGACACGCGGCTCAATGCCCTGGCTACGGGCTTCGTCAATCTTGGCTTTCATATCAGTCAGAGAGGGCTCCCAGTGCTGCTGGGCATCCAGACGGTAGGTCAGGGCGGTCAGATTCAACAGGGATGCCGATGCAGAGTACAATGGGTATTGCGGGATTGGAATCAACAGCCCATCACGATTCGGGCGCATGAGTATCTGCAGTAACGTAGAAATGCCCGACGAAGCACCAGCCGTCAAATAAATGTTCTCGATATTTTCAGCATATCCATCGCGCTGCTGCAAAAAGTCCGAGACGTGCTGGCGCACAAGAGGCACGCCTTTAGAAGCCGTATAAGCACCAACACTGCCAAAGGCTTTGAGGAGTTCCCGCGCACGCTCCTGCACGTCGCTGGGGAACATCGAATCCCGCACTGACGCGGGCAATTCCAAAAGCTGTGGGTACTCGGTGAGGGCTGCCACCTGGCGCCAAAATGTGATAGGTTCTTGGCCCAGCATAGGCTGCTGCTGCGGGTTTCCGATATTGGTCCACACGATCGAGTCGAACGGCAGCTTGTCTCCGAGTCGCAAGCGCTTTTCGTACTCTGCCGCCTTGAGGGGAATTTCTCCGCGCACAGCATACGCTACGTACTGCACCGAAGAATTGATCGTATCCTTGCGGAAAACGTGCCGCGGAAGCGTGGCCGTCACGAAAGACCGGCTGCCAAGCAGCTTTCGCGAGAGGAAAGAGGACATGCTCTCGGCCAACGTTTCGCGCGGTCAGGAAAAGACGTCGGCGACTCCTGGCAAGTCGTACAGTCATTCATCACGTGCTCACTATGAGCAGGATCGAGGGGCTATTCTAGGTCCATGCCTAACAGCAGGCTCTTTTGGAGAAACATGACCTGAGCCACAAAGGCCTCAAGATGAAAAATGGGCTTGTTGCCTGACACGCATCGCAATTCCTGTCGTCAGAAGAGTGTATACGTACGTAGAAGGCGGCTTTTTCGATGATACTCGCGCGAAGCGACTCATCGACTCGGCGGACAATATCGTGCGCTAGCGTCTTGAAAATGAGAGAGGCCGGGATGGCGTGCACCAGCAGCTCGTACAGGCGTCCACGCACCTCAAGGAGCCGCGCAGGGGACTGCTCACTAACGATCATGTCGGCTGTGCGCTCACAATACACTTGCCAGTCTGGCTGCGCAATGGCCACGGGCCCAGATAAGTCGGGAGACTGCACACGTAATGTCTCCAAGACAAGGATGGCTTTGCGCACATTGCCATCGGCGTTTCGTGCAATGTCGCTCGATATGTTGTCGGGCAGGTGGAACTTTTCGCGCTTGGCGACGTGCCGAAGGACGCGCATCACATCCTCATCTTTCGGTGCACCGACACGCAGCAAAAGACACCGAGAACGAATCGGTGCGATGATGCGCGACGTGCTATTCGCACATAGAATGAGGCGCATATTGCGCATATACTTTTCCATCGTTCGACGCAATGCGGCCTGAGCATCGCGCGAAAGCGAGTCCGCCTCATTAATCACGACAGTTTTGAATCTTCGTGCCGCATTTTGATCGACTTGTTGCGTCTGGGCGATTTCCTTGAGAATATCCTGGATGACGAGGCGATCATATGTGCCTGCATCACTAGGAGTGATTTCTGTGTGGTAGTTGCTGCTAATGAGGTTGACTTCAATCTTGCGCTTGCTCGGATTCAGAAACACACGCTGGTCCACCTTGAGCTTGTGGGCACCGGGACCATACAAGGCCTTCAGCAGACACGTAATACGCGTCTTTTTTCCGGCACCACTGGGCCCATAAAACAGCAAATGCGGCACATCTGCACTTGCCACCAGACTCTCGAGCTGCTCGGTGAGGTGCGGGTGATAATTCAGCTCACTCAGGTCTTTGGGCCGGTATTTGTCTACATACAACATGGCCACACGCGTCAAAAAAGGCACTCGACGTAGCCGCGCGCCGAGCGTTTCACCACGTCACGTGGAAAACACCGCTTGGTGGTCCGTGAGTGGGGTGGCAGGTGGGCGGGTCCAATATTGGAGCCAGCCCAACACTTGCTCGTGCCATTGCAACGAGTTACGTGGATCGAGGACCCAATGTCCCTCGTCAGGGAAAAACAGTAGGCGAGACGGTATGTGACGGCGCTGAAGGGCTGTAAAGGCCGAAATGCCCTGGGCAGGGCTCAGTCGATAATCACGTCCGCCGTGCACGATCAAATGGGGCGTGGACCATGCAGCCACATGGCGGTGCGGACTAAACGCCTCGTATAGATGCGGCGACGTCCACGGTAAACCGCCCAGTTCTGACTCCGGGAAGTAGAGCTCCTCCGTAGAATAGTACATACTCTCGAGATGAAAGATGCCGTCGTGTGTCACAAAAGCCTTGAACAACTTGTTTTGGTTGTGCCCCTGCAGCCAGTTCACCATGTATCCGCCAAAACTCGCGCCAGCAGCCACAACACGATCACGATCCAAGTAGGTATGCGTGTCAAGCACATGATACACCCCTCGCAAAATGTCTTCCTTGACTCGATCGCCCCAGTGTTCCAGGACGCGATCTGTCAGAGCCTGCCCAAACCCAACAGAGCCAGACGGATCCAGGGTCGTCACGACAAAGCCTGCTGCCGCGAATGCCACAGGATTCCATCGCGTCGACCACCCATTGCTCCAGTCGCCTTCTGGGCCGCCATGCATCAGCACCGCCAGAGGCAGCTTCTTGCCTGCCTTGACATCGGCTTCATACGTCGGTGGTTTGATGAGCCAGCCATGCATCGTTACGTCGTCTGCGCCTCGGTATGTGTAGCGCTCAGGCGCAGGACCCATGTCCACGTCACGATGCGCATCAGACCACTGCAAAAAGTGCGTTAGACGCGTCGTTTGGCCCCTGTCATGCAGGTACACGTCGTTCGGACTCTGCAGAGTCGATAAAACATAGATGAAGCGTCCATCCGGAAGCTGGATGGGCGACGAGGCCGAGCCGTCGACCACCAGCGCCTGTTTGTCGTAAAACGACGTGCCCTGCACCGAGATAGCATACACCTTGCGCTGCTCGTCCTCAGGAACGACCGCATACAGCGTGTGCCCGTCCGACGAGAAGGAAAGTGTGTCGGGCGACACGTCCCAATCCGGAAAGATCTCGACTTGCCGACCCTCCTCCATGAGATAAGCTTGCAATACCTTGCGATCGCTCTCGAATCCATCTTTGTACTGCTGAAGGAACAAGACCATATCTTCTCTGGGCGATATCAAAGGTGTGCCTGCCCAGCCACGGTTCTCAGCGAGGCTAATGCGTTTGGGCAGGGTGTGTCCATCAAGAGGCACCAGGTAGATGTGCTGGCGCGTGTGCCAAGCTGGTGGCACCTCTGGGTCCTTGGCTGTAAAAGCCACATAATGGCGTGACAGACTAAAGTCACTCGCATCACCCAGCGGTCCCACTGGCGATTCTAATCGCGTATCTTGAAGCAGATTCCGGATCTTGTCTCGCACAGACCATCCAGTCTTGTGCCTGTACAAATCCAGCGCAAAGAGCTGCGTGCGCTGCTGAGGGTGCTGCCACTGGTCCCAATGTCGAATAAATAGTTGATCGTATACTTTAGCACGTTGCCATGCAGCCTCTTGCTCCGGGTGCTGGGCGTAGATATCACCGTCGTCAAACACCATGGCCGAGAATGCCAACGTGGCAGTATCTTCGGCTGTCCTCACACTCTGCATATTCTGAATGCTGGCGGGTAAATTGAGTAGGTGCACACTCTCGTCTTCGTGCAGCGATCGGCAGTACAGCTGCTGGTCCTTCACGAAGACGAACGTGTGCTCATCTAGGAAGACTGCGTCATCAGTGCCATTCTGAAGCACCGATGCTTTTTTATGCTCCCATGAAACAGGTAGATCTAGAGGAATGTAATACAGAGCCTTGGAGACATCGCCTGTGGTGGTCGAGGGTGTCTCTACACCCAGCAAGGCCGCTGTGCCTGGGGCATTCACAGCCACATGTGACGCGGGACGTGGCGCTTCCAGAAGCAGCTTGGGTGTAAGCGGAAGCGCATGCGTCTGCAGTGCCATAGCGAGTACCCCCACGATGCTCCACGCCGCTCCTCGGCACAGCCACATCTTGTCCACAGCACAATCGACGGCTTCGGCTCAGTCCACGCTGTCCTGCGCTGGGTCTGGGGCCATGTGGAGACAGATTATGGCTGAGTCAGGTATGGACGTCTATTGGGTCTGAGGGCCATAGCCACGGAGGCCTTCGCCAAAGCTCCAGCTAGTCGAAACGCTGTATGGCTCAGTGATATGCACACCATTTTTGGTGATCTTGGCGATCTGGAAGCGGTTCAGACTGCGTGCATCTCGATAGAATAAAACACGCATGCATTGCTCGAGAATCGCACGTGCCTCCTCTTCCGTGAGCTGTGACTCGCGGCCCTCGACGGCCTTGCGCAGCATGGGCTGAGCGAGGTGCAGACCAAATCCTGTAGCAATGGTGCTGCTCTGATACGTTGTCCCGAGCAAGTCGACGTAGCCGAGGAAGGGCGCGTCGGCCCTGGCATCATAGCCACCCAGCACGAGGGCATTCCAGTATGGGTCCAGCTTAGACCGGCGCTCGTACATGGTATGCGAGAGGTATGCATACACCTGCTCGGGCGTCAGGCTGTGTCCGTCACCTTGGATGTCCTCCTTCTCCATCAGCTTCGTGAGTGTGTGCTGAATGTTCTGCCAGTCGCTCATGTCGCCGCTGGCACCGACCACGACATGACTTCCGAATGGTGTTAGACGCTGATTATCCATGAACCTCGCCAGCGATCCATAGGAGGCAAGTGTGTCTGTGGCCAGCATCACGCCGTCCTTGTAGGTGAGTCCCAGCACGGACGTGCCTGTCACGATGGGCTGTTGCGTGCGCTGTCGAGCATCGTCAAATGCATCAACAGGACGATCGGCATGGAATAGACTGGACTGCGACGCAATGCAGTCTACCTGCGGCGACGAACGCCACGTCTGTCCAGGATAGGCGTGCATAAGGAAAGAGAGCGCACACGTTCAGCTCCTTGGCCGCGCTGACGACGCTTTCCGTCACGTGATGTACGTTCATGCGCCTAGGTACCGAGCACTCGTGCTGCTACGAAACGTGGCGGGGCTGCCACGGTGGTCCAAGAGTGTTTGACTCGGTGTCGAGCTGCGCGGTGCATCGGGACCTACACTCAAACGCAGCGTGTCACTCGCTGCATGAGCCTTGTCTGTTTGGCCGCGCCGCAACGCTTCCAATCGATCACGCAGTGACGAGGTGTGTTCATCAATCCACTTGAGGCTGCTGAAGTGCGCATTCAAAATCGCGGAGATCTGCATGATCGGGTCTTCGTAGCCCGGCACATCGCGTGATACCTGGGAAGATCCAAGTGCTTCAGATGAAGCGTCAGTCGCGTCACGCACAGCCCGACGTCCATTCGTTGCGGGTGCCGACATTTGATTCACCTCATCGATCATTGACACGAGGTTGCGGGACATGTCGTCAAGTTGCGTATTCAAATTCTCAGCAAGAGCGTACGCCTTTTCTCGCTCGACATCAGCCACACCCATATCCATGCGTCCATGGGCACCACTTGCCTGCAGCAGCTCAGAACGCTGACTCTCGTACGTGTCCAGCAACGCATTCAGTTCTGTCTGCTGCTGCTCGACATAGTCCAAAGTCTGATCGATACCAGATTGCCGCTCTTCCGCCTGGGCAATCTGCGCCACAAGTCGGCTGATCTCATCACCGCCTTTGAGCAGGACGCGATCATAGGCAGCGACTTCGCCAGCCTGCTGGCTAAACTCTTTGATCGATGCATCCAATTCACCTTGCCACATCTTTACAATGTCCTCCATGCTCTTGCCACGTAACAAGGACGGTGCAGACACAGCGACATTGGTCGGCTTGGTATCTGTCTGTGTTCCCGAGGTGGATGCCGGCGGCTTGCTGAACAAGTTGCCCGCATCAGCGGGTTTTGCCTCTGTAGTGGGCTCATCCTTTTTTTCAGCGGGCTTGCCGAAGGAGAAGCCGCCTGGCTTGGGCGCATCCTTGGGTGCCTCAGCAGGTTTGCCAAACGAAAGGCTACTTGGCTTGGGTGCTTCTGTGTTTTCAGCGGGCTTACCAAAGGAGAAGCCACCCGTCTTGGGCGCCTCTGCATTCTCGGCAGGTTTGCCAAAGGAAAAACCACTTGGCTTAGGCGCTTCTTTAGGCGCCTCTGCATTCTCAGCGGGCTTACCAAAAGAGAAACCCCCTGCCTTGGGTGCTTCTTTGGGCGCCTCAGCAGGCTTGCCGAAAGAAAATCCGCTTGTCTTGGGGGCCTCTGCATTCTCGGCAGGTTTGCCAAAGGAAAAGCCACTTGGCTTGGGCGCCTCTGCATTCTCAGCAGGCTTACCAAAGGAAAAGCCACTTGGCTTGGGCGCTTCGGTGTTCTCAACAGACTTACCAAAGGAAAAGCCACTTGGCTTGGGCGCTTCGGTGTTCTCAGCAGGCTTACCAAAGGAAAAGCCACTTGGCTTGGACGCCTCCGCGTTCTCAGCAGGCTTACCAAAGGAAAAGCCACTCGGCTTGGACGCCTCCGCGTTCTCAGCAGGCTTGCCAAAGGAAAAGCCAC
>ERZ1030949.65-NODE-65-length-45768-cov-17.343863_pt1 | contig 45768 bp, 24 predicted proteins | sample MGYA00517297_ERZ1030949 | MGnify/ENA primary metagenome ERZ1030949 (study PRJEB33718, sample SAMN03159698) | human skin metagenome | collected 2014-05-20 | study: EMG produced TPA metagenomics assembly of the PRJNA266117 data set (Human skin bacterial metagenome...
ACCCAGTGTGGTACGGTACATCCTGCGATGGGTCCCGCTCTCGAATAAACGAGTTGGTCAAGCACTTCTTTCCATTCTTCGTCTCAATAAAACCCGCCTTCTCAGCTCCATGGTCCCGATTCGCCCAGAGGTTATTGTGAAACTTCGCTGGCGCCTCGCATGTTTTAAAGTCAAACTCTTTTCCCTTCTTACTCTTCGCGAGCTTGCCGTCCTTCATCGCATAGTGCTGAACATGCCCATTCTCCAAGTTGACTTCTTCCCAAGACGCCAAAGTTCCAGAGGCGTACTTTTGGCACTTCAATGCGTCCACTGATGCAAGTGCAGTGGCAGCCAAGACAATGGCAATAATGGATGTCTTGTTTCATTATTGGTGGCGGCGATCCGTGCAGACTTGAACACCACTTTACATGCATACCGTACTGATGACGATGGCCGGAATTCTGGCGTCACCATGGGTGCACCCACCACTTCATTGGCATGTCTCTACCGGTATCACGTATCCGTGCCAAGCGCACGATCAGAGACTCAGCCAACGACATGTCTTTGTCTGTTGTGTAATGTGTGACCGGCATGCCCGAGTCTTATAAGCTGGACACCTTATCACTCAACAAGAATGATATATAGGACTGTTCGGCCATTTCAGTCGGGCATGCTACCAGGATTCCTCGCCCGTGCAAGGTCTTGATTCTGCATCGAACCTCGTTGATCGAGTAAGATGGCCTTTCAATAGCAACTCGCTAAGATATTGTCCGAGACTCGAACAATATGCTTTTTGGTATGTGATTATATACACGTGTATATTCTGTGACTCAACAAACCTCATCGCCGGTTAACTGGTGGCAAATCCGGATGTGCTGCCTAAGCACGATACCCATCCGCCCTGGCTACGTCACTGGGCGATGAATAGTCCGTACCACTGACACTTGCCCTATCTATACATCCCTAAATGCATTCGTTACCTAGCTTGCCTGTCCTCAAGAAGGCATGCGACCGCATCTCCTGACTTGGGTGCACGAGGTCAAAGGAGGCCCTGTTCTTGTCTCCAGTAATCAAGGTCAAAGTGCTGTCCGACTTGAAACCCTCCATTGACAGTTTGGGTGAGCAACCATTCTGCGGATGACGTTCCAGGGAGAACCATTGGAGCCTCAGCCTCAGACTCTCTTTCGTCGCGCAAGGCTTCCACGACACAGCATCACTGGCACCCTTGGGGATCGTTGTGAATGCCATGCTATAGCCATGTTCCTTGGGACCCATGCCACGAAGCACACGACCACTTGTCACGCACATGGATGGATCGGACTTACGCTTTAGCATACCAAACATCTTGTTGTTCTTCGAGCAACCGTACTTGTCGGAAGGGGCCTTGCACTCCCAGAATTCAACTTCTTCACCCTCCTTGTCGGATGTATACATGAGGTTGTGCTTGAAGTCGAATGGTTGTACGTGCCCATGCTTCTTGCCACTCGTGTTAGCCACATAGCCGACTAGAGTTCCCGTCTCCTTCTTTTCACAGTGGAATGCATTTCCTTGTACTAACGTAGCGACGGTGAAGGCGAGGACTAGTGCAAATGCCTTCATCTTGACGATGAAGACGTTCGGTCCACTTGCGCCCTCGCTTTATAGTTCTCGATCTACGTGACTGGCGTGTGCTCATATCTCCGCAGCAACAGGCCTCTTTATGCCTCGTGGAGTTGATTGGTTCAAATCTACGCCCAAAGTCGATCTATGCATTCCAACACACCGTATATGCTATTATTGGTTAATTTGTGGTCATTATGGGCCGTGTAGAATCGTTGCATGCCTGCTGGTCAAAGATGTTATGGCTTCGTGGAGATCACTTCGATCTTCGTACCTATCTATCTGCGACGCTTGCGCAACAGAAAAAGCTAAATTCTCCTAGCACCAGTAAGTGCGCATAATTGGTGTATGCGCTAAGCTGCCCGATTTTTCGCGGTGTGCGAGGCGCTCATCGCTCCTACTTTCGCGATAATGTGTATGCATGTAGCAGTGGGAATATGTACGCCATTGAGTCGACAGAGGGGGCCCTTTTAATTCATTAAAGATACGCAAGACGTGAAAGATCTTCGCATGTGAATTCAAGTGGCTCCGCACAGGTTGAGTAGCACACCGCGTATCCTCATATGATTTACCTCTAGAGCGGCTTACAAACGCAGAGTCTGCAGGTTTAAACTACATAGGCTATGCTGGGGGCGCGAATTACCGGATTGAGAGAGACGTCTGTCATTTTAGTCAGCACCACGATTGATTGCGGTGTTTAATTTTTTTATTGCGGGCATTTTTTCTGGTTTGCAGCAGGATCCCTCATCTCATGCTGCGACGCCTATGGGAGAGAGTGTCCAAGGTGGATGAGGCGATAGCCCGCTCATTTGTGGGTCGGCATTTTCGTCTAGAAGGGTCTGGACATCCTTTAGAGCGGAAAGGATCCAGATTTTCCACCGAAATCCGTGCGGGTCTCGTGACATTTACCGCTATGGCCTATATTCTATCCGTGAATTCCAATATCCTATCTGCGTCTGGCGGTCCTTGTGAATGTAATGCGGAATCATGCGAGAATGATCCGGTATACCAATCATGTAAGAATGACATTCGCCGAGCCTATATCGTAGCAACAGCCGCTGCTGCGTGCATGTCGTCTGGACTCATGGGCTTTTTTGCTAATATGCCACTGGGACTCGCACCAGGGCTGGGCGCCAATGCCTATTTTGCCAATGTTGTTTCATCAGGTCTCGTGAGCTATTCACAAGCGCTTGCTGTTGTATGGCTCGAAGGATGGATCTTCGTGATCATATCTCTCCTAGGAGTACGACAATGGATCTCACGACTTCTACCCAACTCGTTGAGACAAAGCACAGGTGCAGGTATCGGGGTGTACCTCTCCCTTATTGGACTTAGCTCGAGTGGACTCAATGTCGTTGGACAAGGATCCTCCAGCATTCTCCAATTCGCCGGCTGTTTACCAGAGTACCAGGACCAGAACGGCATTTGCACATCACATGTCTTGCAGGATCCAAAGATGTGGGTGGGCATTTTCCTGGGCGGCGTCCTTATTACGTTTCTCATTCTATACCGTGTACGAGGTGCCATGATCATCGGTATTCTACTCGTGTCCGTTTCCTCTTGGCCGCGCGGCTCAGCTGTGACGCAATTTCCTTACTCAGACGAAGGCAACAGTAACTGGAACTTTTTCAAAAAAGTGGCCACATGGAGGAGTATCAACCCTATTGGACCTCAGAACATCGACTGGCAGGGATACGACACAGGGCATGCTTGGCTTGCTTTGATCATTTTTCTGTATCTAGACCTGCTGGACACGACAGGTACACTGTACGCCATGGCAACACATGCAGGTCTCGTGGACGTTCGCACAGGTGACTTTGAAGGCAGTTCTACGGCATATGTTTGTGATGCCCTCTCCATTTCTATGGGCAGCCTCCTGGGATGCTCACCGTGCACCGCATTTGTCGAGAGTGCGTCTGGCATTGCCGAGGGCGGTCGAACAGGTCTTACTGCTGTGACTGTCTCGCTCATGTTTTTCGTGAGCCTGTTCTTCGCACCGATTTTTTCGTCATTCCCGCCATGGGCCACGGGAAGTGTACTGGTCATTGTTGGTTCGATGATGATGTCCACGGTAACTGAGGTGAACTGGTCGTATATGGGTGACGCGCTCCCATCCTTCCTATCTATAATCGGCATTCCCTTTTTCTATAACATTGGGTATGGTCTTATCGCAGGCATCATCTCATATATGATTCTCAACATTGTACCATGGCTGATCCTCAAAGCGACGCGCGGCAAACTTGTGCCGGAGGGCTGGTACACGGAACGCGAGCCCTGGGGAGTCGCCACTACGGCGTCTTTCCTCGACATATCAGACAAGCGTCTCACACCCGTACAGCGGTTTATCGTCCGCAGCAGCATGTTTCCCCCATGGCTCAAGAAATTATCCATCGGTCAGAAATACTTCTGGCGCATGACACCGGCCGAAATCGAGGATCACCTAGAAGGCCGTCGTGTCACAGAACACTACGTCAAAGAGCGCGAAAGAAGACGTCGTGAAGAACGCGAATTCTTTCGCCACCATCCACCACCTCCTCGCGAGCCCGAGGAGCAACCGCCCGTCTCTGTCATGGGCGAGGCCGAGAAGTACGAGATTTGAGTACCTTTTCGTAGCATGCATATACCCACACGTGACTGGATGGAAGAACGAAGCCAGTCAGACGCCCTGCATGGCCAACATTCGCCACCAAAGCGCTGCATGCGCCAAGGGCTTTGTCGGTTCTGGACCTCTTTCCTGTATCGACGACGTTTATACCACGCGATGGCACCCAGCGTGGACAGTGAGGTTATAGGCTCGTTCCGACGCCTTGCACGCGAACCCCTGCCGTATGCACCGGACCTCGTAGTGGAAAAATGGCGCAGCACAGCGTCGGGGCTGACCGTATTGTGGGCTCAGTTTGAAAACCCATTACTGAATGCCTACATCACAGTGGCATCAGAGATTTTCACGGATAGTGGCGTGCCCCATACGCTGGAACACCTGGTGTTCCTGGGAAGCCGGCAGTATCCATACAAGGGCGTGCTCGACAGTCTTGCGAACCGCGCCTTTGCCCAGGGAACAAACGCGTGGACAGCGAACGATCATACAGCTTACACGCTCACGACAGCAGGGTCCGATGGTTTCCTGCGTATGCTGCCTGTGTACTGCGATCACGTCTTCTTCCCCACACTCACAGATGCAGGATTCGTCACGGAAGTATACCACATCAATGGCAAGCTGGAAGACGCGGGCGTCGTGTACTCTGAAATGCAGGGCCGCGAAAACTCGAGTGCTGATTTAATGGAGCTCAAGACGCAGCGCATGCTGTATCCGCGCTCATCCGCGTACCGGAGCGAAACTGGCGGTCTCATGTCGGCCCTGCGTGTTCTGACCATCGATGAGATCCGGCAGTACCATGCCAAGTATTATGCGCCACACAATGCTGCTATCGTCTTGTGCGGTCCACTTGATCGCGAAAAACTCTTTGCTACCCTGCAGGGCATCGACGATCGGTTCGTTCAGCTTGGCGTGGCGCATGGCGAGCATGGCCCCTCTGGCTGGAAGCGACCCTTTGTCGAAACAGGCAGCGCTATACCGCCAGTCATCGATGGCTCGGTTTTGGCTGGTCACGGTGTGGACGATGCAGACCCACCGGCTCATCCCCATCGCCGACGCGTGTTTGTCGAGTTCCCTGAGCGTGATGAGAGTATTGGCGAAGTACAGGTCTCGTGGATCGGCCCAACGCTGGAAGAGAATCTGGAGCTGCATGCCCTAGATGTCCTGAGTACGTATCTGACGGACTCGCCAGTAAGTCCTGTGCAGCGCGAATTTGTCGAGCGCGACGAGCCTCTGAGCACCGATGTGTACTTTGGCAACAGCGAACGTGCAGGCAAGTCGGTCCTGTCTGCCTGGTTCAGTGGCGTGCCTTCGACCCAGCTGGACGAGCTCGATGGCCATCTGGATCAGCTACTGCGCCGCGTCCATGCCGAGGGCATCGATATGACTCGCATGAAGACTGTGCTGTCTCGCGAGCGCATACGTTTACTGAGTCAATTGGAAATGCGCCCAGCTGACTGCTTTGCTGACGTGCTCATCCACGACTTTTTGTACGGAAAGAGTCATGGCCAAGGTCTTGCGACGACGCTCGATGATATGAGCCGCTTCGACGCACTGGACAAGTATACAAACGAGGCATGGCTCGACGTACTCCGTCGGTACTTTATCGAGAACCCACGCCTCGTCGTAGTAGGCCGACCATCTGCATCGCTTGTCACACGACTCAAGGACGAGACACAAGGCCGCGTCGCCCAACGTCACGAGGCATGGGGCGAGCGAGGCGCACATGAATGCGAGCAAAAACTCCAGCAAGCCCGCCAGGAGAACGACGTGCCGATTCCGCCAAATATGCTCGACTCGTTCCCCATTCCGTCGAGCGATACGATCGAATGGATCAAGGTATCAACCGCTGCCTGTGGCCCGAGTACGACGGAGCAAGAACCCTTGTATGAAGCTGCCACTCCAGATGACGAGCGCCTACAAGCCTACATTGATGGCGATGCACCGGCCCCACCATTTTCTATCCAGTTCGACCATATTCCCTCCAAGTTTGTCCTTGTATCTGTCGTGATCGGCACCGACAGTGTGCCGCCTGAGCTGCGTGCCTATCTCACCTTATACCTTTCCATGGTCTTCTCCCTGCCAATTCGGCGCCAAAATGGGGAATGGCTCGCGTACGAAGACGTGGTCAAGCAGCTCGATGAGGATGTGCTCGAGTACGATGCTGCCATCGGTATCGGCTCGAGCTTTTCGGAATCAGTGGCGATCGAGCTCAAAGCGCCTGCAGCGCACTACGCCAAGGTCGTATCTTGGGTATACGACTTGCTGTGGCGGAGCGAATTCGCTCCTGAGCGCGTTCGTGTAGCAGCAGCCAAGCTCGCCCAGTCCCTTCCGGAACAAAAGCGCGATGGACGTATGGTTGCTTGGTCGCTGTCTCGCTCTATGCTCTACTCCAACACCCACTCTTCGTGTGAGGCCAACACGATCTTGCGTCAGGCGCAGCGTGTGCCAGACATTGTCGATGCGCTGCAAGACGATCCCACGCAGGTCATCGAACACCTCAACACAATTCGCGCATCGCTCTTGCAGCCGGAGCATGTGCGTATCAGCGTGGCGGGGAACATTTTCGACATTCCCCACCCGGTAGAGCCCTGGCGCGCGTGTCTGCCACCAGGCTCTGCCGCCCAGCTTTGTCCTCTGCCATGGGGCAAGGACGTGTCCACGGAGCTTGGCCAAAAGCCGCGGTGGGAGGGCCGGATGTGTGCGCTGCCTGCGATTGAAAGCTCGTATGCCGTGTTTACGTCGCATGGTCTCTGTGGCTACAGGGACCCAGACTATGCGCCGCTTGTGATTACCCTCACGATCCTCAATGCGATGGAATCATTCCTCTGGCGCTATATCCGTGGTGCAGGTCTGGCGTACGGCGCATCGATCCGAAACGACGCCGAGTCGGAGCAGATCCACTTTATTCTGTACCGCGCGCCCAACGCTGCCAAGGCCTTTATCGAGGGCCGCAAAGTCATCGAGGCGCTTGCGTATGGCACGCCGCTGGACGATGGCTCGCGAGTGGCATTCGACGAAACGATGCTGGAATCGGCCAAGTCGAGTCTGCACTTTAGCATCGCAGATGCGGAAGGCACGGTCGGCGCCGCGGCGCTCGAGAGCTTTGTCGATGTGCGCTTGAAGCGCATGGGCCGGGGTCGGGGCAAGCGACTGCTCCAGCAGGCCAGCTCTGTGACGCTGGATGACGTGCAGCGGTGCATGCAACAGTACATTATGCCGATTTTTGACGCCAGCACATCTGTCTGCGCCGTTTCATGCTCGCTATCTACTGCACCGTCGATCCGCGACGCGCTCCAGGCACACGGCTACGTGATGAACGATGTCGACATGCCTGGAGGCGCATCGGATGCATCCAGTGACTCGGCGTCTGATAGTGACTCGGACGCTTGATTAGGACCGCCTGTGAAACGAGAGGAACAGCAGTTCGTACCCTTCAAACTCGTAAAGAATGCGGTCACTCTTGGTGTAACCGTGCAGCTCGAGGGCACGAAGAGCCGCTGCACTGCCCGCATTGTCGATAGATACAAAGAGTGTGAGTGTAAAGCTGCCGGGATGAAACGTGTTCACCACACGGTGCGCGAGCTCAGGCACATTGGTCACATGCGTCCGCGCAGCTTGAATCGAGCCCTCACAGTCGAGCGTCACATTGGTCTCAAACGAGGCGTAGCTCGAGCCCTGCTCAGGCGTCACGTGAATCGTCCAGTAGCCGGCCGAATGGTGCGCATTGGCAGGCACGAGAGCATTGGCCGAGTAGCCGCACGGCTCAAACGCAAAGGCATCGAGTTGGGTGTGGGCAAACAGGTCGGACAGACCCAGCGCCTGGGACACTTGGCGACCGAGCCTGTGTGCCGCATCCACATCCGTATCTTCCTTCGCATCAAAGTGGAACCGGGCGCATGCCTCAGGAGCAAGCTCCGTCATCAGGATTTCGAGGGTCGAGTCCGTGTCGACGGCGCGACGCGTAGGTAGAGTGTCCATGTCCATACCCACCTGTTCTTCGTTGTGGATCTCAGCTTCCGCCTCCGCATCTATTCCCTGAGCCATGTACAGCAGCCAGTGATCCCCGTTCATCTTGCCTACCGTGTAAGCCGCTCCGTGATCAAAGTACTGGTCCAGGAACTGCGTCTCGAGCATCCAGTCCCGGTGAGGTCCCTGCTGCTTTTCCGGGAACATGAAGCTCTTGCGGCTGTAGAAACAGTGGCGCACATAGCTGCCGAGGATCTTGCCATCCGTGTCGCCCGCGACGGCGGCAGCAAGCATGGTGCTGGAGACACTCGACGCCTGCAGTGAGAGTGCCTCTTCATCAAAGAGAGTCGCTTTAGCAATCCGAAGCAGACGGTCTAGGCCAAAAAGAAGCGTCGTAGTACCACATGTCTTGAGGATCAACTTATGGGGGTATACAAACATGGACGACTCACTGAGCAGGTACGCATCCACATCAGGACTCGTTTCCACACTGAGCACCTTGCATTTGACCAAGTCCAACATACTCTCCCATGTACTCTTCGGGACGCGTCGTAGTCCTATACGACCGCCCAGCCGCGTACCACGCTCCACCATCGCGCGCTGGCACTCAGGCAGTGACTCGACATTCGGCGCAAACCACAGCTCCAGCAGCTTTTCTGGGCCCTCAAACGGTCCGCCCAGCTCGCTCATTTCCACACGAGTGGCCTCTGTATCATCCCATTGCTTTTCTGCTGCCTCCGCACTTGCTCGTGCATCCGCGTCGATGCTGGCCATCGACAAGCGAGAGTCACACTCCATCGCAGCGACAAGGCGCAAGAAAACTAGCGAGCCCAGAAAAAACGGCGAGACAAACCCCCTGTCCGCCTCCCCTCCACCTGCTTCCTCATGACCTCGACAGCCTCGTTGCTGCTGGCGCACCGCCCCGAACAGCGCACTTTGCTTGTTATCGGGGAGGGCAAGCTCGTGCACACAAGAATGTGTGCAGCACGGGAAGCGGGCCTGAATGCAAAGCATGTATGGCACACACCCCTCGCAGAGGCGCCCCAAGACCACTTTTACTCCGTGTCGCACGCGTCGCTTTTTCCGCCGCCAGAGGGGAGGGACGCATGTAAAGAGGCCTGGGGTCGCATCTTGGACGAGATTGACGGCGAAGACAAGCGTCTGTTTGCGGTGTGTGTGACAGACACGCTCTCCACTGTGCCCAACGATGTGGACGCGCGCCGCTTGCGGTGTCAAGTGCTGGCGCAGGCATGTCGCGCGCGTCGTCTCCCCATCAATGTGACAGATATACCTGACTTGTGCGACTTTTCTTTTCCTGCTACGCATCGCTTTATTGCGCAGGATGCCGACCACCCTTCGTCCCTTCAGATTGCCGTGACCACGAATGGCCGAGGCTGTCGTTTGGCTGGTCGAATACGTCGGCATGTCGTCAGCTCCCTTCCAGCTTCGGTGGGATTGGCTGTAGAGCGCATCGGTGACATGCGTGAGATGGCCAAGACTCGCGCGTGTCGCAGCGTCGCTGGTGAGCATGAAGATGAACCCATCCTCACAGATACCCTTGGCTATGTCGGCACGGACGGCCACGATTCCTGTTCCGCACAGCGGCAACGTATGCGTTCTGTCGCACAGATCAGTGAGTACTGGCCTCTTGAGTGCCTTGCTACGTTGGACGCGACGCAGATGCGTGCCTTGCTCGAGGATGAAGAGGCGCGAAGCGATGCGCCCCATCCCGATGAGCGCGCAACGAAACGCTCACGACACGACATCGATGTAAAGCCACCCACCAAAAAAGGCCGCGTGTACCTACTTGGCTCTGGCCCCGGGCATCCTGCTCTGCTCACCGTGGCTGCCAAAGAGGTCCTCATGTCGCCCGACACGGATCTCATCTTGTCCGATAAGCTCGTACCCACGGCCGTTCTTGCTCTGCTTCCCCCGTCTACGCCGTTCGTGATCGCCAAAAAGTTCCCTGGCAACGCTGAGGGAGCTCAATCTGAGCTCATTACACAGGCACTAGACGCTGCGCGCGAAGGCAAAACGGTCGTGCGACTCAAGCAGGGCGATCCCTTCGTGTACGGCCGTGGCGGCGAGGAGCTTGTGGCGTGCCAAAACGCGGGCATCGAGTGCACAGTCATCCCCGGCATCTCGAGTGCCTTGGCCGGCCCTCTCATGTTCAATATTCCTGTCACGCAACGTGGTGCGGCCGAAAGTATGATCATGTGCACGGGTGTCGGTCGCGGAGGCAAACGCGTCATGCTGCCTGGATACGAGCGCTCACGAACTCTGCTGCTCTTGATGGGCGTAGCTCGATTGCCTGCTGTGATCGAGACGCTCGTATCCGAATCAGGCGAGGGTCGATACGGCGCTGCCTATCCGCCTTATACGCCCATCGCTATCATCGAACGTGCCAGTTCCAACGACCAACGCATGATTGCTTCGACCCTCGACCGCATAGCTCATGTCATGGAGATGCACGTGTCGGATGGACAGCGCCCCCCCGCCATGATGGTCGTGGGATGGGCCGTACTGAGTCTGTCCATGGAGACGCCTGGCGCACGTGTCCTGGACGATGAGGCAGAGTGCTGTGCTTCGGCGGCATCGCTCGCCGAACGGGATGCGACGCGCATTGCCCAATGGCTGGGTCCACGTGGTCATGTCATCCGCGAAGGTCTTCCCTCCGGCTACGATCGCTTCATCCAGGCTTCCGTCCCCGACAACGCCCTCCACGGCCCACGCTCCGAGACAGGCTGGGCTCCGCCCCGCTACCAAGACCCCCGTTCGTAGGTACGCGTCGTGTTCGTATCACGTGACACCACAAACAGGCCCATCCACACGCGTCGCTTGGGCGTCGGTGCGAACGATGTCGACGCCGCATGGCCAGGCGCCGCCCTCGGTGCACCGTGCATCGCGGTCGATTCCTTTCACCCCTGGTCGTGCAAATAGTCGCGGCGCGGCTATGAGTGCGAAACAATATGACCGGTATCTTCGTCGGCTATCGGCCGTCGAACACTCGACACGACGCGTCATGGGCGCTGCTCGTCATACGCCCTCCGATGCCTTGCATGAGGAAGAGGAAACTACGCCCATTGCTCGAACGCCATCCCATATCATGCTGCCACCCATGATCCAGAAACTCGATCGCGGTCCTTCACCCGTGCCCCCACCCGTGCCCGAGAATCGAGCCATGCCATCGGAATCCTACCTCGACGAAGCCTCGTTTGTTCTCAACCCATTGAGTGGACGCCTGCCTCCCTCTCGCAAAGAGCCCCAAACCCTCGAAGCATCGCAACACGTCCCAAGCTTGGCGCTGGTGGACACGACTCTCCAAGACGTGCTCCTGGTGGAAGACTTGCTGTACGTCTTGATTGGCATCGAAGGCAACTATGTCCAATTCGCCCCTGACTTCAAGCCCGACGATCTGGGTCACAGGCTGAATGGCGCTCGTTACGTGATCGATGCCGCACTGAACCCGTCTATTCGTGAACTGGTAGAACGCATCCTGCCGCTCGCAAGCTACTACACATCCATCTGTGCTTTTGTCGACTGCGAATCAGGTCTCGAATACGGTACAGTTATGCATGCTTTGTGCGCTGCTGTGCGGCAACAGCTCGACACGTACGAAGAGCTCGTGGCAGAGATGGAGGAGCGCTTACTGAGCTCGCCAGATTTCACGCTGCAGCAAATGTGGCTCACCATGCATCCGATGCTGCGTACGTTTGGGCTGATTCACTCTGTCACATCGGACATCGCCAGCATTACGCATGCTGACGTTCTGCCCCGGGACGATGAGCCGGACGAGGACGAGGAGGACGACTCCTCGGATGCAGGCTATGATAGCGACGCATCACAACTAGAACGTGATCGTCGAGCTTTGCTAGGCCTCGATGACGGACTTGAGCAGGGTATCGTAGGCGGTATCGTCAAGGGCGGAGAAGTGCTTTCCAAGCTCTGGGATCGCCTCACGCAACTGGGCGGCGACCCCGTGGCGCATACCTTGTTTTTGGCATTGTTCCGCGAAGCATCACAGCCCTATGCTCGCACACTTTTGCGTTGGATCACGTCAGGCGTGCTCCTCGATCCGTATGAGGAGTTTATGGTCGTGGAAGATGCACGTGTCACTCGCGCGAGCCTCGAATCGAATCCGACCGATGAGTACTGGGAATGCCGATACATGCTTCGTGATGAGCGCTTTTATTCACAACAAGAGCAACGGGCTCGAGACGGCGATCCTGTGGCAGACGATGTGGACGAAGCGCGAGGAGAACTGACCGGTGGCGCCAAGATCCCCGCCTTTCTGGAACCTTGGAAGCACAAAATCCTGCTGGCCGGCAAGTACCTCAATGCCATACGCGAATGTGGTATTGATGTCTCCAACGCACAATCGGAACGCGTTCAAACCCTGTTTGGGACCCAGGACGCACACGTCGAGGCGTACCTGGCCCTCGACGCCAAGTTGGAGCGCGTCGTCATGGATGACGAGGCGTTCTCAGTGTGCATTGAACGTGCCTACCAACGCGCCAATGCGGCGCTATTGCGTTTGCTCAAATGGGACAAGGACATTATCGGCCGCTTATGTGCGCTCAAACACTACTTTTTCTTTTCTCAGTCAGATTTTCTGCACACGTTTCTCGATCAATCTGAGCATGAACTTCGCAAAATTGTGGATCCACAACGCATTCGCGAAACGACACTGCTGCGACTCCAAACACAACTGGACACGGCGCTCGGCAGCTCTGACAGTGTAGGTTTTATGGATCCGTACCGGGAAGACTTGCACGTGGACTTGGCCAAAGAGCGTGCCTACGATCAGCTGCAGCGTATTGCCGATACCAAAGGCGTCGTCGAGATCGCCAAATTGCGGGCGAAGCAGCAGGCAGAACGACAACAGCAGGGCACACGAGAAGTGGCCATGTACCTGCTTCAATTCGACGTGCACGTCCAATTTCCTGTATCGCTCGTCATCTCCAAGAAAAACATCCTCCGCTGGCAGTTTATCCATCGCTGCCTCCTCCTGTTCAAACTCTTGGAGCGTGCACTGACAGACGTATGGGTAGATCAGACCATGTCATGGAGGCGGCGGCGTGACAAGCGACCCCATGCAGCGCCGATGGAGCGATGGAAAATGCGTGTACATCTCTTGCGGCAGCGCATGTTGCTGCTTGTACAGCAGCTTCTCGCCTTTTATACGATCGAGATCATCGAGCCCAACTGGCACGAGCTTGAGCGCAAGTTGCACGAAGCACAGTCTGTGGACCAATTCATGAAGCACCACTTTGACTTCTTAAACACGTGCCGAAAAGAGTGCATGCTGACGGACTATCGATACCTGGAATGCCACAGAAAGCTCATGAATACGATCACAGCCTTCACGGAAAGCAAGCCGCGCTTTGCCGAGCAGTGCGAGGCAATGCAACAGGCTGTGGATGCATGGTACGAACAAGGCGACGAGGCCGCACCGCCGCCAGCCCTGGTGGACGATGGCGATATTCTCACCAAAGTCGAAGCGAGCTGGAACAAGCACTCGCGGACATTTCGTGACGTCGTCAATCTGCTTTCCACGACCGACAATCCGGCGGCCCTGCCTCTCGCATATCGCTTACAGACCACACTTCGATAGTGCATTCGTTTTTCGACGTTTCTATGATATTACAACATACAGAGACCGACCGTAGCGACACCTGTGAGGCCGATGACAGCGTAGCCGGCCGCGTACGACGAGCGGAGCGTCGTGCACAGAGCCCAGTCCCACAAAAGATGACGGATGCCGTTCAGGGAATGGTAGCTGAAGGCGGCAGCCAGGGGCGCCTTAACCAGCAGCTTGGCCCACACGGGCATGTGCGATACAACATCCACCAGCGAGGCAGACGAAAAGAGCTCACCCAAACCCATGTATGGAGCAGCCACATAGGCTACAGCAGACGCATAGAGGGCACCACTCAGAGCGACACCCGTGAAACGGTGCGCAATCGAACTGCACCATGTAAGCTGGGGCTGGTAAATCTCGACGTGGGGCGAAATGGGGCGATCGTTACGGCGGGCATTCAGGTGCTGGAGGTCCTGCTCCTCCGTCATCGAAGTAGTAGGCACGTTCTTGGCCCAAGGAAGGCCCTGCACCTTGGCAGACGTGTGGATGGCACAAGGGGCCATACGGGCGGTACCCAGCACACATGTAGTCTGGCGCAGCGGGGCGCGGAGCAAGCGTGAAGCCATAAACAGACTCATGCCAAAGAGGACAAACAGGGGGCAGAGGTCAAGGCCGGCGATGGAGCAGAAGGCCGCTCAGGTCGACTGGCCGCCGGCAGCCAACCACGCGCGTGGGATGAAAAATCCGCGCTCGGAAGCAGCCGGATTGGCCTAAGGGTGTGTCAGCATGACATGCGCCTGCTGTGACGGTCCTCCACTTTGACCGGGGACGTGGCCTCTTGGTCGAGAAGGCCATCCACGTCATGGCGTTCCCTGCAGGATCGGCCTACGCCTTGTCCGTCAAGGACCGCACGGTCGAATTTCAAAGCATACTTACAAAATATGCCGGCAGCGCCCCAGCATCCACGACTGCGTCGCAGGCTCGGCCTACGGCGGCACATGCAGAATTCTCGCGACGAGCTCAGGCTATATCGCATGATTTGAGCCAAACCACGGCCAAGTTGGACCGGCTTTCTCAGCTAGCGCGTCGAAAGACCCTCTTTGATGATCGACCTGTGGAAATTTCCGAGCTTACTTACATTATCAAGCACGATATTGCTGGTCTGAATCGCCAGTTGGCCGAGCTGCAGCAGTATTCGATGGCTCGTGGTTCGCGACCGAGTCGCGCAGACGAGCATCGCGGTAATGTCGTCACGATGCTGCAGTCCTCGCTCGCAAATACTACCACCAATTTTCAAGATATCCTGGAAGTGCGGACACAGAACATGAAGGCGTCCAAGGACCGCTCCGAACAGTTTTTCCAGGGCGCCGTTTCGCCGGCCATGGAGCAGCAAAGATCCAAGTCGCCCCTCTATACGCTGGCACGTGGGCCTGAGCCCGTAGCCAAGCTGCATCACCGCGGAACACCCAGCCAGCAGGCTCTCCCGGATGACGAGACACATGCGACGGACAAGGGATTTCTTGCCCTGGACATGATGGAAACGGGCGGCATGCAGCAACAGCAGCTTCTGTTGAACGAATTCGAAGACCAGCAGTCTTCCTACCTGCAGCAGCGCTCCAGTGCGATCGAGTCGATCGAGTCGACGATCTCTGAGCTGGGCCAGATCTTCGGTCAACTGGCACACATGGTGGCCCAGCAGGGCGAAATGGTGCAGCGGATCGACGACGATGTGATGCATGTATCCGATAATGTCGAGGGCGCGCGTCGAGAACTGCTCAAGTACTATACCAGCATTGCGAATAACCGCTGGCTCATGCTCAAGATTTTCGGCGTCTTGATTGTCTTCTTCCTGCGTACGTATGCCACGACTCACGCTAGTGTTCATCCTGGTCTCCTGAGCTTGCCCTCCACGTAGATACCCCCTGTTCGAGGACAGCGCCGCAGGCCTTCCCATCGATGGGCAGATGTGCAAATATGATAGAGACAGGCGTCCCCCGCCCTCCAGCCACACCGGCGTCGTCTTTCACACGCACCATGGCGAATGTAGCAGGCGCGTCTCCTGCGGGTGGCATGATGCCGCACATTCCCGTCGGCGAGCCGATCCCTCCGAATGTCTCGCATGCGGTCTCGGTGTCTCTGCCGAAGTGGCAAGATATCGTCGACTATGAAGAAGGTCGTCTCTCCGACACGATGCAGACAGGCTACCCGCGCTTCTTTATCCATCACTCGATTCAGAAACTCTCTCGCATCCTGCTGGACAAGTTCGCGAAGCCGAATGAAGACTGTATCCTCTTTGTCACTCCGCAGCATGCCTCGCAATGCCGCGACTTTATGCATGCCATGCACCAGCGTCAGCACCCGGGCATGCCACCGATCGCGATCCGCATCGTGCGCTTCAGTATGCTGGCGCACCCGACCCAAGATGATCACAAGGTAAGGATGCCGAATCCAGATGACACAGCGATCCGCCTGTATATCGTGCTGTTCGATCGCGAGCACTTTCCGCTCGCCAAGCAGTTTTGGCAGCACACGGGTCTCGGCATCTCGAGTCGTGTGGCTGATCATTGCATGCGCATCATCGCTCACAATGCATCGCTGCTGACGCCTGCTGGATCGAAGCATGAACCGCGCCGTGACATGTCACTCGCGCAAGGCGTCACGCCCCGCGGGGGCGGCTTTGGTCGGCGTCGCTACCAATCGTCGCGGTCGTTGGATGCTCTCTACGCCGAACCCAGTGCTCCTTCTTCGTCATCTTCGACTGCCGTGGATACCAAAGAGGACGATGAAGGACTCACGCACGAGCACAGCGTGTTTATTGAGGAGCGCTTCGGACGCAACTTACCATTCGCTCTGGCCAAGGATGCCAAGGTGGCTCTGCGCCGCCGAATCGCCGGCACGCTCTTGGGCTCGCTGGAGGACGAGCCCGAGGAGCGCTCTGTGAGTGCGCGCAAGGTGTCCGGCGTGAGCGAACATGACGTGTTCCTGTTCCCCAGCGGCATGAGTAGTATTTACCATGCGCATCAAACCCTGATGTTGTTGCAGTACATGACTCAAAAAGGCGAGCCTGTGACGAAAGAGGCCTGTGAACATGCCCTGCGGACCATGCCCGATCCGAGCTTCGTGGGGCGGCATCTACCGGTCGGCAAGTCGGTGTGCTTTGGCTTTCCGTACACGGACACCCTCAAGGTTCTGCAAAAGTGGGGTCCCGGCTGCCACTTTTTCGGGCGCGGCACGGACGACGACTTGACGGCCCTCGAGCAGCTCCTCGAGTCACAGCCACCCAACGAACCCAAGATCCATGCTTTGTTCTGCGAATTCCCCAGCAATCCACTACTGCGCTCTGCCGACCTGCCGCGGATCCGCCGGCTGGCTGACAAGTATGACTTTTGCGTCGTGATCGACGAGACGGTCGGCAACTTTGTGAATGTGGAAGTCTTGCCATACGCCGACATGGTCGTGTCGAGTCTGACCAAGGTGTTTTCGGGCGACTGCAACGTCATGAGTGGCTCGCTCGTGATGAACCCGCAGTCCAAGCATGCTGATGCGCTTCGCGCTGTCCTGTCCGCGAACTACCTCGACATCTTTTGGATGGAAGATGCGATTTTCCTCGAGCGCAACTCTCGTGACTTTGTCGCACGCATCGCACGCATTGACAAGAATGCCGAGGCTGTGGCAGACTACATGTACGCACAGAGCCGAGCAGGGGGCCAGGCAGACAGCGTGTTGATGTGTGCCTACTATCCGAAATACGTGACGCGTGAGCATTACGAGACCTGCCGCCGCCACGAGCCGTATGACGAAAGCGTAGGCAGCGCGAAGCAGGGCGGCTTCGGTGGTCTGCTCTCGGTCGAATTCGTAACACAAGCAGCCGCTCGCGCATTCTATGATGCCCTCGAGTGTGCCAAGGGTCCATCGCTCGGCACGAACTGCACACTGGCATGCCCCTACACACTCCTGGCTCACTATGCTGAGCTAGACTGGGCCGCCGAGATGGATGTAAGTGATAAGCTCGTGCGTGTGAGTATCGGGCTGGAAGACACGGATGCGCTGCTGCGTGCCTTTTCAGCAGCGCTCGCAGCCGCCGCCCAGGCCTAAGTACGAGGAGCGCGTTTCAACATACGCACTTACTTGTCGGACTTGCTCTTTGGCCTGGCCTCGTCGACCACATACTTGACGTGCAGGAGCACGTCGTGGGCTTCCGAGCCGGCCGTCTCGAGGTTTTCTGCGCCGCTGGCTATCACTAGTACACTGCCATCCGCGCAAAAGGCAGCTGTGCTGACAGGAGAGGGCAATACATACTGCCGGATACGCTTCTTCGCCTTTGGATCCCACAGTGCACAGTGTGCGTCGCCACCGCACGTAGCAAACGTACCGTAGATAGGATGAAAAGCGATGGCATGAATAGGGTATACGACATCGATACCATCCACCTCCTTGCGATGACACTTGAACGCGTACTTGTTGGCTTGCACCTGCGCGTCCATACGGAAGAATTCCACCGCGACACGACCCTCGACAGACGATGTGACGTATCCTTCGCCGTCGGGCATGCATCGCACATCTCGTAGCATGAACTTGAGACTGCTTTCGCGGCGCTGCTCCGGCTCCCATGACGCATCTTGGCCATCTACCGCCTCACGCAGCTGATGCGTATTAAAAATAAACACGGATCGCTCCGACATGGCCACCACCAGACGCGATGGCGCAGAAGGCGTGGGAGGCGATACGTCCATCGCAAAGACTTTACCGGGGAGCGCGAGGGTATGGCACAGTGACGCATCTGCACCACGACTGGGATCCCAAATCTTTAAAGTCGCATCCCAGGAGCCAGAGAACAAGAGTTGGGTGTGCGGATCGTAGCGAAGGCGACTGACACCTTGCTCATGCTTTCCCAGAATCACCGATTGCCCATTTTCCGTATTGAGTAGACGGACTCGACGATCGAGGCATGCGCTCGCCGCAAGAGACTCGTTGATCCATGCCACATCGAGCACGGCTGCAGGGTGCTCAAACGACTGCAGCATACGTGCGCCATCAGCGCCGGCGGCACAGTCGCTCAAATCGTACACACGCACAAACTTATCCCAGCTTCCCACGAGAAGATGACGGCTTCTGCGTGTCGATGATGCATCAGGGTAAAAGGCGAGGGACGAGACTGGCTCGCCTATGCCCGCCACGCGAAACTCAGGAAAGGCCATCGCACAACAACAACCACCTCGCGACAGGCGCGCGGCTGGAGGTGCCTGGGTGTTGCTTACTTAAGCACCAGCGCCGGCTGCAAAAAAAAACCGCACGAGTGCCCTGGATGGGCCCTTGACCATGAGCCAGGAGATCCACAGCCAGTACGACTCGATCTTGATTCTCGACTTTGGCTCGCAGTACTCGCATATTATTACGCGACGATGCCGTGAGCTGAATGTGTACTGCGAGATGCTGCCATGCACGCAAAAGATGGCGGATCTTGCATGGAAGCCCAAGGGTATCATTCTCTCGGGCTCGCCGTACTCGGTGTACGATGATGTGGCGCCGCGTGTGGATCCTGCTGTCTTTACGTACGGAGTCCCGGTGCTGGGTATATGCTATGGACTGCAGGAAATGGCATGGAACCACGGCGGCCACGTCGATCCGCACGACACTCGGGAGTATGGCCACGCTACGATCCAAGTGTTGCAGACGGGCAACAGCGTGTGCGATGCGTTGTTGGGTGGACTTGGATCTGACTTGACGGTGTGGATGTCGCATGGTGATCAGCTGTCCAAGATGCCTGACAACTTCGAAGTCATCGCCCACACAGCCACGGCGCCCTACGCTGCCATTGCCCACAAGGAAAAGCCATTCTATGGCATCCAGTTCCATGCTGAAGTGACGCACACCACCTGCGGTAAGGCCATTTTCGAAAACTTTGTCGACCGGATCTGTGGATGCAAGCGCAACTGGACCATGGAGACGTTTATTGACAAGGAAATTACCCGTATCCGTGAATTGGTCGGTCCTACGAGCCGTGTGATTGGCGCCATCTCTGGTGGTGTGGACAGCAGCGTGGCTGCCAAGATTATGCATGAAGCTATCGGCGATCGCTTCCATGCGATCATGGTCGACAACGGCGTGCTGCGCATGGACGAGGCTAAGCAAGTACACGACATGCTTTCCACGCACCTAGGTGTACAGTTGACGGTCGTGGATGCCTCGGATCTGTTTCTGAGTCGTCTCAAGGACGTGGAAGACCCGGAAAAGAAGCGCAAAATCATCGGAAACACGTTTATTGAGGTGTTTGAGCGCGAAGCCGAGCGGCTCGAGAAGGACGCCGAGGCTCAGGCGGCCACCACGGGATCGGGCAAGTACGAGTTCCTCCTGCAGGGCACGCTGTACCCGGACGTGATTGAGAGCATCAGCTTCAAGGGCCCCAGTGCCACGATCAAGACGCACCACAATGTGGGCGGCCTGCTCGAGGACATGAAGCTCAAGCTGATTGAGCCGCTGCGTGAGCTGTTCAAGGACGAGGTTCGTGAACTCGGCATGCTTATGGGCATACCCAAGCATCTCGTTATGCGTCATCCTTTCCCTGGCCCTGGCCTGGCGATCCGTATTCTCGGTCCCGTGACGCGTGAGCAGGTCAAGTTGCTGCAGCAGGTTGACAAGATCTATCTGGACGAGATCTGGAAGGCTGGCGTGTACAACGACATCAGCCAGGCATTTGCTGTGCTGCTGCCCGTGCGTGCCGTTGGTGTTCAGGGCGACAAGCGGACATACGATCAGGTGATTGCCCTGCGTGCGGCATCAACGAGCGATTTCATGACTGCGACGTGGTATCCATTTGACTATGCACTGCTGTCTCGCATTTCGAATCGCATTACGAACGAGGTCCAGGGCGTAAATCGTGTCGTGCTTGATGTGTCGTCGAAGCCGCCTGCAACCATCGAGTGGCTGTAAAGATAGTATACATTAACGGAGTTTCATAAAGGACGACTGCAGGCTTCGATCGTCCATGCGGTCTTGTTGCTCTCGCGCCGGTGTGTTCAGGTCCCAGAACCGCAGCGTCTCATCACCCGCACCCGTGACGATCGACTTGCCTGATGGACTCATGGCCAAGTACAACACACGCATCGTGTGACCCGTCAGTGTTGCGACCTGAGACAATGATGGGTATCGCCACAACTGGATCTGATTGTGCATGTTCGAACTCGAGTAGCCATGTGTGCTGATAATCTCATTCGACGTTTTATTCCACGCGAGATTGCAGACCTGGCTGCCCGTGTCGATCACCGAGAGTGGCTTACCAGCCTGTGTGTTCCAAAAGCGGATCTTCATATCAGCTGTACCTCCGCCGGATGCCAGCAGGCCCTGCTGATGAGGACTCCATGCAATCGCTTTCACGGCGGCCGTGTGCTCGTTGAAACGATGCAGCGGCGTATCTGACAGCCCATGCCAAATCAACAGCTTGTTGTCGTTGCCACCCGAGGCCAGCTGGTCACATGCTGCATTCCACTTGAGACCACACACTTCCTGTCGGTGTGCCTGTAGCGTCTTGATATGGTGCTCGGGGACACGCACGTCACGGTGATAAATGTTCCGATCACGCGATCCCGTCGTCAGGATATGATGGTTCCATGCAATCGCACCCACCCTGGCCGTGTGTCCCAACATGGTCCGTAACAGCTTTTCTCTCTCGACATCCCAGATCTGAACAAGACCCGATTGCGTACCAACCGCCAGGTACTGGCCCTGCTCGGACCAGTTGAGACCCGTAATACTGTCCTGCGTGCCTTGCAAATCACACAGCTTCGTCACGCCTGAGGTCTTGGCAGACCACAGGTACACACATTTGTTCAGACCCACAGCCAATACATCTTGCTGCGACCAGTCCACCAGGTTGAGATAAAAATCATCGGCAAGCTCCGGCGCATCCAGCACCTTGTATGGCACTTTGCTAATGACGCGCGAAGACACACGTGCATTCATCAACAGGCGCTGACTCTCGGGCTTAACAGGCGATGTACTGTAGGCCGTATGGATCGGCGAGTCAATTTGCTCAAACGGCGACAGTACGCCACCTGTGGGCGTGCTCGCCGGCGATACACTAGGAGAAACAAAGGACGAGCTACGCGCGACCGATCCATACAAGTCTGCCACGTCACTATCCAATGTCGCTGCGTCTCGTATGCGGCTTGAAGACGGATTCATCATCATGGTACGCCGACTCACTGGCGTCGTTGAACATGATGCAGGATTCCGAAAACTCAGCAAGTTCTTTTTGGATGTAGATGTAGGCATAGAGTCTGCACGATACGTACGCACAGCAGAGGGCGAGTTTGTGAGAGGAGTCGTACTGCCTGTTCGTGTCGGTGAGAGGGCACCCCAATTACCATGGGAAGATGGCGACAAGGTCACGGGCCGGTCCGTGCCGAATAATTCTGAACTGAGAAGCATGGAATAGGTTTCGTTCGCCTCTTCTGCACATGTCAGTGGTGATAACATACCCATTTGTGCATCTACATCAGGCATTTTCTTCCGCTTGTGCCGACCTCCGGGCGTCCAAATCTCTTCTGGCAATAGCTGAAACGCCGCTTGCAAATCAGTTCCATCACGACTCGGAATAAACCGGTCGCCATAAGTGCTTGTGTATGCCTTAGTTCGGTCTTTTCGAGGCGTCCTTGGTAGGTCTGCCATATTGTTATGACCTGTGGATGGGTGTGTTGTTTGCTCGCCTGGATTTCAGACGCAGGTCGCTCACAATCAAAATCCTAAATCGAAAAAGTTCTCGTGCTGTTTGTGCCAAGCACTGTGCACTCAACGAGAGCAATGACGCTCGCTGTACAAACAAAATCGACTCAAAGTTCCCCAGAACAACTGTCATGGCGTCGTTGACAGACGGGGGATCACTGTCACGTGACTTGCGCGCCACTACCGCCCATGTTGGGCTCCGGGTGAAAATAAAGCATGTTCATGCATGCCTAAACAAAGAAGTGGTTTGAGTTGAGTATCACCTTGCTTACAAATTTTCAGTTTTGCAATGATCGCGCATACAGCAGGCCATGCATACCTTCTCCTATGAAAGACCCATTGTTACTTGAGATTGGTACAAATTCATGATATATTCCAAGGGCGCATGGCTATGTCCATGAGGACAGTGGTAGATATGTAATTCTGAGGAACCTGGGCGTTCTACGTGTATGGTACATAGAATCACGCGCTCAATTGATGTGCTTCGTAACTAGCAACTTACTTCTCTTATCGTGGTAATCAGGAAAGGGATGTTCTGCGTGATCTCCTTGCATGACCAGGTCACAACGTATCGACAAGCGCGTGGAAGAAAAAAAAATTGAGACGCGTCAATAATAGAGCGCGTCGGGCCCGCATGGGCGACACTCCATAAAGAGGATCTGATGCTTGACCTGCTTATCCTGACCCAAATAGACGAAGTTGACTATGGTACAACGGCACTATATCATTGGTTACGAAGCAGATCCAACGTGGGACGGGACGTGATACGCGACCGAGTTGGAGCGAAAAAAAAGGCGCGGTGCTATCGTGATATTTCATACCCTGGTTGGGTTATGTAATATCACGGAGGAGTTGGTTTAGTTTGAGTGGCGGTGGGCCACATCGTTATCCCTCACTACCACTATGGCGCGTACCAAGCAAACAGCCCGCAAGTCAACCGGTGGCAAGGCCCCCCGTAAGCAACTCGCCACAAAGGCAGCTCGCAAGTCGGCACCCGTGGCCGGTGGTGGTATGTATCATGACGCGCATGCCTTGTGCTAACCCATTACAGTGAAGAAGCCTCACCGTTACAAGCCTGGTACGGTGGCCCTCCGTGAAATTCGTCGCTACCAGAAGAGCACGGAGCTTCTGATTCGCAAGCTTCCTTTCCAGCGTCTCGTTCGTGAGATTGCTCAGGACTTCAAGACCGATCTTCGCTTCCAGTCGTCGGCCATTGGTGCTCTGCAGGAGGCAAGCGAGGCTTATCTCGTGTCGCTCTTCGAAGACACCAACCTGGCTGCTATCCACGCCAAGCGTGTGACAATCCAGCCCAAGGACATTGCTTTGGCGCGTCGTCTTCGCGGTGAGCGCTCGTAAATGTTTTGTTACTATGCTTCATGAAAGCTCCCGTTAGTGGCGCTGATGTGTTCCTACTCGTTGCTGTGGCGAGTCCATGGCCATGTTTTTTATAGGCAAAACATCACTGTAATCTTAAAGTTCTATTTACCTTGTCGTCCTCGGCTCACTATTCGCACTTATGTGTACATGTAGAGGATGATGACCGGAGAGTGTGTTACATTGGATAGGGTATACAGGATGGTAAGCCGCGATGCGGGCCAGTTGATCGGCAGCGTACAGAGGCGATCACTCGGATGTTTGTTTTTTTTTGGGTTTTGCAGGTGAAGCACGTATATTTCCCCGATATGCCGCCTCGACCCGTCGCTCATCCGATATAGATTTGTCACGCGGCGTAAAAGATGTGTTGAAACGCAGCAGCGCGTTGATGTCGTGAACCCAACTGTCATAAATGATGGAACGATCATCATCGGTATGAGAGTATGACGAGCCGCTTCGACGCGCCACATTTCGTTCGGGTGAAAATGAGACACAAGGAATGGGAAAAGGCGACATTTGCACACAGGCAGATTGTCTCGACTTGAGCGTGTGAATCGTGCGACCGTCTACGCTCACTTCTGCTTGTGAGCGAGAATCCTCCGCCACAAAAATCTGCAGTTGAGCATTGTCTGGCAATAAGATTGTGCGGAAGCTCAATGAACGGGGGGAAATAGGAGTCAGCAGCATAGTCGACACGGAAGGGTGCACGATAGGCCCGCCTGATGAAAGGGAATAGGCCGTCGATCCTGTAGGTGTAGACACGATTAATCCATCTGCCACTGTGCGAGTTAAATGCTCGCCATCCACGAACGCATCCATCGTAGTCATATGGGGATCACTGCCGCGATGAAGCACCATTTCATTCATGAAATGCAATTCGCGGCATGAATTCTCGCCTGGAAGCCACAAACATTGTTCTGGCCTGCTATCCCAGAGCCCCATGCACATGCGTTTTCTTAGGGCGAGTGAGAAGCGCGAGTGAAACACATCGTTGACAGCCTCCGGGAAAGCACGAACATCGAACGGGAGTAGAAATCCCAAAGTGCCCATTGAAAAGCTCAAAACGGGAGGCACGGCGTGCTGATCAAATAAACTCGACACATGCAAAATGGAACCATCACCGCCCAGGGCAATGACGAAATCCGTCTTTTCTGCCAATAGTGCCTTTTCCTCCGCACGAAAGGAGACCAAGTCCTGAAAGTCAGGCGCGAGCTCGTGGGCTGTCGATTCCTCAACAATAATGTTGAGACCATCATATGTCTTTTGTAAATAGTGGATAGCGTCTTTGAATGCGTTTGTGACGCGCGTATCGCTGTGCTTCTTGACAAACAGCACATTTCGCGGCATGTGTGACCACCGAAATTCTTGCATACTGCCGGGGTAAGGTGTTCATGCACATACCTAAAATGCGAATCTATCGGCGCGACAATAGCGTTTTGGTTCATGCTGTGTTTCTGTTCGCCATCGCTTTCTCGTTAGACCCGTGTGATACAAACCCTAGACGCCTTTTAAAATACGTGCCAACCTTGGGTGGTAGGGATGCCAGCGATCCGGCTCTTGACGCATATGTGCGCATCCATGCAGGGGCATGACATTTCAAACCTGTCCAACATGTGAAGGTGCTGCATCCCATCCACCGACCTGCCATTATGAACAGCCCAACGACGTGGGGAACCAGAATGAATGCTGCATGCACAATTTGCTAAATGTGCCAATCAAAAAAATCGGCAAAATTTCCAAAGCAACCCCTGTGTTTCTTTCAGGCAAGAGCCATGCCATGGCCCGTGTTGCCATGGTGGCCCAAGGCTTGGAACCCTTTCTCGCGGTGGACCTGGGCAAATAGCTATGACTATGAAACCCTCCTCGATTCACTGGAAAAAGAGATCCAGTCGACTGAGTCTACGCTGACAGATATTCGAGCACGCAAGCGTCGTGCGATTCACAATGTGCTGCAAATTATGATCACCCTTTGGATCATATCACTAATTGTGTTATGGGTCTTTTCGTCATTTTTCTGGGGACGCGAATGGGCGGCATCGAGATCACTGGTTGTTGTGCTTTTGTTGCTAGGCACTCCCTTGTTCATTGCGATTCTGCACCGTGTCGTGTCCATCTGGTTCCGACGCCTCGAACGAGCACAAGAGTCGCATCTTGGCTTACTTCGGAAGCAGAAGCGGGAAAAAATCAATGAGATTAAGAAGGCAACGGACTTTGATCATCTGCGCAGCCTCCTGGATCGGTACGATGACGAGAAGAAGCGTGATCCAAAGTCGACTTCTACTGACGTAAAAGGCACCAACGTAAAGAAGCGCGCCTCTATGTTCTCTCTGAGGAGAAAGCCATCTAAAGACACAACCGAGCTGAGCCAAGGTGCTACGGAATCGCGCACCGAACGGCAAAAAGCGATGGAAGCGCTTGCGCCGCCTATTACGGGTCTGCCTGTGTTGGGCGTTCCGAGCGCCCAGGCCCATCTTGAAAGCCCATCACTACGCAATGATCCATCCACACAGCAGTCATATCCTCGAGGCTGGATGGACAAAGTGGCGGACATGATTCTTGGCACGGATCCGTACGGAGCCACGCCTGAAGACCAACAGTACGCCCTTATTTGCAGGCACTGTTATCACCATAATGGCCTCGTTCCAAAGAACGAGCTTCACGAAACCCAGTACATATGCCCCTATTGTTTCACTTTCAACTCACGCAGACCGTCGAGTCGGCCAGTGTCTTCACCGTTTGCTCCAGTCCGTCAAGACTCTAGCTTTTCAGACCAAGCTGAGCCTCTCCAGAGCCACGATGACACACAAGCTCCTGAGACGGCGAACGAAAAAGGGCCTGCGCTGCGGCGCAGTAGTCGTCTACGAGAGCAGCTGCTATCCCCTGACGACGAGTACGACCTGGGTACGCACACCGACGACATGCAGCTCGATGAATAGACCATCCAGAAAGAATATTTTGGTGAGCAAGATTCTGTGCATATGCTACAAAGGAAAAAGGATGCTGCACAACAGAATCCTGTGTCGACGGGAAAAGGTCCTTAGTGCTCCTCACCCAGAGCAAGGTGACCTTCCTTGGAGTTTACGTAGTTGTACTCCTTGTTGCCCCACGTGTAAATGAAGTAGCCGACGACGAAAGGAATGCCTGAGTATGGCAGCTGCTTAGCAGCGCGGCGGAAACCGTTGAAAAAGTAGCCCTGGAACACGCCGGCGAAAGGGTTCTGCTGGAACGACGACACAGCGTATGACTTGATCCCCTTCTGGGTCGGGCCACCAAAAGCACCCCACCATCCGACCTGTCACGTTAGCTTGTGTCTTTTACGCTGAAATACATACCCACTTGTGGCCGGATGGCATACCACTGTGAACAATGCTGCTGGGACGCATGATGAGAGCTGGGTGTAGGTACGAAAAACGACGTCGGCGAGGCGCTAGCCTTGTGCACGCTCGGGGTTTTACGGATGACCAATCGACGTGCGCCGGGCCCTCGTTCTCGGCCGAATATAAATCCCAGGGCGGGGCCCGTCCAAAGGGGCTGGTGGTACGATCGCAAGGCAGCAACGAGCCTTTCTTTCGACGCTGCCGATTCCTTTTCTCTAGGCAGGCATTACCGGGAACGAAGTCTGTTTCTGAATAAAAATGGTTAGCATGAAAAAGTACGGGGACCCGTGAAGCAAGTGAAGAGTGTGTTGCGACAGCAGTGCGCCTTCCAGGGGACCGGGGCAGACTGAGATCTTCGTTCAGCCTGTTACGATGGACACGCACGCGATCGCAGAGACATTCGCCTGGTCTCCTATAAAGCGTTGCAAGTGATCCAGACGTTCAGGGTCGACAAATGAATTACGGCCGTGGCCGAATCCATCCATGCGTCGGCGATCGTCCAAGTCTTCTTCAAGATGACGAGGTACACCGGGTGCAAGCTCAGGTACATGACGGACTGGTTCTCTCTTCCCGGTTCCCACGCTCGCGGACCTGGCATTGGTGGAATGGAGTACTTACACTATGGCATTGATTTTGTGATACTTTCACTAACTTGAACGTACAGGCATCAAATCTTGACAAGTCCCTCGACGAGATTATTTCAACCAAGCGCAAGCAGACGCCCCGCCCGCGCCGCAGCTCTGGCCCGCGCCAGTCAAGTTTGTCGCGTGGTAAGGGTGCTAAGGCCGCTGCCGTCGGCAGCGCTGCAGCTGCAGCTGCGGCTGTGAGCCAAGCTAACCGCCAGCAACCGCCTCTTGTCATCCCTGGTCGTGGTCCACAGGGCCAGGGCAGCAAGGTGATTGTCAGCAACTTGCCGACGGATGTGACGGAGGCGCAGGTCAAGGAGCTGTTCTCGACGACGATCGGCCCTCTGCGCCGCGTGCTGATGAGCTACCGCGCCAACGGTCAGTCGACAGGCGTGGTCACCGTCCAATTCCAGCGTGCCGAGGATGCCAGCCGCGCTTACTCACAATACAACAACCGCCTTATTGATGGCAGTACGTATTTGCTGCTTGGCTTACATATACAGAGCGTCCTCTCAAGATTGAGGTCGTGGTCGACCCCGCCCACGCCCCTGTCGTAGCCCCCGAGGCGCCGAAGCCGCCCAAAAGTGCGCGGGCCAAGCGCAACGCGAAGGCCAAGCGCCGTCGCGAAGCCCGCCCCGCCAAATCGCTGGAAGACTTGGACGCTGAGATGGAAGGTATGTGTGCGGCTCGCTCACCCCAGACTACTCCAAGCAGGCGAGCTCCGAGGCCCAGCCGATGCAGGATGCGCCGAGTGCCGCCTAGGTAGATTTTCTAATGCAAGTGTGTATCTCCAACGATGGCCGTGCGCTGAGTCGCTGGGCATGTGTGGCGTGTGCCATTCATGTCGCATGAAGCGGCGGACGATGGCATGCATGCGCCACTGATGCTGGCACAGACGTCCCCGTCACTAGGGGACAGTCCATGGGGCGCATGGCCCTCCGCCACGGAGCGCGAGCAAGAGCGGCGCGAACGGGCGGGTACGCGGCTACGCTCGCTCGTCGAATCGGTGCACGCATGCCCCTCCAATGATGCCGATACCATGCTGGCCGTCGCACATGAAGTACACAAACTTTTATGGGAGAATGGGAGTCATCACGCGCGGGTATACGAAGGATTTGGCGATTGCGGCGGCTTTCTTGCGATCGGCAAACTGATCGCGGCCGTCCAGCGTGGACGCGAAGAACCCGGCGCATCGCGCGGCACAGAACTGCTCCTTCTCACTCTCGCCATCTTGACCGACGCCATATCGCACAGCCCATCGAATCTGCTGGCGTTCGAGCACAGCCTTGGATGGGACGCTCTCGTGCGATCCCTCACCGCGGCCGTCTCCATGCCCGATCGCGTCGTCGCTCTGCTCTTCGGCATGGGCATTGGCCACGTCGCCGAGGGCGTCCACCATTTTCGCACGGTCTCCGATGCCACAGACGCTGTCCTGCCGTGGCATCGATCGGTGATCCATCCACAGGCTCTGTATCGGGCCGTGTGCCTGGCTGAGGATGCGTGTGCACCGCCGGTGGCACGCACCGCCTATGTGCTTCTGCACGACCTGCTGTGTGACAATGTTCGCAATGCAGTCGTGCTCTCCCGCACGCCCCTCTTATCGCGCGTACTCAGCTCCTGGCTCCGAGGATCTGCCCACGAACAACGTGTCCTGCGCCTCTTGCTTCTGGACGGCATGAAAAGCGCCGCAGATGTGCGCACTGTATTTAAGCACCTTCTCGAGGCACCATCACTTCACAAGGAATGTGCACGCCTCGAGTTACTGCACCACGTTGCCGTATCTGTGCATCGCCCCGCCGCTCTCATGCTCCCTGCTCACGATACCCATCCAGCGACTGTGCATATCTCCGCGCTACATCGCCCCTTTCCGCCAGACGCATCGTCGGGATTCACTCTGGCCCTGGCGGTGGAACTGCATCAAATGGCGTCCCATGGCGCACTGGACCTCGTGCATGTGGGCCCCGAGGGCACAGCCATGCGTCTCTCCCTCCAACTAGAAGATCGCTCGCTGGTCTACTCACCAGGCCACGGCACATCGTATGCACTGCCGCGCACCCAGCTTGCTACGCACATACCACAGCACATTGTGCTCACACACGCCAGGTCGGCACCGCATGTTGCATCGACCGTGCACGTCTATGTGAACGGCCAACGAGCGTGCACATTGCAAGCACCGTGGCCTGGTGCCTTGCCTCACCCTGCGCCTGTTTTGTTCGGTGGCACGTCACCAGGCTCGGTGTGGTCCCTCTCCTCGGCCTTTTTGCATGACCAAGTGGTGCCGTCCAGCATCCCGCAGCTCTTGTATGAGCTCATGCCCGTGTACACAGGTCACTTGCAGGGACCCCTCGCGCGGTTTCTAACGTATCCGAGCATGGCCCATCTACAAGCGCGTCTGGATGCGCTGGGCGATGCGTCTTCTCCTCCGAGCCAGGCCCATGCATCACTCCATGCAGCCATGTACACGGCCGCCGCCCATGTCTTTCCCTCCTTTGGATTCTACTTTCACTTGCAAGCCGCACACACTTTACGTGTGGACGGAAAAGTGCTGGTGCCCGATGAAGCGGCAGAGAGGTCGGATGGCGCCCACTGTATCGTGCACGGCGTGCCGACGGTGCGTGTACCGCGCGCCTTGGGCGATGCTGTGTGGGGCATCGGCGGCTGTGCCATACTGCTGGCTCTCATCGAGCGCGCGGACTCGAGCGAGGCACTCGAACATACGCTGCGCTTGTTTCTTCGCCTTGTCACGCATTCGTGGCGCCTCGCCGAGGATGCTGAAAGATCACATGCCTATGGCGTCCTAGGCGTCCTCCTCCGCATGCATGCTCCCATGCTGACGCCGCGGATCGTGTCTCTACTAGAAAACGCCGTCGTGGTCGATGATCAGCTCGTCAACATTCCTCTGTACCGTGCGATCCTCATGGACGTGTCTCTGTGGATCCACGCACCGTTCGATGTCCAACTCGCGTATATGCACCACTTTGCGCGTGTGCTTCCGCTAGGCAGCCGCCGACTTCGTGATGTGCATCTCATTCGTCGTCTCGTACATGGGGCGCGCGCCGCTCCCTTTGTCCCTGTCGACGTCATCAATCACATGGCATCGCTCGCTTTGCATCATTATTTCCGACCACGCAACATCCAGGCGACCGTGCACTTCATCACACTCGTGCTAGGGCAATCCGCTCCCTCTGCTCATACCCTCGGTGCTACGGGCCCACGCACGGATACCGACACGGCCTATCCACCCACAGCCTGCTCCATGGCGCTCGTCCCACGGTGTGCGATACCCGATGCACGCGCGCTTAGCATCGCACGAACATGGCTCGATGTACTCGTGCGCATGATGGCAAATGATGCGCGCCGCGCTGCCATGGTCGCCGATCTCGTGCACCCTAAATGGCTCATCATGCTCGTTCGTCCTGGGCTCGCTCGAGACGACGTGCCTCTTGTTCTAGAGTTTGTCGGCATGCTGCTCAGCACATCCCCCAGTCTCGCGCAAAACTGGACGCGTCTCGGTGGCTTCCGCGTCTTAGAGCGTACACTGCCCCCGCACTGGGACGTGCCTTGTGTGCTTCCGTGGATGTGGACGTTGTTGCTCGGCCCTCACGCTCCCAAGTCATCCTTGTATCATACATTTGCGCACGCTACAACCGTCGTGCATCCCCAGGCTCTGCGTGTCATTGTGCAGTGCATGGCTCATGGCATGATGGCACGCCGCACGGCACCTGCCAAGCGGCGTGCATCGCTGCCCGACATTCCCGCACCGCCTCCGGGTCTGTCCGCCCTCGAAGACTCCGTGCGCTTGCTCGTCGTTCACTCCCACAGCGAGGATGTCCGTGCCCTTCTCATGCTCGCTCCGACACTCGTTGCCGTGCTTCGCGCTACAGCGCCGTGCTTTGTGGACGAGCCATGCGGTCCGCGTGTACGCGCCTTGGGTGATGCCCTCGTGGATATGCTCGCGGCACGCATCGCCGAGCTGGTGCTATCGTCGCACACCCTTACCCTTCTGCACAATTTGCATGCGGTAGCGATGCCCACCTCGGATCCTCTCATCCAGTCACGGCTCTGTGTCGCCGTCTACATCCCCCTACTTGCGCGTGTCGACAGTCTCATTCGCACTCGCCCCGTGATGCGACACACGCTCGAGCTCGTCGCCGACATGCTCGAGATGGCATCCAATGAATCACTGCGCTCCCTCCTGCTCCAGCTGCGCATCTTTGATCTCGCACAGGTCATTGTCTATGCCCCCGCCGCCCTCATTTCCTTCAAGACGCGCATGCAAACGACGTTGGCGCTCGAACGAAACGTGCTTCACTCTTTTGCCACAGATGAGCCCTCAACCACGCTGTCTTTTTGCTACGAAGCACGCCTATTCTTACTCACTGACGCATCTGATCTGGGATTCATCCAGTGCGTCGTACACCATGCCACCAAACACCGCACCACGCACCCTCAGGCTCAGTCGTGCCTCTTGTACATGAGCGCTCATTGGCCAGATCTTGTAAAGGACCCACTCGCAGATACGCCACCGCCCTTCGGCTCTGTCTGGGCTTCGACACTCGCCTCGCAGCAAACGTTTTTGCGCTCGTTGGCACGCGATCGCATCAAAACATGGTGCTGCGAGCCATCATCTCTCGCCTTGTCTGCCTTGCAGCTGCATGCACGGATCGGTGCATGGCATGCAGCGCTTCGAGACAACGACTCGGTGCGTTCAGCCAGACAGGCTCAAGACACACGCGAAGATATCGCATTCATGCGTCGACGATGGGCCGACATGCGAGATTCGCTCCGACTACCGTCCCCTGACGTGTCGTCCATGGATTGGCACCTCGATCCCACCGAGGGGCCGTCGCGTGCGCGCATCAAGTTGTGGACCGTTCCGCACCGCATCATGCGGACTCATGTGTCCATGCCCGTGGCGCCCGACGTGCACATTCATGTGTCTGAACAGGACGCCGTGCCATTGCCCGAGCATATCGATCTAGATGCCATGCCCGTGGTAGACATGCGTCCTTCTTCCGCCCATATCGCGCCCAATGTCGCGCCACCAACACCCGCGCACATGGCCATCGCTCCACCGGACGAGTTGGGTGACAAGATCCGATGCATTTTGCGCACCCTTGAACCTGGCGATAGTGTGAAGGAGATTCTCAACACGTCGCGTGTCGTCGGCATCGACGTCCAGAGCAGCCTACTTATTGCTGGTGCTCAGCATTTGTACTTGTTGGACGATTACTTCCAGCGTCCGAACGGTGAAATCGTAAATGTCTGGGAAGCTCCGCCACACGAGCGCGATGCCTTGATTGTGGCGGCCGGTGTCGCACAGGTGGCACAAAGCAGCACACCCGTGCAGATATGGCGCTGGGAACAGCTCCGACTTTGTCTAGACCGTGCATGGCTGCATCGTCGAACGGCGCTAGAACTTTTCTTCCACGATGGGCAGAGTTGCTTGCTTGTCCTGCCTACACAAGCGCATATGACATGCTTGAAAGATATGGTGCGTGCTAAGGCGCCTTTGGCCTTGTCGGACAGCGAAGCCCTAGTGGATGGCATTCGAGAAACAACAACAGCGCCTGCACGTCTCAAGGGCGTCATGCTCCGGCGCTCTCCGGTCGGTCGCGAGACGTTAGCCTGGCAGGAACGGCACATTTCTAATGCCGAGTACCTCATGGCACTCAATACCGTGGCAGGGCGCACTATGAACGATCTAACCCAATTCCCTGTGTTTCCGTGGATTTTGGCCGATTATACCAGCATGACGCTCGACCTGACGCATCCAGAAAGCTTCCGGCAGCTGGATAAGCCCATGGGTGCTCAGACGGAGGCGCGACATGCCGAGTTTGACGAGCGATATGAACAATTACAGCAAGTGCAACTAGAGCCCTTTCACTACGGCACCCATTATTCCACCGCCAACTCTGTCTGTGGTTTTCTCGTGCGTGTCATGCCCTTTGCACAGATCCTACAAAGTCTGAATGGCGGCTCATTCGATCTTCCCGACCGCTTGTTTGCCTCCGTCGGTAATGCCTGGACTTCGGCCAGTGAAAAGTCACGCGCTGATGTACGAGAGCTGATCCCCGAGTTTTTCTTCCTTCCCGAAATGTTCATCAATATGCACCAACTAGACTTTGGTACGACTCAAGCTGGCACACAAGTAAATCATGTTGCTCTGCCTCCATGGGCGCAAAATGACCCCTTCCTCTTTGTACAAAAGCACCGCGAAGCTCTGGAATCTGAACATGTAAGTGCGCATCTGCACGAATGGATCGATCTAATCTTTGGATACAAATCACGAGGACCAGAGGCCGTGGCGGCTACGAACGTGTTCCATCCTATGTCGTATGCTGACAGTGTCGATCTCGAAGGCATTGACTCGGCTCTTGAGCGTCAGGCTGCTGCACAAGTCGTGCACAACTTTGGACAAACACCTGCCCAGCTCTTTTCTCGTCCGCATCCACCAAGGCCACCGCGGGCACAGCCAGAGCCATGGCAGGCAACAGACCTGCTATTATACCCATCATATTTGCTTCAGAGCGTGTTGCCTATGACAGTCGCACCTGGCCCCGTCGCCCATATGATCGGCCTACCAGAATCGCTACGTGCCTCGACGCGCGATAAAATCCACTTACTTGATGCCAACCTTTCTATCTCCTTTGGGTACGTCGATAATTCTGTGCGATTTTTCGATCATGAAGACGATCTTGTCGCTATGCTGGAGCACGCATCCGTCGGCCGGATCTCTTGCATGGTCATTTTGCGAGACGTGGTCGTTCTTGGATCTGATGATGGCATGACGCAATTATATGCACTGCAGTTACCCAATCCCCACCTGGAAACTCGCGCAGCCTTACCGGGTCATACTGCCGGCGTGTTGTGCTGTGCGGCCTCGTCGACATGGAGTATTGCGGTCACAGGCAGCGCTGACCATTCGGTCATTGTATGGGATTTGAACCGGTGCCGCTTTGTTCGACAGCTCAAGGAACCAGACCAACCTATCCAGCTTGTGGCCATTGATGATCAGCGTGGATGGATTGCCGCCGCGGCTGGCTCTGAAGTATGGGTGTGGTCAATCAACGGTTTCGTGCTGGTACATCAAAGCACACGCAGTGCCACCAACGATCCGCCATCGAGCATGATGTTCGTGGCCCGCGACTTTCATGTGGGCAAATTGGGTGTTTTGGTGACGGGGCATCGTGACTGCATCGTGCTATGGGACATTGTCTCAAATCATGCACGTGCCACACCACCTCGATGGCGCTTGGAGAAGAATACCGTATTGTCTCTGCGCCAAAGCAGCAAAGTCACTTGCCTTTATATGCCAAACACCTCTACGCTCTGCACAGGCCATGAGGACGGAGAAGTATATGCATGGACACTACCAGGTGCAGCGACATTGCCCAAAGCTCCTCAGGAACAATGCATCGGCCAATGCGACCACCGTTTCGGCTTCCTAGACGTTAAACGAGCCTGTCAGGGCTGCGGCGCTTTGATATGCAACAAATGTTCCATATCTTGTGCTAACGGTCAACTGCGACTATGTATACCATGCACAGGTATACTTGGTTCCAGGGGTATGAGTCTTTAGAAAATGTACAGATTCACGTTGTTAATGTTTTGCCACTTGTTTTTTGATGTTGTCAATTATGGCAAGGTACGCTTCACTCGCGGGACTGTCAGGATATTCTTCCACGAAGCTCTCACCCATATCACAGCACCTCGCAATGCGCGGATCAATCGGCACACTGCCAAGAAATGGAAGATGTAACTCTTCACACAGGGCTTTAGCACCACCCGTGGAAGGATAAAATATATCAGAGCGACCATGACAGGAAGGACACACGAACCCAGCCATGTTCTCGACAATGCCAAGAATAGGCACTTTCATCTTATGGCAGAATGAAATTTCTTTTCGAACATCTTGAAGCGAGACTTCTTGCGGTGTCGTGATAATAACAGCACCATCAATACCAGATTCACGCAAATAACCCACGATAGATAGGTGCTCATCCGATGTGCCTGGCGGAGTATCTACGAGGAGGTAGTCAATAAGGGTCTTGTCCGTCGAGGAAGGTGCATCCATACCACCAGCCCAGTCGACATCCTTGAGGAACTGTTTAATTAGACCATTCTTTTTGGGACCGCGCCAAATAATGGCTGCCTCAGTTGATGGCAGCAGAAATTCCACCGACATGCATGAAAGATTGTCTGTTACGAATGCAGGTGTCCATCCTGAAGATGACGCATGGACGTACTGGTTCCGAAGACCCAGGATCGTGGGGATCGATGGGCCACACACGTCGATATCGAGTACCGCCGTCTGTGCATCTGGGTCACTAGCACAAGCCCATGCTAGCTGTGATGTGAAGGTGCTTTTTCCAACACCACCTTTGCCACTCATAATTAAGATCTTGGAGCCAATGCACTGCATGCGTTCTCGAATCACGGGCAAATCAGGGTCGGGGCCCTTGGGTGCTGTTTGGCAGTGATTCTGATTCGGACATCCTTGACACGCGTTGGCGTGCCCAGCAGCCTCGGAATCAACGCCTGGGCAGTGCTCAGGTGCATTCTCCGGAATCTGATCAGGCAATGGGCGTGCCATGCCCATGGGAAGGGGAGCAGGTGCCACGTCTACCATTATGAACGCGTGTGGCAAAAAGGTATCTAATATAAGTACAAGAAATAGGATCCCTCCACATTACGTTGACGCCAACCACATTTGGACAGTGGCCTCTAGCAGGGGGAATGCGTGGAACTGAGCAATGGCCAGGGCATGATGCAAGCGACGGTTCGTGTCTGCCGGCGAATTTTTGTGAACCCAAGACCCGGAGCACGAACAGTAGGGTGCAAGGTTCGACGTATTGACGCGCTCACATCGACTGCACACAAGATCCTGGACAGCATGCTGAGCAACTTGTTGCTGAACAAGGGCAATGAGGCGCAGCTCAATGTCTGTGCGATCATACAATGTATCACAGCGCGCGCAGCGCCAGTCATGTTGATCTGAGCTGGCAATCAGGTCCGCATCACGGCACAGGTCTAATGTACGGTCATCGTTGCAAAAATGGCAAATGACCCAAGGCAGGCGGAATGGCAGGCATGGATTCCGCCATTCTGCGGCGGGCGAGAATTCGCGTACTCCAATGAGGTCAAGCAAGTTCCGCTTACATATCTGCGCTTCAAGCGCTGCATCTTTCAGAAGAGCGAGTACACGTGTTGTGGCCTTGATGAATTCCAGCGTGGGATTGGTCATGTCAAGGTGTGAGCCTGGCAACTGTGGGAAGGCCCACTCGTCTTTGTTAATGGGGCCCTTTCGCTCTTCCTGAATCTCACTGACCATGCGCAAAAGTCGCGGTGTCATGGCGTGGGCGACGATATATTTGGCATCGGCAGCACTAGATAGCTCTTTTTCTTCAGGGACGGCATTGGACGCAAGTTGAGTGTTTTGAGAGAGAGCACGCATCACAGGACGATCGGCTTGTGCTGCGCAAGCCGCGCGCTTCGCCTGGTACAGTTCATAAATAAATACACCCACGGCCTTGGCGAAACGATCTTGGAGCGCCCGTGGCAGAAATGCCTGTATATTCCAGGCCATTTCAATGTCCACAACCTCTGGCAAGTCTTTTTCTGGTTCATGAGCAATAATACCGCCCATGTTTGCCATGTCCAGAAACACGAGGTACTCCCATATGTGCACGATATGGAGACTGATGTGGCGAAACACATCGGGCGTTGTTACAGCGCTCATCAGATAGCGGCCATAAGCCACAGCACTGCCGGCTGTCGGGCGGTTCGTCAGTAGTAACATACGCGAATAGTTCGCGTACACAATCTGCACACCCAAACGACGAAGTTCAGCCAGCAACTGGAGCATAGTCTTGCGCATCAGCCGATGCACAAAACGCTGAAGTGCTGGCTCGTACATGGCAGCGCGTGCTGAACTCGCCCAGCGCCAAAAGTTGTCGGCCAGGACCGATGCACATACAGACGAACCACGGGTCTTTTCAATATGCCATGCCTTGACCATACTGCGTACCGTCGTGAATGTCTGTGACGTCAAGACGGCATCTCCGAGGTCAGCAGACATTGGCACACGACCCCGTGCATACTCGTCGAGCGAGTGCGAGGCGGAGTCAAGTGCCATAGACGCAGCGCCTATACCTTCCATGGCATGTACACTAGCATTTTGAAGGACACAGTTGAGCGCAAGATCTGAGACCTGGACCTCCAGGCAAACGTTGCCATATGCACCCGGATTCGTGATCTCAAGACTCTCAAGATCGTCTGTGCCCGCATGCGTGTCTTCTTCACGCCCACCGAGGTCCGGTCTAGGGGCAGATGTCCACCATAAAACCATGTCATTCTGCTGCAGGCGCCTTGCAAAGTCCACGTCGCTACCAAAGAGCGCAAAGTCACGCGGCAAGTTGCCTAGCGGCACATCAAGATGCGCGGCGAGCTCGATCCAGCGATGCAGCCACGCCGATGTGCGCAAGTAGCAGTTGACCATACGCCGGGCTGCATATGATTGCCATTGGAGAGCGGGCAGAGCGTCCTCGGCACGCGATGCAGGGACCATGAGCACGGGCACTTCAGCAGAGACATGCATGTGCGCATCATAGTAGCTCAGGGGTCGTGACGAGCAGATCGTCAGCAGCTGTGCACCTTGACGCGCGGCGCGTGCCTCGCGGAAATCGCGCGCCAAAGCACGGAACACTTGCGTCTCACTAGTGTGGACGTCGACATCGCATGTGAGCGAAGGCGGGTAATCAAACGCACCCTCTCCGTCACGCACACGACCGGTCTGTTGCATGGCCTCGAGACGTTCCGCGTACATACTCTCGATAGAGGGCCATTGTTTCAAACCTGCCGAGTCGACAATGTGCACCTTGGTATGACCGTCACTCATCACAAGTACATAAACATGCCGCTTCGTGTCAGAAGCGTGGTATAAATACATGACACGCATAGCACGACCGCCTCGAAGATACGCGGCGTGTGTTGTCGCTGGAGGTGCATGTGTGAGGTCAGCAAGCGAGAGGCCTGTGTCTAGCGCATGTGCCAGTCGCGTGCCAGGACGCAAAACACATGAAGTGCCCAGCTGCAAAATAGCACGCACGTCGAGCGGCACTTCTTTTTCGTACACGCCATCGACATTCGGGTGGTTGAGCAGCGAGGCAAAGTGAGACTCGCGAGCCACATACTCGCTCTCGGGGATTGTAAGACGCATCAAGTGACGAGGCGTAGCACCGCGCGGCAGCGTTCGATACACGGACTCGGCCGCATACGTATCACGCAACATGCCCGGCTTGGGTGGGCGGACAAAGTTGACATACACTTGTCGCGGTACATGCATCCGCAGCGCATGTAGCTGGCGGTCTACAAGTACCCACATTCGGAATTCACCAGGTCGCGACGTTGGTGCGAGGTGCACAATGTCCCATGTCGCGGACGCCATAGCTGTGTTTCGTTGGGCAAAGTGACCACCCAGGGTCGAATGGGGTCTCGGTACGTCGCGGCGCTCAGCACGACGGCGACGCCAGCGTTCGCGCATAGCTGTGACCCATCCAGGGTAGTCTTCCTCGATTGGCGGCAGCGGCGGCAGAGGTGGCGGCACAGTGGCCTGTGGCATAGGCTTCTCTGCCGGAGGTGCTGGTGCCTTGGTCCGCGCCTGCACAGTCTTGCTGGACATGAGCGTGTCTAATTTGACCTGTGCTACTTTGTCCTCACGGGCTGCAACGCGTTTCATGAGCCAGTCAGGGTGCCTGACCCGCGGCACAGGATTCGGCACTTTTTGCATGGCCGCGGGAATCGTGATGAGCTTCTGGATGACACCGGCAAACCGCTCAATGTAATAGTTCCAGTCGAGGATACTCCGCAAGTCAAAGTCCGTGAGCGAGTTGTCCCGCAAGAAGCGACGCAGAAAGTGAGCTTTCACATCAGGCTCAGCATTGAAAATGGCCACAGGCACTGCACGATCTGTAACTGGGGCACCATGCGGCTTGGCTGACACAATAAACTTACACGCCAAGCCACGGTCCTTCACGACCTGCTGTCCCAAAATATCGGCCAGTCGTTTGGCTGTCGTGATGGCCGTCGATTTCTGCGCGCCATACTCACTCAACAGTTTGGACATGCTCTTGTTTTCGGCAATCAGATCAATGAGCTCCTCGTCATGAAGTGTTGTGCCCTTGCTGTACAACACATCAAGCCACTGATTAGCCACCTGTGCTACGGCTGCGTAGCAGCTCACGAGCGAATCACCCAGCAAAAACTTACTGAAAATCTGCTTCTGAAAGTCTTTGATCAGCTGAAGTTCACCACGCCGCTTGACCTCAAAGCCCTTGAGTTCGGCCAGCGAACCATCTTCATCAAAGACAGCGTAACGCTTCTTTAGCAGCTTATCCTCTTCCTTACTCGATGGCAGAATCATGGCGCGGTACGGTCCATCCAACTCGAAAAAAATACTATTCTCGCTGTGCACGCGATACTCACCCGTCCGTGCATCAACAAGGTCATGATACTGATGATTCGTAAAGCGATGATGTACCATATAGTTCAGCATAGAGCACGGATACGACACACCGAAAGGCTTACCGTTCCTGCAACGAAATGTAAAGTTCTCTGGAAAGGTCCCTGGCAACATGCACCAAATACCATCGGTATCCAATTCCAGCGGACGACCAATACGATCGACCAGTTCCTTGGCCATTTGGATGATAGTCGCTCCGGTCAAGCAAGTAATACCCGCCATCTCCATCGAGTACCAACGAGCACCTTTGCGCATGACATAACCATAGAAAGAGTTGAGAATGCACTTGTGGGCTAATTGCAACGAGTCATACAACACGATCATCTTTTTTGCTTCCAGGGTATCATTCAGTGCATGACTCTCGTTGGCCTTCTCCAAGTTTTTCTTCCACTTTTTGTGCAGACCCTTGTACTCGTAGCGACGATCACGGAAATCGCGTACTGTGTTAATGTAAAATGGATTCTCTCGCTGGCAAATAATAGCTTCACGCACAACGGTTTTGGTATCATGGGCACGTTTGTACACTTTGCGACTGTAGTCCGCGAGGCGCTTTTGTAGGAGAGCAGACTGCTCTGTCGCGCTCAACTCCTGGTATGTTCGCGTCCTGCCCTGAGCATCACGACCTGGGAATGTCTCCATATCAAGCGCATGCCGAATCATGTTGATTTCATCTCGCTTCGCAGGAAAGTATTCACCACGCCATGCCCATTTCATGCGCTTGTCACAGCTCATTCCCGGTCGATTAAAATGACACGAGGCACACATCGCCTCATCTACCACCGAGTCAGGCTGAAGTCGGTTCGATAACATAATGTTGGGATACATGGCAGCCACATCCAAATGATAGATCAACGGCTTGTCCTGTCGGACAGGGTGATCACGAAGTTCTTCCAGCATGCCGCAAATCTCCGCGCGAACTTCTGCGTAATTTTCAATGTCATCCAAGGTCATATGTCCTTCCTCTGTGATACTGAAATGCAACGCCTTGTCGAGATCATCGATGAGCGCCTGCATAGCGGATGGATCAATGCGGAAGTCTGTAGGAATATCGCTGCGGAATACCCCTGCTTCCAATGCTTCGACATGTCCGCCCACATACGTCTCTGACTCCAGAATATGTCCCTCATAAGAATTGTCGATGGGGTCCACATGCCTGTTCGGCATGAGAATACGACTCTTGTACGCCTGCACCATGAGCAATGTTTCACACAATGTGCCGGTACCTTTTCGAAGTACCTCATCTGGGTTCAAGGGAATGATATTGCACAATGAGAAAATGAAAGGGTGCACGTATTTCATGTAGAGATAATACGTGGCCACAGCATCGGACACTGAATATTGTGCTAGAGTCTGCGGCTGTTCTGATGCATAGGGCGTCATGAGTTCTGGATCCAGCTCCATGGGATCATAGCCAAGCTTGGCTACCGTCACGGCCTTAAGGCCTTGGCTTCCCTGGGGTAGGTACGAGTCACGCTTGACCCACCGGAAACAGTCAAGATGCGCGCAGTGCCGGCTCTTGTACTCGTCATCGGAATCCCTCGCGAAGCCAATTTCCTGTTTCATATCTAAGCCATGTATTCGAGCTCGAGTATCGACAAACATGAAATCGAAGGAGTCACCATTGTACGTCGCAATCACTGTCGGACTTGCTTCGCGTACGTGTGAGAAGAAGCGATGAAGTAGGGCAAGCTCATTCGACTCGTTAAAGATGATAAACGGCCCCTCGTACTCGTCCTTCGGTGTATATTCAAAATCCTCGATATCTTCGCTAATAATTTCGCGGTTGGTAATAAGAAAACCCTGGCCATCAATCATGTAAGAAATCATCATGATGACATCAACTTCTGCGTCGGGAAACTTGAGCGGTTGCTTAGTGGTCTCTATATCGAACGCCATAACCACAGGATCCGCACGCTTCACACGCTCAGGCACTGCTCGCATAGACACCGTTCCTTCGTGAAAGCTTACATCATACCAAAGCCCAACACGAATATCATTGTCAATGGCCACACGCAAGTAATACGGCACATCATACTCCCACAACGCCACAACGCACTGCTCTGGATTCTGACCACCGCCACGCGTCATGGAAGGCGTCTCTTCCATTTCTACGCCGACGGCGGCCTCATCATGTAACATATTGGCATAGGCTTCGACAGCCGATACCTTTTTTTGGGCTTCCTGCGCAAGTGGCAAAAGCTCCTTACGTACTGTGAGTAGGTCTTGCACATTCATAAAGCGTAGTTGCAGCACCAGGCGCTGATGGCCTACAAGGTGGTTGGGCAGCTTGAGGTCATCCTTGTACTTGCGCTCCACGGAGTGAAGTAAACCTTCGAACCGACGCTTAAGCCACTCTTCCACGATAGACTCTGTGCCAGAAAAGCAACCAAGCAAAAAGTAGGGCTGATATGTCACAGTAACCTTGAACATGGACGCGTCATCTTGGATGAAGTAGTAGTCTACGCCGGAGCGTCCGGAGGGATGCGCGTCGTCAGGCATGAGTGTAGGGTGCATATTCACCATCCACGCCTGCCTAGTTTCACCTTGCTCCAGACGCACAAAGCCCATCTGCTCATCAATAATGTCATGCCTTTTCACGGCCGCAAAGCGTTCTTCAATTTGCGTGGTGGCAATATCAACATTCGTCGCGGTCGTTGCAGTAGTTCGCGTTGATCCGCGCTGTATTACGCCTGAGCCACGACGGCGAAATGTTCCACGTCCACGCATGGCACCTGCGCCGGATGACCGAGCGGACGGCATGTTAGGCCGATGCGTGTCTTGTTCGACTCGTACGGAGCGGTGGGAAAAAGGTTTGCCAAAGTGACGCGTCGCGTGTCACAAGAGCTTTGGTAAGCAATGCAGGTGTGTAGACAACCGCTTCGTGGGACGCGTGCAGCACAAGACGTGGGCAGGCAACGAGATCATTGTGGTGGTACAGCTGGTGTCATGCAGCATGCCTCCGCATAGGAGCACGAAGCAGGCGCTTACAAGCAAGGAATCTGCTTTACATATTAGGAAATACATCCGAGAGCGATGCTTTCAACAAATCCAGGCCGATCGCCAGCAAAAACGCGAAAATTCAATTTCCAAGCTTAGAAACTCAATCTGGTTTCAGGGGGAGCCCATGAACATCGATATGAGCTATGAGGTATGTAAGCATACACTTATTTCAGGATTTTGGACGTATTTTACATGAAGAGTACAAACGTGCTCAAGCTCAGCTGGAGGAACAAGGCACTGCTGAGATGGGCGAGATGAATCTAGATGCTCTCATTGAATTAGAAGATGAAATTGTGAAAGAAGAACGGGCTTACCTACAGCATGGATAGTTATGTATATTAGGACACAAGCGAAACGATGGATGTATTTTGATAAGCAAAGTTGAGCAGAGCCATTAGTACATGCCCCCACCGAAGCCACCGTTCATGGAGCCACTGCCCATGCCGCCCATAGAGCCGCCGCCCATGGAACTACCGCCGTAGCCACCGCCGTTCATAGAGCCGCCACCCATGGAACTACCGCCGTAGCCACCGCCGTTCATAGAGCTACCACCCATGCCGCCCATAGAGCCGCCGCCCATGGAGCCACCACCGTAGCCACCGCCGTTCATGGAGCTACCGCCCATAGAGCCACCACCGTAGCCACCGCCGTTCATGGAGCTACCGCCCATGTGGTGACCACCGCCCATGCCGCCCATGGAGCCACTGCCCATGCCGCCCATAGAGCCACCGCCCATGGAGCCGCCACCGTAGCTACCGCCGCCCATGGAGCTACCGCCCATAGAGCCACCACCGTAGCGGTTCTTTCCCGTAAAGTTACCAAGGAGGCCCATCAGCATGTTCGACTTGCCGCCGCCATTACCAAAGGAACCGCCGCCCATTCCACCTTGGCCGTCACTGTTCTTATTCATGACCTTCCCAAGGATCTTGACGTTATTCAAATGCAACATACCTTCTTTCCCAAATTGAGCAACTGAGTCTTATCTCCAAAGCCGTCCATTTTGATGATCGCGCGTAATGAACACGAATGGAAACCAAGTTTATCCCCGAAGTACTTCTGTTATTTTTATATTTTTTTGCTGACGTCATACAACACGCGTCTTGATTATGATCCACGCGTCCAAGCGTGGCAAGACGATACGGACAGAAACGCGTTTGCCTGCTCAGGAGCTGGCAGACTTCAAGAACCTCTTAGCATCACTAGAGCATGAAGAGACATGTGATGTGGGTCAGACACTAAGTGTGGATGCCCAAAATCGGCGTCATATACAGGCGGCTCTCTCCGAGGCTCATGTTAACCCAGAGCCTTCAGATTGGCGACAATTACTTGGTGAGCATGCCTTGGATGTAATTCGGCGGCATCCCATGCTATTGTGGCCTTTAAGTGCTGCAGATGTACCTTCACCAAATTGGCTCCTATCTGAAGAGGTAGCTGCCTTGACGAAGGAGCAACTGAACCCATATACCCAGGGCCAACTGTGGATCGCCATCCAAGCATGTCTTCACGCAACCCTATTTCATATCGCATGGTCAGAGCCTGCCTCCATTTCACCTGAATCTTTGCAACGAGAGGTCAACAAGTGCAAATCCAATCCGACCATGTACAGAGCGGATGCACTTCGTGCGTTTCTCCAGTACCGACATTGGAACCTAGACCGACATGCTAAAGCTCGAACATTGGACTGGCGCGATATTCTTCAACACGCCTTGATTTCCGAGAATGTAGCACTTGTTAACGCGGCTGAACAGGTATTGGAACTTATGTCGTCTTTGTACCATGCCCGCCCCCGCGAAGTGCATTTGGAAAAGCGAACATGGCTGATAAACGATACACCCGATATTCTCCAACGCGCGTCTCTGCTTCGACGTGCACGCGATCTCGATGTTTCTTATAATGTAATGGACCATGTCTATGAGTCGATCGACGGGTCGGACCCTTTGGCAGATAAACATGACGCTTGGAAACGTGCGGAGGAGGCCTTCTTATGGGACAGCGATACTACGTCTGACGCTGGATCCGACACATCATCAGAAGCTACACTGGGTGATGAGTCGGATGACGAGTCTCCAGAGCCACCCGCTTCCCTTTCAAAAAAACGCGCGCATCCATCGCCCCCGCGAGCGGCAAAACGAATGCGTCGGGGCTTTTAATCTACGAAGTACAAACTAAGCACGGTGCTCGGGCGGCACGTCCTGACCACCTTCTTCTTTCGTGGGTCGGCGACCATGATAGTTTACGAAACTCTGTTCCCACTTGACGTAGTCATGCCAATACTGCCGCAAGGCGGCCTCTTCCTCCTCGTCCAGAGTAGCTGTATTTGCCTCAGCCTCCGGTGCAGGTGGCTCGGGATCGGCCGGTGGCTCATCGGTAGGCGGCGGAGGGGGCACCTGTCTCTTATACACATCTGACGCTGCCGACGATAC
>ERZ1030949.72-NODE-72-length-41514-cov-16.819219_pt1 | contig 41514 bp, 33 predicted proteins | sample MGYA00517297_ERZ1030949 | MGnify/ENA primary metagenome ERZ1030949 (study PRJEB33718, sample SAMN03159698) | human skin metagenome | collected 2014-05-20 | study: EMG produced TPA metagenomics assembly of the PRJNA266117 data set (Human skin bacterial metagenome...
GCGTAGCGTCTCGTGGGCTCGGAGATGTGTATAAGAGACAGCGCCGACAGGATCCCCCCCGGCATCACCACCCATCGCGCAAGGGCCGGCCCCGTATCCTGGCTCTTACCTCTCGCTCATGGAGCGCGTGAAGATGGCAAGCAGCATGAATGCCTCCACCCGTCATTTAGCCGCACGAGGCGTCCCAATGTATGGGTCTGGTATGGATGATTATATACAACCTAACCAAGTCATGACATCCCCAGCTCCGGCAGAGATCTACTCTACGGGCGCAAGCGTGGATGAGCCTGAAGAGCATCCTGTGGGACAGTCCAAGACGAACGAATCAGAGGCGCCAACATTGCCGTCTAAAGACCATGTGTGGCACTCTGATTCAGGAGAAGGTCTTGGCGCCGCGGTGCCGCCTGCGTCGGCTCCTGTGCAGACCATGCCCACCATGACATCCTCCTCTCCACAACCACGCTCCGCGCCGGTCCCAGCATCTGATACATTTGCCATGCCTTCTTCATCGGCCGCAGAGGCGCCGCCGGCGGCATCTGTGCCCGAACAAGAGCCTGTTGAACCTCAACCTCAGGATGCAACGCTGTCACAGCCATCACCAGCGTCAGAAGCACCCATGCGGACATCGGAGCCAGCACCGTTCTCATGGAATGTTATGCCCGTGTGGCCCACGGAGGCCACAGACACGGCGAAACAGGCTATCCCGGAAGAGGTGACCATGGCTGATACAAGCTCAGCTACCGTGTTTGTGCGCTCGGACTCAGAATTGCCCACGGAGGCTATGCGTGATATGAAGTTGGTGCAGGAGACCAGCAATCAGGCGCCGCCGGCACTTGTCAGCGAGCCGAAACCGCTCGACCCATCAGAGCGCGAGGATCAGCCCAGTTTGGATGAGGTGGCGTGGTCTTGGCTGAGACAACCCAACCCAGAAACCCCCCTCACACAATCGTTGCCTGGCGCGATGCCCACATCCGAACAGCATGAGCGACCACAATCGAACCCATTTCGTCAGCTGCAGTCCAGCCGCGATCACGGTTTGGCACCAGAGGCGGATCTGGAATCAGATGCCCGAAGCAGCTTGTACACGGAGGTACAGGCTGTGCAAATGAGGCGCAACTCCGCTGGTGCACCGTTTACGCAGTCTGACATGAATGAAAATGCAAACGCGGTTTGGGACAAGGCTTCCGCCCATGAAACGAGAGAGACGTTACATCTTGTTTCTTCGACATCCGAGGCGAATGTGAGAATGAACAAGGACACATCGGCTCTGGCGTCAGATTACAAGCGCGATGAGTATGCGACTACGGCACCGCTGCTTGTGGATGACCTCGCCACGACACCTCGGCCTTTTCGCTCTGTTCTTGGAGCGCAGACGCCTGACAATGAGCGCTGGACGCAGTCGGCTGCCAAGGCGACACCGCCGCCTGTGTCGCCTCTGCCAACGATGCCCGTCGTGCGTAACATATCTCAAACGCCGGTGTCTACGCCTATGGCATCATCAGTTCCATCGGAACCTCAACCGGAATATTTGGTCGATCGTCGGTCTAAAACGCCCGTCAACGCCTCAGATTCGCTTTCGTGGACTCGTCCTTCTCACGCTGGTCAGCTGAGTCCCCCTATTCCTCAAGCGCCGGGTTCGCCGCTCCTTGGTATGCTGGGCTCACCCACCAATACACATTACCCATCAGCTGTTTCACCCACGTCTCAGCGGGCCTTTTCGCCCTTGACCTTCGACTCCCCTCGTGTTCCCTCCAAGAAGATGACATACCCGCCAGGCACGCCTGTAGCTGCGGCGTCGCCCAAGGCAGCGCTTCCCGAATCGATCAAGAACGTGGAAACGCCGCCCATTTCTACCATTCCCGATGGCGTTTCGCCGAAAAGTGCGCTCTCTACGCCGTACAGGACAGGCTCAAGCAGTTCTCGCAAGCAAAGTGTGGCTACGCCCTTCGAACCGGCCACGCCGCCCATGCCCATTCGTGCGGCGCGGAACCATCTTGCGCCTTCCACGTTGACTGATTCTCCTGCGCGTCAGCAGCTGATGACACATCCACCCATTTTGATGCCTGGTGGCGTGAAAGACCTTTCTGACCCCTTGTCAGATTCCTCGCCGCCCCATGTACAGCTTTACGAAGGAATAGAGCGCAAGGTCAGCAAGATTCGTGCTCGCGCGCATTCGCCGAGTCAGTATCCAGGCATGCAGCCACAGCACAGTCATGTGGCGCCATTCGAATTGCAGAACCGGTCGCTCGTATTTCCGGCTGGCGTAGACCCACGGAACCCGGGCAGCGGCTTCTGCGTTGAGTGTATGATGCGAGATGAAGATATGGCCGATGTTACTGTGATGGATCCAGAAGTGTGGGAACGCGCGAGTGATGCCGACTTTTATGAAGCGATGAAGGTGGAGGAATCCATACGGGCCAGTAACAAGGATCCGATGCAGATGCCCGAATTCTTGTCGTTGGCTGTGGCTGGCACCCAACGCATAAGCCCCAGCACAGAGCTCACCCAAAACAACCTTCGTGAACACACATCGACATCTCGCTTGTCTCCTGCGACCAAGGCACGCTCTATCTTAATGTTTGTGTCACAGCAACGTCATATTCTTGGACTGGAGGCGGACGATGCTGCTACTCCTTCCACTTCGTCACCATCACGATCGCAAAGTGCACTGCCTGCGACGCCTGCGACAACGGCGCGCCGTGCCGCGCCCCAGTCACCGCGCACGGCGCTTGATAAGAGTGACGCACGCAGCATCACGGGCGCCAGCGATGCCCGCAGCGAGCAGCCCGGACGAAGACGCAAGTCTTCAGAGACTGTGCGCCGCGCTCGAAGCACGGGCCGATCCCAACCTGCCTCGCCAGAAACGGATCTTCGGTCGTCAAGTCGGACGTCAGGACGTACGACACCCGCGCGCTCGCCTAGGAAGCGCGCTATGCAAGCTGTCGTCGCGCCCACGATGCGTGGTGAGACTCCAGATGCAGATGCAGATTCACGAATAGAGGCGGGAGACGAGTCTATGGTGTCCACTCGCGCTGCTACGCCACCTCGCTCGCCCTCAGGCCCATCAGGATCAACGCGATCTATGCGTCGACCCACGGGGCGCAGTGCATCGCGGCCCGATGTCCCCAAGCAGCAAGGCAGGCCTGCGACGCCGCCTATGCCTTCACAGTCAGCCGACGAATTTGCACCTAAAGTGCTGGCTGGTTTCCCACGCCTCACGAGTACCCAGTCACCACAATATGGTCCTGATATGAGCATGAACTCGACTAATGCATCTGGCGCAGACGATACAGCTGTGAGTGTAAATCCCGACATGGACGATGAAACAGACGTCTTGCGCCGAAAGTCGTCTCAGGGTCACTCACTGCGTGGACTTTTCCGCAAGATGGCGCATCGAGGAGATGACGCAGAGAGCATATATTCTCGCAAGAAACGATCATCCGAATATGCCCCCGATGTGTCGTTCGAAGATGATGGTCAAAAATCGTTCTGGAAACGACTTACACGTTCGCCCAAATCGACATCTTCCCACAAATCTGTCAAGCCCAGCTCAACGCCACCCCCACCCGTTCCGCGTCTGCCAACGAGTGAGGCATAGCTGATTATGCCCCAACAGTAGTGCTTTTGGCTGTATTCAGGATCTCACTTTCTTTAACGTAGTCGACACCTAGTCATGGATAATTCGAACCCTGTGCCTCCACTTGGAGGCGTTCGATGCATTAGCGCGTGAGTCTTGTTCCTCACCACGATGGAGGCAGGCATCCAAGGCAAACGCCCAGTGGATGTGCTCATAGAACGACCGTGCCGTACTGCTCCGGGTATCCTAGGCGATCATGACTCTGACAAGTGCGTTTTCTCTGCTAACCTCTCAGGGCAAAAGCGTTCCTCCATAATGAGTGTCGTGTGTTGGTGGTGGGCGCAGGTGGATTAGGTTGCGAGATTCTCACGAATCTTGCACTTTCTGGTTTCCGCGACATTCATGTCATTGACATGGATACGATTGATGTATCGAATCTGAACCGGCAGTTCTTGTTCCGCGATAAAGACGTCGGCCAGCCCAAGGCGACCACAGCTGCGGCCTTTGTCCAGTCACGAGTACCTGGAGTCAAAATCACTTCACATGTTTGCCGTATTCAGGAAAAGGATGACGCATTTTATATGCAATTTCATATGGTGATTTGTGGACTAGATTCTGTCGAGGCGCGCAGGTGGATGAATGCTACATTGATCCGCTTGGTGGATGACCAGAACCCCGCCTCACTAAAACCGCTGATTGATGGTGGTTCAGAAGGGCTCAAAGGTCAAGCGCGTGTCATTCTCCCCACCATCACCAGCTGCTATGAATGCAGTCTCGATATGCTCCCCAAGCGGACAACCTTCCCTATATGCACAATTGCTAATACACCGCGACTCCCAGAGCACTGCATTGAGTGGGCTAGTGTGCTTGAGTGGCCACGACTGCATCCGGGAAAGAAACTCGACAAGGACGATCCTGAACATGTCCAATGGGTCCTTGACACAGCTTTGGCGCGCGCTAAAACATTTCAGATCACTGGTATTACCTGGTCACTCACGCAAGGCGTCATTAAGAACATTATACCCGCTATTGCAAGTACGAATGCTATCATTTCAGCTGCATGTACGCAAGAAGCCTTCAAGATTGCTACATCTACAGCGCCTTACTTGAACAACTACATGATGTATGCTGGTAATGAAGGCGTCTATACATTCACATTTGAGTATGAAAAGCGTGCTGACTGCCCCGTTTGTGGTGGTGAGTCTCGTTCTATCCATATTAGACCGGATGATTCGCTCGCACACTTGGTTGCCATGTTGCACGATTTACCTGATATTCAGTGCAAACGTCCTACTATTTCTGGCCGATCCGGCCCATTGTACTACTCAACACCAGATGCCCTTGAGAAAGCAACGCGTCCGAATTTGGATCGTTGCATGACGGAACTAGGCATACAGCATGGTGATGTGTTGACAGTGGCAGATGGGTCTTGGCCTTTTGTCCTGACAATAGAAATTTTGCTCACATAGTGCGCGGAAATCTCGGCTCCACAATGGGCCATTTTCTTCCTTCAAGCATTAGCTTCGACATGTCGGGCCATGCGGCCGCGTCTGCTGAGGCGCAGTCTGCTGTGTTTATGCGCTCGGAGCCAGTGCCAGAACACACAAAACAGGCTACCGGACCTCATTTCGACCATTTGAATCCAAATGATCTGGGCGCCTTGATGGATAGCATGGCAACGATTGGATTCCAGGGCACGTCTGTTTCTGACGCTGTTCGTATTATTGAACGCATGCGTACCTGGCGTCTCAGTGACGATCCTTCCTATGATAGTACCGGAGATGACTGCGCTAATTTGCCGGCAGATGATCCGGCTCACCCATCGAATGTGCGTTGCACAATCCTGTTAGGCTACACATCCAACCTTATTTCCTCTGGTTTACGCGAGGTGATACACTTTTTGGTGAAGCACAAATACGTGTCTGGCATTGTGACTACCGCTGGTGGCGTTGAAGAAGACTTTATCAAATGTCTTGGCCCCACGTATCTCGGCAGCTTCAATTTGGATGGAGCCACCCTCCGGAAACGTGGTTTGAATCGGATCGGCAACCTGATTGTGCCGAACGATAACTACTGCAAGTTTGAAGACTGGGTGATGCCTATCCTGGATCAAATGCGAGCTGAGCAAGACACAGCACCACCCGAGGCTAACGGAGAGCGCTTTGCATGGACGCCCAGCCGTGTGATTGAGCGACTGGGCCACGAAATCAACGACGAGCGTAGTGTGTACTATTGGGCCGCCAAAAACAACATTCCTGTATTTTGCCCAGCTCTCACTGACGGCTCGCTCGGTGACATGATTTACTTCCACTCGTACAAAAATCCTGGTCTCACGATTGATATCGTCCGTGATATTCGTCGTCTGAATGATATAAGTGTCAAGGCCAAAAAAGCTGGCATTATCATCCTAGGTGGTGGTGTATGCAAACACCAGATTGCTAACGCGATGCTCTTCCGGAACGGTGCTGACTTTGGCGTATACATCAATACCGGCCAAGAGTTCGACGGCTCTGACAGTGGCGCCAGGCCTGACGAAGCCGTGAGCTGGGGTAAATTAAAAAGTAAAGAAAACGGCGGCGACACTGTCAAAGTGTATTGCGATGCTACCATTGTATTTCCTTTTATTGTTGCCCAGACATTTGGACGTGCCCACTGGGCCCAAAAGCCGTTGGTCTCATAGCTACCCAAGTCGTGATAGGAACGCCCATTTCGGCCATCTCCACATCGTCCCAAGCGCACCAACCTGCCAGCAAGATGTCTACAGGTGCTGTGCGTAGGCGCGTGACCCTTGGTATCGCGGTGGTGGTGGCTGCGATGGCCGTGATGTGGGCATTTCTTCCTATCATACTGCCTGAGTGGTTTGTACCAGCGTCTCAGCTCGAGGCCGTGACAACGTTTTTCCGATCGCCTACGTCATCACATGCCGCTCATGAAACGAGCGCGAATGCCACTGGCCGTCCGCGAGCCACCACACATACCAACAACTGGGCTGTACTTGTTGGCACGTCTAAATTTTGGTTCAATTACAGGCACTTGGCGAACGTGCTTGGAATGTACAGGACCGTGAAGCGCTTGGGCATACCGGACAGCCATATAATTCTCATGTTAGCCGATGACGCTGCATGCAATCCACGTAACCCATATCCGGGCTCGGTCTGGGCTTCATACAAGCATGAGCTGGATCTATATGGTGATGATGTTGAGGTGGACTATCGAGGATACGAAGTGACCGTCACCAACCTGTTGCGGCTTCTCACGGGTCGCGTTCCAGCACACATGCCGCGTTCCAAACGTCTTGATTCAGATGAGCACTCGAACATTTTTCTTTATATGACTGGTCATGGCGGGGACGAGTTCCTTAAGTTTCAAGACTCGGAAGAAATCAGCGCGTATGACCTGGCCGATGCTATTGAGCAAATGTGGGAAAAGCGTCGATACCATGAACTACTTTTTATGATTGATACCTGTCAGGCGGCAACGATGGCGTCGCGTTTGTACAGCCCCAATGTTATTGCTGTTGGGAGCAGTCTGAAGGGCGAAAACTCGTATTCGTACACCACCGACTATGCAGTGGGTGTGCCCCTCATCGATCGATATACGCGCGTCGTCTTGGAGTATATGGAAAAAGTGACGCGAACGTCGGCCCAGACTCTGCAAGAACTGTTTTCAAGCGTTGGCGACGCCAAGACGTACTCAACACAGTTTGTCCGCTCAGATCTATTTCATCGTCCGTTGGAAGAGGTGCGCATTACCGACTTTTTGGGGTCTGTGGCACAGGTGCAACTGACATAGTCATTTTCCGCGCACGTCCCTCTCGTTGTGCTATGGTATGCTCTACGTTTACTTGAACTCTTCGGTGGATCCCGTCTGTTGAAAGCATTAGCATGCAAAACGCACGTACCATAATGAGGCCAACTGTTGCATGTTAGTGCGCATGGTACGTACCAATCAAACCAAACAGCCCAAGAATGCTGCTGAATACCTGTGCGCCGTAAGTCATGCACCATGGACATACCTCAACCACAAGAATCTTTACAAACAGTTGTGGATCGGCCGCATCAGCGACCGCGGCATTCGCACCCGTGATACCGACCGATACACCACACACCACATTGCACAGACCCACGGTCAGACCACCCCAGAATAATGCGTAGCCCGTAAAGTAGTTTTGTGGCGTCCATAAACCATTGGCACCATCCTGGAGACGCCCTGATATTTTAGCAGAAAACACAATGGCCATGATAACACCATAGATGGCCACAACTTCACAGAAAATAATGCTAATCAAGTTCTTGGTCGTGATGCGTGGCGCGCGCACACCAGCACCCAGGATCGACGATCCAGTTATGAAAATACCCCAGGCAGCACCAATCACGCTGAGACCAATACACAGGCCGATACCCGTGTTGGCCCACACGTACGGGCTCGTTTGCTCTAGGAAAGTGCCAACGGCAAACTGGTCTCCCGAGCCTGATATGAGCAACCATACACGTACCAGTCAAAATAAGGTATCCAGCGCCATAGAGCGCAAAAGCAAGGAGCGTGCCAAGCGTAGAGTAGGCAATCACACCCATGCTGGTAAGCAGCGGCTTGTACACTGGCTGTCGAACTGGAGGTCAGGGCGTGTCGCACCCGTGCTGAGTAAGCACATATCGTGTGGAGAGCATGCGAGGAAGGGGTCGATTAATGAGCTATATACGGAATAGAAAATCGTGACGCGAGGGCGGATTGGAAGAATGTGTCAACAGGATTCAGTGAGTCCGAACAATGTCGACATGCAAATGTTGGTGAATTCGTCATGTTGATGAAAGTAGGAAGTGAGGGAAAATGGTATAGCAGAGTTTTCTTTACTGGGCAAGGGTCGATATTGCATGAACGTAGCCAAATTCAATGGTGGCTGGTCTGCTTGCCATTGACTCTTACTGTGCATGTGGCGCCATTGCGTGACATTATCGGCTTCAAAAACAGCGGCTATTGCAGGCAGCTCAAGCGTCATCACATTTTTCCACGCGGCAGATGAGATGCCCTTGGAGATCAACGGCATGCCGAGGCTCGGCAACGCGCCTTGGCTTCCCAGCGAACTGGATCGAGTGTATTGCCACAAGACAAGAAGAGCATGTGTGGCCAGCACAGTGCGGCGAATCGAATCACACAAACCCCACCAAAGAAATTCGAACGTGTCGCCCTGACCAGGCTTGTTCGATGTGGCATTGGATTTCCACATTTGGGCTTGTAGTGTCACTCCGATGGTGGCAAGAATGCACATCAGCTGCTCAAGCATTTCCACGGCCGAGTCCAATAAGCCTGATTCCCACACGTTCTGTGCACTGCAGAATGCATGCGTTTTCTGGGGACGATCCATAGAGTCGCTGAACGATCCAACGACTGTGTAGCACCACATGGCCTGTAGCAGGGAGAGACACTCCCAACATCCATCCCATGACGTAGCTTGCTGGAACCACAGCTGCTTCTCTAAGGGTGTTGCCTCTGCCTGACCAGGTCTGTACTGCCGGACAAGACTAGTTGCTTGGTCCACTAGCACACCTAGCTCGACGCCCACCTGGCGCCAAGCCCACTCTTCACTCGTGGGAAGTCGCATCGCGAGCGCGGAAAGCGCTGAACGAGCAATAGAGAGTGATGCAGGAAGTTTGTCGCGTTGTGAGAGGAGCATGTACCGATGCATAAAAGGGGGTTGCGGTGCGCCTGGATCACGAAGACACAAGAAAGAACAATATGTTAGGAAGCGTGAGCTTACTGATGCACTAAGAGTGGAACGACAGTCATCAGAGCGTATCACGCTTGTTGCTGGTAATGACATGAGCGTATAACGATGAAAACGCCGTTGAGCACCGTAGTCATGCGCCCACCAGTCCACCGAGCTTATAAGCGCTGGCGCTGGAGTGGACGAGCGCTGAGCGTTAGTTTCCTCTTCCTGTCGTGGACCTTTGATCAAACCCATACGAGTGGAATTGGCAGTAGGTGTGCGCCCGGTATCGATGGCTGAAATGAGACCTGTCCAGCCCGTGCATGCACCAGTTTCATACATGGGCGATGGTGCTACAGGCTCATCGAGCCACATACTCAGTTCATTCGAGCCGAATGGGGAGCCAAAGTGTGCCGGCGAGAACAGGGACATGTTGATCAGCCTCGTGGGTGTACACGAAGATGTTATATTATTGGAAACGGAGAGATTCGAGGTGCAAATTTGGGTAAGTTCTGTTGTACTCTTTCGGCGTGGTTCTTGCTCATTATTTGATGTCAAATTGCTTGCGCCAAAGCTGATCGACGGTGGCTCCATTTTTGAAGTCGTGGCGGACATAAGCCCATCAGGTAGCGAAGAAGAAGCTAGCGGTTGCGATTGTGATTGCGAAGGTTGCGATGCTAAAGGAAGCACAAGCTCACCAAGACCTGTAGTAGAAGAGGTTTGAAACATGCTTCCTAGAATAGGTGACGTTGTACGATGCTTGTCAGGGTATGAAGATCGTGCGTCAGCCGATTGTGATGTCAAAACAGGAGGCTGTCCATACGAATTCCATTGCGAGGGACCCACTCCATAAGAAAATGCTCCTTGAGCGGCATGCGTCGATGGTGCGGACGATGCGGCTACATGTGGACCCACACCAGCAGAGGAATCCCAACGATGACTGGCCAATTTCGTTTCAAGCGAATCGGTTGTAACGTTACCATCACTCTCATCACCAGAAGTATCCGTGACGTTTTGCGAAGAATGCATATTTAAGCTGACATTGGACATATTGTTCCAAGGCATAAGCTGGTTGAGTGGTCGAAACGCTGACTCCGACATATTTGTACCCATCACAGGCACATTCGAGACAGGGTACGACGCGCCGTATGTATCTCTCGTCGGGTGCGTATTTATTTGATGAAGCTCTTGTTCACGCGCACGTCTCGCATTTGGGTTGCCTGTATGAGGCGCGTATACACAAGCAATCTGACGTTTCCGACACCGCTCACACGATGGGTATCCTAGGTCACAGCGAGCCTTACTTCGGGCACATGCATAGCAACTTTTTTGGCGACCCACTGAAGGGTTTGCCAATGCACGCGCCTCACGAATCTGATGCCGACGAAGTAAATCCTCTGGCTGTCAGCTTGCATTGAGTTATGATACGTACCGCGCGCAAAAGACTTGTGACATCTATCACACACGAATGATGGACTCGAACTTTCCTCCATGCTATCGCTGCGATTTGATGAGCTGAGGTTCGTTCCACTTTCGCTCGATGAGACTGACGAGCAATGGGAGCGTGGAAAAGATGATCGTTTCAATTGCCTACCCATGCCCAAAAAAGGCTTATCCTTTAGGATTCTAATGTTGCGGGGGTCCGTGGTTTTTTGTCGTCGTAATTCCATCGACTAGCTCGGCCGAGAATTCATTTAATCGTTATCCCCACATCACCATTCTTGGCTGGTCTCCCAATGTCATCACGCGAGTGGGTGACGTTGCTCAGTGATGTACGTTGAAGCACATGCTTATGGCACAGGATGGGTACAAGTTTATCATAGATCGAGAATGGGCCATGCTTAGCGGAACAATTCGCACAATGCTGTCAACCGACGATGGTGGTACGTATTCGTGTTACTTTAACAATGTCAGGGTTTTCTGAGGCGGAGAGTGGTATATGCACGCTGCAAATTCGGTATGTGGCAAAAACTAACCATGGTAGTGGTCAAGTGCTGGAAAAAGTCGTCGAGTATTTACAGTGGCATGCTCGATATTCGCACCAGTCTCAATACCCTATCAAGGAATTTGAGTCCAAAATACCACCAGAACTCGCTTTGGAACTGTACGTCTATGTCTTCATCTTACTTGTTAGACTTATGGCAGCCGACTTTTTGGAATGTATGAGCCTATCGTATGCGAATGAAGTACTAATACGAACAGTATGATATATAAGATATTATTTAGCGACAATGATGCGCCTGAGAAAGGCCATTCACTCGTTGGCTCATATATTGCGTGGTGTGGCACGGGTTTGCGGTGATCTGTCCTCATTGACCACAGAAAAAGGCTTTCGCTTGGGTGTAAATTGTGAACTGGTACAGAATGGACTGGTCACTTTAGGATCGGCCGATGTTTTTCCGGTGGGCGTGCGTGGTGGCATTATATCGGGGCGCGACACCACAACACGACGTGCGCTTCCAATGGACGACGATGAACGGACCAGAGCACGTGAGGCAAGACGCGCCGCAGCATTAGCATCAGCGGAAGCAGCAGCGCCTTGCCGTTGTGTCGAACGAAGTCTCGCTTGTTCGCGCGCAAGTGCCAGTCGGTGTGCAACACCGTCGCTAGGGTTAGAGCCACGTGTAGGCAGAGGCGGAATACCAGTACTTTCATAGGGATCCGATAATGATTCGGATGAATGCGATACGGGACCTGCTAATTTAGCGCTTTTCATGCGCGAAACTCGTGTTATCGTGGGTTGCGTGGGTTGCAATGTGTCTTGGGTATCATCCGGGACTTTGGCGTCAGTCACGGTCTTGTCCGGTGCTACAGGTTGAACCGCCGCAAGGTAACGTTGCGCTGTTGCAGAAAGTGTACGGAAAAAGCTGTATGTAAGCATAAAATTACGCACGTTGCTCGACGTTCTGGAAATAGTCCTGCATATATACCATACAAATGCCGACATGTAGCGCGGGCCTGAGGATGAGCATCGGTAGCGAGGAGTCTTATGGCTTCCTCTACATCTGTGACACGTTTTTGCAGTCGCGCAAGATCACAAGACTCCATATAAATTACCATGCATTCAGCTGCAGAAGCGCGAAGACTGCTAGACTTTTCTTTTAAAGCGTGCACAAGGCACGACAAGATGTATGGCAAATGGCAGTGACGGCAGATCAAATGAAGACTTTTTTCCGCACGACGAAGTGAGACCTTGTTTGTACGTGCACACAATTGAAGTAGAGGTGGGATAAACACATTCACAAACGGGGCGAAGCGCTCACCTAGACGTGGAGCCATGGAATTGAGCACGTCACTCGCCGTGCCAGATAGACGAGTGCGATCTGAAAGCAAAGACCTAGAAATGCACGGGGCAAATTCATGCACGCGCATTATGTACGACGGTACCTTGGTCGCGCCGCACTTGGTCAGAACTTGAAATTGTGCCAAAGCATGATCGATGCGGTCCCATGTCTCTTCTGTCTCAACAAGGTCCAACACAGGAACCAATGAGCTCACAGCGACATCCAGATCGGCATCCGATGCAATGACCACAGAGCCGTGTATTGAGGTGGATTGCATATGCAATCTCTACCGCTATCCTGTTGAGCGTGCCAAGCCACGACAATCCGCTGCTTGACAACAACAACACTTCCTATTCACGTGACTAAAACACGTACGGGTACATAATCTTGCGCTGACGTGGGTACTGGTCACCGAATTCCTTGCGGTAGTTCCTATGTTTCTTGATGGCCCACAACGTCATTTGGACTGATGACACAACAAGGAAAATAAGCGCACTGAGAGATAGGGTCATAGCAGTGATAGCAAACCAAGAAAGAGCTTCAAAGAAGTAGTTGGGGCAGCTGACCAGCTCAAACGCGCCGCCTCGAGGAATTTGTCGTACGCGCGTTCCCTTTGGACGCAGGTTCATCAAGGTGATGTGAGCACGGAAATTGCCCAGTTCAGATACGAGCCATAGCAGCACAAAGAACCAAATAAATGCGTGGTTGTCGCGTACAGTTCCGCGCACGGACTCAACCCCAAGAGAAGGAGAATACACGCCACCACCAAGAACTAGACCCGAGAGCAACCAGTAGTGGGTCGAGTTTTTTACAATGTTGAAGGCCGGCATAGTGGCGTTCGAGAAGCGATGAACGAACATTGACTCGAATTCACGCTTGAGAAAGTGTGCCATCACAAGCACGAACACAGTCGTTTGTACGAATGACATGGAGAAAGGATATCCAAATCTGGCCCACAGATGCGGGGCGCCCCAGTAAATGAGAGGGTGAATGACCAATGGACCAGCGTACTCTACAAGGAATACAGTGCGCCAGCTAATCTGAGGTCCTAGATCTTTCAACGTCAGTGTGGCCAGGTTTTCCACGCCGAGATCTGAGAGACGCTTTTCATCACCAAGAAGAGGCCTTTTTTGTTGGTCGGATAGACGCTGACGAGAAACGGGCAGCGCTGGAACGAGATTTGCAATGCCATTCTTCAGAACGCCTAACGTTGCATCATCAGGGAGTGATATTTGTAGTGGGAAATAAGCACCTTTGATTTTTCCACGACTTTCGATCGTCAAGTTGATCCCAGACATGACCGTCGGCGTCAGCGGCTTCAGAGAGGTGGTCCGTCCGTTTGTTCGTGCGCTCGTTTGCCGGTGCATGCGTCTAATTGTTTAGGCCAATCATATTAGCCGTGATTTGTTCGTTCGGCCGCTGGCCCATGAGACTTTTTTTTTCCTTGTCGCGTCGTATCGTGTAGTCTCCACGTGTGTACCAAATGGGGGACGCCGAGGAGCTTGCGTTCCTTTCATGGTTCACAGAGCATGGCGGCTGGATTGATCAAAGCCTGTCGCTTGAGAAAATACCTGGCATGGGCCGCGGCCTTGTAGCCACGCGGCCTATTGCAGAAAATGAGCGTTTGTTTTCCATTCCTCGCTCCATGCTATTAAACTTGGGAACGAGTGCCCTGGTGCCTGCTTGCGAGGCAGCAGAGCGCGCACGCCCCCCTAAAGCAGGGCATGCGTGGTCTGATGTAATGGATCGTGGATGGTGCCCACTCATCCTCATGCTCATGTGGGAGCATCGGCACGCTTCTACTCAAGAACATAATGAACGATTTACATGGGGCCCCTACTTTGGCATCATGCCGACGTCGTTCACCACGCCCATGTTTTGGAACTCTAACGAGCTACGTGAACTTCAAGGAACAGATGTCCAAGACAAAATTGGCCGCATGGAAGCTGAGACAGACTACCATGAATGTGTATTGCCATATGTCCAACAATACCCTGATGTGTTCCTGGGTTCCGGCGTGACCGATGTGCCCGCTGAAATTTCTAAATGGTATCATATTGACCTGTACCATCGAATGGGGTCGCTGCTCCTCAGTCGTAGCTTCCATGTGAAGCGTGACTTGAATCGCGCTGAGAGTGATGAAGCAGATATTTCCTCGGCTCCCGCTGAAGTAGCCGTCGAACGAGCCATACCTCGAAATGAAGCGCAAGATGACCAGGGAGATGAAGAAGAAGAAGAAGAAGAGGAGGCTGAGATTGAAATTCAAGATGACCAAGATGACGAGGAGAAGGAAGAGAATGAAGAGGATGTTCGTGATATATCCATGGTGCCTATGGCTGATATGCTTAATGCAAAATTTGGATCGGAAAATACTCGCTGCTTTTATAAACGTGAGGCACTGGAGATGCGGTGCACACGACCTATCGCCATCGGTGAGCAACTTTTGAACACATATGGCAATCCTCCGAACAGCGATTTGCTCCGTCGCTACGGATTTGTCGATGAGCCGAATCGTGGCGACTTGCTCGAGCTTCCTGCCACAACCATATTTGATGCAGCACTGAACAAGTTATGCCTGGCGACTCAAGCATCAGAGGATGTGATCCGCACATTCCTGATGCCACGATTCGAATGGGCCTGCACCGAGCTGGGCATTGATGAAGTGTTTCTCATGTGTCGGCTTAGCAAGCCTGAGAATACGGCACCGTATGCTGGCACCTTGACTCTTGATGCCAGCAGACCCCTAACTTCTGCAGACAGACGTGTCTTGAGCCGTGCCTCTGGCGAAATTTCTGACGACTTGGTTGGATTCGTGCGCCTATTGTGCGTGACACAGGACGACTTTGAGCGTGCCAAGAAAAAAGAGGCGCTTCCCAATGCGCGCCTTGACGCCGTGGAAGCTATGGACGCCAGTTGGCCCGGCTCTCCACCTGAGGGCGCTATGCTTTCTGTGGCGTCAGTGTTGCGTGATGCCCTCGCACTTCGTGGCAAGGCATATCCCACAACGTGGAACGACACTGCCAAGGCCCTAGTTGAGTGCACGGCCTCGTCGGAAGACCCTTATCGGATGGCTTTGGTTGTCCGGGCTGGTGACCAGGCAATTCTCCAGGAACATACCACGGTGACTGAGCTTGTTCTGGCACATGCGCGAGCTCAGGCTAGTGGCGCCGCATCAAATCCTGCGCCCTCCAAAAAGGCGCGTCGCACATAATTGACTAATATTACATTGGCGATTATCTTACACATGCACCAAACAATGCACTTTTAAGTGGCAGAGGCTGTAGCTATGTTTGACGAGGCACTTTGCTGCATCCGCGTTGTATCAGCACGTTTGTCACTGCTGTGATCCATTGGTGGAGCCATAGGCATTGCAGCAGCATCATGAGCGAACGCGGATATCGCTTTCGGGTCCGCTTTATTCATGAGCTGAAGAGTAACACGCTGCATCACATCCCCCGGCAAAGGTCGAGCAGGTGTAACTGACGCGGACGAATGCGACGGAGGCATCGGCACGGATGCCACCGCAGTCGTCGTATTTTTGTCGAACAGAGGCGCTCGTGAAGCGGCAGCATCGCAATGATGACGTCGTAATGCATCACGTCGCACAAACGCCCGCCCACACTGTTCGCAACGAAACTTTTTACCCGGCGTACCTAGGCCAAGACTAGCAAGACCGCCTGTATCTTGACCCTCGCCCACGTCGCCCGAGTCACCATGGATGCCCGGCTCAGGCTCCCATTCATGCACACTTGCCACATGACGCTGCAAGTCGTGCTTTCGAGAAAAGGAGCGACCCCCTTCTGCACGACATGAGCGATACGGACATGGAAAAGGCTTGGCGCGAGACGGATCTGGATCGTGCGTCGACAGATGCGTACTAAGATTATAAGCGCGTGCAAAAGCTCGAAAGCACTTGGGGCACTGGAAGCGCTTTTGTACAGCTTCTTGTTTAGGAGACCGCTCCTGAATTGCAATGTCTGTATCGGTTTTGACCCGTTTTGCATCGTCTGTGCTTGTGGATATAGATCGTTTTTCCGGCTGCACGCTAGTCGAGAACGGCTGCTGCAATCCATCCGTCGGCTGTCCCAGTGTTATTCGGATCTGCTGCTGCTGGGCCTGAATTTTTTTCGTTGTCTCGTCAGGCGAAGTTGATCCCGACGCACCCACGCACATAGGTGCGATCCGAGGTGCAATACCAACAGAAGAGGGATGCGAAAGTGGCAAGACAGATTCAGAATGCGCCTGTACGTTTAATGCCTGGCTCAAAGAAAAATTAGCATTAGATGCATGAGGCGCAATCGACGATGTAACGGTGGGACCCTGGGCATATGATGCGTCGACCTTGTCTTCGAGCTTGGGTGTATCCTTGTTGAAGTCATGATTCGAAGCTCGACGAGCCAATGAGTGATGAGAAGGCAGGGGTTTGGGCGTCGGCAAAAAAGTATACGCTCCTGGTGCTGGTGATAATCTAGGTGAGACTTGCGTACGTTGGGGCGTAAGGCCTTGGCGTTGTTGCCTCTCATGGAACGCCGCAGCCTCTTGGTACTGTGTTGCAGCGGCCGCAGATGCAGCAGATGCAATGCTGTCTAGATGAGAGCTGGGGTCGAATGATGGCGCCAGTTGCGACGAGAGCAGAGAGATATCATTAGAAAGATGGTGGTTAGGAGCGGAAGGAGAGCATTGCGCCATCAAATTAAATGATGAAGTCGGCTTGGGCGCACTTTGTGCAAACGGATCCGAGGAAAGCGCCGCTGATGACGACGGTTCAGACTCGAAAGTATGTGTGTCAACCGACGAATCCAACTTCTCTGAGAGAGACAATAACAGACCCATACCAGGATTGGTGGCTGCATCAGATAGAGGCGCATCAGTGCCCAGCTCAATCAGCGTTGGAACCATAATATTTTGGATATAATCGTTACTTGTTTCAGACAAATAACACGATTTCGACATTGAGTCTGTCTTTGGTGGCAATACCTCATTAGCTCCTGTGCGCATATCAGGTGATGAGCTTGTGGTCGCTGCTTGAGTTCCCCATGAGTTCGTGCACGGGAAGGTTTTCATGGTAAGATGTAATTGTGGACCAGACTTGGGCATGCTCGTATACACAGCAAGCTGGCAGAATAAGGCACCAACGCTGTGGACTAATTTATACCCACGTATCCACTAACGCCGACCAATGCTGGTATGCACAGAGCTGAAACAGCCCAAATGGAGCTTATATAAATCGTTTGATGCAGAAAATGATGCCGGAGCCTTACCGGCAAGAATACGTCTTTTTGATTGAGGGCCGAAGAATGCAATGTTGTGATCCACCTAGAAAAATAGGATCCACCAAACCTTCTCGATCGCCAACCACTACAACGTCACGTGCTTAACACTACTGCGTAACAGGCGATCAGCGTCCAAAAAGGTAATTACAAATCCTTAAAAATGTCTATGATTGATTTTGTTGAAACGGCTGAGCACCAGGAATCATGGTGACAGAGGCAGATGGAACGTGTCTAGCTGGGACATGAGAGCGGTCTGGGTCACCAGGTTCCGTCGAACGAGTACCCTTACAACCTTTAGAATACAGACGATTCAATGGCCAGTAGGCCCCGTAGCCACCTTCATCAGGCCCACCGCCCCAAACCGTCAAGTTTGCATTCGTGTATGCCTCCAGGTGACGCTCAATATAGCCCGACGTTGGCATATCATCTGGACTGCAGCCAGTATCTGACTCCGGGTCATCAGGGTCCTGGTAAACACGAACCCAATCCACAGCCATTTCATACGGGAATCCTTCCATAATATCATCCCATTCCGGGTCGCCAAAGTTTTTCGAGATGCCCAGGTTCATGATAATGTACATTGGTTCTTTGGGGTATTGGCGACTGTTAATCAGAGTCCGGTTATCAGGTGCAAGGGCACCTGGGTAAAGTTCCCATGTCTTTCTACCATTACTCGTCCACGACACATGACCATCGGAACCACCCTTGAACTCTAATGAGTAGGTGGCGAAATTGCCTTCTTCTGTCGTGTCCAACGAATCTGCCACATACTGGATGGCCTCTTGACTTGCCAAGGCGGTGCCACTTAGTGATTGTTGCGTGATTTCACCATTGTAAGGATTAAGTGAGCCCTGACTGGTAAAAAATTGATACACGTCAGACTTATTCTTACCATAAGTGATGTCATATTGATAATTGTAAGGCGCCATCTGGCAAGATTGTGATACGCCCATGTTGTTGCCCTGCTTCTGTGCCTCGAAAACATCGATTTCTGGAGCGGAACGACCAACGAATTCCCCATTTTTGAAGGGGCCTGGGTGATCTTCTCCAGGACAAGTGCACCTAGATAGTTTTTGACCGGGCAGGAATGAAAGTGAACGGGTTTCGTGTTGCTCGTTGAAAGCGGTGGCACCACCTCTTATTATATTTTCACGAGGATATCCATCAGGATGATCAGAGTCAAAAAGCGTTTGGTTCATCAGAGTTCCAACGTCGCAGTGATCATATGAGTACGGCCAAGTCCCTTGCAAAGTTGCACCATAGCCAGCACGACCCAAGTTACCCATGATCCAAAAAGCAGGCCAGAGACCAGCCACAGATCGGTACCCGGGAAGTTGTATACTGGCGATGAGAATACCATTGCGGAAGCAAAATTTATTCCATGACTGAAGCATGCCACCACGGAAGTAGCGGTTGTGCTCCTGATGCTGATCAAGGCGAAGACGAAGAGATCCATCTTTCGTGTACACTGCAGCAGGGTCGTACCACTCATAGTTATTGGTGGCCCAATAGTGTAAGTCAACAGCTTCCCAAAAAGGATCTTCTCCAGGATAAAAAGAACGACCATCCGTGTTAAATTCGTCCGAAAAGACCAACTTGAACTTTTTGCCTTCCGATTTTGAGTACGTGGAGCCCAATTCAAAAGCATCCTCTGGGGTATCGGGGTCAATCATCATTTTAGCTTTTTCGTCGAAAGCCTTTTGCAATTTAGATGAATTGGCGCGTGAGATGGGTATGTCATCAGGAATGGGTGAGTGAACATCAAAAATCTTTTTAAAATCATTGATGCGGTCATCATTTCCGTTCCCTTCGGTGTAATGATGCAGAATTGGATAGCCCGCAAACAACATGAGCAAGCATAAGACCAAGATAATTAATGTTCCAACGTTGAGCACGGCACGCTTTGGTTCAAATGCACCACGCAAAGGTTTAGCCGGATCGTGCAAGTCATCTGCGAAGCTGTTGTCATCGTAGCCCGACATCCAGCTATAGGGAACAACGGTATGTTGCACATCTGAATGGGTGCTGGCGGCATCAGCGACTGACCCTTGCCGCTGCTCAGACACAAAACTTTCTGAGCGGACATCTTCAATATTCTGACTCATGGCTGGATCAGGGGTTTGTAAACCAGCATCAATGCTCTCGTTTTGTTGCCGTGGGTCAAGATGTTCGACCTTGGGTGCATCTGTTTTCATTTTTTCAGGATCAAGGTCACCAGTATGACCCGGCGACATCGTAGCTATTTCCTAGGATCCGCGGCAGCTCGAAGATTGGATCGTGGAGGGTGCGTGCAACATGACTAATCAGAATGCATGCCCTCCTGGTACTTTATGGCGCGCATAGGGCAGTGCGTGTGCGACCTATAAAATTGCGTTCTTCATCACTCTATGCAGTCTTCACCTTTTTCATGCCCTGGTCAGCACGTAAGGAGACCTCATTTGAGCACGAGAGAAAAATTGCTTATGCGAGATTTGATACCCCACACCAAAATGTTGAGCCTAGCCCCATCAACAATAGTGCGCAAATAGACTACCACTTCTTGACGGCCGCGTCAGGGGCCACTGTGACATTGTAAACGTCCATCCATTTGCCCTCGGAGCCTGGCTTTTTCGTGACATCATCAGGAGAGGTAGAATTGGCTTGCTTGCGGTATTTAGGATTAGTCTCGCCGGGCTCCTTAGCTGGTTTTGCCTTGCACCCATCCACATAGAGACGATTTCTTGGCCAGTATGCACCATATCCACCCTTTTCACGCACACCGCCCCAAGCCGTCAGGTTCGGATTCGTATATGCTTCGATGTGACGATTGATGTATTCTGCCGTCGGCATATCCTCAGGATCGCATCCAACATGGGCTTCTGGATCATCGGGATCCTGATACACGCGTATCCAGTCCACAGCCATGACATAGGGGAAGTTCTTGGCAATAGTCTTCCATTCGACAGCGCCGAACGCTCTTGATATGCCAAGATTTAAAATGATATACATCGGCTCCTTTGAAAACAGACGGTGGTCCACACGGGCCAATGGATCAGGATAAATAGCTTTAGGAAAGAGCTCCCAAGAGGGTTTGCCGTCGCATGTCCAAACCACATAGCCATCGGGTCCGCCACGATATTCCAAAGAATATTCAGAAAAGTTTCCTTCCTTAGAAGTGTCGGTGTCGTTGGCGGAGTACTGGTATGCACCTTGATTCGTCATGTGCGCACCACTCATCGCTTGTTGCGTGTACTCGCCCGTATAAGGATTCAACAGAGTACCTGTTTCGTTATCGAAAAAGTGATATGACGCTTTTCTCCCATACTGCCATGTAATGTTGTACTGCCAGTTAAATGGTGCCATTTGAAATGATTGAGATACTTGACCGAATCTGAAACCTTTATCCTCAGATACCTGCCCTTCAAATACATCAATTTCAGGCGCTGAGCGACCAGTAAACTCCCCATCCTTGAACGGACCTGGATGGTCTTCGCCGGGACAAGTGCACCGAGATAGTTTCTGACCCGGTAAAAATGACAGTGATGTGGAGTTGTGCTTCATGTTAAAGATGGCGGCACCGCCTAGCTCCGCAGCCATTTCTGGATAGCCATTGGGATACTTGTCATTGTACAGAGTCTGGTTCATGACGGTGCCTACATCACAAGAGTCGTAAGAGTAGGGCCATGTTCCTTCCAAAGTAGCGCCATAGCCTGCGCGGCCTAAGTTGCCCATCATCCAGAAAGCAGGCCAAAGACCCGAAACGTTGTTGAAACCAGGCATCTGAATCTTGGCAGTGAGAAGACCATTTCTGAAGCAAAACTTGTTCCAAGACTGCAGCATGCCACCGCGAAAAAAGAGATTATGCTCGGGGTGATTATCGAGAGTAATTCGCAATGAGCCGTCTTTCGTGGTAATAGAAGCGGGATCGTACCATTCATAATTGCTAGTAGCCCAGTAATGTAAGTCAGCGGCTTCCCAAAATGGATCTTCACCGGGATAAAATGAGCGACCATCTGTATTAAACTCATCTGAGAACACCAGCTTGAGGCGGCGCTTTTTATTGTCACCCGTATAATGAGAAGTGACTTCGTATGCGTCAGGAGGGGTATCAGGATCAATCAGCATTGGAGATGTGGCATGAGGTTTGTGAGCCAATTTCGAGTTGTTGATCCGCCCAAGAGGGGCTCCGGAAGGGAATTGGGGGCTAGTGTACTGCAAGTGCCCCATGGACTGCGACAGTTGGTCATTGTTTTGTCTTTCGGTATAATTATGCAAAATGGGATAGCCGGCGAACAACATTAAGATCGAGAGAACCAGAATAAAGATAGTGCCCAAGTTGAACACTGCACGCCACGGCTCAAATCTGCTCTTGGGAGATGCGACGTCAGGATTATGGATCACGTCATCAGACTCTTTCACGTCAGCCATCGTCATCCAGGGGAAGGGATCCAATTCGCTATCCGAGTCAGATATTTCACTGTCTTCATCGCGGTAGCCCGCGCGCCCGTACAGGTTATTTGTGACGAATGTGTCACCTTCACGGAACCCGCTACTTGATTTGTTCATATATGAATCAAGCAGAGTTGCGATAGGTACCTCGTCGCCGTCATCCTTGGAGTCGTCGTCGTCAACAAGAACCCTGTGGGGCGGCTGCATCATGATCGACGATGACTCAGAATGATCCATACTGTCTGTGTAGCCAAGAGGTGAAGTAGATGACGTATACAAAGGGTGACCATGCCTCGTCACTGAGTCTCCGTCCAAGTTGACATGATGATAGTCAAGCATAGGAGAAGAAGGATCATGCGAAATGTCATGCTTGCGTGCGGGCGAGACGGGGGAATTGTCGGCATTTGGGATCAATGAGGCGCGAGAGCTATTGGGATCCACAGCACCGTATAGGTATGGTGAATCATTCAAACTAAAGCTTGAGTCGGCCATGGTGGAATGCATGGCACGCATCAAATCGTCAGCAGGTATCCGATCTTCTCCGCCGCCATTCGGCGGCACTCCTTCAGAGTGTCCATCATATGGAAGGTTGTCCATGCTTGCGGTACGCGACAAATATCGTACGCGCCAGAATCAGAGCAGCTTTAGCGAAGGAAGGGGAGAAGCAAGTGATTCTGCTCTCTCGTGACAGGATCCAGGGGGGTAGGTCTTGAAGTGGAAGGTCTATGCTCCGAATGCCAAGGCGTCAAATGCAACGTGCTTATGGGACTAGATTAAAAAGATTAAATAATCACGAATGTCGCCGACTGCGCATCTACCGAGCGCAGTTCAACCACTGTTCCGCTATTAACGCCGACGAGATGATTTTTCATTGGCTGAATTGGACGCAGCTTTGCGCTTAGTTGATGTAGGTGCAGAAGGTGCCTGTTGTTTTGGCTGAATGCTAGGGGAAATGTTAGTCATGTTTGCGTAGAGTACGTACGAAAAGAAACCATCCAGACGTCCCTGTTGTTTCTGGCCAACGGCGTGCGATAATTTTTCGCAACTCCGGCGCACGCGCTCCTCGCTGAGGACGTTAGTGGTTTGATGGCACGCACCCAAATCCGTTTTCGCCGCATAGGTAAGACACTAGCTCTTCTGTCTTGGGCTGGTCCCACTTGAGCTTGTTGCGTCAGATAGTGTACCGCAGTACGTACCTGGATACTTTGGCCGTCTAATACCTCGGGGGATTGAAATAGACTCCGCGCCTCTTGGAAGGGCCAGACGTCAGGCACTTGGATGGCCCCAGCGCGCTTTTTCGATGAAACGTCTTGGTCATTCATGTCACTGGGTGGATTTTCCTTCTTAGCTGACGTTAGATGCAAATGCTCTAGCACGCGTTCTAATGTTTCATGTTCCTGAATAAGCTTGAGTGCCTTTTTAGGTCCCACGCCACGGATGGGGTCCAGGTAGTCGCATCCCAGCAACATGCACAAGTCGACAAACTAGGTGTGAGTGTACGCCACGTACTTGACTCATAGGCATGTTGAGCTCTTCGAGCGCCTTATGCAAGTTGACCTCTGTCACAGGCAGCTTCTTTTGTTCGCTGGCCGTGAGATTTTTCAATAGGATAGGTGAGCCAAATGTGAGTGTGTCCATGTCCTCAGAGCCTGCTGCGTATACTTTTCCTGCGCGTGCGAGCTCGGCACATTGTGCCTCTGCTTCCGATGGTGACACAACCCAAGGAATACCCATGAGGGTGAGCAAACGCTGCACCTCAGCATTATGCTCCCTCGTCGGACGCACTTGACGGCGTGCCAGCTGATCCAACGTTTCACTGTCGGCGATATCTTTTTTCTCTTCTTCCTCAGCGCGCGCCTCCTCGCGTCGCCCAAAGCGCTTCGCAAGCACGTCTTTTTTGAGATCAGGAGGCTTACCATCAAACACGTATACGGGTTTGATGCCATATTCAACCATGCGTATGGTTCGATAGAAGAAGCCAAGCAAATGACTAGTGACTTTACCGGAATCCGACATCATTTGCTGCCCATCTGACTGGCGAACGGCAATGAGAAACTGGTACAGACTCATTGAAGCGTCAATGGCAACCTTCCGGCCAAATAATGTCTTGATGTCATGATGCTTAATGCATCCTGGCGCCTCGTCCGCCAGCAAGGACGTAAGACCTTATGATTCGTACGGCAGCATGCTCATTACGTACCTTTGATGCCCATGAGGGAGACGGACGCGACACGCGTCGACCAACGCTACGCTGTGGAGAAGCACGTGGATTGGTGCTTCGCGGCACACCTCGAGCCAGGCGCATGGTACGTCATGGCTGACCAAGAGGGCGACGAGAGCTTCCACGATGACTGGTGGGAATCGCTGGCGATTGATCAAGACATAGAGTCGCAGCTGAATGCTGTTGAGCAGCAGGCAGAGGTGCTTCCATCCTGCAGCACTTCGTCGTTGGGCAGCCACACGCAGGAGCTGCGGGCGATGTATGAGGAGCAGCAACATACCATCTACCAGCTCAGGCAGCAGGCGCAGCAGCAGCAGGGAGAAATATCTGTTGTGCGCTCCAACCTTACTAGAGCGCAGCAGCAGAACCGAGCGCTGCAACAACACCAGCAGCAAATCGAGCAGGACTACCGGCAACGCATCGAAACGTTGCAACAGGAACATGGGCGTCAGATGGAGCGCTTAGAGGCAACGTCAGCGTTCCGTCGAATTGAGCAGGACTCAAATCGCACTGTATGGCCTTCGACGACGCGACGACGCGCACCCGTGGTCTTCCCCAAGGACGCCCTAGCGACGCCCATGGTATCAGGGCAGGATACTCCCACACGGTACGTTGCAACCCAGCGCAAACGTGCAGAGCCCGAGACCCCTTCCCGACCGCGCTCTTTCCCGCACTTTGATAATTCGTTCGTGGATCCAGCTCCTTCGTCTTCACCCGCCACGGCGCCAGATGTGGTGCCGTCGTCGTCGACACCGACGCCGGACTCTTCGCCACGGGTGGGAGCGCTCGACGCTCTATCTTCCGACGACTATGAATATGTGCTAGCGGCTTTATTTACGCAACAGGCGCGTTGGACTTCGCATATCCTGTGCCATCCCTCTCGGTCGCAGACCGGGTCGATGCTGCTACACCTTGTCTTGATGGAAGTGCCAGAGTGTCCAAGCTTTTCACGCACAGCAGAGCAGCTTTGGCAGTGCGTAGTGCGCGCAGGATCGTACGAAGCCTTCTTATGCGACTGTGCCCCCATTGTGCGACAGTATTTGCAGCGAGGCAAGGAGCCGCAGCAAGCCGTGCGCGATGTATGGGCCGACTACTCGCCGTCTCTGTATGGTGGCGTGGCTACTTTGCTCTGTGCTGCGACACACATGCTCCTACAAGCCGGCAAGATCAAGGACGTGTGCCACATGCTGGACTGGATGGCGGCTCTCGGTCTATCGCAGCCAGCCTTTGTCTCGTTTCTTGCTTGCCGAGACAAGCCGATGCTATCCGATGCGTCTGTATCACCTCCTATCACACAGATTCTCGTCGATGGCATGAAACGGGACGTGGCGCTGCATCTGAGTATTGTGCGCCTAAGCCAGGTACTTGCGTGGTCGTCAGAGCTATATGGATATCAGGACGTCCACCCCCTGTTCCATGCGAAGGGCGTACTTTTGGCGCTGCTCGATACCCACGATCCAAGCGTGTTGATACCCACGCTGCAACTATGCACGTTGGTCGTGTCTGATGCAACTACTTTGCACATGTGCCTGTCGGCCCAATTTGACCCGGCATGGCAGCCTCGTGTTCCGCCGCGACTAGGCCAGGTCCGGTTTCCCGTCGTGGATGTGCTCTCGAAGCATCTCGTGGATCGGCGCGGCGATATGCCTGCAGATGCGTGCCATCGTATCCACATGTCCATTCTCCTGTTTCTTACACAAGCTGCGCGCTGGCCTGATACGTCGATCATGCTGGCCGAGTCCACGCCGCTGCTGCCCGCCCTGATCCAGTGCCTGAGCTGGGACGTCTCGACGCTGTGGAACACAGAGCCTGTGCCCGACTCACCTGGCACTCGCGACGCCGCATGGGCCTTAGAGCGCGTGTGCCAAAGTGTGCAGTTTCTGCACGATCTGTACATGCCTGAAGGCATCGCGACACGCAATTTGGCCGAGAAACTTGTGTCGGCTCAAGCGCAGGCCGTGCTGAACGGCGTGCGATACGCCTTTATCGTGGCTCTCGGCCGCATCGCCTTTGCCAACGAGCCGGACTGGCTCATGCACGATACCCAGGCCCATCGCAGGCGGACGCAACTAGAGTGTGCTGCGATGTTGGCCAGCGATCTGATCGACTCGGTGCTATCACCCAATGAGACAGACGAAATTTACGAGCTTCTAGCCGAGGACGCCGAGTGACTATGTCAGCGACGGGTATACCGCCTCGATCGGCTGGTGCGACCACGCACGTTGATGAGCGCCGGGTGAAAACGCTGCGGCCGTCTGGGCTCCAGAGCCTGCGGACCGAAGCACGTATTTGTACGTCACCAGGCCCTCGAGACCGACGGGGCCGCGGGCGTGAATGCGGCCCGTGCTGATGCCCACCTCGGCACCAAAGCCGTAGCGGAAGCCATCAGCGAAGCGTGTCGATGCATTCACATAGACACTCGACGACGACAGTGATCGCGTAAAGATATCAGCGGCCGAACGCACCGATGCCGACGACGCCTCACCGTTCAGCGGCGCACATAGGATGGTGTCGGTATGTCCAGAGCCATGGGTCTGGATGTGGTGCACGGCCTCTTGCACACTGTCAACGACACGCACGGCAAGGTCCAAGTCAAGATATTCGGTATCAAAGTCAGCGTCCGTCGCAGCGACGACGAGAGCGGCCTCCGACTCAGACAAGCCCGGCACCAGCGCCGTACGCGATGCCTCATCGCAGTGCAGGCGCACACCCGCGTGGATCAGAGCTTTGCCAAGCGAAAGCCACAAGCCAGATGCAAGGTGGTGGCGATGCAACAGCAGCGTTTCAAGGGCATTACACGCGCTGGGATAGTCGAGCTTGGCGTCGAGAACCGTCTCGATCGTGAGCCTAGCCGGTGCGTCATGATGCACGTAAGCAGCACAAAGGCCGTCCGCATGGCCCATGACAGGAACACGAGCTTCACGCTGGATGTGTCGGACCATCTCGTTCGAGCCACGCGGAATCACGAGGTTGATGTAGCGGTCCTCTTGTAACAGCGTTCGGATCTCTTCGCGCGACTCGACCGTCTGAATCAGATGCGGCGGCATGTCGCTTTGAGACAGCGCCTCCGAAATACAGCGCGAAAGCACTTGGCCGGAATGCCGAGACTCCTTGCCGCCCTTGAGAATCGCTGCGTTGCCTGACTTGATTGCAAGACTCGCAATGTTGACAATCACCTCCGGCCGCGCCTCGAAGATGCACAAAAGCACGCCGATGGGGCACGTCACGCGATACAAGTCTAGCGTACCAGTAGCATCGCGGCTTTCACTCGCTGGACTCGCGTCAGCGAGGCGCGTGGCTTTGGTGCACACGTCGAGAGGCGACGGCAGCGATGCCACGTCCGATACACCCTGCACCATCGACTCCCACTTGCCTGCTTTCGCAAACAAGTCTAGACGCGATACAAGCTGGGCAGAGAGCTTGCCCTGCTGCACGAGAGCTGTCGCCTCTTCGACATCGCGCTGGTTGGCTGCACGAATCTCATCCTGCGCCTGCTCCAGGGCACGGCGGATGGCATGCAGTGCCTTGACTCGTTGTGCGTCCGCCTCTCCCGCAGGTCCTAGAGAAAGACGCTGCTGCACGTCGTCAAAGGCCTCGCGAGCCTGCCTCGCCACCACCGTGGCACTGGATTCCATAACTCGATCTGGGAAAATAAGTACGCTCTCCACGGCAGCCAAGGCTCCTCCATGGATCTGTGCACGTGAGTGAATCGCGTGCATAGACAAGTGCGACGACCCCTTGGACTAACGCTGTTTTTACCACCACGCATGAGCAAGGGCGGTCGACGGCCACAGCACAAAAGCAAGAGCCACAAAGGCGCAGCGGGCCAAAAGCCTGCACTTGCACGCGTGAAAGCCCCATCGGTGTCACGATGGGAGATGAGCGCCGTGGTGATAGTGAGCACCCTTCTGCTTTCGATGGTGTGGCTGCATTGGCTCACGGATGTGTCTCAGCGGACGCTTCGAATGCAGTGGCTACAGTCTGTGCTCCATGCAAGTCAGCCGCTCAGTCTGCCGACTGGGCTATTCTCATCCGAGGTATGGGACAGCTGGTGCGAAACGATCCACCGTGTCACGTCCGCGTGTTTCTTTTTGTCAGGCGCCGTCCAGGCAAACAGCCTTGCCAACGGGTGGCAGTACCTCCGCTCACTATGGACAGGTGCATCATCGTCCATAAAATACGAGCGTGATCCATTCGACTTGTTATTTGCGATCGTCTGGGGCATGATTCTCTTCGTGATTCGATTCGTTTGCATGCAGTGCTTTTTGTTTCCTTTGGGACACATGCTCGTGTCTCGACCAAGCGGTAACCCAGCCCAATCTGAAATGAAGCTGCGCCGTCGCATTGGCCGCTTCGCCGAACAGGGCTGGGTCTTGATCTTGTATGCGACCTCCTTGCTTCTCGTCGTGTTAGCCGTAAAGAGGCAGCCATTCTGGTTGTGGAAACCAGAGCACCTATGGCTGGGATACCCTGTCACAACGATGGATGCGCTCAGCAAGGCAGTATACTTGTGGGAAGCCAGCAATTACATCCATCAAGTGTTTGTTATTCATCTCGAAGAGCGCCGCTCGGACTACTGGCAAATGCTCACGCATCACTTCGTGACGCTCTTGCTTATTGGTGGCTCTTATGTCTCGTGCTTCCACTATGTGGGTTTCGTGATCCTGCTGCTGATGGACCCTGCTGACATTTGCCTCAGCCTCGCCAAGCTGTCCAAGTACATGGGCTGTACGACTTTGTGTGATGTGCTCTTTGCCATTTTCATGCTAGTGTGGATCATCACTCGGCACGTTGGCTACGCTTTTGTCTGGTGGTCCTGCTACAAAGACGCCCCGAGACTGATATCCTTTGGCACGACGTATAATCTGGCCTCAGGTCACATGCTCACACCCACGTCGTACGCTCTCTTTCTTGTACTGCTTGGCACGCTGCAGGTGATTCTGCTGGTGTGGCTTGGCATGATACTGAAGATCGCGCTTCGCGTAGTGACAGCCAAAGGAGCCGTCGACACGCGCAGTGACGACGACTCCGATTAGCTGGCTGCGTATGCCTCTGATACTCCCGAACGGCATTCGCGTTCAAAGCACGTAGATACATGTCTAACCAGTAGCGATGCACTACAACATATCGACAAAAGGATGCCTCGTGGCCGTGCATGCTGCATCAACATACGACGAAAGAGTCGATAGTGCATGATGCACAGCGACTTATACAAAAATATACAGAAATAGCACAAATAGAAGCAGCCTAGTCTATCATCTTCCACTTGACTTGCTTCAAGCGACCCTTTCCAAGAGGAGCCAACTTTTTGAATGCCGTAGGTGAAAGATCCAAGTCATTTTCACCGCAGCCCGGGCAGCGGTCGACCACCTTGACTTCAATGGACTTGCCCTCATAAGTGACTTTGAGCTTTATACCGCAAAATGGATTCTCGTTGGGGTTCTGACTTTTCGCCTTGGCATCATACTTGCTGTGCGACACCGCGACCACCATCTCGGAAGCATGATTGACATCACCACACGAGCCCAGTCCAGGTTGATAATGCGTGGCCTCGCCTTCATATGAGTTCCCTAGACCCGAATCAGAAGACGAGCTGGTGGAACTTGATGGTTCGTGGGTCTGGGTATGTGTGCGAGAAGTCGATGGAGACTGGGTCGTGGTGGGTGTAGCCGTGTGCGTTGGCCCAAATTCGCCACCGCGCAAGATAGATTCGATCAGACCACGGCGACGGATCATTCCATGGTGAGACCCCATAGCAGTCACCATCGAGTGTTGGCTGCTGACCTCTGTAGCCAACGTCAACGCCAGCGCAGCAGCCAACAACACCTTCGTCCATACTTTGGGCGGAAACATGATTCTTTCAGGGCAAGTAAAAACACTGTCGATAGTCAGCGGTGGCATGCGGCTCCTGCCTCGGCCTTTATACGCTGCTCTCCGAGCACAGCCAGTGCATGCCGACGAAATTTTGTCCAGGGCAAAACCCCATATGCGAGGGGTCGCATAAATTAAGCACTTCAACCGTGTACCCCCCTACATTATCCCACGTGGTAGAAAACCTCCACATTATACCTTGCGCTCGGGCCCACCGGCCTGGATCAAGCCACCACATTTCCATCTTCACTGCAGGTACTGCGTAAATGCAGGGGAAAACCACACCAGCGTCTTGAAAATTGTCAAGACAAAAAATTGATATGTAAAGATTCTATGTACATATTTTGCTACGCTACTTGCGCTTAGACCAGCCGTAATTTGAAAGTAGCTTTTCCGGCAGGCACAGGTTTTCTGCCTCACACTTCTCACAGAAGCTGACAATAATGGCTAAAAGGAAATCTCTGACCAAAAACTTTCATTTTTAGCATATTTTCTAAAGTGGCTTTGAAACATGATTCAAGTCCAAATGATAGCATCGGGTGCCGTCGCCGAATCAGTTGCCCGGATCATTGTCGTTCGAGCCTGGGTTGTTTGATCTCGTGCACGACCCAGGCCTGATCCATCGTCAGAAAAATCAAAAACCTCATGCCCCTTTTTTCATGTAGTAGTGTTATTTTTCCGTGCCTTGTAGCTTGGAGACGACTTTGTTCCATTGCTTCTTGCTCATAGGCACTCATCAAACTCGGTCATCCCCAGGTATAGTGCAATGACGCTATCGACGTTCCCGCTCAAGATCATGACACTGCAAAGATGGCCTGAGTCGGACAAACCTTGGCTTTCACGCAAGTCTGATCCGGGCGGAGCAGGTATTTTCGGCCAACGAGAACAAGGATGCAAATTCCGAATCCGAGTCTGAGCCACGCGCGTGCCTGAACTGGGCGCGCACCAAAGAAAAACGTCATCATGATTGCTGTTAATGCTATCAGAGCTAGACCTTGTACTTGATCCTGATTGAATATAGACAGAGTCGCGTCATAATTCCGAGTTTGCATCATTTTTGTCGTCGTCATCAGAAAACGAACAGGAATTCGAGTTCGACAGAAAGCCGTTTCCAAGGGGGCGGCCCGAACTGGAAGATCTTGACTCGCTGCGTGAATCATTCTTTGTTGCTGAGCGAGATTCAAAGGGCGCATCCTATATGTATCACAAAAGAGTGCCAGGATAGGTGGTCAACCATAGGAGCACTCCTGGAGCGGCGGATTCACGCCTCATTTTGAGATTGCCAGCACGGCATGAGACACCGGAGTAGTGCTAAAGTGATGGGAGCCTGACATCACATCATGAGCATGGCCAACAGCGTTCGCTAGTTTGCGCTACGCACTTCCAGCTCCGCCATGCGGATTCATGATATTGTGAAGGAAGCCATGCTATCCTCAAAGTTTACACGCCTCAATACAGATGAGGCAGAGGCCAAGCGCTGGCATGCACGATGGCTCTCATAGTGTGAGTACTCTGCACGTGTCTAGATCCAGGTATAAGTCCAGTCGAGTACCGGCACTTAGTACACGCGCTTACGCGTCATCTTACAACACGTCTAAGAGTGTTTTTACGTTTTCGTCGAGAGCTGCACCCGTGAATGTAAACTGAGTCGAACAAGCATGGGTCCCACGGTGGTGAAAGGCACGAAACATTCAGCACATGTTGGCCGCATACAGCGCGTAAATGGTTCGCATGGAATGACGGTAGACATGTGAAGAAGAGATGCGGATCGTGATAACTTATCGGCGGGTCTAAGCATGTGCTTGTCAAAGGGCATCCTCGTTCAAGGTAGATTGTGGAGCAAAGAACTCAATCTCGACTGGAGAATTCATCAGTTCGACAGGCGGCCCATCGGGCTCTACGCCTCCTCGTCCTTGGTACTCGGAAGGTGCATGCTCACGAATGCGTGCACGAGCCAAACGAAGCGCCGGATCGCGATGTTGCTCGCCGACGATGCGCCAGAATGCGTGTTCGGCTGCTTCAACGCACAAATCCAGAGACTCGGTCATATTTGGTACGGCTTGCCGTGTCGAAATAGTAGCACATTCTTGACTACTAAGGCACAAGGATGACTCCATCGAAGTACTGGGTGGGCGGGCAGAAGTGTCGACGTACGCAGCGAAAGAGCCATCGTGGTCGGTTGTGAGTGCGTGCGAGCAGTACATCTCGGCAATCCAGGGAGCGTCATGCGTCAGCAGGGAATGCAACTTCTCGACCGCCCCTGCGAGGCAGGTACGTGCCGATGTACCGTCGGCACGGCGATAGGTGGTGACATAGTATACGTACTGGCCCTTGGGGCACGAAAAGGTACCTTCACCTTGAGCGAGGACCATGACAGCGTGCTCATTTTCCTCGGTGGGCGGAAACACAAGCAGCGCCGTCTCTGGTACAGGCTCATTTTCTTCGCGAGGCATGTGCTTCGCCCAGTCGATAGATGCATCCGTAATCAAGACAGACACGTGTTCGAGCGTGGATGGTGGGTCCGTGACCCGATTGTGAGGCATTTTGGCAGCCGGCGCGGCTACTTGATCCGCTGTAAAGGATTCAGAAATACCATGCATCCGTAATGTCCAGGCGGATTCTGTCCGCTCCAGAGCGTGCACATCGTGTCCCAAAATGAAAACACCGCCCTGAACAGCAGACGAGCGACAAAATCCTTGTGTCAGCTCGCCAGCACCACCATATTGGCCGACAAGAAAGGCCGCGTCACCGTACCTTCCAAGGCCTGACAGGTTGTAACGTGTCCGATCCACAGCGCTTGTGCTGGGCTCATTGGAGTCCCAACACAATGCAACGCCATATATGACAGCACGCTCGAGTTTGACATCAAATCCCATACTTTTGCGCAAGTATTCGGATATGCTAACATGATCATCTGAGGCCTCTTGCGCCGACGGATCCATAGTAGTCTGCAAGAATCGCATGAGTCTGCGTTTGTCTACCAGGGAGAAGCGCTTGTCCCGAAATATATCCGACTTGCTTTTAGGAACACACTCGAGATGCTCGCCATCATAGATACTTGTGCGTCCCAATAAACGAAACGTCGCGTACGAAGCTACGTTCGAGCGGATCAAGGCTTCGATCATAGGACCGCGCGCAGGCAGAAGTGCTGGTCGTAAAGCAATAGAGTAGTGACGATCCACTTCTTTGCAAGCGCTCGGTATACAGCCAGGCGCAGCTGGCTCGCGTGGGAAGGCAAGGTCTGCGTTAGACCTGGCCGCCCACTGAGACAGCTCCGAGAGGGTCAGGCTTGTCCATTCGGCGCCATAGTACGCGTTGGTATCGATATGTAGCACACGCTTGCCAGCGCGACTCAGAGCCGCACTTAGCACAGACTCTGTCACACCTGTGCCAATGACAAGTACATCGAAATGGTTGTCATCATTCATAACCTAGATCAGGGGACCTTGAGGCCCCCATCCAGGTCGAGTGCCGGCGCATTTCATCACGTGCTGGCGATGGGGAAGAACCTCCGCCAGGAGAGGCACCGCCTGGCTTTGGTGACGTGGGACGAGGATCAGCGCGGCCTATCGCATGCGCACGGTACGTGGCTCGTCGCTCACCACAGTGTATATCACGAGTTTTTGCGCATTCTTTTTCCGTTCCACGCAGATTGATGGCATCAACGCGCATGGCAAATATCAGCACAACGACGTCTTCATCCTCATTTCCGATCCATGGTCTGCTGCCAAAGCAGGCCACCAAGGTCGAGTCTTTCAGGGAGAAATTTCCCCACTATGATGGACGCAATGTACGTGTGGCTGTGCTTGATACGGGTGTAGACCCTGCTGCACTGGGGCTTGATGGACCTAATAAGGTGGTGGACATCATTGACTGCTCTGGAGCCGGCGATGTCAAACTCCAGGCGGTGGCTGCCAAGTTCAGTGCAGATCGTTCCGCACTAGAACTGGTCTCTCCTACCACGAAGCGCACGCTTCTGGTGGATCCATCATGGCCTAACCCCTCAGGCGTGTGGAAAGTCGGCACGAAACGTGCCTATGATTTATGGCCGACGTCGCTCGTCGAGCGTCGCGCGAGCGAACGAAAGCAGGCGTTTGACGTAAGTCACTCTGCTCTTTTCCAAAAAGCACTGGATGATCTTGCGTCATACAATGCGAGCGAAGGTGCCGAGAAGCCGAGCGATAAAGACGCCACTGCACAGCACCATGAAGATCTCAAGGCTCGAGTAGCTGTGTTGAAAGACCTTGCCAAGAACTGGAAAGACCCTGGACCTGTGCTCGAGGCCGTGGTATTTCATGACGGTGTGAACTGGCGCGCTGTGGTGGGTGGCGCCGAGGGGGATGTCGTGGATCCCGCGCAGGGCGAGCCCGCCGCGTACCACGACACTGTGATTGATCTGCGTTCCAAGCCACGCATGACAGACTATCGACTGGAGCGAGAGTGGTCGTATTTTGGCGAAATGGACCTTTTGACGTTCTCAGTCAATATTGTGGGGGATGGTGACGTACTTTCGATCGTGACATTGTCGGGCACACACGGCACGCATGTCGCTGGTATTATAGGTGCCAAGACCCAAGATCCCGCTACGGATGGCGTGGCGCCCGGTGCTGAGATTGTAAGCCTGCGCATCGGTGATGCGCGTCTCGGAAGCATGGAGCAGGGACAAGCGCTCCTCCGCGCTGCGCAGGCGTTGATCGATACGCGCTGCGATGTGGCGAATATGTCGTATGGTGAAGACGGAGCCTTTGGTGTGGAAGACAAGGGAGCCTTTGCCCATGCGCTCAAGCGGGTCATCCGCGAGCATGATGTGTGCTTCGTGAGTTCGGCAGGCAACAATGGTCCTGCGCTCACGACAGTGGGCCAGCCCGGCGGTACGACATCCGGCGTGTTGAGTGTGGGTGCGTATGTGAACGAAGGCGACATGCAACAGGCGGAGTATGCATTGGTTGAGCGTGGCGTGCCATCGAGTGTGACGACTTGGTGCAGTCGTGGTCCCACTGCTGATGGCGCTGCCGGAGTATCGATTTATGCGCCGGGAGCCGCTATCACGTCGATCTGCCGCTATGCCCTGCAGTCGACGCAGCTGATGAACGGCACGTCGATGAGCAGCCCCAACGCGGCAGGCGCCGTGGCTTTGCTTGTCAGTGCGTGTAAGGCAGAGAGTATTCCGCCGACGCCTTTCCGTATCTTCCGTGCCATTCAGGCAACGGGCGTGGACGTGCACGATCCACAGGGCGTCAAATTTCTGGACGTGGAAAAGGCGTGGGAATATATTGTGGCGCATCGTGACGATCCCTATGCGGATGCAGACATGCAGGTGAGCGTTACGCCTGCTGGCAAGCCACTTGGTGTGGTCGACCGTCGTGGTGTGTACTTGCGCGGCACGGAGGAAACGCATCGCACAACACAGTTCATGGTGACGGTGCAGCCGACCTTCCGTGCCGGTGAAACACAACGCGCGTATGCGCTCGATGTCAAGGCGTCGCTTTGTGCCACACAGCCATGGGTGCATGTGCCCGACTTCCTCGCACTCGGCAGCAATGGCCGTACGTTCGAAATTCGTGTGGCCGCTGATACTCTGCCGCCCGGTCTGCACACAGCCCGCGTCGTGGGCCGTGACACAGAGCGCAACGGGACGGTCGTATTTGACGTGCCTATCACGGTCGTCAAGCCAGTGGTGCCATCGAATGCGACGTACAAGTATCCGCGTGTGCGCTTGTCGTCGGGTGACATCCGACGCGAGTTTGTGCATGTGCCCAGTGGCGCCACTTGGGCTGATGTGTGCGTGCGGAGCAAGAACCACGAAGCGCCCAACACGAGCGTTCGGTTCTGGCTGCATATGCTGCAGCTTGTGCCCCAGCGTCGTCTGAGCCGCGTAGAGCATCACTTTGTGCTGGCTCTGAATGAAAATGAGCCGATGAGCAAGCGTGTTCCTGTACACGGTGGCATGACGCTCGAGCTGTGTGCGGCACAATTCTGGTCGAATAAGGCTGGATTTGATCTCGAGATGGATGTCGAGTTCCATGGTCTTGACACGGTGCCTCAAGTCTCTGCCCACACTGGCCAGGGCCTGGTGAAGATTGACGTCGCAAGTCTCGTGCGGTGTGAAGAGCTGAAGCCGAGTGTGTCGCTCGACACCCACCGCACATTTGTGCGTCCATCGAAGTATGTTTTGCGTCCGCTACGTGATGCACGCGACAGGCAGCCCTCCGGTCACCAGCTGCATGAGCTTGTGCTCGAGTATTCTCTGTCCGTGAAGGAGGCAGGCTCATGGACATGGCAGACGCCGCTCAGTGGCTACGTATACGACGCCACAACGACGCTTCTTACGCAGCTGATCGATGTGAACGAGGCCCCTGTGGCATTCGGTGACGTGTACCCTAAGCCTGTGGACCTTGTCAAGGGCGAATACACGCTGCGTGTGCAAGCGCTGCATGAGAATGCCGCGGTGCTCGAGGCGCTCCAGGCCCTTCCGCTTGCGCTCGAACACAAACTGAAAAAGCCCCTCTCGCTGGATGTGTATCGTGACCATGTTGACTTGACGGCCGGAGCTCATGCCGCCAAAGAAGCTCTCAAGCTGCACAAAGGCGAGAGAGCTGTTCTTTCAATTTCCACGGATCTGGATAACGAGCAGTGGCCCAGCGATGCTAAAATGGGCGATGTCGTGCTGGGTACTCTCACGCTGGGTGGTCATGCCAAGGTGCCCATCGAGGTCGTGTTGGGCCCTGCGCCACCCCCATCGGTACCAAGGGAGACAGACGATGCTCCGACACTGCCGATGCTGCTAGCAGGCTTGGTGAGCAAGGTGCCCAAGGACGAAAAGTGTAAGTTTGTGGACCAGCTGTTGCACGACTATCCCAACGACTTGTCTATCCACCTCGCGGCCATGGACGCTAGCGATACGGATGATGCCGTTATAGGTGCTGCCCAGAACGTGCGCTCCTGTATCGATGAGACGGGCTTGCGTCTGTGGCTCGGCACACAACAGCCGCCGGCCGCAGAGCAGACGCACGAGCAAAAGACCAAGGCCAAAGACATGGAGGCGCAAAAGAAGGCCTTGGTTCGCACTCTCGTGCGAGAAGCGCAAGCGCACAGAACACTGGGCCACAAGGAGTCAGCGATTCAGGCCATGGTGCATGCTCGACAGTTCATGGATGCAGCTGACGCACCGACCAAGGCGACGCACGCGAACCTACTTATCGGCTGGCACCAGGACCACGCACGCTATGGCTACGCACTTCAAATGGTGCAAAAGCAGCTAGAGGAGCTGGGTCGGGGGGCCAGCGATACCAAGCAGGATCTACGTCGGGCGCAAGACCTGCAGATAGAGCTACTGGGCCACCTTCAGTGGGATGTATGGCGGCATCACCTACAGCGGTGGACGTGGCTTGGGCGCCCTGTGGATGGAGCTCCACCCTTTTAACATGTAGCAAGCCATGCATCCAGAGAATAGTCTCCATGTGCCCAGCGCTGTACAAAGAGAGCGCGGCCGCCGCCAATCATGCACATGTGGGTTTGTAGAGCTGCGTCGATCCAGGCCAGCGCCTCATCCGACTCATGGCGCTGCCAATGCATGTCAAACAGCATGAGCATACTGCGTATCGCGCCATCAAAGTGTAGGTCCGGCAGGTGTGAAACGTGGCGCTTACCCGGCTTAAACGGCTCGATGACGGCACCCGTCGCTTCAAGACTTTGGCGAGCGAGTCGTACAGCCTGTGGCACGTCGTACTGTCGAACATGCATGGCTGCGCGGTACCACACATCAACCATGTCAGGCCGCAGTGCACCACGGGTTGGGGCGTATGTGCTCTCCAGCGAGTTTGCGGCAGCCAGGAGCGCCGCGGCCATGTCTTGGTGAGCCTCAGAGTCTGCACGGCCCTTTAAGAGGGCACGACTGCGCTCTAAAAGCGGTGGCCAGTCGCGCGCAAACACTTCTTCGCGGCGCTTGCGCTGTTCTACACCATCAGCGACATCGAGAGCACACAGCCTGCATGTGCAAATAAATCCGTGCTTCGACAGCTGGGCCTGTCGCGCATCGTAGGGCAATTCACCTTGGACGTACTGATGCATGATCTGAGTGCCTTTGGGAAGAGGATGCAGAGCACGAGTCGTGACAAAGTCACCAAAGAAGACCGAGGACACGTTCGGCAGGCAGGCATGATTCAGGATGGCGGGAAGAGGGTGCGGCATGGTGGACCTGGACATGGGATCATCGCCAGCTTCGGCGGCTGGCACGGCAGCGGGACCAAACGCATTGAAGCGTAGCACATTGTTTACATAGTGAGCCGATACGTACACAGACTCCAACACGTCACTGGCAGCTGGCTTCTGCACGGGATAGGGCTCATGTACATACCGCGAACACGGTGTCTGCGGACCTGCTGTTAAGCCCAAAAATAGGCGCGCAAGTTCTGGTCGGTCAAGAATAGCATGAATGCAACGAGTCGCAGCGAGTACTTGCGTCGTGGTACTTGTGACACCCGCATCGGGATTACAGCGCAGAAGTGGCAGACCGTCGCAGGCAGGATCCTTGGCATAAGTGCTGCCCATGGCCCGACAAAAGAGAAGGAGCTCACCCTCGGCTACGTCGCGCGTCAGCACGAGGCCGCGACCAGCACCAGGAATATCTTGGACGTTTACGGGGCCCACGTACTCTGCATACGCAAAGCGTGGCGTCGGGTCATGCAGCGTGCATAGAAACATCTCGTGTAGATCTGTGTCGGATGGGCCACCACGCCCGAGTCGGATAGCTACTTCAGCCGCCTGACGGCGTTGAAGTACAGACTCCTCCAAATCTGGGGCATGCTGTAGACGTTCTAGTGCCTGATCGTACTGTCCCAAGGCAAGAAGCACATCGACTTGCAGAAGGGTTTCTTCCACGGACGCGCCCCATATACCATACTGCTCAGCTGCGCGCACTTCACGCCATGCAGCACCTGGCCTTTCCTGGTCCAGGAGAGCACGGACAGCAGTTTGAACACGCTCACGAGCGACGAACGGAGCCGCATGAGGCGGCGCTCTCGAGACTGGACCCTCTTGACGCCACAAGACATCGGAAGGCATGGGCGCATCTAGGTCGTGTGCCCATGTCACACCCTGCAATACAGGCGCATCATTGTCCAATACATGCACATCTGAGGGTGTGTCGACACGCACGCCTACTACACCCTTATCTCCAGTGATGGGACCACCCACACCGAGGTAATGCTGGCTCAAGTACGGTTCCCTGATCAGGAGCTTAGTCCCAACAGGCAAGAGGGCATCAAGCTCCGGGCCATGCAAATGCAAATTGGGCGTGAAGTGCGCGATACTCACAGGCAATGCCCCACCACTCGGTGTCACGCCCACAAATGAACAGCTGGCATACAAGGCTAGGCGCGACGCCACCTGTACTAGCAGATACTTATGTTCGAATCGCTTTGGTGCACACAGGTCATCCCAATCGATGCGAGAAAGCTCAGACAACGGGCGCTCAGAGCAATACGTGTGTTCCGTATCCATAATTTGACGGGGTATATAAACGCGTCCATCTTCTGACGTGCCAGCGGCTCGTTCAGCTTCACGCCGCCGAATGGTCGCATCCTGTGCCGCTAGTAGTGCCTTTAAAGGAACACGCTTAAGCTTGATAGGTTTTTTTAAGTTTTCCACTTCTCTTGCAAGCATATCTGTCTCTTTTTTTAGCGTCGTGTTGTAATTTTCCAGCATGGCTTCCGTGGCGCCACTCATGAGCGCCGCATCCATCACAGCGCTCCCTGCGTCCTCCTCATTCAACTCAATTCTAGCAGGAACAGCTAATTGTTGCGCCAGCTGCTTTTCCGTTCGTGGATCGGCATCAATGAGAGCTACAATTTGCTCGCCGTTGGGTACAGCCAAGTCTAGATTCCGCAGCGAATGCAAGAGCTTCTCCATTGCAACTGCAATGATGCATTAGTTAGCGTGTGCCACCAAATCCAAAACGCTTCTTCCAACGCATCCTGACATAAGATGTCTTACGGCATCACGTCAAAAGGCCCTTGTTTCACAAGCGTACCTGAGAGTAGCACAGTAAAGTCACGTGCTGGTTCATGTACGGTGGCAAATCATAGGATGGCTTGTGGTCATCCATAAAGGAACGAGTCACGACGGCCCTTTCCATCCGACTCGTGTCGTCTCCTTACGCGTGCAAGTTCTCCTCACCACCGCAAGCGTTCGAAGCAACAAAGCCAAACAAGCTGGGTTTCAATTGGACGTGCTCTGAGAACCTCTTGTCTTAGTTCGTGGTGACACGCTCAACTATCGAATACTAAAGCCACCCGTTACCAATCTCTCAAAGCATTCGCCTCTGTTTTCGACTGACTTGACATACATAAAGAAATACAAAACTGCCGAGATGATGTCGAATAAATGTTCGATTATCATCGCTTAATTATCTGATTTGAGCCCGACCATCTTGTTTCGATTCGTGAAGTCGGAAACGCCACATCCAGGTATTTTTCGAGGAACGGCTTTGATTCCTGTGTAATCATTTCAATGAGTCCAACTAGTAACTTTGCATGCCCCTCTACTTGGCTAGTTCAAGACGACATGCATGAAGGGCACGATGTTCACCGTTCGCAGTCCTCACAGTCGACGTTGTCTACCGCTTCAGACGCCTCCACAGCGCTGTCACGTACTGATGTTTCGCCTTTTTCGCTAAACGGGAATGGCAGTAGCACAGAAACCTCACCAGCGACGTCTATCTACTCAAATAAAACTAGGCGCCTTAGTGACGTGATGGATGCTGACGAAGATGAATTTACGAGCTCTCGTGCCTCTATACCTACGACTAAACGGCATAAATCAAGCTCTTTAACAAACCTTGCGTCTTCATCGTCCACATTGACCTTGCACTTCCCAGAAACTACAGTGAAGCGACCAGCTTCCACTGATGACCCCAATGTCACGAAATTGAACGATAATGTGACTATGCATCTTAGCCGCACCTTGTTTGTGGAAAGCCTAGTTGGTACGTTTATTAAGATATGGACAATGTTTTAACATTCATGCAGAAGCAGCAGTGGCAACGATTTCGTCTACATGGGGTCGGTTCTCACGAGAAAGCCGTGTGTGCGAACAAGATACTATGGCGCAAAACATTTTATGCCCAAACAATCCCCTTCCCCTTGTCCTCTTCGTTC